>FSXN01000902.1_pt1 | contig 11532 bp, 15 predicted proteins | sample 1638221 | NCBI WGS metagenome assembly FSXN01 (sample SAMEA3914788, study PRJEB12502) | metagenome | biome: forest; material: soil | place: Canada | collected 2011-07-03 | depth 0.1 m | reverse complement strand
TCCATGCCGGCGCCCTGGCCGGCGATGGCGGAGGCCGACAGCGAGAAGCTGCTGGCCTGCAGGCCGCCCTGGAAGCCGTGGCTGGTGACCAGGCCCCAGGTCCCGCTGCTCCAGCTCGCTGAGGCGCCGTCGGTATTGGTCACGCCCTCGACCGCACGCACGGCGTCTTCGGCGCGGCGGGCCTGGGCTTCCAACGTCTCGGCGGAGAATTCGGAAGGGTCGTACAGGTCCAGGTCGGGGATCGGGCCGGAGGCGAGACGATCCTGCGGGGCGAACCCGGCATAGGGGTCCTCGGGCGCCACCCGGGCCATGGCGACGGCGCGCTCGACCAGCTTGGCGCGCGCCTCGGGCGACAGGTCGGAGCCGGACACCACGGCCTGGCGGCGGCCGACGAACACGCGCAGGCCCAGGTCGCGGGCCTCTTCGCGCTCGACCTCTTCCAAGTCGCCGAGACGCACCGTGACGCTGAGCGCGCTGCGCTCCGACATGGCGGCTTCGGCCGCGTCGGCCCCGCTGCGGCGCGCGGCGGCCACGATGTCGTGCAGCAGGTCGGCGTCCATGGGTGGTCCTCGAAAGCGAAGGCCGCCATATGGCCGCCTGTTCCGGCCCCCGCAAGCGCGCGGATCGCCCCGCGCCGCTCCAGGGACGCCCAGCATAGACAAAAGGCGGGGCTCGCGCCCCGCCTCAAGGTTCAGACAGTGGGAAATTCGGGGGAAATGATCAGCTCAGTGGCCGACGCCGCCATTGAAGGCGCCCAGGTCCAGCGACAATAGCTGGCCATGGCCGAGCGCCTGCACGCCCAGGCCGACATTGGCGACCGGCGTATGCACGCCCGCGCCGACGCTCAGCAGGCCGCTGCGGCCGCCGACCTTGGCGCCGACGCCAACGACCAGGCCGGGGGTGCTGTGCGAAGTGTTGGAACCGCGGCCATGGGCGGAAGCGGCGTTTGCGAACAGGGTGGTGGAGGCGAGCGCGGCCAGAATCACAATGGTCTTGGTCATCTTGCAGTCTCCATGCGGGCCGTCGGGAACGGCCGGGACCGCGGCCCCCTCGGGTCGCGAGGCTCGCTGCGGAGCCGATTCCCGCTACGCACGAATGGCGCCACCTCAGATTGCACTATCAACGGCTGAATTTTCCCGACCCGAACCACCATTGCGGGAATTTCGAGCCACTTCGCGCCCGACCGTTCCAATTTGGGACAACGCCACGGCGGCTATCGCGACCCCAAAACGCAAAAAGCCCGGGCGTTTCCACCCGGGCCTCTCGGCAGAACCTGGCGATCGGCGATCAGGCGGGGGTCACGCCCTCGGCGATGTCGCGCTTTTCATAGACGTGGTCGACCAGGCCGAAGTCCTTGGCCTCCTCGGCGGAAAGGAAATTGTCGCGGTCCAGGGCCCGTTCGATCTCTTCCACCGACTTGCCGGTGTGCTTGGCGTAGAGCGCGTTCAGGCGCTTCTTGGTCTTGATGATGTCCTCGGCGTGACGCTCGATGTCCGAGGCCTGGCCGCGGAAGCCGCCCGAGGGCTGGTGCACCATGATGCGGGCGTTGGGCAAGGCCACGCGATGGCCCGGCTCGCCGGCCGCCAGCAGGAACGAACCCATCGACGCCGCCATGCCCAGGCACACGGTCGAAACCGGGCTGCGGATGTATTGCATGGTGTCGTAGATCGCCAGACCGCTGGTCACCACGCCGCCCGGCGAATTGATGTACATGGCGATCTCTTTCTTGGGGTTCTCGGACTCCAGAAACAGAAGCTGGGCGGTGATCAGCGAGGCCATGCCGTCCTCGACCGGCCCCGTCAGGAAGATGATCCGCTCCTTCAACAGGCGCGAGAAGATATCGAACGCCCGTTCGCCACGGCTGGTCTGTTCGACCACCATGGGAACCAGGCTCATGAGCATATCGGGATCGCGCATGCGGCGGCCTTTTTCGATTGTCGTATTGAGCGCCTACGGCCGGACGGCCGCGCGCGGTCACGTCCAGATATCGCGTGGCCAAGCGGAGCTTGCAAGGCGGGCGTCGACGCTGTCCCCAGGATGCGGCGGTGATCGGGCTTCGCAGAGACCGTGCGCAACAAACGCAAAGGGCGGGAAGCTCGCGCTCCCCGCCCTGAACTCGCGTCCCGCAGGAATGCGGGAAAGATCGAAGACTTACTCGCCGTAGCCGGCGGGCAGGTCGTCTTCCTTGAACAGCTCGTCCTTGGAAACGGGGGTGTCCTCGACCTTGGCCTTGTCGAGGATCAGGTCGACGACCTTTTCCTCGTAGATCGGTGCGCGCAGCTGGGCCGAGGCCTGCGGGTTCGAGCGGAAGAACTCGAACGCCTGCTGTTGCTGCTCGCGGGGATAGCGGCGGACCTCGTTGATCAGGGCCTGCTGCATTTCCTGGTCGGAGACCTGAACGTTGTTACGCTGACCGATCTCGGCCAGCACCAGGCCCAAGCGCACCCGGCGCTCGGCGATCTTGCGATACTCGGCGCGCAGTTGCTCTTCGGTCTTGTCCTTGTCGTCGTCGGTCAGTTCGCCGGCGGCGCGTTCCTGTTCCACCTGGGCCCAGATGGCGCCGAACTCGCTGTCGACCATGCCGGGGGGCAGTTCGAAGTCATGCTTCTCGTCCAGCACGTCCAGCAGGGCGCGCTTGGCCTTGAAGCGGCTGGCGGCCTGGTACTGCTGGCCGACCTGGTTGCGGATGGCTTCCTTCAGCGCTTCCAGGGTGTCGAAGCCGATGCGCTTAGCGAAGTCCTCGTCGACCGCGGCCTCTTCCTTGGGCGCGCGGATTTCCTTCACGGTCACTTCGAACTCGGCCGGCTTGCCGGCGAGTTGGGCCGCACCGTACTCCTCGGGGAAGGTGACGCTGACGGTGACGGTCGCGTCCTGCTTCGCGCCCTTTAGCTGCTCTTCGAAGCCCGGGATGAACCGGTTGGACCCGATCACGATCTCGGCGCCCTCGGCCGACCCGCCTTCGAAGGCTTCGCCGTCGATGCGGCCCACGAAGTCGGCGACCACCATGTCGCCCTCTTCAGCCTTGGCCTTCTTGCCGCCGGCCTTCTTTTCGTAGGTGCGGTTCTGCTCGGCGATGGTCTTGAGCTGCTCGTCGACCTCTTCGTCGGCCACGGTGTGGACCGGACGCTTCAGCTCGATCGAGGCGATGTCCACCGGCTCGAACTCGGGCATCACCTGCACCGCCAGGTCGTAGGTCAAGTCGGCCTGGCCCGCGAGCACCCTTTCGATGTCGCCTTCGAGCTGCAGGTCGGGCGAGGTGGCGACGCGCACCTTGGCCTCGTCCAGCGCCTGCTGCTGGCTGTCGTTCAGCGCCTGCTGCACGATCTCGCCCATCAGCGACTTCCCGTACATGCGCTTGACGTGGGCCGCCGGCACCTTGCCCGGACGGAAGCCCTTGATGTTCATCTGCGGGCGCATCTCGGTGATCCGAGCTTCGAGCTTGTCGAGCAGGTCCTGAATCGGAACCGTGACGCCATAGACGCGGCTCAAGCCCTCGCCGGACTTCTGGGTGATCTGCATCGCCATAGTGGTCTTCCGCCATCGCCCGCTGCGGCCTTGCGCGCCGCGCGGGTGCTTTAAATGTCTGCGCCGCCCAAGGCGCTCGGCTCTGGGCGGCGAAGCCGGGACTTTTACGGCACGGCCGGCCAGCCGTCAAAGCCGCAGGATGAGGCGGCAGGATGGCGTGAGCGCGCAGCATCGAAACCCTACGCCCCAGGCCGGCGCTACACCATCGAGAACAGCCACTGTACCGCTGCCGCCACCACGATCAGAATCCCCAAGGCCGCGAACAGCCACAGGCTGTCGCGCGCGCCCTCGCTGAGGTGAAGCCGCCGTGGGCGCCACGTCGGCAGATGCGTATGCGCCGGCATGTGCAGGTGGGATGAGAGATGCAGATGCGGCGGATGAAAACGTGAGGTCATCGCCCGAACCTTTCCTCCTGGAGCTCTTATTATATCGCAATGCGATATTTATGATTCAACGCATGCGGAAGGGGTTGGCTGCATCCAGGCGGCGGCGCGACGCTCAAACCGTCGTGAACGGCCCCAAGATTTCCTCTCCCATTTCCCGCGGCCTTCCCCTATCCAGGGACCAGATGCGGACGTGGCGGAACTGGTAGACGCACTGGATTTAGGTCAATGCGCCCCGTCGGTATAACGCACGGATTTTACTCGTTTTTTTTCTGCGCCGCCTTGACGCTTCGGGATTATTTCGGGGATCTCCGCTCCTTAGCGCGAGCTTGGTTGAATCCGCAATCCGAGTGTGCGTAAAGTTGCGCGTAATGGGGGAGCAAAGCTTGCGGGATTTTTTCGGCTCACCGGCGTTCCAAGTGATTTGGAGCCGCCGGCAGCCTGACAGAGATGTGCGCACTCTGCAGTTCCAGTTCGAGGACCTCTTTAAGCCGCTCATCACAGCGCCGACGGTTGCGACGCAGCTTCCAGCTGGAGCGCCTTTGCCAGCAGCGATACCCCGCTTCAGCATGTCAGACGGCACCCGCACCCTAGCCGTCGCCAACAATAGCTTGGCCTTGGTCCAGAATTTTACGTCACCGCCGTCCAAAGGATTTGACGGCCCCTTAACCAAGGTCGCGCCACTGATGGAAGAGGCGAGTAAGATCTTAGGTTATCACCCTCCTTATTTCGGTGAGTTAATCATATCAGTCGACTTTCCGCTGCTGAAAAAAACTGAGGGACTAAAAGCGATTGTTCAGCATGCTACCAAATTTCCGTCTGACGACCCGGCCCTGCTCGTGAGCTTCGGACAGAGCTCTTTGCACGGTGGATTTAGCCACGGGGTAGATCTTCAGACGGTTCTAAACTTTCATCCGAGTCGGAATCCGGTATTTATCGATGCGGATTTTGAGCCTGCGACAAGTGAAGTCGTGAAGTTCCGGGTTGCTGTGAGTTCGAAGCCTGCGGCGGATATGCCTCCAGCCGATCTGTTCGCGACGCTCAAATCGCGCTTGCCAAGCGTGGCCAAATCAAACGCGCCTTCCTATCTCCCGGGTGATCTGGCCCGCGAGTTACTGGATCAGCTTTGAGGATCGTCGTGTCGCAGGAAGAAGCCCTACCGTCTGTCCAGATCAGCGAGGTGCCCGTCGAGGCTGGTAAACCAGCCGAGGCCCTGAGGCCGTTGAACTTTGCCGGCGATCGGTCACACATGCTGGATTACTACATAATGAGCAGGGCGCTCCAGGGCCGGGGCGGGGCGGTCGGTCAGATACCGCCCTCGTTCGTCGGAGGCCATGGCGTCTCCGCTTCGGTCTCAGATCATCCGTATATCCAAGTGCCGATCGGCAGCTTCGGGCCTCCGACAGCCTTTATCGGCTTAGGAATTCCGGTGTATGGTCCAGCAGACCTGGAGACGCCGAGTTCCAATGGTGCCGTCCCTCATCCTGACCAAAAGGTGGTTCCAGTGACCTCAGTAGTGAGGGGCACAGCTAGCTTGGCTTTCATGCTTTTGATCGTATGCGTTGTCGTTGAGCACGTCTCGGGGACTGTGCTGGTACACCCATTGATCGTTGCGGTGGGCTTGGTCATATCGACAGGGTTCTATTTTATGGGGGTAGTGGGTGGACAAAAGCACAGCACTGGTGCTGGCTCATGAGGCGCACTTAGGCTTATTGGTTTACATACTTGTCTTTTTTCTGGTCGCGGTTTTACTTGAAAAAATCTGTAAAATTAGCCCCATAGAGACAATCCGGATACTTCTATCGGAGGTCAAGGATTTGGCGGACCTCAAGCCAAGCGCAGGCGCTCTAAATTTCGGTACAGTTATATTCGCCTTGATCGTTATGGCGGCTTATTTCTTTAGCCAAACCTTCAGAGACATCTTGCAAGCAAGCTTGGCTGTAGGCGGCCATGTGCAGGATGAAGGCTCGTCCTGCTTTGTCGTCTGCTTCATCGCCGTTTTAACAGCGATTGTTCTGTCCACCCTTGTCGTCAAGCTATTCAAGGATTGATCGCCAGACCCTCCGCTTGGGTGGCTCGCAGCAAGCGGGCCGGTAGGCCATAAGTTAACTAGGCCTACAAGCCGGGTAGCGGCCCTTAGATCGGATAGTGAAGGCGCGCCCGTCGGTCGGGCGTCTTAGCGTCCACCGAGCTAGAGCTGATCGAAACCTCGGTGAGCTCCACGTCCAGATAATAGTGGTGATGCCTCGGCGGCTCGCTCGCGATGCTGACAAGGGTGTCGGCCCAATGCTCGAACGCGCGCATATCCTCGGCGTTGAGCGAAATGCGCACCGGCGTGGCGCCCTCTCGACGGGCGCTCGCCAGCGCCCTGTCGATACGCCGCCTAATTGTGTCGTCTGCCATGGACATGGCGTCCTCCCGATGGTCCGCGAACTGCAGCAAAACTTCGTTGATGCGCGACTGCCAGCCGCGGCCCGCGTTCTTGAAGTGCTCAATCACCGTCTGATCGAGGCGCAGGGTCACCTGCGCCTTGGTCGGCGTTTTCTGAGGCCCGCGCACACGGGCTGCCGTCTTCGGGAAGGCGGCCAGCACCTCGGGCGGAAGACTTTCCGGCCCCTTGGCCCGGGCGAAGTCTTCCTCGGTCCATTCGGGATTGTTGATATCGGTCACCTGGCCCTCCTTGGCTCGGTAGGCTTCCCTCAGGAAGCCGGTGCGGTGAAGCGCTTCATCTCCTTCGGCGTAGCGCGGCGCAGGCTGATGGCCCGCATGCGCCCGTTCCGCTGGGCGAAGGCTAGGCAGTGGGTCTTCCCGTCGAGAATACCGTAGGCGCGCCAGCGGCGCTCACCCGCCCGGTTGCTCTCCAGCACCGCCAGGATATCGAGGTCGGCCGCGCGAGCCAGCGACACGCCGTGCTTGGCGATGTTGGCGGCGTCCTTTGCGGGGTCGAACTCGATGTCCATGAGCATTTGTAACTACGATTTGCCGCCGACGCAACCCTAATCGTAACTACAAAAAGATTTACCCCAGCTTGCGCTTCGGATCATCGGTCGTCGTCGGCTCATCTTTGGCGGCCGGGCTAGCCGCAGCGGTCTCCTGGTCGACCAGTGCTTCGAGGCCTTCGCGCAGGTCGTCCTCGACCACATCGGCATAGACCATCGTCGAGGTGATGCTGCTGTGCCCCAGCAGCCTTTTCGCCGTGGCCAGGTTGCGGGTGGCGCGCAGGATGCGGATCGCGCCCGTCCGTCGCAGGTCATGGGTCCCCTTGGCGCCCTGGGAGGCGTGCAGTCCGGCCTTGCGCACGCATTCGCTCATGCGTCTGACCACGCCGGCGCGGGTGAGCGGCTTGAGCTGGCCGCCCTTTAAAACCCGAAACCAGATGGTGTTGAGCTTGGCCGCCTGGGCGCGACCCTTCAGCGCCGCCAGCAGCGGCAGGTCGCCGGCCACGATGGGCACGATATGGTCGTCGTCGCCCTTGCGGTCGCGCAGCCGTACGCGCCCCCCCTCAATGTCCAGGTCGTCAGGGGTGAAGAACAGCTCCGACACACGGCAGGCGTAGCGGCGCTGGAACCGGGCCGCGTCGTGATACCACTCGGGCAACACGGCCAGCAGGCGCTCGAAGTCGGCCGGGATGATCTCCCGAGGTTTCGGCTTGCGTTCCTTGAGCCGCATCTCGCCCCAGTCGATCGGCGGCGGCGCCACCTCCAGCAGCTTGCACGCTCGGCGTATCACCGGACGGATGGTGTCGATGATGTCGCGGTTGACGGTCGCGTTGGCGGGAACCTTCATCGCGCCGGCGCGCCCGCGGACAAGCTTGCCTCGGCGCTTGCGGATCGCCTCGGCGATGTCGGCCGTGCGGATCTCGGTGACGAGCATGTCCGCTCCGACGAATTTCACCGCCGCTTCCAGTCGCGTGGCCCGCGCCTCCTCATCGGCCGGCTTGCCGAGGTGCTTGCCCTTCCACTCCCACCATTCCTGGGCCGCGGCGTCCAGCGTGGGCGCCTTCGAACGCCTGGGCGCCGGCTTGCCGTCGGGGCTGCGGGCGATCTCTAGCGCGGCGGCTTCACGCTGGGCGGCCTCGACGCCGAGGGCTTTTGCCCGCGTCGTTTGGCCCGTGCTTCCGTGAAACCGATGACCTTTGTGCTGGAAGTCGTAGTGCCAGAAGCGGCTTTTGGCGGGTTTGTAGATGGACATTCCCGCTTCACCTCCCCAAAGCGCTCGCCGGACAGCCACGCGCGGATGTCGGCCTCAGTGTAATAACGGGTGGACACCCCCACGACGACTGTGCGGATTACGCCGGCATCGGCCATCTCGCGCAAGGTTTTGACGTCAAGCCCGATCAGCTTGGCCGCGACTTGGGCGGTGACGATCGCGCTCGCCGCGAAGGCCTCCAGGATGCGGGCCTCGGTGGCGGGGCCGATCGGGAACGTGACCTGCGGATCAGTGGTGCTGGTCGCGGGCATGGCTAGAGCGGCCTCCGCGACTTCCGCTCGGCCTCATAGGCCGAGATCCAGGCCTCGACCTCGCGGGCCACGGCGATGTACTCGGCCGAGGGCGTCTTGCTGACCTCCTGGCCCGGTCGGAAGGCGCGCCAGACCTTGTCGCGCAGCGTGGCTGGCAGGGTGTACCAATGCTTCTGACAACCCCACACGGCCGGTTTGACCTGGCGCGTGCAACCGGGCCAGTGGCACGTGTGGCCGCCGGGATTGGGTGCGTTGCGGACGTAATCTGCTTTGCTCATGCCCCCTCTCATTGGGGGTGACGGAGGGCGGCGTATTCCAGATCGGCGAGGCAGGCGTTGTCGATGTCAGTGACCCCGAACAGCGCATAGCCGTCAGCGGTGAGCTGTTCGGCGTCTTCATGGAGATCGTCGTAGCCATCGACATCGGCGTCGCAGAGATCGACGAAGCGCATCGCGCTGCGAATCCAGTCGCTGAGGCGCTTCTGCTCTGTTGTCCGCTCCCCTTGTGCGACGGGGGCGGTGATGGGCTGAGCCGTGCGCAGCGCGCCGCAGACATCCGCGATCATCATGGCGAAGTTGGCGACGTCTGCGGCTTCAGCGCCGACGTGGTTGCGCCATGCCTCCACCGTCGTTCTGGAGCCGGGATGAGTGGCGTCGATAAGTTCGGTGACCTCATCTCGCATCCGATCCCAAAGGGCTTCGGGGCGATCGTCCTTCCAGCCCTGCTTATAATCGTTGGCGCGAAGTTGCGCCTCCATCAGGTTGGCGAAGGCGACGACTTCCGGCCGCCAAGGCACCCCATCCTCCTGGGGCGCGGGCGTGCGGTTGAGGGCGGCGAGGACGAAGTTCACATCGTTGTAGCGATGCAGCTCTGCACTGTAGGGGTAGGCCCCCAGCGGCTTGATGGGCGGTCGTTCCAATTCGGCCGCCATCTCCGCAAAGGGCTCTCCCCAGCCCTTCTGACGCCGCGCCGGATCGAACTTGGCGACGATTTGGAAATAGGCGTCAGCGGTCCTCAGCCGGTGATGTACGGCAAGCGGTTTGCCGTTTTCCGCCCAATGCTCGGCCTGTTGCATCAGCTCGCCAATCTGGCGGCTGTAGTAGTCGTGAATCAACTTTCCCAGCGCTTCCCGCTCTCCCGGCTGGGCCTGGGCTTGGTGAGCCGGTGTGGCGGTAAGGGCAGCGTTTAGCGCCCGGCAGAAAGCGTCCCACTGAATCAGAGATCCGATGGCTCCCGTCGATCCCATCCGGCTCATGTGGGCCGTTAGCTCAGGAAAGCGCTCGAACGGCATGAGACCATCCCGCAGCCCCCGGTCATCGCCACCCTGCGGCGGGGGCGCGAGAACATCTCCCGCAGTGTTCTTGAACCGCGCCTCAAGCCACGTCAGGCGGCCGAGCACGAGGCAGATGTCCCAGCGCGACACCAGCGCCATTCCGCTCGGCGCGCGCGGATCTGCAAGGTCGCTAGCGAAGGCCAGGCGTCGCTTTGCCGGGAACGCGCCCAAGCCGGGCGGATCTTTCATCCGGTCCCAATCTTCGTCGCTTTGGGGCAGTCGTTGCCATCGCTCGTCGGCCTTGAAATGCGGGGGCGCCTTACGCCAAGCATCGGGGTCGCCACCACCCTGCGGCACGGCCAGGGAGCGGGCGGCCTCTACCTCGGCAATCAGCGCCAAGATGTCGTCCCGGTGGATAAGCAGGGAATGACAGTCCGAAACCCTGCGCTTGATCGCGTCCAGCTCTTCCGCCGTCAGCGGCTTAGTTTTGGGGGTGTCAGCGGTCACGCGGAGTATCCCTTGTTTGTAGTCGTCAATCCCCAGCGCTCGCCGACCCACTGCAGCGCGACGGCGGCGTAGGCGGTCCAATCGATGGTCCGGGCGTCGAGAAGAGCGCGGCCGTGCTCATTGGTTAGAAGGATGTGGTCGCCCGAAACCGCAGCGACCCACCAGTCGAAGCCGCCCGCTGTCAGCCGACAGTGGTCGTCATGCTGTTCGCCGAGGGGCGCTGATATTCCGGGCGCCATCGCTCAGTCCTCGAACAGATCGGTATATCGAGCAGTGATCATGCGGCCGGCCGAGACGAAGAGGCGCGCGCTCGTCTCGGCCACGACGGTGCGCCCGTCCGGCAGATCGATGCGGATGGCGACGCTCGGTTTGCCGCTGACCATGCCGCCGGGCAGAACGGCGACCTGCATTCCCCTGGAGCCGGCGCCCAGGTGAATGACCTCTTTGTTGTCGAGGTCGGGCCAGGCGTTTTCGCCTTCGAGGATGACTGAAAAGGGGATCATGGTCTCTTCCTGTTGGGTTTCAGCGCGGGCATTCGCGCAGCAGCGCGCACTGCGGGCCGTCGTTTGGGGTGGGGTTGTCCTGGCCGGGTCCGGTGGAATGCGCCCACATGGCCAGGACCATCGCCGCGATCAGGCAGACGAAGGCGCACGCGTCGGTCTTGGGAACCGAGCGCAGGATCTCAGCCAGGCGCTTCATCAGACGATCAGCCGAGGGCCGGCGGCCGACATCGGGCGACCGCCGGCGTCGAGCAGCTTGCGCTTATGATCTCTGCGGCGCTGCTCGTTGAGGGCTGCGAGCGGCGCTCGCAGCTCCCAGGCCGTCTCCGCCTTCCAGTTCTCGCCGTGGCGCAGCGCCATGGTGACCAGGAAGTGCAGGACGTAGGCCGCCTCGGCCTCGACCCGTTCCGGGATGGCGATCCCGTAGGCGCGGATGGCGGCCGCCATGGGCAGGATTTCCTGCGGCCGGGTGGACAGCCCCAGCGCCTGGGCGAGCGGGCTGTTGAGCGCGTCGCCAAGGTCGGCGGGCCACTCCAGGACGTCAGACGCCTGCTCGCCCTTGTCGTCGTCGACGGCGCTCACGCTTCGCCCTCGACGTCGGAGGTGACGGCCAGCGTGCGGGCCAGCTGCAGCATGGCCCGGCGCATCTTCGGGTCGCGGATCGAGGCGTAGGCCTTGAGCAGGTCGTCGGCGCCGCGAACGTTGGTCAGGGTCGCCAGCGAGGCCGCCGCCCCGGTCGCCGCGCCGCCCTCGGGCAGCAGGGCGTCGGGCGCCACGCCCACCGCCTCGGCCGCCTTCACCAGCATCGAGGCCGAGATCCGGTTCGTACCGCGCTCGTACTTCTGGATCTGCTGAAAGGTGATGCCGAGCTTATGGCCCAGCTC
>FSXN01000623.1_pt1 | contig 11534 bp, 10 predicted proteins | sample 1638221 | NCBI WGS metagenome assembly FSXN01 (sample SAMEA3914788, study PRJEB12502) | metagenome | biome: forest; material: soil | place: Canada | collected 2011-07-03 | depth 0.1 m | reverse complement strand
GGTCCAGCCCGAACCGGCCTTACGCGTTCACGAGGTGGTGGTGCATGGCCATCACTGGTTCCGGGTGCTGGCCGGGCCGTTCCCGTCCGATACGGCCCAGGCCCTGTGCCACAATCTGTCGGCCCAGCGTTCGGCCTGCATGGTGCGGCCAGAAGCGGAACGCTGATCTCCAAAAAGCTAAGCGGAACGCGGATCTCCAAAAGCTGAGCGAGCGCCGAGCCTCTGCCGCCTAGTGGATCGTCGCGCCTTCGATAGGAAGCTCGCCACGCTCGATCGGCATCAGAACCGGCATCCGCACGGTGACCGCCGTGCCCTCGCCGAGCCGGCTTTCGATCGACATGTCCCCGCCGTGCAGCCGCGCGAAGGCCTGGACCAGCGACAAGCCGAGCCCGGTTCCCCGCGCCCGGTCGTCGGCGTCGCCCGCCTGTTCGAACGGGCGGCCCAGACGCGCCAGGTCTTCGGGAGCGATGCCCACGCCGGTGTCGGCCACCACGATGTCGAGCTGCCCGGCCGCCTCGCTGAAGGTCACCGTCACCGAGCCGCCGGCCGGGGTGAACTTCAGGGCGTTGGAGACCAGGTTCAGCACCATCTGCTTTATCGCCCGGCGATCGGCCCGGACCGCGAGGGGCGAGGCGGGCAGCACGCCGCGGAGCTTGAGGCCGGCGTCGTCGGCCTGTTGGCGCAGGATGCGCAGCGCCGCATTGGCGACTTCGCGGATGTCGAAGATCTCGTCGGACAGGACGTACTTGTCGGCCTCGATCTTGGTGACGTCGAGCACGTCGTTGATCAGGTCGAGCAGGTGCTGGCCGCTCTCGTGGATCAGCTCCGCGTACTCGCCGTACTTGGGCGGGATGTCGCCGAACAGGCGGGTTCGCATGATGTCGGAAAAGCCCATGATCGCGTTCAGGGGCGTGCGCAGCTCATGGCTCATATTGGCCAGGAAACGGGCCTTGGCGCGGGCCTCGGCCTCGGCGCGTTCACGTCCGGCCTCCGCCTCGGCCAGGCGGGTGTCCAACTGCGGTTGCGCGTCTGGGACGGCCGGCGCGCTCGGGCGAAGAGCGGGCGCGTCCTCGGCGACCACGCGGCCGGTGTTCAGCAGCATCAGCGCCGCCGCAGCGCCGCCCAGGGTCGAGATCAGGCCGATCAGTCCCAGGGTGAAGCCCAACGGGCCTTGGGGCGGCGGCGGCACAGCGCCGGCCAGCTGCAGCATCGCCACCGCGGTCAGCACGCCGAACGACAGCGCCGCGCCATGCCGCCAGAGCCCGCCATAGGCGGCCGCGGCGATCACCGGGGCGACGCACCAGATCATCAGCGGGCCGGTGACGCCGCCGCTCATGCCGACCGCCAGGGCGCAGCCGATCGCCCAGATCGCCAGAACGCGCATGCCGCCCTGGGGCGTGCGGTCGATCCAGCCGGCCACGCCAGGGGCGCCGCCGCAGATCAGGGCGAACACCACCGTGCGCGGCGGCGCGCCCCACAGGGCCAGCACCAGGGCCAGACCCGCCGCCGTCGCCAGCGCCCACAGCGCATGCCAGTTGGCCGTCGCATGCGGGCCGAATGCGGCTTGGAAAGCCGGTCGGTCGCGTACGACGCCCTTGCCAGGCGCGATGACGGGGGTTGCGGTCACGGGGCGGGTTCGATCCGGGGCTGGCGTTTGTCGGAGATGGCGATCCTAGCTGTCACTCGTGGCGACCGCGAGGCCGCACAATTGTCAGGCGATCGATATCCCCAGCTCGTCCACAGCAACCTGCTGGTAAGCCACTGACTTCACAATGGGGCGGTGAGGAAACCGCGCCATGCGTTTTCCGGGCCCCAGATACCAAGGTTGTTTCAGTGCCGGCGCCCTTGCCCAACCCCGTATCCCAGGCCCCCGACCTGGACGACGCCAAGCGCTCGTTCCTGCGTATGGTCAGCCATGAGCTGCGTACGCCGCTCAATTCCGTGATCGGATTTTCCGAGATCATCAGCCGCGAGCTGCACGGCCCGATCGGAGACCCGCGCTACAAGGCCCACGCCGAGGTGATCCGCGAAAGCGGGCAGAAGCTGTTGCGCCTGGTGAATCAGGTGCTGGAGATCGCCCGCCTGGACGCGGGAACGGCGGATCTGCGGCTCGAACCCGAATCGCCCGCCCTGGCCATCAAGCGCGTCACCCAAATGCTGGTCGACGAGGCCGACAACCGTGGCATCGACTTCGTCATTGATATCGCGCCCGACACCCCGATGGTGCTGGCCGACGCACGCGGGCTGCACACTATCCTGCAGAACCTGCTGCAGAACGCGCTCACCTTCTCGCCCGACGGGAAGCCGGTGACGATCACCGTGCGGCCGGGGCGCAACTCGGTGCTGTTCGAGATCCAGGACCAGGGCGAGGGCGTGCCGATGGACGACCTTCCGCGCCTGATGCGCCCATTCGAGCAGGGCGAGAACGCCTTGGTGCGCCGGTCCGAGGGCGCAGGCCTGGGCCTGCCGATCGTGGCCTTGCTGTGCCGCGACATGGGCGGGCGGCTGATGCTCAAGTGCGAGCCGGGCCAGGGCCTGACCGCCCGCGTGCGCCTGCTCGCAGCCCAGGCTGCCGGACCCGCGGCGGTCAGCAACTGGTGAGCCGCGGCGGTCTGGGCGCTTGAGCCGACCCGCCGGGGTCCCTAAGTGGACCCCATGACTGCTGCGATCGACGCCGAACTGGACATCCTGGCCGAGGAATTCGAGCTGCTGGGCGACTGGGAGGCCCAGATCCAGTACGTGATCGACCTGGGCCGCGACCTGGCCCCGCTCAGCGACGCCGAACGCTCGGATCAGAACAAGGTGCGCGGCTGCGCCAGCCAGGTGTGGCTGGTGACCGAGCCGGGCGAGGGAGATCGGCTGAATTTCCGCGGGGATTCGGACGCCCACATGGTGCGCGGCCTGATCGCGATCCTGCTGCGGCTCTATTCCGGGCGCTCAAAGGCCGAGATCGTCGGCTTCGACGTCAAGGCGGCGCTGAAGCGGCTGGGGCTGGACAGCATGCTGTCGACCCAGCGGTCCAATGGATTGGCGTCGATGGTGGAGCGGATCCGCCGCGACGCGGCTGCGCCGGCGACGGCCTAGGCTAGGCGCTTACGCCGCGCGGATGCCGCTGGGGCGTTCTTCGACCGAGCCGCCGACCACCACGTCGTAGCCTAGGATCATGTCGACATCGGCGCCGTTGCTGGCCAGCGGCAGGCGCAGCCAGAGCAGCGACAGGTGCGAGGAGCCGCGCCAGGACATGGAGTGGAAGCCCACCGCCGGGCGGCGACCTTCGACCACCCCGTCGAGCTGCGCGCGCCAGTAGTCGCACGAGGCCTGATCGTAGACGTCTTCCAGGCTCATGCCGGTGATTTCGCGGCCGTAGACGCCGTAAAGGCCGGTTCCCGCCAGACGCAGGCGGTAGTCGCGGCGCTCGCCATAGCGCACGTCGATCAGACTGACGGTCGGCAGGTGGCGCTTGAAGTCGTTCGGGTCGATCTGAGCGCGCGCCGGAAGGCGCCCGCCGTCGCGCCGGGACGCCCAATAGGCGAACAGCTCTTCGTGGGCCCGTACCGCCGCCCCCGATCCGCTGTGATGTCCCAACACTTTCAGATTCCCCGCCAAGCCCCTGAATCGGTAAGGTTACTATCTCTTAACCGTGGGTGTGCTGGCAAGAGTCCATTTGGCCCGGAAAATTGACTGTTGATTCGATGCAACAGGGAATCGGATTCGCCAAAATGGTGAATCCCTGGGGTTTGCTGGGATTTTCGAGTCTGGCCGGTGGCGAAGGCGCGCCGTTACGCGTCCTTACGCCGCCTCATCGTCCTCGTCGGCCAGCAGCGGCATGGCCAGGAGGGCGTCGGCCTCGGGTGATTCGAGGGTCTCGACGTCGCGCAGCTTGCGTTCCACCGCGCGGGTGCGCTTGCCGGCGTCCTCCAGGGTGTTCTGGGCGGTGGCGAGCTGCTTGGACACCTTCTCGATGAAGGTCCCGTACTTGCTGAACTCGGTCTTGGCCGCGCCCAGCACCTTCCACACCTCGCTCGAACGCTTCTCGATCGCCACCGAGCGGAAGCCCATCTGCAGGCTGTTGAGGATCGCAGCCAGGGTGGTGGGGCCGGTGACCATCACCCGCTGGGTCTGCTGCAGTTCGGTCACCAGGCCCGGGCGGCGAATCACTTCGGCGAACAGCCCCTCGGTCGGCAGGTACATGATGGCGAAGTCGGTCGAGTGCGGCGGGTGGACGTACTTGGCGCTGATGGTCTTGGCCTGCAGCTTGACCGCCCGCTCCAGCGCTTGGCCTGCGCGCTCCACCTCGTCGAGCAGGCCGGTCTCCTGGGCGACCAGCAGCCGATCATAGTCCTCGTGCGGGAACTTGGCGTCGATGGGCAGCCAGACCGGCGCGCCATCGTTCTTGCCCGGCAGGCGAACGGCGTACTCGACCCGCTCGCTGGAGCCGGGCTGGACGGCGACATTGGCGGCGAACTGTTCGGGCGTCAGCATGTCTTCCAGCAGCATGCCGAGCTGCACTTCGCCCCAGCCGCCGCGCGACTTCACATTGGTCAGCACCCGCTTCAGGTCGCCGACGCCGGTGGCCAGGGACTGCATCTCGCCCAGGCCCTTGTGCACCTGCTCCAGCCGCTCGCTGACCAGCTGGAAGCTCTCGCCCAGGCGCTTTTCCAGCGTGCCCTGCAGCTTCTCGTCCACGGTGGCGCGCATCTGTTCCAGCTTGGCGTCGTTCTCCTTGCGCAACAGCTCCAGGCTGTCCGACAGGGTCTTGCGCAGGTGCTCCTGGCGTTCGCCGTTGGCGACGGTGAGGGCTTCGATCTTGGCGGCGACGCCTTCCATCAGGGTCTTCTGGGCTTCCTGGGCGCGCAGGGCCTGGGCCTCCAGCCGCTCGCGCAGGTCCTTCATCTGCAGATTGGTTTCGGACAGGCGGGTGGTTTGGGTGTGGGCGAAGCTCTCGGTGGAGGTCTTCAGCACCTCGCCCAGCCGGGTCTGGCCCTCGCCCATGTCGCGCGAGAAGCTGGAGAAGCGGGTCTCGTGGGTCTGGGTCTGGCGGCTTAGCGCGCCCTGCAGTTCTTCGCGCAGCCCGCGCACCTCCTCGCGCAGATAGGCCGGGGTGCGGGCCACGTCCTGTTCCAGTCGCGACAGCCGGGCGATCAGCTCGGGTCCGGTCTCCTGGGCCGCGCCGACGCGCTGGAGCACCAGGACGGAGGTTGCGACCGCGACCAGGGCGGCGACGAGGGTGACGATCAGGAGCACGGTAATCATGATCCCCACAGCCTACTGAAAGGCGTGAGTCGCCGCCAATGCGTCGATCGGCTGCTGAGCGGTTAGGCCCTAAATCCGAGGAGTGGAGCGCAGCGGCCTCCGCTTGGGCCTGCGGCGCTCAGACCCTGGGGCCGAAATCGCCCGCAAGAGCCAGCATGGCGGCGCGCTGGGGCTGCGAATATTCGTCCAGCGCGCTGTCGTCGCCCTCGCGGATCGCCCGCACCAGGGCTGGGGTCAGGGCCGAGGACAGCGACCAGTTCCAGTAGCGCAGCACCGTCTGGGCCCGGTCCACCGCCATCATGTCGTAGATGATCAGGGTCCGCTCCAGCGCCGCGGTCATCACCCCGGCGGAGTCGGTCTCGGGCCGGCTCAGGCCGCGCCACAGCGCCAGTATGGCGGTCTTGGGCAGGCCGGTGGCCTTGCACAGGATCGCCAGCGGCTCGCCATAGACGTCGGTGAGAATCTTCGCCCCGGTGGCGGGCTTGATGCCGGCCAGGAACGACAGCTCGCGCACCATGTCGCGATCCATCCCGTTGGCGGCGATGGCGATCGCCTCGTCCAGGCTGGCGTAGGGCGAGCGGGCCAGGGCGGCGCGGTTGCGCTGGCGCCGTTCGATGAACTGCAGCGCCTTTCGCACCAGCGGGTCCTGCCACTCTTCCTGCGCCGCCATCGGGAAGACGTCGCCGGCGGCTTCCTGCAGCACTTCGCGCGACACCGCGAACCGGGTCAGGATCAGCCGGCGGCACTCCGGCGTGGACCACCAGAACAGCACATAGGCGTGGGCGGGCCGCAGCTCGGCGCGGCGCAGCAGCGGCGGAATGAACTGGGCGTAGTCGCGCGAGGCGGCCACAAGGGCGTCCAGGGCGTCGGCCGACAAAGCCGCGCCGTCATTGGCCAGCAGCACCTCGACCACCTGGGACTCGCCGGCGGCGATCAGGGCTTCGCACACCACCTCGCTGACCTTGCGCCGGCGCGCGATCAGGGCGCGGTGCTCCGGCCCCGCCTGGACGGCGCAGTCGATCAGGTCGGTGTCGTTGAGCAGGTTGTCTTCTTCCAGCAGCGCGCGGGCCACCTCGATGTCGTCGCGCAGCAACAGGCGCAGCAGGCGCGGCGGGGCCTCGACCAGGGCGGTGAGGCGGCGGGCGACGCGCTTGCGTTCGGTGGGCGCGGCTTCGCGCAGCATCTCCACCAGCACGTCGGCGGTCATGGCGCGCTCGAAGGCGTTGACCCGGCTGGAGGGCAGGCAGACCACGTCGGCCAGGCGCTTGATCAAGGCGGTGCGCGCGCGTCCGGTGGGGGCGCGGGCGGTGAGGGCCTCGGTGGGCGCATTGATGTCGGCCAACTGGCTCAAGATCGGCGCGATCCTTATTCGCCCCCACGATAGTAGGTCGGCGTTAACCGGAAGTAGCCGCGCGGGCCGCCGATTAACGAGTCCGTATGGCCATCGGCGCTATCACGCGGCATGGGCGTAGATCTCGTCATCGGACTGCTGATCCTGAACGTGGCGCCGACCCTCGTGTCGATGGCCATGCTGCAGCTTTGGGCCGAGCGGCGCTGGGGGGCCCAGCCGATCCGACCGCAGGCCGACCGCAGCAATGTCAAGGTCTGGTCCGTCTGGCTCGTGGGCCAAGCCTTGCTGGCGCCGGGCCTGGGCGCCTTGGTCACCCTAGGGGTGAACCGTCTGGGCGGAGGCTGGATCGTGCTGCCGTCGACCGGCTGGGGCCTGGTCTTGGGCGCCGGCGTCTATCTGGTCGCCATGGATTTCGGCGAGTTCGCCTTTCACCGCGCCCAACATGCCTTCCCCTGGCTGTGGGCGATGCACTCGCTGCATCACAGCGACACCAGCTTCGACGCCACCACCACCGTGCGCCATTTCTGGCTCGATCCGTTCCTGAAGAGCGTCAGCATCTGGCTGGCGGTGGGGCTGCTGTTCCGCGCCGCGCCGAGCATCACCATGATCTATGCGGCGATCAGCCTCTATAACTTCGTGATCCACTCCAACACCCGGCTGGACCTGGGGCGCTGGGCGTGGACGCTGAACCATCCCGCCTATCATCGCATCCACCATTCCGCGGCGGAGGAGCATTTCGACGTCAACTTCGCCGCCATCCTGCCGGTGTTCGACGTGGTCTTCGGCACCTATCGCCCGGCCAGGCCTGGGGAACGGCCGATTACGGGGCTCGACACCGGCCGGGTCGCCCGCAGCTGGTGGGATGTCGTCGCCTGGCCCGTCGCGGGCCTGTTGCGGCGGCGCTCTGGGGTTCGAACCGTCTGACGGCCTGATCACGCGAAGATTTGGCCGCCGGGCCCAAAACCGCGACGCCCTGCCGCGTCCTTGGGGCGCCATTTCGCCAAGTCTTCCTATATGAACCCCCGGGCCGTGCTTTCGGCCGGCAGGAGGCATGAGAGATGGCGGCGAATCTGATCCCTGGCGCAACTGGCGTGCTCGTCCTGGCTGATGGCACCGTGCTGCAGGGTATCGGCGTCGGCCGCACGGGCCACGCCGTGGGCGAGGTGTGCTTCAACACCGCCATGACCGGCTATCAGGAAATCCTGACCGACCCGTCCTACATGGCCCAGATCGTCACCTTCACCTTCCCCCATGTCGGCAACGTCGGGGTGAACCTGGAGGACATCGAGCAGTTCGGCCAGGAGGGCGGCTTCGGCGGCGCCCGCACCACGGCGCGCGGCGCGATCTTCCGCGATGTCCCCACCCCGCCGGCCAACTGGCGCGCCGAGGCCGGCGCGGCCGGCGCCCTGGATTCCTGGATGAGCGCGCGCGGCGTGGTGGGCCTGGCCGGGATCGACACCCGCGCCCTGACCAAGCTGATCCGCGAAAAGGGCATGCCCCACGCGGTGATCGCCCATGACCCGGACGGCCGCTTCGACATCGACGCCCTGGTGGCCGAGGCGCGCGCCTGGTCGGGCCTGGTGGGCCTGGACCTGGCCAAGGACGCCACCACTTTGCAAAGCTTCACCTTCGACGAAGGCCTGTGGAGCTGGCCCGAGGGCTACGCCGAGCCGCGGCCCGAGCCGAAGTTCGAGGTGGTCGTGCTCGACTACGGCATCAAGCGCAACATCCTGCGCGCCCTGACCTCGATCGGCGCCCGCGCCACCGTGCTGCCGGCCACCACCACCGCCGAAGAGGTGCTGGCGCGCAATCCGGACGGCGTCCTGCTGTCCAACGGTCCGGGCGACCCGGCCGCCACCGGCGAATACGCCGTGCCCGAGATCAAGAAGCTGGTCGAGAGCGGCAAGCCGGTGTTCGGCATCTGCCTGGGCCACCAGATGCTGTCGCTGGCCATCGGCGCCAAGACCATCAAGATGGACCAGGGCCACCACGGGGCCAACCACCCGGTGAAGGACCTGGAGACCGGCAAGGTCGAGATCGTCTCCATGAACCACGGCTTCACCGTCGATCGCGACGGCCTGCCGGACACGGTGCAGGAGACCCACGTCTCGCTGTTCGACGGCACCAACGCCGGCATCCGCCTGAAGGACCGCCCGGTGTTCAGCGTCCAGCACCACCCCGAAGCCAGCCCGGGCCCGACCGATTCGCTCTATCTGTTCGATCGCTTCGGCAAGCTGATGGAAGAGACGCGCTAAGCCGCGTCCCGTCGTCGGCGTTCACACCCCGGTGCGGACGCCGCCAACCAGCCTTCATCCAAGCGCGGCGCTCGCCTGGCCGCCCATCGCCCGCTTCATCCGTGATGAGGCGCGGCTGGGCGCGTGGGCGCAGCGGAACGGGCGGCTCACGCTGGGCCTGTACGAGTTCGTCCGCTTCGGGGTGAAGCAGGCATGGGCCTGCCTGTTCGGCGGGCTGCTGCTGGCGGCGATCATCGCCACCCGGCTCTGGTATCCCCACGCCGCCCTCGTCGCCCGCTACGACCTGCTGGTGGGCGTGGCGGTGGCCTTGCAGGTCGCCTTGTTGGCGATCCGGCTGGAGACGCTGGACGAGTTCGCCGCCATCCTGATGTTCCACATCGTCGGCACGGTGATGGAGCTGTTCAAGACCTCGGTCGGCTCATGGATCTATCCCGAGCCCAGCCTGCTGCGGATCGGCGGCGTGCCGCTGTTCACCGGCTTCATGTACGCCGCCATTGGCAGCTATCTGGCGCGGGCGTGGCGGCTGTTCGATTTCCGCTTCGCCCGTCATCCGCCGCTGAAGTCGGTGTCGCTGCTGGCGGCGATGATCTACGTCAATTTCTTCAGCCACCATTATCTGCCGGACCTGCGGCTGGGGCTGATCGCGGCGACGGCGCTGCTGTTCGGGCGCACCACGGTCTATTTCCGGGTCTGGCGCCGCTATCGCCAGATGCCGCTGCTGCTGGGCTTCGCCCTGGTGGCGCTGTTCATCTGGTTCGCCGAGAACATCGGCACCGGCATGAGCGTCTGGCGCTATCCCAGCCAGGCCCATCGCTGGAGCATGGTGCCGATCGGCAAGCTGGAGGCGTGGTTCCTGCTGATGATCGTGTCCTACACCCTGGTCGCCTTCGTCAGCCGCCCGCGCGAACGCGACGGAGAGGTTGGCGACAGCCGCTAGGGACTGGCCGGGCTCAGGGCCGGCTTGGCGGCGCCCCGGCCGACGCGCTTGCTGAGCCAGCGGATGCCGCGGTTCATCGGCTCCTCGATCAGCTTGTAGATCACCACCCCGCCCAGGGCGGTGACGATCACGGTGATCCAGGTCTGGTGGGCCGCGCGCTCAAGCTGGCCGATCAGCAGGCCCTGGACCAGGTAGAGCGAATAGGAGGCGTTTCCGAGCAACAGCAGCGCGGAAACCTTAGGTGTCTTGGCTTCGAACCCCAGGGCGCCGATCAGCAGCAGGGCTGCAGGCGCGCCGTAGAGCGCCGCGCGCCACGGATCGCTGTGGATGCGGAACAGCTGAAGCATGCACAGGGCGGCGAGGGCCAGGACCAGGGCGCTGGCCCCAACGGCGACGGTCGGACGCGGCGCCTTGGCGATCCATATGCCGGCCACGAACTCCAGCATGATCGGGTCGGTGAAGGTGCGGGGCACGGCGGCGTGGCCGGCGAGGGGATGCAGGGCGCAGAGCAGGCCGATGGCGCCCGTCAGCAGCCAGGCCTGCATCGCGCGCGGGGCCAGCAGGGCCACGGCGAACAGCGCGTAGAAGAACATTTCGTAGCTGAGCGTCCACCCCGGCACCAGGACCGGCCAGATCTGGCCGGTGGCGTTGTAGTGGGGGATGAACAGCAGCGACTGGATCAGCTCGGCCGCGCCGGGATGGGTTCGAACGGCCAGCGCCGCGGTCACCAGCCAGTACATCGGCACGATCCGCACAAGCCGCCGCCAGAGGAACAGGCCAGGCGCGCTCTCGCGTTCCGTCACCCTCCACATGATGAAGCCCGAGACGACGAAGAACAGGTCCACGCCAGCCGTGCCCAGTAGAAAGGCATGTCCTTTCAAGGAGGTGGTGTGGAACATAACAACGCCGAGGGCCGCGATCGCACGCAGGTACTGAACATTGATAATGGTGCGGCCCATGCTCGGCCCGTATCACGCGCGTTGCACCATCGCTACGGAAACTTCGTGCCTTAACATTAATGTCGTGTTTGTGCTCTGTTTTTGGATTTGTGGCGGCATTTGGTCATAACTGTGGTTGCCGAGGGGCATGCATAAGCTGGAGGTCCGCCAACGCGCGCCGTGCACGTCCGGCCCTACGGGCTTCGGCCAGGGGCAAGATGTCCCGCGCCCTTGCCCCCACGCGCCGGCGCCTCTAAACCCGCCGCTTAGCCTTCATCGCGACCGGCCAGGCGTGCGTGCGACCTCGCGCACCCGCCCGGTCGCGCGCAGTCATAAAGAGCTCCGATGCCCAAGCGTACCGACATCAAGTCCATCCTGATCATCGGCGCCGGCCCCATCGTCATCGGCCAAGCCTGCGAATTCGACTACTCCGGCGTCCAGGCCTGCAAGGCCCTGCGCGCCGAGGGCTATCGGATCATCCTGGTGAACTCCAACCCGGCCACGATCATGACCGACCCGGAGATCGCCGACGCCACCTATATCGAGCCGATCACGCCGGAGATCGTCGAGAAGATCATCGCCAAGGAGCGGCCCGACGCCCTGCTGCCCACCATGGGCGGTCAGACTGCGCTGAACACCGCCCTGGCCCTGGAAGGCTCCGGCGCGCTGAAGCGCTACGGCGTGGAGATGATCGGGGCCAAGGCCGACGTCATCGACAAGGCCGAGGACCGGCAGAAGTTCCGCGACGCCATGGACAAGCTGGGGCTGGAAAGCCCGCGCTCGCGCGTCGCCCACACCCT
>FSXN01001051.1_pt1 | contig 11580 bp, 10 predicted proteins | sample 1638221 | NCBI WGS metagenome assembly FSXN01 (sample SAMEA3914788, study PRJEB12502) | metagenome | biome: forest; material: soil | place: Canada | collected 2011-07-03 | depth 0.1 m | reverse complement strand
CCATTACACAACCCAATGTGCAAAGGATATTTTCCCGACACCTTGTGCGATCCGCTCAATTCGACCACACTCATTAGATCAGAATTTAATTTCCAGGCCGCAGCACGACGGCCGCGCCGAAACGCCCATGCGATCCGGCGACAAGGGAGAGGAAACGGGACCTGATGAATGGGCGAAACACGCGGCCGCGCGGCCGTATCTCGGCTCGGCGAACCGCCGGCGTGGCGCTCGGCGCCATAGCCCTTCTTCTGCCGCTGGCGGGTTGCGGCGTGATCAACGGCTTGGCCGAGGGTCTTCGTCACCCTGCCAAGCCCTTCGACCAGACTCCCCAGCCGCGCGCGCCCGACTATGCCCGACAGGACGCCTGGCTGGCGTTTCCGGGCCGCAACGGCCCCGAACGCTCCACCCCGCCCGGCCTGACCGCGGTCGACGAGGCCTCCGCCCCGGCGGACGTTTTCTTCATCCACCCGACGATGTATCTGAAGAATGACGTATACAACGCGGCCTATGACGTCGCCGGCCCGTACAACCAGCCCGTCCTGCTCAACCAGGTCAGCGCCTTCAACGGATGCTGCCGCCTCTACGCGCCTCACTACCGCCAGGCGTCGCTCAGCGCCCTAGGCAAGAGCCCCCAGGCGGTGGACCTGGCCTATTCCGACGTGGCCCGCGCCTTCCGCTACTACATCGCCCACGAAAATCACGGGCGCCCCTTCATCATCGCCTCGCACAGCCAGGGCTCGATGCACGCCGTCGAGCTGCTGCAGCGCGAGATTCTGGGCACGCCGCTACAGTCGAAATTGGTCGCCGCCTATGTAATCGGCGCCTTCGCCCCCTCGAACTTCAGTCAGGCCGGGCTGCCCACCTGCACGAGCGCGAGCCAGATCGGCTGCATCGTCTCCTGGAACACGACCCAGGCCGGCCGAACCGGCGCCTTCATGCTGATTCACGACAAGCGATACTGGTGGCAGGGAGCGTGGCGGCAAAGCGGCCAACTGCCGGCGGTCTGCGTCAACCCACTGACCTGGACCGAGACCGACGCCGCCCCGGCCTCGGCCAACCCCGGCAGCCTGACCTTTCCCTCACCGCCCTACCCGACCGCGGCGACCCGCCTGCCGCCGCTGATCCCCCACCTGACAGGCGCGGCGTGCAAGGATCGCCTGCTCGCGGTCGACGTGCCGAAGTCGCCGCCGGGATTTCGCGACACTCTCACCCTGCTGTACGGCAGCTATCACCGCACCGACTACGGTCTGTTCTACGCCGCGATCCGCGCCAATGCGGTCGCACGCGTCGGCGCCTGGATGTCGAGCCCGGCGAACAAGCCAACGCCAGGCGCGGCGCAACCATGATCACGCGCCGTTCGCTCATGGCCGCCGCCGGCACGACCGGCGCCGCCGCCCTCGCGGCCTCGCCCACGCTCAGCGCCTCGCTGCAGACCAAGGGCCCGCCCGGCTTTCTGTGGGGCACAGCCATCTCCGCGCACCAGAGCGAGGGGAACAACACCAACTCCGACAACTGGCTGCTGGAAAACATCAAGCCGACCGTATTCAAAGACCGTTCCGGCGACGCCTGCGACAGCTATCACCGCTACGCCGAAGACATCGCGCTGAACGCGGCCCTCGGCTTCAACGCCTATCGTTTCGGCATCGAGTGGGCGCGTATCGAGCCCAGCCCCGGGCAATTCTCCAACGCCGAACTCGACCACTACGCCAAGGTTCTCGAAACCTGTCATGCCCACGGGCTGAAGCCGGTCGTGACCTTCAGCCACTTCACCGTCCCGCTCTGGTTCGCCGAGCGCGGCGGGTTCGAAGTGGCCGACGGCGCCGACCTATTCGCGCGGTATTGCAGCAAGACGGCCGAGCAGCTCGGTCCGCTTATGGGCATGGCTTCGACCTTCAACGAGGCCAACGTCCAGCTGCTGCTGCAACTGCTCGCGCCCCTGCTCGGCCACGGAACCCAGGCCAGGGACATGATCGCGGCGGCGCGCACCGCCACGGCCTCACCGCGTTTTTCCTCGCTCATCTACGCCGATCCGGCGACCTGCCAACCGGTGCTGCTCGACGCCCACCGCAAGGGCTTCCAGGCGATCAAGGCCGCCTGCCCTGCTCTGCCGACCGGCCTGACCCTGACGACCCAGGAGATCCAGGGCGTCGGCCCCTCGGGCGAAGACGACCCGGCGGTCGCGCGGCGGAACGAGGAGCTGCTCTATGGCGAATGGGTGCAGGCGGCGCGCGACAGCGCCGATTTCGTCGGCGTCCAGACCTATTCCCGCATGCGCTTCAATCGCGACGGCCTGATCCTGCCCACCAAGGGGGCGGAACTGACTGCGGCCGGCTACGAATACTATCCCCAGGCCTTGGCGGCGACGATCCGATGGGCCCACAAGACCATTGGCAAGCCCATCTACGTCACCGAAAACGGCATCGCCACCGACGACGATGCGCGCCGCATCGCCTTCATCGATCAAGCTCTGGACGGTGTGCGCGCCTGCATCGCCGAGGGCGTCCCGGTCCACAGCTACATGTATTGGTCGCTCCTCGACAATTTTGAATGGGCCTCGGGCTATCGCCAGCATTTCGGGTTGGTGGGGGTGGATCCAGCGACCTTCAAGCGCACACCCAAGCCCAGTGCGCGCTACCTTGGACACCGCGCCGCACTGAACCTAGTCTAGACCAAACAAACATGGGGAAACGCGCATGAAGCACGAGCGCCATCTCGGGATGTCCGCTTCCCGGCTGGATCGGATCTCCGAACTGCTGAAGACAACCTATATCGAGCCGAACAAGATTGCCGGCTGCCAGGCCCTCGTCGCGCGGCGCGGAGAGATCGCCTACAGCCAAAGCTTCGGTAGGATGGACCTGGCGCGGGACAAGCCCTGGCGCGACGACACCGTGGTCCGCATCTACTCGATGACCAAGCCCGTAGTGTCTCTCGCCCTGATGATGCTGTGGGAGCGTGGGCTGTTCCAGCTGGACGAGCCTGTCGCCAGAGTGCTTCCGGAGTGGGCCGAACAACGTATCTGGCTATCCGGCGAAGGCGAGACGATGGTCACCGCCGCGCCGAAAAAGCCCGTGACCTTCCGTCAGCTGCTAAGTCACACCGCCGGCCTCACCTACGGTGGGCTTCTGGAACAGTTCGGCGCGCCACCCTCGGTCCACCCGGTCGAGAAGGCCTACAAGGCGCTTCGGGTCCGGCGCGATCCAGCCGAGGACCTGGACGCCTTCGTCGGCAAGCTGGGCCAGGTTCCGCTGCTCTACCAGCCCGACGAACAGTGGATGTATTCGCTGGCCACCGACGTCGTGGGCGCCCTGGTCCAGCGCATTTCCGGAAAGCCGCTGGACCGTTTCCTCCGCGACGAGATCTTCGAGCCGCTCCGGATGGTCGACACGGGCTTCAGCGTCGCGCCGGCGAACGTCGATCGCTTCGCCGCCTGCTATAGTTGGACGGCCAGCAAAGCCCTGGCCCTGTCCGATGATCCGCAAACCAGCGCCTATCTCAACGCCCCGGTGTTTCTCTCCGGTGGCGGCGGCCTGGTTTCCACCCTCGGCGACTATCACCGCTTCTGCGAGATGCTGCGACGGGGCGGCGAGCTCGACGGCGTGCAGCTGATCGGGCCGCGCACCCTGTCGCTGATGACCGGCAACCACCTGAAGAACAAGGCCTGCCTGGCCGAACTGGCGCTCGACGGGTTTTCGGAAACCACCCCCGCGGGAATTGGTTTCGGCCTGGGCTTCGCCATGACGACCGACGCGATCCGTGCAGGCTCGCCAAGCAAGGACGACTACTACTGGGGCGGAGCCGCCTCGACCCTATTCTGGGTCGATCCATCGGAAGATCTCGTGGTGATCTTCCTGACCCAGCTCATGCCATCCACCACCTTCAACTTCCGCGGCCAGCTCAAGAACATCATCTACGCCGCCATCGAGGACTGAAGACCGTTCGTTCGCCCGCGCAGGGGACAGGCATGAGACCGATCCACATGGCCGCCGCCGGCCTCGCCATGGCCGCCCTGGCCTCGATCGCCCAGGCGCAAACCCCGCCTGCGCCCGACCGCGTCGGCATCCAGGCCGATCCGTGCGCGGCCCTTGACCCAGCCCCAGTGATCGTCGTCGACTACATGCAGAAACTCGCCGCAGCGAAGGCCGCCCGCCAGCCGCCGCCCATACCGACCCCCGCGGGCCTGGCGGTCTACAACGCCTGGCGCCAGAGACTGCTGCTGCAGGACTTTTCCGGCCGTTGCCACTACCAAGCGGCCAACGCCGCCCTCGATCCCAGCCGGCCGCCCAAGGAGATATTCTTCGGCGATTCCATCACCGAGCTATGGGGCGCGACCATGCCGGGGTTCTTCAGCGCGTCGCGGCTCGACCGAGGCGTCAGCGGCCAGACCACGCCGCAGATGCTGGGCCGCTTTCAGGCGGACGTGATCGACCTCCATCCACGGTTGGTGCATATCCTGGCCGGAACCAATGACATCGCCGGCAACACCGGTCCCACCTCGCTCGCTTGGATCGAGGCGAATATCCGGGCCATGGCGACGCTGGCCAAGGCCAATCACATTCAGGTGGTGATTGGTTCGGTCCTACCTGCGGCTGGGTTCAACTGGCGCCCAGGCATCACCCCCGCCGCCGACATCTCGGCGCTCAACGCGTGGCTCGAGGCGTATGCGCGCGCCGAAGGTTTCGTCTACGTCGACTATTACGCCGTCCTGGCCGCGACCGATCACAGCTTCAAAGCCGCTATGACCCTGGACGGGGTGCATCCGAATGCGGTCGGCTATCAGGCGATGGCCCCGTTGGCTGAGCGCGCCCTCGCTCAGTCGTCCGGCCGCTAAGTCAAATGCAGCCGCTCACGGTCGGCCGGATCGCGGGCGCATGAGAACCGGTGAGCGCGTCAGTAATCCTAGCCATGGTTTGCGTCCGCGGAAAAGAGACGGGGCGACGGCCTCCGCACCGTAACGGCGCTAGGTCTTCGCCATCCACGCCGGCGCCAGGTAGCCAATCAGGGCGCACCCGTTTGCGCCGCAGGGCGCGCATGACTTTGTGCCGTAAGCAAAGACTTCACTTCGGCTTGGGCCGCTTCGCAGGCCGGTAGCGCAAAGCTTCCAGGACGATGGCGAACGCCGGGGTCATCTGGCGACGGCTCGGATAGTACAAATGATAGCCCGAGAAGGGAGGCAGCCAGTCGGCCAAGGCTTCCACCAGCCGCCCGGTCGCCAAGTGAGGTTCTGCCAAGCCTCTCGGCAAGTACGCCACCCCAAATCCATCCAGCGCAGCGTCGAGCATAGGGGGACTGCTGTTGAACGTGACCTGGCCTTCGACCTTCACACGTAGCTCGCGGCCGTCCCTCTCAAATTCCCAGGCGTAGAGACCGCCCTGAGTCTGCAAGCGAAGCCGAATGCAGTTGTGCTGGGTAAGATCAGCAGGCGTCTTTGGGAGAGGCGTTTTTGCGAAGTAAGTCGGAGCGGCGACGACCGCCATCCTCTCATCCGGTCCGATCGGCGCCGCGATCATGTCCTTATCGATTACACCCCCGAGCCGAACGCCGCCGTCGAACCGCTCCGCTACGATATCGGTCAGGCCGTAATCGATGACGAACTCGACGTTGATGTCGGGGTAGTCCTCAAGGACCGGGCGAAGTCGTGGCCAGAGCCGATCGCCCAGCACGAAACCATCGGTCGTCAGGCGGACGTCGCCAGCTGGCTTGTCCCGCAATTCTGTGAGCGCCAGCAACTCGGCTTCAATTTCCTCGAACCGAGGCTCAAGCGTTTCCAGAAGCCGTTCGCCGGCTGTCGTCGGCGTGACGCTGCGTGTCGTCCGCGACAGCAGCCGCAGACCAAGGCGCTCCTCCAGCGCCCGCATCATGTGGCTCAGCGCAGAAGGCGAGACGCCAAGTCTGGCCGCGCTTCTGGTGAAGCTTCTTTCCCGCGCCACGACGGCGAAAGCGGCAAGGTCGTTGAGATTTGTGCGCGCCATTCCTGAGTATGACTCATAAGCGCATGCCGCCACCAGCGGCTAGTCCCAATAATCCATCAGACTTACCTTAGGCTTACCAACGATGGGCCCGCGCCCAATCGCGCCCAACGGAGACGGTTATGCACCTCATGCGCGCTGGATCGCAGCCGTAGCAGCGGAGTAAATTATGACCCTTACCTACGATTTCACCGGCCAGGTCGCGCTGGTCACCGGCGCCAGCTCCGGCATGGGCGCCGCCACCGCCAAAGCCTTCGCCGCCGCAGGCGCCGCTGTAGTCCTGGTCGACCGCGACGAGGCGAAATTGAACACGGTCATGGACGGCCTGACCGCGTCCGGCGCCAGAGCGCTCGCCATGGTTGGCGACGTTTCGGATGAAGCACTCGCCAAAGCCGCCGTCGAGAAGGCCGTCGGTGAATTTGGCCGACTCGATATGGCTTACAACAACGCCGGCATCCTTGGGCCCATGTGCCCGATGGCCGAAGAAACCGGTCAGGGCTACGACCAAGTGCAGGCCGTGAACCTGCGCGGCGTTTGGACTTTCATGAAGCACGAGCTCCTGCAGATGCAAAAGCAGGGTTCCGGCGCGATCGTGAACTGCTCATCGCTAGGCGGTCTGGTCGGTCTGCCCGGAAGGGCGGCCTATCACGCCAGCAAGCACGGCGTGATCGGGCTGACCAAGTGTGCAGCGATGGACAACGCCGCGCACGGCATCCGGGTGAACGCCATCTGCCCGGGCTGCATCGACACGCCCATGGGCGACGGAATCGATACCGACGCCATGAAGGCGTTCCTGAAGGACCAGCCTATCGGACGCATGGGCCGACCTGAAGAGATCGCCGCCGCGGTGCTCTGGCTGTGCAGCCCAGGGGCCAGCTTCATCCTCGGCGTAGCTCTCCCGGTGGACGGCGGCTTCGTCGTGCACTGAATTCATTGGGCGTCGGCCGTAGCGACCACATCGCTCCGCGGCCGAACGCCCGCTGATCAGCCGCGCGAAACGGATAGTCCCGCGAGAAGCTGAGCGTGGGCGGCGAGTCGGCGGGATACGAACTCGGTGAAGAGCCGCACCCGCTTGGTCTTGCGCGCCTCGCCCTGCGTGAGCAGCCAGAGCGTGCCGTACATGTGCAGCTCGGCGCCCGGCGCCCTCACCAGCAAGGGATCGGCGTCTCCGACGAAGCACGGCAGTGTCGCCAGACCAAGCCCCTCGCGTACTGCAACGATCTGCGCCCCGGCGTCGGTGACCCTGAGCGGAACCCCCGTGGCGCGGACCTCGCCCTCGCTGACCCAATCAGGAACTCCGTGAACGCTTATGACGATCCACCGGATGGGATCAGGCGCGCCCGCACGCCACCCAGCTAGTCGGTCCTGGGACATGTAGACGGCGCCAAACACCTCCGGTCCCTTCAGACCGTGGAGGTTGTGCGGCAGGGTCTTGCGGTCATAGACGACGCGGATCGCGACATCGGCCTCCCTGTTGGTCAGGTTCGCCAATTCGCCGGACGACAAGATTTCCATCTCGATGTCCGGATACAGGCGCGCGAATTCGGCCAAGTCCGGCATGAGCAGGTGTGTCGCGAGGGTCGGCGCCAGCGTCACCCGCAAAAGCCCGCGCACGCCCTGGTCGCGGCCGAGGACGCGCGTCTCCAGTTCATGCGACGACGCTTCCATCTGGCCCGCGAGGTCGAGAACCTCTTCTCCGGCAGCCGTCAGGCGGTAGCCCGTGGGCAGCTTTTCGAACATGCGCGCGCCGAGGCGTTCCTCGAGCTGGGCGACGCGTCGCAGCACGGTCGAGTGGTTCACCCCGAGACGCTCCGCGGCGGCTCGCACCGAGCCTCCGCGCGCGACGGCGAGAAAATAGCGAACGTCATCCCAGTCGATCACGGTGCGATCTTGCACCATGAAGTGTGATTTCAAAACCCAAGTTCGCCCCCATCGCGGCCCCCTTGGAACGATCACCGCGCAGTAGGGGATCGCTGGCTGGCGGAGCTCGAATCCGCACAGAAGCCGACGATCGGCGCCAGCTTCATCCATCCGGCTGGATCGTTTTCGCACCAGTGATGTGCACGCATCCACACTGAGAGCCGCAGGCTGGCAGACCTATCTCGGGGCTCACGGGGACTTCCCCGAACGACCAATGACGGCGCTCGAAAGAAGAAAGCCATGAGCAGACTGAATGGAAAGACCGCGGTGATCACCGGCGGCGCTACGGGCATCGGACGCGCCGCGGCAAAGCGCTTCATCGAGGAGGGGGCCGTCGTCTTCCTCTACGGCCGCCGGCAAGACGCGCTCGACGCCGCTGTAGCTGAGCTCGGGCCAAACGCCCGCGCGGTGAAGGGTTCGGTCTCTGATGAGGCCGACCTTGATCGGCTTTACGCCGCGGTGAAAGCCGAGCGCGGAACGCTCGACATCGTCTTCGCCAATGCCGGGGTGGGAAGCCGGCTTCCGCTCGGCGAGATCACCGCCGAACACATTGACGAAACCTTCGACACCAACGTGAAGGGCACGATCTTCACGGTCCAGAAGGCGCTACCGCTGATGGGCCAGGGCGGTTCGATCATCCTGACCGGATCGAGCGCCGGCACGACGGGCGCCCCGGCAATGAGCGCGTACAGCGCGAGCAAGGCGGCGGTGCGCAACCTCGCGCGGACCTGGGCCGAGGATCTCAAGGGCAGCGGCATCCGGGTAAACGTACTGTCGCCCGGGGCGACGGCGACCGAACTCGCGAAGGAAGCCCTTGGCGAGGAGGGCCAGAAAGTCTTCGCCTCCATGACCCCGCTCCAGCGCATGGCCGATCCGGCGGAGATCGGAGCAGTGGCCGCCTTTCTCGCGTCGCCGGACAGCAGCTTCATGACCGCCAGTGAAGTCGCCGTCGACGGCGGCCTTGCGCAACTCTGACGCGCTTCGTCCAGCCAGATCTTCCATCCGATCAACCTAAGGGCCGCTGGGTCCAGCAAACTAAAGGAAAAGATATGCGTTACGCGATTATCGGCTTCGGCAGTATTGGGCAGGCCCTGGCCAAGGCGTTCGCCCGCAACGGCATCGAAGTGTCCGTTGCAACCACGCGCGACCCGGAAAGCTTCGCGGCCGAAGCGGCCGCGATCGGGCCTACGATCATACCCCGCAAGCTCGCGGAAGCCGTCAAGGCCGACATCATCTTTTTGGCTGTTCGATACGAGTCGCACCGGGATGTCGCGAAGGCCCTGCCGAATTGGGAAGGCAAGACGATCATCGACGCGATGAACACGTTAGCGCCCCTCGAAGAGCTGGATGGCATTCTATCCTCCGCTTTCGCCGCGAAGGCGTTCACCGGCGCCCGGTTCGTGAAGGGCTTCAACCACCTGGCTGCGGCCACCCTGGCGTCCGACCCGAGCGCCGAAGGCGGCCACCGGGTCGTCTTTCTGGCGAGCGACGACGAGGACGCGACCGCGACCGCCGCGACCTTGGCCAAACAACTCGGGTTCGCGCCCGTGAAGCTGGGAAGGCTCAACGAGGGAGGCGCTTTGGTGCACGCACGTGGCCCCACTTGGGGTCCGCTGATCTTCCAGGATCTGTTCAAGAAGGGGCAATGACGGATTAGGGTCCGCCCGTCAGGAGCGGCTTGCCTAGGCCCGGCTGTGCGAGCGTCTGGCTAAGTGACGCTCGCACTTCGGATCTGGGACGAGCGGGCGGCGACCGTGTCGGCCGCCAGCGACACGCCGGCGGCCGATGGGCCCGTGGTCTAGATCGGCACCGGTCCCTCAACCGACCTCGGCTTGTAGGCCTGCAGCGCCATCGCTCCAGCAGCCAAGGCCAGGACCGCCCCCAGGACCAAGGCGATCAACCCAGCCCAGGGGTGAGCGATGGCGCCAAGCGCCCCGACATCAACGAAGCAGGCCGATCCCTGCAGCGAGTAGTGCTTGTCGGCCCCGATCTTCGCCGCACAACCGCTGAACATGGACAGCTGAAAAGCCCAGGCGGCGAAGGTGTAGAGCACGCTAAGTGCTGTAAGGCCCGCGAATAGCCGAGGCCGCGTCCACCCAAGGGCGATGGCGAAGCCCAAAGGCGCCGCCAAGATGTGAAGATACCATCCCGGCGTCGCGGCGCTCGACCCGGCCATCCAGACGAACACGTGATAGACCAGCCCCGCCAGCACCGGGAGGGTGAAGGCCACTGGCGCCCAGGCGACCAGGTCTTTCGCCGTCAAGCCGCGGAAATAGCTGGCCAGCGCGATCACCAGCAGCAGCAAGGGCGGAAGCAGCAGCACCTCGGGCAAGCGCGCCAGCGACCAGGTGCCGGCCCAGACGAACGTCGCTGGAATGATCGCCAGCCCTCGCAACAGCGCGGGCCCGGAAATCCCGTGTGCGATCTTCGCCGCCCCACCGGCCTGGCTCAGTCGAATGAACTCGTCCGAGCCGACCCAGGAGCCGGTTTCGAGCTTCTTGCTCAGATACCACCAGCCCCCGATGGCCAGGGCTATGACCCCGGCAAGCAGCGCCTGAGCCAAAACCTCGGGGCGACGGCCCTGCAGCCACCAGCGCGCCAGCAGCAACAGCCCTATGCCGGCCCCGATGGGCAGGAAGAACGCCTTGGTCAGGAGCCCCAGCCCCAGCGCCAAGCCCAGGCCGACGCTGGATGGCCAACGCCCGACGCCGGTCAACAGGCGCAGCGTCAGGACCCAGGCGATGCTGGCCAGAAGAAGACAGAGGCTGTCATTGCCCAGGCGCGCGAACTCAGGGAAAAACTCGGGGAACAGGAACGGCCACGCCGCAATCACCGGACCGCCCCAGACCCCGGCGCCGCCTCGGACAAAGCCAGCCGTGCCGATGACGCCGATCGCAAAACCGCCAAATGCAAGCGCGAACGAGACCTCTCGCAGCACGAAGAAACTGTTCACCCAGCCCATGCCGTGGCTGAGCCGGTAGATCGGAACAAGCAACGCGTAATAGAGCGGCGGATGCTGGGCCTGCCAATTCAGGCTACCTGCCGATTTATAATGGGTCGGCCCGCCAGCGACGGCATGGGCGCCCGACAGTCGGAAATCACGATAGGTCGGTCGCCCGGTCTTTTCGAACGGCGGCGCGTCGCCATACGGCATGGGGCCAGGATAGGCCATTACGTCGGCGGCCACGCCATCGCGGCCATATTTCGGAGGGTGTCCGGTGTCCGATAGCTGCTGGATATAGGACCAATGGGCGGTTTCGTCGAAACCTTCCCAGGGCGGAAGCAGGGCGGCGTGGGCGAACCCGACGAGCGCCACCGCCAGCAGCAAAAGAAAGGTCAGATAGCGCGCGCGTTGCGCCTCGGCAGGGAGCCTCATCCGACCTCACGAATCGATCACTTCAACCGAAGCGTGCTTATACCGGCCAGGCGTTTCACCTCAATATTGAAATGTTTTTCGGACGGTTAGACTTAAGCAAATACGGGCTGAAGCGTCCCGGTTCATGTTTTCCAGCGGAGAACAGCCGAACCGAAACTCGATCGCGATCAAGGCGCCCACACCTTCTTCAGCGTCGCGTCGCGGCCGCAGCCGGCGCGGTAGATATTGTACTCGATGATGTGGGTGTGGGCGTAGTCGCGGTGATAGTCCTCGGCCGGCCAGAACGCCTTCAGCGGCAGGATCGGCACGATGATCTTG
>FSXN01001363.1_pt1 | contig 11719 bp, 8 predicted proteins | sample 1638221 | NCBI WGS metagenome assembly FSXN01 (sample SAMEA3914788, study PRJEB12502) | metagenome | biome: forest; material: soil | place: Canada | collected 2011-07-03 | depth 0.1 m | reverse complement strand
GCCCTGGCGGCTGCTGCACTTCGATGAGGCCGCCGGCGCCTATGGCGCGGCCCTGACCAAGGACCAGTTCAAGCGCGCGCCGGCCTACGACCGCGACCAGCTCAACAGCACCGCCTATGGCTGGGGCAACCAGACCGACCAGTTCTTCGCGGGCGATGCGCCGCTTCCGTAGGCCGTCCTCGACCCTAGATCGGCGCGCGCCCTTGCCGTTTCGGCCAAGCCGTCGGATGGTCGCCGAATAAGGTCTACGATAGGGGCGGGGAATGATCGGGATGTTGGTGAGGCGTCTGCTGGCGGGCGCCGCCATGGCTGGGGTTGCGGCGAGTGCGGTTCAGGCCAAGGACTTAGTGATCCATGCTGGCCGGCTGATCGACGGCGTGACCAAGGTCGAGCGTGAGCATGTCTCGATCCTGATCCATGACGACCGCATCACCGCGATCCAGGACGGGTTTGTCTCGCCCTCGGGGGCCGAGGTGATCGACCTGTCGACCCAGACCGTGCTGCCGGGGCTGATCGACTGCCACGACCACATCACTCAGACCTGGCATGCGGGCGACCCGATTCGACTGGCGGTGACCCGCACCGACGAGGACGACGCCGTCGAGGCGACCGTATCGGCGCGCAACACTCTGCTGGCCGGCTTCACCAGCATCCGCGACGTCGGCGCCTCCACCCCGGTGATCGTTGCGCTGAAGAAGGCGGTGAATGCGGGCGTGATCGAAGGTCCGCGCATGTGGGTGGCCGGCACGCCGCTGGGGCCGACCGGGGGGCACGGCGACGCCGCCAACGGCTTGGACCCGGAGCTGGAGCACTCGCATTGGACCGACAACCTGGTCGACAGTCCGGAACAGGCGCGCCGTACGGTGCGTCGGCTGAAGCGCGAAGGCGTGGACCTGATCAAGATCATGCCGTCGGGCGGGGTGATGTCGATCGGCGACGACCCCTCGCTGCAGTTGATGCAGGACGACGAAATCCGGGCGGTGATCGAGACCGCCCACAGCCTGCACATGAAGGTCGCCGCCCACGCCCACGGCAAGCAGGCCATCGACCACACCATCGAGCTGGGTGTGGATTCGATCGAGCACGGCTCCTACGCCGACGCTGGCTCCTACGCCCTATTCAAGGCGCACGGGACCTATCTGGTGCCTACCATGCTGGTCGGGGCCAAGGTCTATGAGCGGGCCAAGACCCACCCGGAGGAACTCAATCCTTCGACCGCGGAAAAGGCCCTGGTGATCGGGCCGCTGCTGCAGCGGAACCTGCACGACGCCTACAAGGCCGGGGTGAAGATCGCTTTCGGCACCGACACCTTCGGCCTGTCGCAGCATGGCGAGAACGCCCAGGAGTTCGCCATCATGGTGCATGCGGGCATGACGCCGATCGACGCCATCTGGGCGGCGACCCACAACGCCGCCGACCTGATCGGCGACACCCAGGACATCGGCGCGGTGGCGCCGGGCCACTACGCCGACATCGTGGCCGTGGACGGCGACCCGCTGCAGACCATCACCACCCTGGAGCACGTCAACTTCGTGATGAAGGGCGGGCAGGTGGTGAAGGCCGGCGGCAAGCCGATCTGATCAGGGATGCGCGGCGGGCTCAGGCGCCCGCCGCATGGCTCCAGCTAAGGGTCGCCACCGAGTCCGCCGGAGCGAGCCATTCGGCGACGCGCCCCGCCACCGCCAGCGACAGGCGGCGCGCCGGGCCGGCGTTGGCCACCACCAGCGAGGCGCGTCCGGCCGGCGACACCGCGCCGGCGCAGCTGACGCCTTCCAGGTGCGAGGCCGTGCGCATCACCCGGTCGCCGGGCCTCAGCGCCTTGGCGTAGTGACCCAGGGCGTAATACAGGGCGCTGCGCTCGACCTTCTGGGTGTCCGAACGCACGGTGACCAGGCCGCCGCAGGTGAAGGGGCCGATATTGGGCTTGCCCGCCTCGTCCAGCGCCACATTCCACATGGTCACGCTCTGGGCGCGGTTGTTGAGGATGCCGGCGATGGTCCCGGCCCACTTGGTCCAGCCGGTCATGTAGTCGGGATCGTCGAACATGGCCCCGCCCTCGGTCCAGTGGGCGCCGATCTCGGGATGGGCGGCATGGACGTAGCTCATCTTGGCCGGGTCGCCCTTGTAGCCGTGCCAGGCGACAGCCTCCACGGCGGCGCGGACCTCGGGCTTGTCGAGCTGGTCCAGCACCCGACCCCACAGGTCGTAGTTATGGTCCAGGATCCACAGCTTGACGTCTTGGGCTTTCAGAATCGGGCCGAGGTGCAGGGCGATGTAGTCGTCCTCGGTCTCCTGTGGCCAGGCGCAGGCGGCCATGCGGCCGGCCTGGTCGGCGTCGGTCTCGTTCTGCACCGTCACCGCCCGCACCCGGATTCCCTCGGCGCGATAGGCCTCGAGATAGCGGCCGATGTAGCGGGCGTAGACGTCCAGGTTCTGCGGCTTGATCGAGCCGCCCTTCATGCTGCCGCCGTACTTCATCCAGCCCGGCGGGCTCCAGGGCGAGGCGAACATGAACAGGTCCGGCCGCACCGCCAGCACTTCCTTGACCATCGGCAGCACCGCCTTGCGGTCATGGTCGATGGAGAAGCGCTTCAGCTCGGGGTCGGGTTCGCCCTCGTCGTAGCTGAACAGCTCGGTGGAGTAGTCGCTGGAGCCGATGCATAGGCGGCCTATCGACAGGCCGAGGCCTTCGGGGCGGTAGAGTTCGTTCAAGAGCTTGGCACGTTCGTCGGCCGGCATGCGCGACAGGGTGGTGCAGGTTCCCTCGGTCAGGGCGGCGCCGAAACCTTGCAGCTGCTGGCGTTGGTCATGCGGATCGGCGGCCAGGGCGACCGAGCCGCCGCCCCGGCGCGCATGGGTCCAGCTCAGTTCGGGCTGGCGGGCGAACCGTTCGCCGGCGGCGCTGGTGACGAACATTGAGACAGCGCCAGTCGGGGCGGCGATGGTTTGATCGGTCTTGGCTACGGCCTGGGCGGCCCAGAGGGCTGGGACGGCGCCGGCGGCGGCGGCGAGCAGATCGCGTCGGGAGGAAGGCATGGCGCTCTTTCGGCGTGCAGAAAGCTAGGAATGGAACTGGGCCACCAGCGCGCGCTGGTCGGGCAGGCGCCTAACCGCTTCGGCGCCGGCCTCGGCGACCTTGGCGAAGGCGGTGGCGGCGCGGGACCGGTGGGCGTGGCGCGCGCGGTCCTCGGACAGGGCGGTGGGAAAGCCCATGCCGTAGAGGATGAACTGGTAGCTGGGCGGCAGGAACGTCTCGAAATCGACGATGAAGTCGAATCGCGACACCGGGCGGTGGCGCCACTGGGCGAGCTTGTCCTGCAGGCTCTCGGGAATCGTCGCCGGATCGGTGACTTCGCGCCAATAGGCGGTGTCGCGGCGTCGGCTGATGCAATAGTGCAGCTTCAGGAAATCGACGATCCGCGCGAACCGGCCGGCCATCACCGTGTTGAAATTTCGGGCGGCCGCCGCCATCGCCGCCTTGTCGGGCAGGGGCAAAGCCTCGCCGATCATGCGCGCCGCGACCTCGATCAGCATGATGCCGGTGGATTCCAGCGGTTCGAAAAAGCCCGCGGACAGACCCACCGCCACGCAGTTGCCGACCCACTGCCGCTTACGATAGCCGGTGGCGAACTTGAGCAGGCGGGTGGAGACGCCGTCGTGTTCGCGGCCGACATATTGGCGCAGGATGGTCTCGGCGCGATCCTCGTCGCTGTGGCGGCTGGAGAAGACGTAGCCGACGCCGCGGCGGTTCTCCAAGCCGATGTCCCAGGTCCAGCCGGCCTCGTGGGCGGTGGCGCGAGTATAGGGCGCGATGGGCGTATCGGGATCGGGGTAGGGGACCTGAATCGCCAGGGCGCGGTCGTTGATCAGCGCGTCGTCGCAAGGCCGCCAAGGCGCGTCGACATCCTGCAGCAGCAGGGCGCGGAAGCCCGAGCAGTCGATGAAGAAGTCGCCTGCGATCCGGCCGTGCTCGCGGGCGTGGATGGCGCGGATGTCGCCGATCTCGTCGCGTTCGACGCTGGCGACCAGGTCCTGAAGGTGGCGCACGCCGCGGGCGACGGCGGTGTCGCGCAGGAAGCCGGCGAAGCGCACGGCGTCGAAATGGTAGGCGTAGTTCATCGGACCGGCGAAGTCCGGATCGCTGCGGCGCTTGGGACCGCGGCCGGCCTCGACCACGCGCTGCTGGGCGGTGACGGCGTCGGCATAGGCGCGCGGATCGCCCGCGGCCCGCTCCATCAGCCAGTAGGGCGACAGATCGCCGAGCTCGCCCTGGAACGGCAGGGCGAAGGGGTGGAAGTAGCTCTGGCCGAGCTCGGCCCAGTCCTGGAACCAGACCCCCTGTTTAAAAGTGGCCGAGCTGGCGCGCATGAACGCCGGCTCGGCCAGTCCTAAGCCTGCCAGGGTCGAGCGAATGGTGGGGAAAGTGCCTTCGCCGACGCCTATCAGGCCGATCTCCGGCGCCTCGACGACGGTCAAGCGGACGGGACCGTCCGGGCGACCGCCGTTGAGCACGCTGGAGAGGTGGCATGCTGTCAGCCAGCCCGCAGCCCCGCCGCCCACGATGATGATGTTGCGGGTGGTCATGGTGCGGGCCGGCCTGACGCTTACGCGACGCTTAGAAGTCGACGCTGAAGCGGGCGCCGAAAGTGCGCGGCGGTTGATACACCGAGGTCCAGACCGGATTGCTCGGCGCGCCGTAGGTGCCCGCGCTGGTCTTGATGTTGTTGTTCTCGACGTTCTGCACGAAGCCTTCCACCAGCCAGCGACCGGCGACGGGCTTGTAGCGCAGCGACAGGTCGGTGCGGGTGTAGGCGTTCTGCCGGTCATGCGGACCGGCGTCGAAGAACGACAGCCAGCTCGAGGTCTCGAAGTGGGTGGTGGCGCGCGGCGTGACCGTGCCCCGGTCGCCCAGGTGGAAGCTGTGCTCGTAGCTGATCGTGCCCGAAGCGGCCGGGGCGTGGGCCAGTTCGTTGCCGTCGAGCTGCTGCTCGTGGCTCAGGTCGTTGCCGCTGTACAGGCGCGAGTCGATGCTGAGCAGGCTCTCCAGCTTGGTGTGCAGGGCGGAGAACGAGAACTGCACCCGGTCGTCGGCGGTGATGTTGCCTTCCAGCTCGGCTTCGAAGCCGTAGACCTCGGCGCCCTTGGCGTTCTGGGTGACGAGCTGGGTCGAGATGATGTTGCCGGCGGCGTCGCGGTCGGTGACCGCCTGGTTTACCTGATAGCCTTTGAAGTCTTCGTAGTAGGCGGCCATGTTCAGGTTGATGCGGTTGTCGAACAGCCGCCACTTCAGGCCGGTTTCGTAGTTGGTCAGGGTTTCGGGGCCGGCGAGCAGGCCGCCGTCCTCGATATTGCCCGACTTGAAGCCAGTGCTGACGCTGGCGTAGCCGAGCAGTTGCTTGGGGATGATGTCGCCATCGACCCGCGCCAGCCAGGTCAGCTTGCTCCAGGAGCCGCGGGTGTCGTTGTTGGAGATGTTGTAGCCCGGCAGGGCGGCCACCAGCTGCGCCGCCGTATCGCCGGGATACTGGCCGAAGATGCCGGAGCTGCAGTCGTCGCCGGTGGGGCAGGTGCCCGCCTCGACGTTGCGGCCGCCGATGTCTTCCTTCTCGTCGTTGGTGTAGCGGATGCCGCCGGTCAGGCGCAGGCGGTCGTTGATGTTCCAGGTTTCCTGGGTGAACACCGCCTTGGACTGGATCATCCGGTCGGCTTGAATGAACGAGCCGGCCCAGTTGAAGGTGCCGTCGCGATAGCCGTTGCGCTCGTCGATGTCGAAGCGGATGCGGTTGGTTTCGTGGCTGTAGTAGGCGCCGACGATCCAGTCGATGACGTGGTGGCCGGGCGACTTCAGCTGCAGTTCCTGGCTCCAGGATTCATAGCTGGACCAGACCGTGTGGTTCTCTTCGAACCCGGCGTTGGGCAGGGTGTCGCTGGTCGGCGGCTCGGTGCCGGCGTCTGCGTCGACATCGGTGCTGCCGCCGATCTTGCCCCAGCCGGCGATGTAGCTCGCGGCGATGTCGGCGTTGAAGTTGTAGTCCATCTCACTGCGGATGCTGCCCGAGTAGCGATCCTGTTCGGGCGCGGTGTCGATCTGGGCCGACCACAGCTTTTCACCCGGACGCGGGTCCTGCATCAGGTTCAGCACCGGGGCGCCGTTGTCGACGTAGTATTCGCCGTTCAGGTTCCAGGTGAATTTGTCGTCCGGCTTCCACAGCAGGCTGACGCGCCCCGACTTCTGGTCGGCGGCATAGTACTTCTTGCCGTCGGTGACATAGGCGGACGGGTTGATCCCGGGCACGTTCGGCGGCGCCTGGTAATCGACATAGCCGTCATGTTGTTCGCTCACGAACGCCACGCGGATCGCGAAGGTGTCGGTCACCGGGATGTTCAGGGCGAAGCGCGAACCGAAGCGGTTGTAGTCGCCGACGATGGCCTCGGCGCTGCCCGAAAACTCGTCGAGCTTGGGCCGGGCGGTGATCAGGTTGATGGCGCCGACGGTGGCGTTGCGGCCGAACAGGGTGCCCTGCGGACCGCGGTCCACTTCCACCCGCTCCATGTCGTACAGCAGCACCGAGGCGCCCTGGGCGCGCGGCGAATAGATGCCGTCGACATAGATCGCGACCTCGGGGTCGGCGACTTCGGTATATGCGGAGTCGTTGCCGATCCCGCGCATGGTCAGCAGGATCGCCGACTGGTCGCCCTGCTGGGTGTAGGCCAGGCTGGGGACGAAGCGGGCGAGGTCGGTGACGTCGTGGACCTTGTTCTCGTCCAGCGCGGCCTGGCTGAAGGCCGAGATAGCGATCGGGGTGCGTTCGAGACTGGTGGCGCGCTTGGTGGCCGTGACGACCACTTCCTTCAGCGCCGTGCCGCTGGAATCCTCGCCCTGGGCGGCGGAAGTCGCAACCGGTGCGGCGCTGGCGGCGGCGGTCGCAGCGCCTTCGGCTGCTGCAGCCACGGGGGCTTGAGCCCTGGCTGACGAGCAGGCGAGCGCCAGCGCGAGCGCAGACGCGCCCGCCAGATAACCCTTCGACATGTAGCGTCCCCCCTATCGGACGTTTTGGGCCTTTGCGGCTTTGATGACGGGACCATGGCCGATGTCTGATAACGTTGTCAACCGAGGTCGAAATCTTTTCTTTCGGGATGTGTCATGGGTGAATTGTGTGACGAATTGCGACGCGGTGACCGGTCTCGTGCGCGCGTGAGAGCGACGTAAGTTCTTGTAAAATCAGGCCTGTTTGGGTCCGGTGGACTCGCGCATCATCAGCTCGAAGGTCAGGGGTTCGCGCGTCGGCTCGGGCGAAGCGCTCTTGGCCGCAGCCTGGTCGACCAGCAGGTCGACGGCGGTGGCGGCCATTTCCGCATTGGGTTGGCGCACGGTGGTGAGCTGCGGCCAGACCACCTTGGCGCCCGGCGAATCATCGAATCCCGCCACCGAGAGTTGGCCGGGCACCGAGATGCCGGCGCGGCCGGCGGCGGCCAGGACGCCCAGCGCCATGTCGTCGTTGCTGGCGAAGATCGCGGTCGGCCGGGACCCGCTGGCGAACATGGTCTCGGCTGCGGCCAGACCGGAGCGGAACGAGAAGTCGCCGTCACTGATCCAGGCCTCGCGGCGCTCCAGCCCGAACTGCTGCAGGGCGGCGAGATAGCCGGCCAGCCGCTGGCGCGTGGCGCCGTGGGTCGGGTCGCCCTTGATGAAGCCGATCTCGCGGTGCCCCAACTGGACCAGCGCGGCGGTCATCTCGAAGGCGGCGGCCTCGTCGTCGATATAGACCGAGCTGGAGCGCTCGATGCTCTTGTCGGGGGCGATGCGGACATAGGCTACGCCGGCGGCCTCCAGGCCGGCCAGCACCGCCGGGTCGTCGCAGGCGGGCGGGGCGACGATGGCGCCGTCCAATCGCAGAGCGCGCGCCAGCTGCGACACATGCTGTTGCAGGCCGTCTGATCCGGGAACGATCTTCTCCACGATCAGGTGGTAGCCCCGGTCGCGACAACGCGAGATCGCGCCGGACTGCACGCCCGAGGCGTAGCCGGACGCGGGGTCGTCGAACAGCAGGGCGATAAGGTATGAGCGCGAGCCCGGCAGGCTGCGGGCCGAGGCGTTGGGGCGGTAGTCCAGCGCCTGGATCGCCTGGGTGACCTTTTCCTTCACCGCGTCGGTGACATAGGGCTCGGCGTTCATCACCCGCGATACGGTCTTGATCGAAACGCCGGCCATGGCCGCGACGTCCTTGATCGTAACTGCTCGGTGACCGTCTCGCATGAATGCGGTTGTGGCCCGGCTTGGCCGTGGAATCTAGTGGCGGGTGGTCGATGACGCCGCCCGTGTCCTGCGACCAAAAGCGGGGCGGCCTCGGGGGTGGCCGCCAAAGCAGGCGAGCTTGCGAAGTGGCCGTGGATCGCCGTCGCTCAGGACGCGCTGAAATCGGCGCGCGATCTCCAATGGCGTTTTCCGAGTATCTGGCGCTCGGCAGGGCCGGGCAAGCGGTGGCGTTACCTGACCAGGTTTCGACGCAGCGTTTCAGCCTGCGTTCACCCCATTCGCGAGATGCTGTGAATTGCTACGGAACCCGAGCGCCCGCCGCTCATTCCATAGCCAAGCTATCGGGAGACCAAGATGCGTAAATTCGTGACGGCCATTTGCGCCCTGGCGGCGGTTGGCTCGGTGGTCGCCGCGGCCGCGCCGGCGGACGCCCAGTATTATCACCATTACCATCACAGCTATCGTCGTGACTGCTACCGCGCCAAGCGCCATGCGGGCAATCAGGGCACGGTCGCCGGCGCCGTCACCGGCGGCGTCGCGGGCGGCCTGATCGGCCACGGCCTGGTCGGCGGCCTGGTCGGCGCCGGCGTCGGCGCGGTCGCGGGCCACGCCATCGCCAAGTCGACGGTGCATTGCTAGGCGAACAGCCTTCTCGGCATTGAGAGCGGACGGCGCGTGGGCTAAGGCTCGCGCGCCGTTTTCATATCCGCATCCCAGGAGAGCCGCCCCATGGCCGAGATCGTCGACATCACCGCGCGCGAAATCCTCGACAGCCGGGGAAATCCCACGGTCGAAGTAGACGTCACCCTGGACGACGGCTCGTTCGGCCGCGCCGCGGTGCCCTCGGGCGCCTCCACCGGCGCGCATGAAGCGGTCGAGAAGCGCGACGGCGACCCCGCCCGCTACAATGGCAAGGGCGTGCTGAAGGCCGTGGAAGCGGTCAATAGCGAGATCTATGACGCCCTGACCGGCTTCGAGGCTGAGGATCAGCGCCGGCTCGACGCCGCGATGATCGAGCTCGACGGCACTCCGAACAAGAGCCGCCTGGGCGCCAACGCCATCCTGGGTGTCAGCCTGGCCGTGGCCAAGGCGGCGGCGCAGAGCACCACTCTGCCGCTCTATAAGTATGTCGGCGGCGTCTCGGCCCGCGTGCTGCCGGTGCCGCTGATGAACATCATCAATGGCGGCATGCATGCCGACAACCCGATCGACATCCAGGAATTCATGATCGTCCCGGCGGGCGCGGACAGCTTCGCCGAGGCGTTGCGGATGGGCGCGGAGATCTTCCACGCCCTGAAGTCGTCGCTGAAGTCGGCCGGCCACAACACCAATGTCGGCGACGAAGGCGGCTTCGCCCCCAACCTGGCCTCGGCCGAGGAAGCTCTCAGCTTCATCGTCAAGGCGGGCGAGAAGGCGGGATACCGCGCCGGCGAAGACTTCTGGCTGGCGCTGGACGCCGCCTCGACCGAGTTCTTCAAGGATGGCCGCTACGTCCTGGCGGGCGAGGGCAAGACCTTGGATGGCGCCGGCATGGTCAGCTACCTCGCCAACCTGGCCGACCAGTTCCCGATCCTGTCGATCGAAGACGGCTGCGCCGAGGACGATTTCGAAGGCTGGGCCCAACTGACCGAGGCCCTGGGCGACCGGGTGCAGCTGGTGGGCGACGACCTGTTCGTCACCAACCCCGAGCGCCTGATGAAGGGCATCGAGGATGGCCTGGCCAACTCGATCCTGATCAAGGTCAACCAGATCGGCACCCTGTCCGAGACCCTGGACGCCGTCGATCTGGCGCATCGCTCCGGCTACACCTCGGTGATGTCGCACCGTTCGGGCGAGACCGAGGACGCCACCATCGCCGACCTGGCCGTCGCGGCCAACTGCGGTCAGATCAAGACCGGGTCGCTGGCCCGTTCGGACCGGCTGGCCAAGTACAATCAGCTCCTGCGGATCGAAGAAGCGCTGGGCGACCAGGGCGTGTTCGCCGGCCGCGGCGCGTTCCGGGTTCCCTAGGGCGCCGCCCACCGAAATACCCGCCCGCCGCTTTCCGGTTTTCCCGGAGGGTGGCGGGGAGGGCGCCGGCCCGGTTTGCGGCGCGCCATTTCGTCATTCGCTTCAATGTATTTCATCCCGGCAACCGTTGCTTAACCGTATGCGTGCAGGGGTTGAGCGTCGGTTTGTGCGTCCGGCGTCTCGGAGTTTCAGGTGTTCGCGCGTCTTCGTCCCTACATCCCGACGGCGGTGTTCGCGCTGCTGATCTTCTACTTCGGGTGCCAGGCGCTTACCGGAGACCGCGGCCTGCTGACCCGTTCCGCTCGCAACGCCGCCCTGTCGAGCCGTACCGAAGAATTGAAACGCCTCCAGGCGCAGGACGTCGAGCTGCAGACGCGCGTACGTCTGCTGAGCGATACCTCCCTGTCCAAGGACCTGCTCGATGAGCGGGCGCGGGCGATCCTCGGCTTCGCCGATCCCCACGACTACGTCATTCGCGTGCAGCCTCGGCAAGATTGACCCTTTTCGGGGGCGGCGCGCCGCTCTAGATAGGCCGTCCTGTCACAGGAGATATCGCGTAAATGGCGCGTGGAACCCGAGCGGCGCCCGTAAAGCGGCCGACCGACGCCCCTAAAGCTGGCGCCCAGAAATCCGACGCCCCCAAGACGTCAAGCAAGACCGCGGCGAGCGGTTCGGCCAACAAGGCCGGCAACGCCGCCACCAAGGATCAGATGCTCACGTGGTACCGTGACATGCTGATGATCCGCCGCTTCGAGGAGCGCGCGGGCCAGCTGTACGGCATGGGTCTGATCGGGGGCTTCTGCCACCTCTACATCGGTCAGGAAGCCATCGCGGTCGGCATGCAGTCGATCGCCGAGCAGGGCGACCAGATCGTCACCGGCTACCGCGACCACGGCCACATGCTCGCCGCGGGCATGGACCCGAAGGAAGTCATGGCCGAGCTCACTGGCCGCGCCCCGGGTTCCGCCCACGGCAAGGGCGGCTCGATGCACATGTTCTCCATCGAGAAGGGCTTCTTCGGCGGTCACGGCATCGTCGGCGCCCAGGTGCCGCTCGGCGCCGGCCTGGCCTTCGCCAACCACTACCGGGGCAATGGCCTGGTCAGCTACACCTACTTCGGTGACGGCGCGGCCAACCAGGGCCAGGTCTACGAAGCCTTCAACATGGCCGAGCTGTGGAAGCTGCCGGCCGTGTTCGTGATCGAGAACAACCAGTACGCCATGGGCACCAGCGTCGAGCGCGCCTCGTCGCAGACCCACCTCTATCGCCGCGGCGAGTCCTTCAACATCAAGGGCGAAGAAGTCGACGGCATGGACATCGAGGCGGTGCGCGACGCTGGCGCTCGCGCCGCCGAGCATGCGCGCTCGGGCAAGGGTCCCTACATTCTGGAAATGAAGACCTACCGCTACCGCGGCCACTCCATGTCCGACCCGGCCAAGTACCGGACGCGGG
>FSXN01000193.1_pt1 | contig 11852 bp, 10 predicted proteins | sample 1638221 | NCBI WGS metagenome assembly FSXN01 (sample SAMEA3914788, study PRJEB12502) | metagenome | biome: forest; material: soil | place: Canada | collected 2011-07-03 | depth 0.1 m | reverse complement strand
GGCCTCGGAGGCGCTAGTTCTGGCCATCACGGCCAAAAGAAGATTGGTCAACGCGCTCGGCGTCACCGGTCCCTCAACGCCCGACCCGTCGCCCTGCCCATCCATTGATCGCAAGCAGGATGCTAAGTGTTGAATCTCGGCGAGCGGAACCCCCAGCGTCGTCGCCACCGTCGTTGTGAGATCAACCCCTGTGGTCATCCGGCCAGATGACTGGAACTGCGCCGAAAGGGCAATATTCGAATGGAGTTTAGCCAAGCAGGGCAACTTGAGCATTCCCAGCCCCGGCCCATGCGGCGCCTTGCGGCCATGTCAGAGCAGATCAGCCCGTCGGTAGAAACCGGCAACCCGTAGGCCAAGGCGCCTAGACCGGCCAATCCGTTCCCTATCCAACTCATCTGCGGAGATGATCCGAAGATGTGTTCGCGTTAGACTGCCAACACCCTCTGCGGCGCGTCGAAGATTGTCACGTCCCCCTCAGATCAGGCGGCGCAGTAGATCGTAGGAGGAGCAGGATGAGGTTCGTACAGGCGTCGTCGCTAGACGCAATCGACGCCTACCAACTCCTAACTGGCGAGAAGCCCCGGCCCGGCGCAGGCGAAGTGGTGATCAAGATCGCCGCCTGTGGCGTCGGCTATGTCGACGCGCTGGTGGCGCTTGGCCGTTACCAGGTGAAGCCGCCGCTGCCCCATACGCCGGGTCAAGAGGTGGGGGGCGTAATCGACGCGGTTGGAGAGGGGGTCGCCGGCTTCGCGAACGGCGATCGTGTCATGGCCTCGGTCCGAGGCGGGTTTGCAGAGTTCACTCGTGTGCCTGCGACGATGGCGACGAAAATCCCGGACCAGATGAGTTTTGCCCAGGCCGCCGGTTTTCGCGTCAACTACCTCACGGCTTTGCACGGTCTACGGGATCGCGGGGCGATAGCCCCAAGTGACCGGTTACTGGTGTTTGGCGCGGCGGGCGGCGTCGGTTCGGCAGCCCTTCAGGTGGGCCGTCTGCTCGGCGCCGAGGTGATTGCTGTCGCCTCCACCGAGGAGAAGCGTGCCTTCGCCGGCCGCCACGGCGCGGAACACACGATCGACACCTCGGCCGAGGGTTGGCGCGACCGGGTCAAAACCATCACCCAGGGCAGGGGGCTGGACGTGATCTTCGATCCGGTCTGCGGACCACTGTTCGAACCTGCGTTCCGCTCGCTCCGGTGGGGCGGCCGCCACCTCGTGGTCGGCTTCGCGGGCGGCCCGATCCCTGCTCTGCCGGCCAATCTCAGCCTGATGAAGGGCGCCGCCCTCGTGGGTGTCGACGTTCGGCAGTTCCTGCAATTCGAAGGCGCGAAGGCCTCGGCCCATTTGACAGAGCTGCTCTCCTGGGTCGCGGACGGGCGACTCAATCCGATCGTTGGCCGGACCTTTCCACTGGATGAGTTCGTCCCGGCTTTGCAGTTTGCACTCTCAGGCCAGGGGCTGGGAAAAACCGTGATCGAGATCGCTTAGCGAGGCTGCCGGGAGCCAACAACCGCCAAGCCCGGGCCGAGGCCGCGCCTGGCCAGGGACGGTCATCCTTGGGCCAGATTTCTCGAAGCTCAAGGTCGTCGGCCTGACGCAGGAGACCACGGCCAACGATCAGCCGTGAGCGCCGCGGCTAGCGCGAAGGATCGTCGTCGGGGCGGAAATCCCGCCGCATCTGTTTCGTGGCGTAGTCGACGAAGGCGCGAAGCTTGGGCAGGGCCGTGCTCCGGCTCGGATAATAGAGGAAGAGTCCAGGGATCTTGGCCGCGTTCCGATCCAACACGGATTCCAGGGTCCCTTGCTCAAGGTCGTGCATCACGATGGAGCGAGGCAGGCGAAAGAGGCCGACGCCCCGCAGGGCCGCGCCGATGGCGGCCTCGACATTGTCGACGATCAGCGGGCCAGCAACACCGACCGTGATGTCCTGCCCTGCGACCGTGAACTGCCAGCGGTCCAATAGACCCGCACCTTGGCGAAGCAGGATGCAGCGGAATTCCGGAAGGTCCTGTGGCCGGCCCGGACGACCGTGCTTGGCGAAAAAGGCCGAGGTCCCGACCACGGCGAAGGGCTCCGCAGGCGTCAACCGCACCGCGATCATGTCGGCCTGGATGAGGTGGCCCAGACGGATGCCGGCGTCGAAGTCCTCTGCGACGATGTCGATCAGGCCATCTTCACCTTCCAGCTCCAACTGAACGTCCGGATAGAGATCGAGGAAACCTGGCAGCAGGCGATTGATCAGCAAGGGCAGACTTGCCCGGGGTACGTTGATGCGCAGCCGACCACCGATCTGGCTGCCCAGGCTGCCGGCCGCCTCCAGACCCGCCGTCAGCATTTCGACCGCGGGCCGAGCGTGGGCTAGCAGGCGCTCTCCCGCCTCGGTCAAGCCCACGCTTCGGGTCGTCCGCGTGAATAGCGGCGCACCGACCCGCGCCTCAAGACCGCGAATGGCTTGGCTCACCGCCGATGGGGTCACGCCGAGCTGGCGAGAGGCTGCGCGAAAACCGCGGAGCTCCGCAACGGCGAGGAACACGACCAATCCATCCAGCTGCGTTCGCTCAATTGATAAGCTCAACTACACGGCCTGTTCATAATAAGGCGGATTATCAAACAGTAACAGAGGTCACACTTGCTCACCATCGAAACCAGCGCGTCTTGAAGAAGGAACCTCGGGCATGACCACCACCGGCTCAAAATACCGCGCCTACCAACTGGACAAGCTTGGCGGATTGGACGGCCTTGTCCTTTCCGTGCGCGACATGCCGTCGCCCGGTGTCGGCGAGGTGCTCATTCGCGTGCGAGCAAGTTCGCTCAACTTCCGGGACAAGATGATCCTCAACGGCTCCTATCCGACGCCTGTTCCGCTCGGCCGCGTGCCGCTATCGGATGGCGCTGGCGAAGTGGTGGCGGTCGGCTCGGAGGTGAAGCGCTTTAAGGTCGGCGACCGGGTCATCAACGCCTTCTTCCCGAATTTCTTCGGCGGAACCCTTAACGTCATGCCCGAGCAGTGGGTCGTCGATCACGATGGCTGGCTGACCGAATACAAGGCCGTCAGCGCTGAAGTGCTCGTCGCAATGCCGGAACACCTGACCTTCGAGGAGGCGGCCACCCTCCCCTGCGTTGCGGTGACGGCATGGTCCGCCCTGGCCGGCGTGCGGGCGGGAGACACGGTCCTTACTCTAGGGACCGGCGGCGTGTCGCTGTTCGCCCTCCAAGAGGCCAAGGCGCTTGGCGCGCGCGTGATCTCAACAAATTTTAGTCCAGGGGGCGGCGACCGTCTCCGCGAGCTGGGCGCTGACGAGGTGATCGAGATCGCCGACTCGCCAGAATGGGGCGATCAGGTCCGCGCGCTTACGGGCGGGCGCGGTGTAGATCGCGTCGTGGAGGTTGGAGGCCCGGAACGCTGGCGCAGTCGACCAAGGCCGTGGCCTATGGCGGCCAAGTCTCTCTGGTGGGCGCCCTGGCGGCCGACGGCGGCGGCTTGGACTTCTGGTCCGTGTTCATGAGTATGGCCAGGTTCCAGCCGATCGCAACGGGCAGCCGTCGTGACCTGGAAGATCTTTGCCGTTTGGTGGGACAGCACCGGATCCGGCCGGTGATCGACAGCGTGTACGCCTTCGACGACGCCAAGGCCGGCTGGCGGCACTACGCCGACCACCAGATCATCGGCAAGGTGGTCTTCCGCCACTGATGGTCCGTCTCGACGGGGCTGGCGCGGCGAGCCTGCCCGCCTGACCCGGCAACGGTCCTCGATCAGGCCCCACGGCGCGTGGCCGGCGCAGAACAAGGTGTACGACATGCCAGCCTACGTGATCTTCATCCGCGAAGTCACCTTCGACCAAGCTGAACTCGACGCCTATGCGGCGGCGGCGCCCGCCAGCCTTGAGGGCTTACCGATCAAATTCCTGGCGGCCTATGGCCGGCACGATGCGCTCGAGGGTCCGTCGCCGGAAGGGGTCGCCATCGCCGAGTTCCCCTCGATGGAGGCGGCCCGGCGATGGTACGACAGCCCGGCCTATCAGGCCGCCGCCCAGCACAGGTTCAGGGGCGCCACCTATCGCGGGCTGATCGTCGACGGGCTCTGACGGCCACACTCGGGCTGGTCGAAGTCCAAGTCCTCGCGCCTCAGCCTACTGAACCAGGAAACTGAGCGTCAGCCCATAGGTCGCCGGCATGCCGGCGAAACGCACCGTGGTGTCGAGGTTCCGGTTGATCGTCGTCGCGTAGAAGGTGTTCCCCACATTGCGACCCCAGGCCGACAGCTTCCAACGGCGATCCTGCGATTCCAGGCCGGCCCGCAGGTCGACGAGCGTGTAGTCCTTGACGTTGAGCAGAGACAGGTCGCCCAGTTGGCTGTTGGTGGCGCTCTGGTACGTCACGCCGCCACCGACGAAGGCGTTGATCTTCTCCGACACCGGCCAGCGATAGCTGGCGTCCGAGACGAGTTGCCACTTCGGCGTGTTCGGAAAGGCTTCACCCTTGAAGTCCACCAGCGCGCCATTGGGGTCGTAGTTGACGAAGCTGCCAAGGACCTGAGAGTCGATGTATGAGCCGCCGGCCGTGATGTTCAGGCCGCGGATCGGAACCCAGGTCGCCTGGAGCTCCGCGCCTTCGATCTCCGACTTAGGAATGTTGACCAGCTTCAGCAGCGGACCGAACACCGGATCGAGGACGCGCCCCAGAACCTGCTTGTCGCGGTAGTCGTAGTAGAAGGCAGCGCCGTTCAGCTGCAGGGTGCTGTCCAGCAGCGTCGATTTGAATCCGGCTTCGTAGGCGACGACAGACTCCTGCCTGGCGGGCAGATACTGAGCCGCCGCGGTGGCGCCAAGGGAGGGATAGCCGCCGGATTTAAAGCCTTTGCTGACGTTGGCATAAACAAGCGTGTGGGCCACAGGCTTCCACTGCCCCCCGATCCGCCAGGACAGGTTGTTCTCGTCCAGAGAGCTGACCACCAGGCCTGGAAGCTGGGCCGCGTCGCCGGTAACGCAGCCGCCGGCGGGGATCGACGGGTGGGCCGGCAACCCAAGCTGCCCGCGAACGAAGTTCTGGAAAATGGTGAAATCCGCGGCGGCGTCGCCATCGCCGGAATCTGAGGAACAGCCGTTGAACTGGTTGCGCGTCTGTGTGTACCGCGCCCCGGCATAGACATTCACCGTATCGGTCACGTCGTAGTCGAGGTTGCCGAAGACCGCCGAAGTCTTGACCCGCTGGTTGTTGGAATCGTTGAAGTCGGTGAACAGCGGGCCGCCCAGAGGAACGAACAGGAAGGCCTGGGTGCTCTGGGCCAGAACGTCGTGGTTCAGCTCCCGAACATTGTCGTCTGCGTAGTTAAGACCGACCGTGAAATGGCCCCGGCTGGTCAGGGCGCCGCTGGCCCGAAGTTCCTCCGAGATCGAGTCGATCTTGCCGTTCGTCTGCTGGTTCAAGTTCGACAGGGTCGTACCGTCGATGTCCTGCAGCTGGTCCTCGCGATAGCGGCTGTAGTCCGTCAGCGAGGTGACGGTGATGTCGTTGGACAGGGTGTAGTCGATGCGGCCGACCGCTTGAATGAAGGTGTTGTCCCGGGCGTAGCTCTGGCCCGGATTGAAGTCCGCCGCCCGCGCATTGTTCGGAGCAAGCGGATAGGTGAGCAGGCCGGGCACGAATCCGGCGGCTGCCGGAACCGAAGGGGTGATGGCGATCACCTGCCCTGCCTGAACGTCGGACTTATCGACATATCCGGTAACGGTGAGTTCGGCCTTTAGACGGCTGGTCGGCGTCCAGGCGAGGATCGCCCGCGCATCGCTAAAGTCTACGGCGCCGTTCTTGGCGCCGGTGGTGTAGCTCTTCTGCCAAGCGTCGGCGTTGTCATGTTTGACCGCTACCCGGAAGTCGAGCGTGTCGCTGATCGGACCGCTCACGAAACCCGATTCATTCAGCGTGTTGTAGCTGCCATAGGTCGCTTCAGCGCCTGCCTTAAACGAGGCGGTGGGCTTGGCGGCGATGAAGTTGATGGCGCCGCCCGTGGCGTTCTGGCCGAACAGGGTGCCTTGCGGTCCCTTCAGCACTTCGACCCGATCGAGGTCGAAATCCGCGCCGCGGGTCTCGATGGCGAAGGGGATTGGCGCTTCGTCGGAATAGATGCTCACGGTCGGCCGGCCGCCGAGGCTGATGTCGCTGAAGCCAACCCCCCGAAGGGTATAGATCGGCGAGCCCACGTAGGAGTCGGCGAAGCTGAAGCCCGGCGTCACCTTCACCAGATCGCGGACCTGGGTCACCCCCGCGGTGGCGAGTTGCTGGCCCGTCACGGCGGTGATCGACATCGGAACGCTGTTGACCTTCTGCTCGCGTTTCTGCGCCGTCACCACGATCTCGGCGACCTGGCTCGCGTCGCTGACCGCGGGCTTCGCATCCGCGGCCTGGCCGACGGCGGGCGCCGCCGCCAGCACGAGCGCGGAAGCCGTGGCCAAGGCCGCAGTGCGCAGGTCAAGCTTGTGAAGGGTCGAGCTCAAATAGGACGTCATCTAGTTTTCCCCCGTTAGCGGCCTTGGCGGCCGCATGTTGCTCGCGAGCGTCCTGGGGATCCTCACCTACCGCGCCGCTGGCCGCCGCGCTTGGATACCGCCCAATAAATTGACGCTCACGTATGCCGCGAGGACAACATGTCGGTTTATGGCTGTCAATAATATTTTGACACCAAAGTATGTTGACATCGGGCGGCGATGGGTTGAATTCGCGGGGCATGGAAGAGGCGCGATGACAAAAGCGACGTCCCTGGGGCAAGCCGACAAGGCGCACAACAAACGGCAAAGCAAGCGCGAGGCCTTGCTGGCCGGAGCCGCCGCGCTGTTCAATGCCCGCGGCATCGCTGGAACCGCGTTGGCGGACGTGGCTGAGGCGGTCGGCCTGACGCGGGCCGCCGTCTACTATTACGTCAACGACCGCGCCGAGCTTGTTTTCCAGTGTTATTCGAAATCCTGCGATCTGACGTCCGATGACCTCGCCAACGCCAGCCAGGAAGCAAACGGGCTGGCGCGAATTCTTGCCTTCGTCCGCTGCGCCTTTGCGCCGGAGCGCCCGCAGGTCGCCGTCCTGAACGACATCAACGCCTTGGGCGAGCCGCTCGCGTCCGTGATCAGGGCGGCGAATGACCGCAACACCGCAGCCCTGACCGGCTTTGTCCGTGATGGCGTCGCGGATGGCTCGGTTCGCGGCTGTGATTGTGAGGTCGTGGCCCAGTGTCTGATCGGCATGATCAATTTCGCCCGCCTGTCCCCGCTCTGGGGCGGCGGCGGCGGCCGGACGTATCGGGTCCATTTGCGGGACGCCGTCCTGGCCTTGGTCGAGCACGGCATTGCCGCTGGTCCGGTCGCGTTCGACTGTCAGCTCAATGCCGACGCCTTCCTGCCTGAACGGTTCAATGCTTTCGACCGCAAGAGGGCGGCGGAGCTGAAGCAGGACCAGTTGCTGGCCCAGGCATCCCGCCGGTTCAACCGGGACGGCGTCGAGGCCACGTCCATTGACGAGATCGCCGCGGAGCTCGGCGCGACCAAGGGCGCTGTCTATCACTATATGAAGGACAAGCCGGACCTGATCGCCCGTTGCTACGAGCGGGCCTTCGACATCTACGAGCGGATCGGCGCCGCCGGCCGAGAACACGGTCGCAGCGGCCTGGAGCGTGGCCTGTTAATCACGCACCTCTTCACCCAGGCCATTCTCGGACCAGTGTCGCCCCTTATGGCGCAGCCTGGGTTGGAAGATCTTCCGGACGAGCGGCGACAATCATTCCGGAAGCGGGCGGTCGGGATGAACAACCTGTCGGCGCGCTTCCTTCGGGAAGGCATGGCCGACGGTTCCTGCCGTCCCTGTGATTCCAGGAACACAACGCACGTGTTCGCCGGCACGTTTGGCTGGCTGCCGAAGTGGGTCCGGGCGGACGATCCTCGGACCCCGCGACAGTTCGCCGATGAGATCTGCAACTTGCTGGCGTTCGGCCTGGCGGCTACGCCGATGAAATCTGAACAGGAGCAAATATGAACCAGGCGTCTTCCGACTTTGTCGCGCCCGGCTTCGAGCGGGTCCGCGACCTGTTCCAATCGCAATTCAGCCGCGATCAGGCTGTGCCGGCTGTCGGAGCTTCGTTGGCGGCCTACCGGCGCGGTGAACTGATCCTCAGCCTGTCTGGCGGCCATCGCGATCTGGAAAGGCGCGTTCCTTGGACACCGGACACCCTGGTAAACATCTGGTCCGCGACCAAGGGGGTGGCCGGGGTCGCGATGGGCTTGCTCGTGGATCGCGGCCTGGTTCGGTACAATGCGCCCGTTGCAACCTATTGGCCGGACTTTGCTCAGAACGGAAAGGCGCAGGTCACGGTTTCGCAGCTCATGTCCCACCAGGCGGGCCTTCCCGGCTTTGCCGAGCCCACCGTGGTGGAAGACTTCTACGACTGGGGGCTCGTCACCCGCCGCCTGGCCGCCCAGGCGCCGATGTGGCCGCCGGGAACGGCGAACTCGTATCACGCCGTGACGGTTGGGTTCATGAACGGAGAAATCATCCGGCGTGTGAGCGGTCGATCGATCGGCGACTTCATAGCTGAGGAACTGGCGCAGCCCCTGTCCATCGACCTCTACGTCGGCCTGCCGGAGGCGCTCGAAGATCGGGTCGCGCCCCTCATCGGACCACCGAGCGGCGGAGACGCCACGCTGGACGGTGCGCCGAAAGAGGTTGTGGCGGCTCTGACCAATCCCACGATGTCGGCGACCATGCCCAACAGCCGCGCGTGGCGCGCCGCGCAGATACCGGCCGCCAACGGCCACGCGACAGCGCTCGCCCTGGCAAAACTATACGGCGCCCTCGCCAATCGCGGCGAGATCGATGGCGTCCGTCTCCTGTCGGCCGGGGTCATCGCCGCCATGTCCACGCCACAGACGACACGGGTGGATCTGCTTCAAGGATTCGCTCCGCTGTGGTCCAACGGCTTCACCGGCAATCCAAACGGAATGTATGGTCCGTCAAAGACGGCCTTCGGTCACCCGGGTTGGGGGGGATCGTTCGGATGCGCCGACCCTGTCACGGGCGTTTCGGTCGGCTATGTGATCAATCAGATGGGCGAAGGCATCGCGGGCAACCCTCACGCGACCGCCCTATGCGAAGCCATCCACGAAGGTCTGTGACACTGTCTGCTGCGCATTGGTGACCGTTTTCAGTCAATGGACTAAGCCGCTCCCGCGGCATTGGTATGCGGCTCCAGCGCCGTAGATGAGCCTTTAGGGGCGGCGCCTTGCCCGTCCTGTCTGAAGATCAGGGGTCAACCCTGCAGACAGGAGATCCCCATGACCTCTGCGCCCACGACCCCGCTACGCCAGCGGATGATCGAAGACATGTCGATCCGCCAGTTCGGCGAGAAGACCCAGCGCGACTATGTGCGCGTGGTCGCCGACTTTGCCCGGTTCCTGCGCCGCTCGCCCGACCAGGCCGAGCCGGAAGACCTTCGACGATACCAACTGCACCTGGCGACCGACGGCGCCTCGCCGGCCAAGATGAACGCCGCGGTCTCCGCCTTGCGGTTCTTCTTCAAGGTCACCCTGGCCCGTCAGGGCTATGGCGAACGATTGGCCACCGTGCGCAAGGAAGACCGCCTGCCTGAGGTGCTGAGCCCCGAAGAGGTGGCGCTGCTTCTGCACTGCGCGCCCAGCCTCAAGCATAAGGCCGCCCTCAGTGTCGCCTACGGCTGCGGCCTTCGCGTCTCGGAGATCATCCACCTGAAGGTCGGCGACATCGACAGCGCTCGCATGCTGATCCGCGTCGAGCAGGGCAAGGGCCGCAAGGACCGCTACGTGATGCTCGCCCCCGATCTTCTGGACCTCCTGCGCCGCTGGTGGCGATCGGCCAGACCCATGGGATGGTTGTTTCCCGGTCGCGATCCAGGCCAGCCAGTCACCGCCCGCCAGCTCGACCGGGCGTGCAAGGCTGCGGCGAAGGCGGCCGGCCTGGACAAGCGGGTGTCGATGCACACCCTGCGCCATTCGTTCGCCACGCACCTGTTGGAGCGCAAGACCGACGTGCGGGTGATCCAGGCGCTGCTGGGCCACAAGAAGCTGGACACGACCGCCCGCTACACCCGCGTGGCGATCAAGACGCTGGGGTCGGTGAAGAGTCCGCTATCGCTTCTTCGGCCGCCGTCGGTCTGAGCCTCCGTCATGTCCCGGCCATCCCTGGAGGTGGCCGACATCTTCCGAGCCCATGGCCCGGCCTATCGCCGCGCCCATGCCGGACACCTGAGCCTTGGTCAGCTCAAGGTCATGTCGGCCATTGAGGCCTGTCGCACCGCCGAGCTCGGCGGCCATGTCGCGCGCTGCGATGACTGCCAGCGCCTGGCGGTGAGCTACAACTCCTGCCGCAACCGCCATTGCCCTAAGTGCCAGGGATCGGCGGCCAAGGTCTGGCTGGCTGAACGCCAGGCCGACCTGTTGCCCGCGCCCTATTTCCACGTCGTCTTCACCCTGCCAGCCCAGATCGCCGCCATCGCCTTCCAGAACAAGGCCGTGGTCTATGACCTGCTGTTCAAGGCCGCCGCCGAGACCCTGCAGACCATCGCCGCCGATCCCAAGCGATTGGGCGCCCGGCTGGGCCTGATCGCCGTTCTGCATACCTGGGGCTCGGCGCTCACCCATCACCCCCATGTCCACTGCATCGTGCCCGGCGGCGGGCTCTCGCCGGATGGTCGGCGCTGGATCGCCTGCCGCAAGCGCTTCTTCCTGCCCGTGCGGGTGTTGTCGCGCTTCTTCCGCCGCCTCTTCCTGGAGAAGCTCATCGACGCCCATGCGCGTGGGCGTCTGAGTTTCTTCGGCGACCTCATCTCATTGGCGGCGCCGACGGCGTTCGCCGCGCACCTGGCGCCGCTACGTCGCGCCGAGTGGGTGGTTTATGCTAAGCCGCCGTTCGGCGGACCGGCCGCCGTGCTGGCCTATCTGGCCCGCTACACCCACCGCGTCGCCATCTCGAGCAGCCGCCTGGTCAGTCTGGACGACCAGACCGTCCGCTTCCGCTGGAAGGACTATCGCCGCGCCAACCCCGCCACCGGCGCGGTGAAGATGGCGACCATGGCGCTGGCGCCCCACGAGTTCATCCGGCGGTTCCTGATCCACGTCCTGCCGCCCGGTTTCCACCGCATCCGCCACTATGGCTTGCTGGCCAAGGGCTCCAACACCATGCCTCTGGACGCGCTGCGCGCCCTGATCCTGAGCCGGGCGACGCAACCTGCCGCGATACCCGAGCAGGCGCCCGAACCTCGCGAGCCCAAGGCCACGCCCGGCCTGATCTGCCCATGTTGCGGCGGCGGTCTGCGGATTATCGAGGTCATCGGCCGGGGCGACACGTGGCGCGCTCGCCCGCTTGGCCCCATCTGGTGTGACAGCTCATGAGGACGGCCACGACCCTCCACGTCAGCTCCCGCCATCGCCCTTGGGTCTTGGCGCAGGGCCTGCTGCGCCCTGCGTCCAGCATCACCCCAAGCGGCGTTCAGCACCCGACAACAATGACGCTTCACCTACCTCCGGGGCTAGGTGTCGGTCATTTGAAGCTGTCCACGGTCGCCGCCACGGCCTACTCGGCTGCCGTCAGCATCGCAGCGACAACCGCTATCGCCATAGCCTGATAAACCCGGGACACCGACCGCGGCTTCCTCCCCTGAAGGCTTTCGGAAGCCGGCCCTCAGCGCCGGACCCAGACCTCGTGCAAGGGCCGGCATCCGAAACCCTCAACAATTCCGGAAGTTCGTAGCCCGCCGGAAAGACGACGTTCGTGGACAAGATTGGAGGTCGGGTTTCTGGCGAAGTTTCAACCGGCACCATCGACCCACCTCAGCCGTTCAGC
>FSXN01001177.1_pt1 | contig 11875 bp, 9 predicted proteins | sample 1638221 | NCBI WGS metagenome assembly FSXN01 (sample SAMEA3914788, study PRJEB12502) | metagenome | biome: forest; material: soil | place: Canada | collected 2011-07-03 | depth 0.1 m | reverse complement strand
GCTGATCGCCTGGTTTTTGGTGATCATCGCCTTCTTCATCCTGGCGATCCAGCTATTCATCACCGTGCTGGAATACAAGCTGACCTGCCTGGCGGGTTTCACGCTGATTCCCTTCGCCTTCTGGAACAAGACCAGCTTCCTGGCCGAACGGGTGCTTGGCAACGTCATCTCCAGCGGCGTGAAGGTGATGGTCCTGGCGATCATCGTCGGCATCGGCTCGACGCTGTTCTCGACCTTCACTTCCGCCGCCCAGGGCCAGCAGCCCACCATCGCCAGCGCCATGTCCCTGGTGCTGGCCGCCCTCACCTTCCTGGGCCTTGGCATATTCGGCCCATCGATCGCCACCGGCCTGGTCGCCGGCGCCCCGCAGCTGGGCGCCGGCGCCGCCATCGGCACGGTGGGCGCGGTGGCCAGCGGGGCGATGCTGGCCGGGGGCGCGGTCGCCGCCGGCGTCGGCGCCTTGGGCGCTGCGGGCGGCGGCCTCAGCGCAATCCGCGCCGGCGCGTCCATGGGTCCTGGGGGCGCCTCCGCGGCCGGGTCCGGAAGCCCTCCCTCCGGCGGCGGTCCCGCGGGCGGCGCGCCGGGCGGCGGGGCGGCCGCAACCCCGCCGCCCAGACCGGGGGCTGGGTCGTCCGGCGCTCCGCCCGAGGGCGGCGCGGCCCCGGCCTCCGCGCCTGGCGATGCATCCGCCGCGTCTGCCTGGAACAGCGCCCAGGAGACTCCGGCGTGGGCGAAACGACTTCAAAGCGAGCAGCGCGCCCGAGACCTCCGCCGCCACACCGCCGAGGCCGTCAAGCAGGGCGATAGCCCCGGCGCGCCCGCCAATCCCGAGCTGGATCAAGAGGACTAAGCCATGCCCTTCACCAGATCATCGCAGCGCTACACCCGCGCGCCCGCCCCCGAGACGCCCTATCAACGCGCCGCGCAGATCTGGGACGACCGGCTGGGCGCCGCTCGGGTGCAGGCCCACCACTGGCGCCTCATGGCGCTGGGTGAGCTCGGGCTCCAGGTCCTGCTGATCGCCGGCCTGATCGGCATCGCCGCCCAGTCGCGCGTCAAACCCTACGTAGTCGAGGTCGACAAGCTTGGCGAAGTCCGGGGCGTGGGGCCGGTGGAGGGGACCTACCAACCGTCCGACGCCCAGATCGCCTGGTTTCTGGCGCGGTTCGTGACCGACGTCCGCTCGCTTCCGACCGACCCGGTGCTGGTGCGCAAGAACTGGCTGGAAGCCTACGACTTCGTCGCCGATCGGGCGGCGATGTTTCTCAACGAATACGCGCGCGCCGGCGACCCCTTCAAAGCGATCGGCGATCGCGGCGTGTCGGTGGACGTCACCAATGTGGTGCGCGCGTCGGACAGCTCGTTTCGGATCGAGTGGACCGAGCAGGTCTACCGGCAGGGCGTTCTGGCGGCCACGGAGCGCTGGTCCGCCATCGTGACGACGGAACTTGCGCCACCCAACACGCTCGATGGGCTGCGGAAAAACCCCCTCGGCCTGTTCATTCGCAACATCGCCTGGTCGCGGGAATTCGACCCGCCCGCTGCAGGGGCCCCAGCAACTCCAGAACCGCCGCCGGCGCTCGCCCAGCCCACAGCCCCGGCGACACCTGGCGCCGTCGCGCCCGCGGCCCCGCCAAACCCCGATCCCCCCCTGAAAGGAGATCTCGACATGCCTCCCTTCCGAAAACTCGCCCATTGCGTCCCTACATTGGTCCTCGTGGCGTGCGCCGCAGAATCCCCGCCGCCAGCCATCGCCTACGACGCAGCTGCCTTCAAACCGGCGGCGATCCAGCACGATCCCTCGAAACCGACGCCAGCCGTGGCCGCCCTGCAGCCTGTCAGCAAGCCGGTGTCTGCCCCCCTACCGCCACCGTCAAGGAAGCAGCCCGCTTCGCGACCGCCCTTAGCTTCGCCGGCCAAGCGCGTCGCCGCCGCCAACCGCGCCGCGCTCGCTGAACCGACCGCCTTTGGCTACCTCAACGCAATACAGGTCTACCCCTACACCGAGGGCGTTCTCTATCGCCTGTACGCCGCGCCGGAACAGGTGACCGACATCGCCCTGCAGCCGGGCGAGACCCTGTCCTCCATCTCGGCGGGAGACATCGTGCGATGGATCGTGGGCGACACCACCAGCGGGTCCGGCGCGGCCAAACAAGTGCATGTCCTGGTCAAGCCCTCTGCGCCGAACCTGAATACCAACCTGGTCGTCATGACCGACCGACGCAGCTATCATCTGGCCCTGGAGAGCACCGATCAGACCGCGATGGCGGTGATCTCCTGGACCTATCCGCAAGACCAGCTGTTCGCCCTGCAGCGTCAGGCGAAGGCGGTCGAGGAGGCCCAGCCGATCGCCAGCGGCGTCGCCCTCGAAGACCTTCATTTCCGCTACGCCATTAGCGGCGACCACCCACCCTGGAAGCCCGTGCGCGCGTTCGACGACGGCTCGAAGGTCTACATCGAGTTTCCAGACCGGATCGACCAGGGCGAGGCCCCGCCGCTATTCGTCGTCGGCCCCGGTGGGGATAGTCAGCTCGTCAACTACCGCGTTCGCCAGAACTACTACATCGTCGATCGCCTGTTCGCCGCCGCTGAACTTCGACTCGGTCAGAAGCCGCAACAGACGGTGCGGATCAGCCGGACCGACGCGACCTCTCGTGCCGTATCGCAAACCTCGGCCAAGAACCGCTAGGAGGCCGTTATGAACGATCAGGCGACCGAGAAAGTCGATCCGGCCACCCTGGAACTTCGCGCCGCCCCGCGACGTGTCGTCCGGTTCAAACGCAATGTTCTGGGCACGGCTGCGGCGATTGGATGCCTGCTCATCCTGGTCGTGACCTATCTGGCGTTGAAGGCGCACGGCGCCCATGTCGCCAAGACCAATAGCGACGCGACGACAGGTCATAGGCCGACCCCCGATAGTCTTGCGGCGCTCCCGCGATCCTATGGAGACGTCAAGCCAAAGGTCGTGCTTGGACCGCCGCTGCCCGGCGATCTCGGTCCCCCCATTCTTGAACGGCAAAAGCAGCTGGCGGCCTCTCCGAGCCCAAACGGCGTCCCGGATCAGCCCGATCAAGCTGCGGCGCAGCGGCTCGCGCAGGCGGCCACCCAGATCCAGAGCGCCGGGGTGTTCTTTCAGACCGGCCAACACGGAGCAGGCGAAGTGGCTGCAACAGCGCCGCTAGCTCCCGCTTCCACAAGCGAGGTCGCCAGCGGCGCAAACGCGGCTCCCACGTCGCCACACGTCGCCCTGGATCCCGACAAGGATCAGAACGATCAGCAGCACAAACTGGACTTCATGGCGCAATCGGCTCGCGACGCCGTCAATGGCCATGCGCTTCAGCCGCCGCCGTCGCCCTATACGGTGATGGCCGGCTCGATCATCGCCGCCAGCCTCCTGACCGGGCTCGATTCCGACCTCCCAGGCATGGTGACGGCCCAGGTCACCGAGCCCGTCTACGATAGCGTGACCGGCCGCATCCTTCTCATTCCGCAGGGGGCTCGCTTGGTCGGAAGTTACGATAGCGTCGTCGCGTTCGGACAGAGCCGCGCATTACTTGTTTGGCAGCGGATCATCCTGCCGAACGGCAGCTCGATCCAGATCGACAACGTGCCGGCTTCTGACCCTGCCGGCTATTCGGGCCTGAAGGACAAGGTCGACTTCCACACCTGGACCCTGCTCAAGGGCATTGCGATGTCGACCCTGCTCGGCGTCGGCGGCCAGGCCACCTTTGGCTCGAACCAAAGCAACCTTGTCGAGGCCATCCGCGAGTCGACCATGGAGAGCACCAACCAGGCCGGCCAGCGGATCGTCGAGAAGAGCCTGAACATCCAGCCGACCCTGACGGTGCGGCCAGGATGGCCGCTGCGCGTGATCCTGCACAAGGACCTCGTGCTGAAGCCGTACTCGGCGTGAGGAGATTGCGATGTCCGGACTGAAGCTCGGCAGACTGCCCAACCGCACGCCGGTGAAATACACCGTCTCGGCGTGGCAGGAGCTCGCCTCGACCCTGGAGCAATACGCCGAGGCCTATCACGCGGCCTATGGTGTGGCGGAGCCCGTCGCCGAGCTCATCCCCTACATGCTCGACAACTTCCTCAAGAGCGACCGCTGGTTCCTGGCGGCCGTCCGTGCGGCCGCGCCGTCGTCACCGCCTCTAGCAAGGCCGGGCTTGCGGGAGACGGCGTCATGACCAGGGGTTTGATTGGTCGCTTCACCGTTGCGCGGGATGGAGGCTGGACCGGGGAAATTCGTACCCTGTCGGTAGAAGCCAAGGCCCGCCTCGCGCCCAACGACAATCAGGACAGTGACCGCGCACCGACGTTTCGGGTCTATGTCGGTCAATCCCACGTGGGGGACGCCTGGCCCGCTCGAACTTCGGCCGATCCACCGATCGATTATCTGCAGGTCCAACTCGACGAGCCGTCATTTCCCGAGCCCATTCAGGCAGCGCTGTTCGTAACCGGGCGATCAGGCCGACCTCGTCTGGACCCGCCACCGCCGGCGCAGATCCTAAAGTCAGCCGGCGTCGCGCGCGCCATCACTTCATTTCAAGAGCGACCGAATCCAGCACATGGACAAGCCGGAAAACGCGACTCCGTCGACGACGCCGCTAAGAGAGGTTTCTGGTCCGCAACGGCTCGGCCCTCCAAGTCCGCCGTCGATCCGTAGAACCATCCGCCGATCTGAACTTCGCCAAATTGTCCCGATCGGCGACACGACGATTTACGAGATGGAACAGCGTGGCGAGTTTCCGCGCCGCTTCCAGCTCTCCCCACGATGCGTGGTGTGGGATCTTCTCGAGATCGAGACCTGGATTGAGGACAGGAAACGAAGCGCCCGGATGGACCCAGCTGCGGGTTCAGCGGGCCCGGATGTTCGGCGCCGTAAGACACGACCGGTGCGTAAATAGCAGCCGCGCCGCATTCAGACGTCTTCGCTCGCCAGCCTGAAGCAAGTCGCGAAGCGGCGGCGGTCCGCCTCCCCTATTCCGGCTTCTTTAAACAGCGGGTCCCATCGGGCAGCGACGATCATACGGAGTCGCTGGACGATCGCCTCGGCCTCCTCGCGCGCGAGGTCGAATCGCGCGGCTCCGGAAAGGGCGTTTTTGATCGTCGCGTCTCGACCGTCGGTTCCGACTCCGAGGACGAGCCTTCGCTCGAGCCCGACCTGGGGTTTAGGCACGACATCATAGAGCGGAGACAGGCTCCAGCCCGCCCCATCCATGAGGAAGCCATGGTTGCGCAGGTGATCATCGTCGTTGGTGACGAGGATGTTGAAAACCATGCGCGAGAACAGTTCGTACAAATCCGCGCGAACCGTCACGCCGTACTGGCGGATCACGCCGGCCAACTCGGCGTAGCTATGACGACTGACTTCGCTTTCATGCGCACCGAGCATTGTCAGGCCCGAGGCGAAGGGACGCCGCTCCATCCAGTCGCCGTGCGGAATACGATCGAACCGCTCGATCATGTAGATGTCGCGACCGAGCACATGCTTGAAGTCGAGCGCAGGTACGTTCATTCCGCACTCGGTCGCGAGGCGCATGGTCGCGAGCTCGACGCGGCATTCGGGGAAGGTGTCGTTGCGCGCCGGGAATTTCGCGATCCAGGGCTTATCGCCGACCTCAGTCGTCCCCTTGGGACGTGCGCCGCCCAAAGACGATCCGGCGGTCAGCAGCCGTCGCAGGTTTTCGTCGAGTTCATCAACGTGCTGCGCGCGCTCGACCGCATCGGCAAGCTCAGCCAGCGTGAAATGCTCTCCAGGCGCGTCGCTGTCGCCCCACGGCGTGAGTCTTTCGGGACGCTCGCGGGTGGGCCCGAATGCAAGCGCGCCAACGCGATTGTCGCCTGACGCCAGGATGAGATCGATCCCGTTCGGCGTACGGTCGCCCATCGCCTTGTACATGAGATACTGGCCCCACCCGTCGGGCGCGGCGTCGCGGATGCCGTTGAATACGGCGAACCCCTCTTCCGTCCGGAAGACCTGATTGGCGCCGGCGGGAGGGAGCGGCAGGCTGGTCGGATCAACCGCGATACGATCAGGGCGTTCGAGATATCGGGTCCCATAGGCAAAGGTCGCGAACTCATTGCGCGGCTCTTCGACCATGGTCAGCACACCCGCTGGCACCGGCCCCTCGGGGAGGTAGACAAAAACGAACGTGCGCGCTGTCGTCATGGCGGCCTAGAAGTCCAACTCGTCATCGTCGGGCGCGTGGGTCGTCTTGGGCAGACGTGCGAGGTCTTCACTAAGACCGGCCCGATCGCTGTCTGGAGCCACGAGTTCGGCGAGCCTCGATGACATACCGAAGACGAAGAGAGCGCTTGCCAGCACAGCGAGACCGACGGTCGGATCACCGGCCTCAAGGCGCCGCAGCGTTTGGAGCGACACCAGCATGCGCTCCGCCATGAGCCGTTGCGGCAGCTTACGCCGCCGCCGCGCCAAGGCGATGTCTTTTCCCAGTTGTGCGATCGCACGAATGCTCTGGGGAGGAAGGCCGGTTGCAGCTCTGGATGCGCGGGGCATACAGAATTGATGACATATCACTCCAATTTAGTCAAATTCGAATGATATGTCACTCTTTCCTATCTAACGGAACGGCGCCGGCGCTCTCCTCTGGTTAGGAGCCGGTTGCAGCCACCATGCCCGCTTCCCGATCCATCGCCGCCCTGGGCCCAATGACCGAAGCGATCGGCGGATAGATGTCAGGCACATATTTGCGACCGGCAATCCACGCATCGACCGTGTCCGACCACTCCTGCATCATGTGACGCCGCTGATGCTCATACTCCGCCTTGTTGTAGACGCCGCGGGACGAGCGGCTGTCTTCATGGGCGAGGCATTTCTCGATCCAGTCGCTATTGAAGCCAAGCTCGTTGAGCAGGGTCGAACCAGACCGGCGAAGATCGTGCACTGTGAACGGAACAAGGTTCAGCTCCGATTTCTTCGCCTGCTCCACGATCTTGTAAGTGATCTGGTTGAAGGTAGCCCGCGACATCGGTGCGTCGGCGTCGTAGCGCGACGGCAGCAGGTAGCGCGAATTCCCGGCACAGGTCTTCAACGCGATCATGATGTCGACGGCTTGGCGCGAGAGGTAGACGTTGTGCGCACGGGAGCGCTTCATCCGCTCCTTCGGGACCGTCCACACCGCGTTTTCGAAGTCGACCTCACTCCAGACCGCATCCTGTAGCTCCGCCTTCCGGACCATGGTCAGCAGATAGAGCTTCATCCCAAGCCGGATGGTCGGCAGGGTTGGCACATTTTCCAGCATCGAAAAGACGATCTGGATTTCATCCGGCGACAGCGTGCGGTCCCGCGGGACGAAGGTCGCGATTGAAGTGGGGCCGACCTCATCGGTTGGATTGGCGACCTTCTCACCATGGAGAATAGCGAAGCCGTAGACTAAGCGGATGATATCGCGGACGTGGATCGCTGTGGCGGGAGCTCCGCGATCCACCGTCTTCTTGCACATTGCCCGAATGTCGCCCGACGTGATTTCCTTCAGCAGCCGCGCCTTCAGGGTCGGCAGGATTTCCCGGTCGAGGATCGCGCTCCGCATCGCACGGGTGCTGTCGGCCATCTTCGCTCCCGCGAGCCAACTTGCGGCGAACTCACCAAAGCTCTTCGCCTCCTTGAGCCTCCGCTTTTCCCGCCGCTTCTCGAGCGCCGGCGATCGACCCTCCTGAATGACCTTCTTCGCGTCCAGGCACATTTCACGAGCCTGGCCGAGGGATATCCCGTCTGAGCCATAGCGACCCAAGACGACCGACTGTCGCCTCCCAGACTGGCGGTAGTCCAACTTGAAGGTGATCGTCCCGGTCGGCTGGACCAGCACATATAGACCGTCACGGTCCTGGACTTTGAATATTTTATCTTTTGGTTTCAGGCCCTTAAGCCTGGTGTCCGTCAGCATGGAAACCGCTCCCAACAGCCGAAAATGAGCTTCACGAGGCGGAAAAAGACCGTCAGCCAAAACGCGGCGGCTTATCGGGATTTTTCCGAGCGTTGTCAGCGAGTTAAGGCCAAAAAAAAGACCGTCAGGGCCAACAACGCTCTGACGGTCTCACGATGTAGGGGGCGGAACAATGAACCGGGAGACCGTCAAAAAGACCGTCAAATCGAGCCGCTTGTCACCGATAGGTGGCGATAGCCACCGAGAGATTTTCCTGTAATTTCAAATTGTTGTGAGGTTGGCGCGATAGCTTCCGAATGGTCCGGAAACCATCGAAATCATTCCCACTCGATGGTGCCGGGGGGCTTTGACGTGATGTCGTAGACGACGCGGTTGATGCCCTTCACCTCGTTGACGATGCGGGTGGAGGCGCGGTCGAGCAGGTCCCAGGGCAGGCGCGAGAACTCGGCGGTCATGCCGTCGACCGAGGAGACGGCGCGAAGGGCGCAGACGTCCTCGTAGGTGCGCGCGTCGCCCATCACCCCGACGGTCTTGACCGGCAGCAGCACGGCGAAAGCCTGCCAGATGCTGTCGTACTGGCCGGCCTTGCGGATCTCGTCGAGCCAGATGGCGTCGGCCTTCTGCAGCACGGCGACCTTTTCGCGGGTGACTTCGCCAGGGATGCGGATGGCCAGGCCTGGACCGGGGAACGGATGGCGGCCGACGAACACCGGCGGCAGGCCCAGTTCGCGACCCAGGGCGCGGACCTCGTCCTTGAACAGTTCGCGCAGCGGCTCGACCAGCTTGAGCTTCATGTGCTCGGGCAGGCCGCCGACATTGTGGTGGCTCTTGATCACGTGCGAAGGGCCGCCGTGGAACGACACGCTCTCGATCACGTCGGGATACAGCGTGCCCTGGGCCAGGAAAGCAGCCCCCTCGATCTTGGCCGCCTCGGCGTCGAACACCTCGATGAACAGGCGGCCGATGGTCTTGCGCTTGGTCTCGGGGTCGCTGACGCCTTCGAGCGCGCCGAGGAACTGGGTGCTGGCGTCCACATGGATCAGCGGGATGTTGTACTGGCCACGGAACAGCGAGACGACCTGTTCGGCCTCGTTGGCGCGCAGCAAGCCGGTATCGACGAACACGCAGGTCAGTTGGTCGCCGATGGCCTCGTGGATCAGCACGGCGGCGACGGAGCTGTCGACCCCGCCCGACAGGCCGCAGATCACCCGGCCCGAGCCCACCTGGGCGCGGATGCGGGCGATGGATTCCTCGCGGAACTTGGCCATGGTCCAGTCGCCGTCCAGGCCAGCGATGTTGCGCACGAAATTGCGCAGCAGCAGGGCGCCGCGCGGGGTGTGCACCACCTCGGGATGGAACTGCACGCCGTACAGGCGACGGCCCTCGTCGGCGATCACCGCGAAGGGCGAGCCTTCCGAAGTGGCCACCACGTGGAAGCCGGGCGGGATGGCGGTGATCTTGTCGCCGTGGCTCATCCATACCGGCTCGCGATGGCCGGCGCCGCCGAAGCCTTCCAGCAGCGGGCTATCCTGGGCGATCTCGATGTCGGCGCGGCCGAACTCGCCGCCATGACCGGTCTCGACCTGGCCGCCGAGCTGGGCGCACATGGTCATCTCGCCGTAGCAGATGCCCAGCACCGGCAGGCCGCGGGTGAAGACGCTGTCGGGCGCGCGGGGGCTGGCGTCGCCGGTCACGCTGTCCGGGCCGCCGGAGAGGATGATCGCCTGGGGTCCGAACGCGTCGATGAAGGCGTCGTCGACCTTCTGGCAGGGATGGACCTCGCAGTAGACGCCGTCCTCGCGCACGCGGCGGGCGATGAGCTGGGTGACCTGGCTGCCGAAGTCGACGATCAGGACGCGTTGATGCTCGGGGGTCTGATGGGCGCTCATGCGGTCCTTTCGAAGAGGGCTAGGAAGAACCCGTCGGTTCCAGATCGGTTGGGGGTCAATTGCAGCATGTGGCGGTCCTGGGCCAGCTCGCCAAGCCGCGCGCGGGCGGCGTCGGTCAGGGCGGGCGTCTGGGCGGCCACGGCGATGGGGATGGGCTTGAACTCGGGGTGGGCGGCGGCGAAGGCCTCGGCCACCGCCTCGTTTTCCAAGGTCAGCACCGAGCAGGTGGCGTAGGCCAGCCGGCCGCCGGGCTTCACCAGCCGCGAGGCGCGGGCCAGGATCGCGGCCTGCAGCTCGGACAGGCGTTGCACCGCCTCGGCGGTGATCCGCCACGCCCCTTCGGGATGACGCCGCCAGGTGCCCGAGCCCGAGCACGGCGCGTCGACGAACACCAGGTCGGCGCGCCCGACCATGTCTTCCAGCCCCTGGCCGGTCGAGCCGATGCGGCGCACCTCGGCGGCCACGTCGGCCCGCTGGAGGCGCGGGCGCATGGCGTCCAGGCGCTTGGGGTTGACGTCGCAGGCGATCAGCTTGCCCTCGCCCTTTACCCTGGCGCGCATGGCCGCGCCCAGCGCAAGGGTCTTGCCGCCGCCGCCGGCGCAATAGTCGATCACGGTTGAGCCGGGTTTGGCGCCGGCCAGGGCGGCGGCGATCTGGCTCGCCTCGTCCTGCACCTCGACCCAGCCGCTGTCGAAGGCGCGCAGCTTCTGCACATCGGGGGCCAGCTCGGCCGGCAAGCGCAAGCCGATGGCGCTGAAGGGCGTCGGTGTGGGCTCGATGCCGTCGGTCTTGAGCAGGTTGATCGCCGCCTCGACCCCGCCACGCAGGCTGTTGACCCGCAGGTCCAGCGGCGCGCGCTGGCCGATCAGGGCTGAGGCCTCGTCGGCCCAGGCCGCGCCGAAGCGCGCCTTCAGCATCTCCACCACGAAGGTCGGGGCGCCGGCGCGCACCCAGTCGGGCTCGGCGGGCGCAGGGTGGGCCAGCCGCTCGCGTTCCTCGGCCGACAGTGGCGCCAGGGCATGGCCCTCGCCATTGGCCAGGGCCTCGATCTCATCCAGCGATAGCCCGTCCAGCTCGGCCAGGGAGGCCAGCACCAGGGCGCGGCCCCCTTCCCCGTTCAGGGCGTCGCCGCTGAGGGTTTCGCTTTCCATACGCCAAGCCAGGCGCGCACGGGCGCGCAGCACCGCGAACACCCGCTCGGCGATGGCGCGGCGATCCTTGGAGCCGGCGAAACGGTGCGCCTTACCCCAGGCCTTGAGAACTTCGTCAGCGGGCGTGCGCGAGGCGCAAACCTGGTCCAGGACCTCAGCGGCGGCGCTGAGACGGCCGGCCGGGGTCACGCTGGCCTGAGGATGGCGAAGAGGACCAGCGCCAGACCGATCAGCGAGGTCAACCACGCCAGCGAACGCACCATCGGCACGCCGAAGCCATAGAGCGGGACGTAGAAAATCCGCGCGACCAGATAAAGCCACGCGCCCCACAGCGTCGCCGCCCCTTCCCGTCCCGCCACATGGGCGATCAGGAGCGCGGCGGCGAACAGCGGCAGGGTCTCGAACAGATTGGCCTGGGCGCGCTTCAGCCGCCCGGTGACGACGCCCACCGGCGGCCCCGGCTCATCGCGAGGCCCGGCGTTGTACTCAACGCCGGTCTCACGATTGCGCACTAGGGCGGGCAGGAGAACCTGCACCACCGCCAGCACCAGGGTCCATCCGAGCAGGGTCAGCTCGGTCGTCATGAACCCGCGCGGTAGTTGGGCGCTTCGCGCACGATCTGGACGTCGTGCACGTGGCTCTCACGCAGGCCCGCCGCCGAGATGCGCAGAAAGCGCGCCCGGCGCTGCAGCTCGGGGATGGTCGGCGCCCCGACATAGCCCATGGAGGCGCGCAGGCCGCCGACGAGCTGATGCAGGATGTCAGCGATCGGTCCCTTGAACGCCACCTGGCCCTCGATGCCCTCGGGCACCAGCTTCAGCGTGTCCGAGACTTCCTTCTGGAAGTAGCGGTCGGCTGAGCCATTGGCCATGGCGCCCACCGAGCCCATGCCGCGATAGGCCTTGTAGGAACGGCCCTGGTAGAG
>FSXN01000290.1_pt1 | contig 11952 bp, 8 predicted proteins | sample 1638221 | NCBI WGS metagenome assembly FSXN01 (sample SAMEA3914788, study PRJEB12502) | metagenome | biome: forest; material: soil | place: Canada | collected 2011-07-03 | depth 0.1 m | reverse complement strand
GTCGTGGGCGATGCCGCCGGTGAGCTGGCCCACCGCCTCCATGCGTTGAGCCCGGTACATCGCCTGTTCGGCCTGGACGCGCTCAGCGCCCGCGCGCTGGAGATCTGCAGCCTGATCGGCGAGCTTCTGCTCCAGGTCGCGCGCCAGTTCAGCCTGTAGTTCCGCGCGGCGGCGCCGTTCGGATTCCAGCGCGTCCAGAGCGCGCCCGTCGCGCAGGATCAGCAGGGCCAGGGGGACGATCGTCACCGCCACGAGGAACGCCATCGCTGCGGATGGTCCCAGGCGATGCGCCTGGATGGTTTGGAGCAGTATTGCGCCGGCGACCGGTGGCAGCAGCAGGAAGGTCAGCTGGCGACGGGTTGCGCGTCCGCCTACCCCGGAAGAGGCGGTCACGGCCGCCAGACCTTCGTGCGGCCGGATGAACAGTGAAGATAGGGACAGGGTGAACAAGGACGCGGCGGTGTGCAGGGCCATGGTGTGGAAAACCACCATCGCATAAAGGTCGTGCACGCCGTAGGCATAGCCAAGTAGCGCCAGGCCCGAAACCACCAGGGTTGCCGAGCTCAACAGGTCCGAAAGCCCTGGGCGGTCGCGTACCAGTACGGCTGCGCCGAGGCCCGCCAGGCAGGCCGCAGTCGCTGGAGATGTTCGGCCGGCGATCGCCGACGTAAAGCCGAATAGATACTGCGCCAGGATCGGGTTTATCGTATCGGCGCCCTGCGCCGCATGGACGATCAGCATCACAAGGCCGATCACGAGGCTGACCGCGGCGGCCGGCTGTGTCAGCCGATGGCCCCAGCTTTCGGCCAGAAGCGCGGCGGCGAGCGACGTCAGCCCGATCGCCGTCAGCACCGCCATGCCTTGCAGGCCCGGGGCGATCACGATCAGGGTCTGAATGTGCAGGGCGTAGCCCAGCAGCACAGTGGTCGCGGTCACGGCCACCGCCGCGGCGGCGATCCGGGCAAAGCTGGTCATGCCGCTGTTAATAGCCAAGCTGGCCCCCGCACGCCTGATCGGAAGCGATGATTGCATGTATTGGTTGAATAGTCCTTAGGAAACGCGGTCCGCATCCGCCGGATAATTCAGGCAGCCGTCTGATATTTCTTGGGCTGGGCGAGCGGCCGTCAGGACCAACGCGGTACGGGGCGAGTGGGATGCAGGGCGCGTTGACCCTCGGGCGTGTTATCAGGCGTCGATACCCGTCACCCGAAACTTGAGGTCCTCGATCTTCGACAGCAGGGTCTTGAGCAGGGGCGAAGTGTTGGCTTCGTTGTAACCGAGCGCCAGGTCGATCATCGGGGGCGCACCTTCGATCGGGCGGCTCGTGACCGAGGGCGGGAGCAGGTTGCGGGCATAGAGCGGCAGCAGGCTCACGCCGCCGGTCGAGGCGACCAGCGAGATCGCCATGCCCAGGTTCAGCGCCTCGTGATCGGGCGTCACGTCGATGCCGACGCGGGCGCCATACTGGTCGGTCACCGCGCGCAAGGCGGGAGAGTTCGAGGTCGGCACTCCTACGAGAACCTGCCCCACGATGTCTTCGGGGCGGATCGTGTCCCTGGCTGTCAGCGGGTGATCCGCCGACATCAGCACGATCAGCGGCTCGCGGCGCAGCAGGCGATAGGCCAGGCCGGGCGTATCCTGTTCCGGGCGCAGGAACGCCAGGTCGATCTTGCCCCGCATCAGGCCGGACGCGAGATCCGGCGACTGAAGACTGTGGATGGTCACCTCGGTATGGGGCAGTTCATCGCGCAGAATGCTCATCAGCGCGGGCAGCCACTCCATTTCATAGCCGGTGAGAAAGCCGATCGTGAATGCGGTCTTGGCCGGTTGCGCCGCGCGCCGCGCCGCCTCGCCGGCGGCCTCCACCTGCAGCAAAGCGATGCGCGCGTGATCCAGGAACACGCGCCCGGCGGGGGTCAGTTCGATCCCGCGTGGTCCGCGGATCAGCAGAGTTGCGCCGATCTCCAATTCCAGGTCGCGGATCTGCCGGCTCAGCGAGGGTTGGGCCGTATGCAGGCGTTTCTCCGCGGCGACGGTGAGGCTGCCTTCCTCGGCCACGGCGATGAAGTAGCGAAGGTGTCTGAGTTCCATTTCGCGCGATGCCTCAAAGGTATGGTTTGGACCCTACAAAGTCTTTCCCCCAGAGGCCACGCGTTCCTAATTTCCCTTCGACGGCGGGCGCAGCCCTCTCTCTCTCTTCGATCCTCGAGCGTCATGCGCGAGGGCTGTGGGGTGAACCGCACAGGTATGGCGGCGAGTCGGCCCAAAACCTAGACCAGGAGATCTACCCATGTCCGAAGCAACCGTTGCGCCCACCAAGACGATCAAAATCCCCGGCCCGGATCACCCCATCACCATCGAGCGCAACAGCGGTCAGGTGGTGGTTTCCCTGGGCGGCAAGGTGATCGCCGACACTCGCGACGCCCTGATCTTGCGTGAAGCGAACTACCCGGCCGTGCAGTATATCCCGCGTAAGGACGTCGACATGGCGTTGCTGGCCCGCAGCGAGCACAGCACCTACTGCCCCTATAAGGGCGACGCCGCCTATTTCAGCATTCCGCTGGGCGGCGAGCGTTCGGTGAATGCGATCTGGACCTACGAGGCGCCCTATGCGGCGGTCGAGGCGATCAGGGATTACGTCGCCTTTTATCCCGACCGGGTCGATACGATCGAACAGCATCCTGCAGCCTAGACCGCGACCCTGAATGGTGCGCCGGCGGCTTGAGCTCCGCCGGCGCTATCAGTGCATGTCACCACCCTTCGATGTTGGTATTGCCAGTGGGCCGACATCCGAGTGGGGTTCAATTGAGCGATTTGCGACACGCCCAGACCTTGCAGGCCTCGACCCTGCATGCCTTGTCTGAGCAACTGGCGTCTGGACAGGTGACCAGCCGGGCGCTGGTCGAAACTTGCCTGGCCAGGATCGCCGAGGCTGACGGGGAGGGCGCGCGGGTGTTCCCGCATGGCGCCTCGCAGCGGGCGCTTGACGACGCCGATGCGCAGGATCGTCTGCGCAGCCAGGGGCGCGCTGCTTCGCCCTTCGCCGGGATACCCATCTCGATCAAGGACAATGTCGATCAGGCCGGCGAGGTGACCCGGGCCGGGTCGCGCCTGCTAGAAACCGACGCACCGGCCGCCGCGGATGCGCCGGTGCTGGCCCGGTTGCGCGCGGCCGGGTTCGTGGCGATCGGCCGGACGGTGATGACCGAGCTCGCCTTTTCCGGGCTCGGGCTCAATCCGCACTTCGGCACGCCGGCCAATCCGCGCTCGCCGGAGGTGCGTCGTATCCCTGGAGGCTCGTCGTCGGGCGCGGCGGTGTCGGTGGCCGCGGGCATGGCCTATGCGGCGGTCGGAACCGATACGGGCGGTTCGTGCCGCATTCCAGCGGCGTTCTGCGGCTTGGTCGGGTTCAAGCCGACGGCCGCCCGCATACCCCGCGAGGGCGTGTTTCCCCTATCCACGACGTTGGACTGCGTGGGCTCGCTCGGGCTCAGCGCAGCCTGCTGCGCGGTGATGGATGCGGTGATGGCCGGGACGCCGGACGCCGAACTGCCAGCGGTCGCGCCTGCGAGCCTGAGGCTGGCGGCGTTGGGCGGCTACGTGCTGGACGACCTGGAGCCGGAGGTCGCCGAGGCTTACCAGACCGCGCTCGCCCGGTTGCGCGATGCGGGCGTGCAGATCGAGCCGCTCCAGTTGGACGCGCTCACGGAGGTGGGGACGATCAACGCGCGCGGCGGTTTCTCCTCGGCCGAGCTGTATGGCCGTCTCCAACTCAGGCTGGCGGATGAAGCCGGCAAGCTCGATCCCCGCGTATTGCGGCGGGTGATGATGGGCGCCGAGCACAATGCCGAGGCCTATCGCGGCTTCCACACCGCGCGGGCCGGGTTGATCGCGAGGACGGCGGAGGCGCTCGATCGTTTCGACGCCGTGCTGACGCCGACCACGCCCATGGTCGCGCCGCCGTTCGAGGCGCTCCAGCAGGACGCGGACTACGACCGCATCAACCGGCTGGCGCTGCGAAATCCATCCATCGCCAACATGCTGGATCGCTGCGCCATCACGCTGCCCTGCGAGCCGGCGCAGGGCTTGCCGGTCGGGCTGAGCCTGATGGGGCGCCGTGGCGGGGATCGGGACCTTCTGGCGATCGCCGTCAGCCTGGAGGAGATCGCGCGGGGGAGGTGAAGCGCGCGCCTACAGGCGGTGGCTGTTGAAGCGGCTGATCCACTGGGCAAGCTCGTCTTCGCCTTCACCGGCCAGGCCGGTCAGGATCTCGCTCAGGGTGTCGTCGCCTTCGTCCTGGCCCAGCTTGAACTTGGCGGCGACCTCGAGCACCCGCGCCTCGAATCCCACGACGCCGCGCGACAGGCGGTCGTAGCGGGGACCCATCTCGTCGATGGCCCAGGCGTTGGGGCGGCCAGCCTCGTTGGCGGTCACCAGGTCCTCGATCGAGGCGCGCAGCCGCTCGGGATCCTCGTACAGTTCGAACTCGGCCCGCACCTGGACGCTGGCGTAGGTCCAGGTCGGCGCCTGGGTGCGGTCCTGCATCCAGGACGGCGAGATATAGCCGCCGACGCCCATGAACAGGATCAAGGCCTGCGGGTCTTTCCGCAGCGCCTCGACCTGGGGATTGGCGCGGGCGAAATGGCCGTCGATCCGGACCAGCCGCCCGCTTTCGTCGGTGCGTGCGCGCAACGGCAGCGGTGTGGCGGCGAAGCCCATCGCGCCGTTGCTGACGATCCAGGCCAGAGGCGCGGCGGCGATCAGCTCCACCACCTCGGCCCAGGACCGAGACGCGAAGCGACCGTCGCCGAATCCCTGGTCGCTCATCAGAACGCCCGCGTCAGGGTGGCGATCACGTTGCGCCGGACGCCATAATAGCAGGACGTGTAGGAACTGCATTGCACGACGTATTTCTTGTCGAGCAGGTTGGTGGCGTCGACCTGCAGGCGCCACTTGTCGATATTGTAGTGCAGCAGCCCATCCCACAGCACTTCCGAAGGCGCGCGCCATTCGCCCGCGGAGTCGCCGAAGTTGGCGCTGACGTAGCGCACGCCGGCGCCGAAGCCCAAGCCCTTCAGGACGCCGTCCGCGAGGGTGTAGTCGGCCAGCAGCGAGGCCTTGTGGCGCGGCGTGGTCGGCAGCGGCGGATCGGTATTGTAGGTGCCGATCTCGGACGTTGGCGTATTGGGCCCACCGTAACGCACCGAAGGCGAGGCTTTTGAGAACAGGTAGCTGTAGGCGAAGTTGATGCTTAGCTGCTCGTGGATCCGAGTCACGTCTTCCAGTTCGAGACCGGCGACGTGGACCTTTCCGATCTGCTCGTTCATCACCGGCGTGGTCGCCAGGTTCGGCGCGATCACGTTGTCCTGGTGCAGGTCGAAGATCGCCGCGGTGGCGAGGGTCTTGACCGCCTTGGGCATGAAGCGCGGCTCGATCTTCACCCCGCCTTCGACCTGGTCGCCGGTGGTGGGCTTGAACGGCGTGCCGTCGGTGTTGGCCCCGGTGGTGGGCTGGAACGAGGTCGCGTAGCCGACATAGGGGGCGACGCCGTTGGCGAACACGTAGTTCACCCCACCGTGGTAGGTGAATTTCTGGTCGTCCACGTGCTGGGCCGAGGTCGGCGCGGTGCCGGCATAGGTCTTGACGAAGTCCTCACGTCCGCCGGCGGTGAAGATAAGGCCGCCGATCTTGGCCTGGTCCTGGAAGTAGACCCCGGTCTGGTCCTGCTGCTCGTCGATATAGGGATAGGCCAGGGACGGCGTGACGATGCCGCTGCCGTAGACGGGCGTGTCGTATAGGCTGACCGACGGGCCGCTGCCGAAGCCGTAGCTGAACTTGTCGAAGTAGTTGCGGTAGTCCAAGCCGACCAGGAGCACGTTGGACACCGGCCCGGTGTCGAACTTGGCGATCAGGTGGTTGTCGACGTTGAACGAGCGGATGGTCTCGTGCGAGGGGTAGTTGTAGCGCGTCTCGGTGGAGTAGTCGCCGCTGGCGGTTCCGAACAGGCCGCCGCCATAGATCTGCAGCGTGCTGTTGGTGTTGCCGAAGTATTTCAGGTTCTGTTCGAAAGTCAGGTGCTCGTTGAAGACGTGCTTGAAGTCGTAGCCGAAGCCCCACTGCTCGCGTTCGAAATTGTTGTAGCCGCGTTCGCCCAGGTTCTCGCCGACGGGCAGCTGGCCGTTCGGGTTCGGCAGAAGGGTGCCGTAGGCCGGCAGGAAGCCGCCGCCGTCGTTCATCAGCTTGTCGTGTTGGTAGTAGCCCAGGAAGGTCAGGGTGGTGGCGGAGTCGATCTTCCAGGTCAGGGCCGGGGCGATGTAGTAGCGCCGGTCATAGACATCGTCGGTCTGGGTGTCCCGGTCGCGATAGACGCCGGTGAGGCGGAAGCTCAGGGCGTCGTTGATCGGGCCGGTGACGTCGGCGTTGACCTGCTTGTCGTTGAAACTGCCGCCGAGCAGCTGGATCTCGCCGCCGAAGCTGTCCTGGGGACGGCGGGCGTTCAGGTTGACGATGCCGCCGGGAGGCGCGCTGCCGTACAGGCCAGAGGTCGGGCCCTTGAGGATCTCGACCGAGTCGAAGCCGAACAGGTCCACGCCCGAGTTGCTGACCGCGCCGACCGGCGCCTGCAGCCCATCGATGTACTCGACCGGGGTGAAGCCGCGGATGGTCAGCCAGTCGTAACGCTCGTCGTCGCCGAACACCTCGCCTTGGACGCCGGCGGTGTAGCGCACCACCTCGCCCAGGTTCTGTTCGTTCAGCAGGTCGATCTGGTCGCGGTTGATGACGGTGATGGACTGCGGAGTCTCGATCAGCGGCGTAGCGGTCTTGGTCCCGGCGGAAGTCTCTGTCGGGACGTAGCGGGGGGCGGTGACCACGACTCCTTCGACCATCTGCGGATCGGTGGCCGCTGCAGTCGTGGTCGGCGCGGCGTCCTGGGCCATGGCGAGGCACGGTACGGCCAGGGCGAGCGCCGCGGAGGACGTCAGAAGAAGCCGAGCTCGGGCTCGGCGCGTCATGAATTTCGACGTGCCGAATTGGCCTGCCATGCTTGTCATCGGAAACCCCCGATCCCGTTTAGCGAGACGTTTTGCAAGGCGTAGTTTGCGCGACTTCAAAATGCGGGCGCTCCTGACGGGGCCTGAATCTGTCGAGCGCGGGCCAACACCTCAGAAAACCAAAAATGTCGCAGTTTCGTCACGCGGCGGGCCGCGCCTGGGCGCAATTGCGATGCACTTGCGAATAGACCTGTTCGTCAGCCCGCCGCAAGTGCGTCGCAAAGGCGCGTCTTCAGCCAGTCGGCGCCGTCGCCGAGGGCGCGATCGGCGACGGGAGCCACGGACATGGCCTCCAGGAAGCTGTGCGTGGCGCCGCGGTAGACCACCGGCTGGGCGACGACGCCCGCCTGGGACAGGCGTTCGCTCAGGCGCATGCTCTGTTCGGCCAGCAGGTCGCGCTCGGGGATGGCCAGGAAGGCGGGCGGCAGGTTCTGGAGGTTGGCGCGCAGCGGCGCGGCGAAGGGATTCTGCGCCTGCTGCGGCTCGGCCAAATAGTTGGCCCAGAACACATCCATCTCGGCGCGGTTGAGCACCGCGTCCGCGCCGCCGTTGCGCCGTTCCGCCTCGTCCGAGGAGACCGGGTCGAAGGCGCCGTAGTTCAGCAGCATGGCCCGGATCAGCTCGGCCTCGCCCGCGTCGCGCAGCACCAGGCAGGCGGATAGCGCCAGGTTGGCCCCTGCGGAATCGCCGCCGATCGCCAACCGGTCAGGCCGCACGCCGAGCGCGCGCCCTTCGCGGGCGAGCCAGCGCGTGACGGCGACCACGTCGTCCAGGGCTCGGGGAAACTTGGCTTCGGGCGAGAGCGGATAGTCGATCCCGACCACCACCACGCCGGCGCGGGCGGCGTACTCGCGCATCACCCGGTCATGGGTGTCGAGGCTGAAGTAGGTCCAGCCGCCGCCGTGCAGATAGATCAGGGCCGGAGTCGGCGTCTCGCGAGCCGCTTCGGGGGCGTAGATCCGCACCCGGACCGGGCCAGCCGCACCAGGCGCCTGGAGTTCGGTGATCCGCGACATGGCGGGGCCGCCGGCGCGCCAGGGCGCCCGCACGATCTCGGCCACCCGGCGTTGCTCAGGATAGGACATGGTCGCAAAGCCGGGATGCTGGGCGTAGGCGGCGGCGATCGCCTCGGCGAAGGTCGAGATTCCTTCGGCAAGCGCGTCTCGTCCCGGCCTCCCTGTCGCTACGCCGCTGACTGTCATGACCATCTCCTGCGCCGGCGGAAACGCGCCTGGGCTCCGCCGTCGAAACAACTCCGTATGATCCAGCCATAACTGCGCTCGCGGCGCTGCGCCGTTTCACAAGGACCAACTTCCATTTCGCGCGGGCCACATCCGGCGGCCCGCGCCCGATGGATGACGGCCCGGACGCTCGGGCGGCGGCAGCCGGTGGGATCTAATGTGCGATCGTCTCGCGGAGGGGGTGATCGTCGATGCAGGGGCTTTTGATCCGTAAGTCGGTCGATCAGATCCAGGCCGAGGTCGGGGCGCAGGGCCTCAAGCGCACCTTGGGTCCGTTCAACCTGGTTTCGCTGGGCGTCGGCTGCATCATCGGCGCCGGCATCTATGTGATGGCGGGCAATGCGGCGGCGAACTACGCCGGGCCGGCGGTGATGCTGTCCTTCGTGCTGGCGGGCCTGGCCTGCGGCTTCACCGGGCTATGCTACGCCGAGCTGTCCTCGACCATTCCCGCCTCGGGCTCCTCCTACACCTACGCCTATGCCGCGCTGGGGGAGGGGTTCGCCTGGCTGGTCGGGTGGCTGCTGATGCTCGAATACGGGCTGGCGGGATCAGCGTTGGCGGTGGGCTTCTCAAGCTATCTGGTCAATCTGCTGTCGAGCCTGGGCCTGAACATCCCCGAGGTGCTGTCCACGCCGCTGGTGCAGTCGCACCAGACCCTGGCGGGCGTCGCCTTCAGCATCGGCCACAGCGTCAACCTGGTGGCGGCGCTCGGCCTGTTCGCGGTGATCGTCGTGCTGACCATCGGCGTGGCCGAGTCGGCTGCGGTGAACAACATCATCGTCGTCACCAAGCTCCTGGTCCTGGTGCTGTTCGTGGTCATCGCCATTCCGGCGGTGGATACGCACCATTGGAAGCCGTTCATTCCGCCCAGCCGGGGCGGGTTCACCTATGGCGTACCCGGGGTGTTCCGCGCGGCCTCGGTGCTGTTCTTCGCCTATCTGGGCTTCGAGACCGTCTCGACCGCCGCGGCCGAGGCCAAGAATCCGCAGCGCGACCTGCCCATCGGCATCCTGGGCGCCCTGGCGATCTGCACCGGCCTCTACATCCTGGTCGCAGCCGTGCTGACCGGCGTGGTCCCCTATACCGAGCTGGGCGTAGCCGACCCCATCGCCCTGGCTGTGGACCGGATCGGCCGGCCGGGCTTTTCGCTGGTAATCAAGCTGGGCGCCCTGATGGGTCTCTGCTCGGTGCTGCTGGTCAATACCTACGGCCAGTCGCGCATCTGCTTCGCCATGTCCCGCGACGGGTTGCTGCCCAAGGCGCTCGGCGCGATCCATCCGAGATTCCAGACGCCCTATATCGGCACCATCCTGCTGGGGGCGATCTCGGCGCTGGCCGCGGCCTTGCTGCCGATCTCGATCCTGGGCGACCTGGTCAGCCTGGGCACCGGCCTGGCCTTCTCGGTGGTGGCGCTGAGCGTGATCTGGCTGCGGACCACGCGGCCAGAGTTGGAGCGCCCGTTCCGCGTGCCCCTGGGCGGCGTGCGGATTCGCGGCGTGTGGATCGGTGTCGTGCCGGCCCTGGCGATCCTGCTGTGCCTGGGCATGGTGGCGCCGGTGATCATGGATATCGTCGGCAAGGCCTTCACCGGCGACGCCATCCCGGCCGTCATCCTGTCGGTCTACGCGGCCTGTGGCGTGGCGCTCTATGCGGGCTACGGCTACCGCCACTCGCGGCTGCGCAAGGGCGAGCCGGCGGTCGAAGCGGTCGGCGAAGCGCTGGCCCCGCCGGCGGCTTAGCTAGCAGGGACGCTTTTCAAAGTACTGGCTCGGCGCCATGCCCAGCACCCGGTGGAACATGGCGGTGAAAGCGCTGGGGCTTTCGTAGCCGACGTCGAAGGCGACGGTGGTGATCGGCTTGCCCTCGGCCAGCATGGTCAGGGCTTCGACCAGCCGCACCTGCTGGCGCCAGGCGGCCAGGCTCAGCCCGGTTTCGCGGCGGAACTGACGGGTGAAGGTGCGCCGCCCCATGCCGGCCAGCTTGGCCCAGTGGTCCAGGTCCAGGCTGCTGGCGGGATCGAGCAGGATCGCGCGGCAAACCCGTGTCAGGCGGATGTCGCGCGGCATCGGCACGTTCAGCGGCTCGGTGCCGATGCGCCCGATCTCGTCGACGATCAGGCGGATGACGCGGCCGTCGCGCCCCGAGGCGTCATATTCAGCATCCAGCCGCATCGCCTCCAGGATAAGCGAGCGCAACAGGTCGCTGATCTCCAGCACGCAGCAACGGTCCGGCAATTCGGGGTACTGGTCGGCATCGATATAAAGCGTGCGCAGCGAAACCGCGCCATGGCAGCAGACCTCGTGCTCGGCGCCGCCCGGCAGCCATAGCGCGCGTTGTGGCGGGACCAGGTAACTGCCGCTTGGCGTCACCACCGACATCAGGCCATGGGAGGCGTAGAGAAGCTGCGCCCGCTCATGTGAATGCAGCGGATCCACAAAGCCCGGCGGATATTCGGCTGTCAGCGCCGCGACTGGGCGCGGCGTGCGGTGGACGTCCACGCTATGCATCTTCAGCCAACCCAAACGTCATCAATTTGAGATGTTAGGGATGCGTCGCGAAACAAGTCAATCAAAGCCGCGCGCGCAGGATGGGAAGCCTTGTCGCGGGCCTGCTCATTTATGGTTTTTGTTCGATGTGACTGTTTTCTGAGCGGATCTGGGTAGATCTAGGCGCCGCTCGAACACGGCCAATCTCGCGCTGTCGCCTGCATGGCGAAGGCGAACAGCCGGGCCTGTTGCTGTAAGGTTTCGAAGCGGCCGGGTTCGCCGTGATGGCCGGCGTGCATGTCCACCTCGAGCAGCATCGGAGCGCCGCTGGTCGAGCGTTCCCGAAGCTTGGCCACCCATTTGGCGGGTTCCCAGTAGCCCACCCGGTCGTCGGCGACGCTGCCGGTGGCGAGCACCGGCGGATAGGGCTTTGGCTCGACATTGTCGTAGGGCGAATAGCTGGCGATGTAGTCGTAGGCCGCAGGGTCGGCGAGCGGGTCGCCCCAGTCCGGCCGGGTCAGGGGCACCAGCGGGTGACTGGCGTCGCTCATGGTGTTGAGCATGTCCACGAACGGCACCTGGCCAATCGCGGCGGCCCACAGGTCCGGCCGCATGTTCAGCACCGCGCCGACCAGCAGCCCGCCCGCGGACAGGCCGTAGGGGACCATCCGGCCCTTGGCGCCGTAGCCATGGGCGGCGAGGTGCTCGGCGCAGGCGATGAAATCGGTGAAGGTGGTCTTCTTGTGCTCGCGCCGGGCGGCGAGGAACCAGCTCCAGCCCTTTTCCGATCCGCCGCGCACGTGGGCGATGGCATAGATCCAGCCGCGATCCACCAGGGCGAGATTGGCGGCGGAGAACTCCGGCTCGACCGAGAAACCGTAGGAGCCGTAGGCGTAGAGCATCAGCGGCGCCTGGCCGTCCGGCCTGGTGTCGCGCCGTCGAAGCACGGTGATCGGGACCTCGGCCCCGTCCTCGGCCCGGGCGAACAGGCGCTCGACCACATAGCGGGCGGGATCGTAACCGCCGGCGATCCGGTCGGACCGCGTTACGGTGCGCGCTCCGCTCGCCATATCGAGGTCCAGCCATCGCCGCGGCGTGCGCGGCGACTGGTAGATTAGCCGCAGGATCGAGGTGTCATATTCGTCGCCCGCATTGAGGGCCACGGTGTAGGCG
>FSXN01001386.1_pt1 | contig 12247 bp, 15 predicted proteins | sample 1638221 | NCBI WGS metagenome assembly FSXN01 (sample SAMEA3914788, study PRJEB12502) | metagenome | biome: forest; material: soil | place: Canada | collected 2011-07-03 | depth 0.1 m | reverse complement strand
TGCCGATCCCGTCCGCCTCCTCGCGCGGCAGGATCACGCCCTTGCCGTCGAAGTCGACGAACGGCGGCTTGTCGGCGCCGGAAAAGTCCACCGGCGTGTTGTCGGCCAGGGTCTCGCCGCTCTGGGCGGGCAGGCCCTTGAGCAGGGTGAGCTGGTGGCCGGAAAAGCCCAGGCCCGGCACGCACAGCTCGTCCCCGTGGACGATGGCTGCGGGCGGATGGCCGAGCTCGGGGCTGACCAAGACGAAGTCGGAATAGGACCGGCGCGGGTCCAGCGGCCGGGTCATGCGCACGCATGACAGTGGGTCGGCGCGCGAGGTGTCGATCCGCGTGGTCCAGATGGTGAAGCCGTCCGGCTTGGGCACGCCCGCGCGGGGCGCGTCGGCCGCCCGCGGCTTGCCGAAGAAGGGCCATGCGAAGCCCGTCGGGCCGCTCGCCACATGGGCCGGGGCCGGCAGCATGCGGGCGGCAAGGAAACCGCCCCCGAACCCAAGCGCCAACGCCACGCCGGCCAGGGCCGCCGCCCTCCGCTTGAGCCCGTCCAGCATGAACCCGCCCCCTGGATCAATCCGCCCCGGCGCATGTTGATCGGCTTTACAGGGCCGTCAATCCGCCGCAGCAGAAACACGCCAAACGCGAAACGGAGCCGTACAAAACCGGCGTGGACGAACTTTATTTTGCGCCGCCGCCATCCCCGGCGTCCTGGGCCCAATCTTGCAATCCGGCATGTGGGCGCTGGCGAGCAGGCGCTCGACCGCAGGAAGTCGACCATGCAGGTGTCCAGCAACACCAACAGTATCTGGCAGCAATACGCCGCGCAGAGCGCCGGCCAATCCGGCCAGGCCTCGGGGGCATTTTCTGCTACTGGGCAAACTTCGCCGGGCAGTTCGGATTCGTCCGACAGCTCGGGCTCATCGAGCATCGCCTCGCTTATTTCCGCCCTGCAATCGCCCTCGTCGCTGTTTTCGAGCAGCAACCTGGGCGCGCTGATCTCGACCCAGGCCGGCGACGCCTCGAACACGCTGGCCTCGATCGATCCGACGCAGACGTCCGGGGATAGCAGCGACGCGACCGACGCCAGCGACACCACCGGCGCCAGCCAGTCCTCGTCCGGATCGAGCGGCGTGCACCATCACCATCATCACGGCGGGGGCCAGCCGTCCCAGAGCACGACCGACGCCAGCGCCACGGATACGGCCGCCTCCACCACTACGGCTAGCGCGGCGACGGGCTCCACGGCCGCTTCGAGCACCTCGAGCTCGGACGACGCCAGCACGGGGCTTCAATCCATCGTGGCCCAGCTGCTGTCAGCGGCCTAAGGCATGCCAAAGCACGGCTGACCTGAGGGTCAGCCGTTAAGCCTTGCACAAATCAATCTCCGTCGCGCACGCCGGACTGGGGCGGGCGACGGGTTACGGTGACGGGCGGCGATGTTGCGCCACCCGCACCGTATATTCAGAAAAACCGGCTTGCAGCCGCGCTTAGCGCGAAGCGGTTTCCGTGCCGCCCGAAACGGTCGGGGCGCGCTCGGCCTTCTTCAGCTGGTTCAGCGCCACGCGCAGGGTCGCGTTGTAGCAATCGCTGGTGCTGGTGGTTTCCAGCGCGTCGTTCGCGGTGCAGACCTGATGCGCCGCGGCGCGCAGGGCGGCGCGAGCAGCTTGCGGGGTGAGGCCGGCGACCCGCACCGAGACGGATTGGTCGGCCGACGTGGTTTCCGCGCGGGCGAACCCGGCGGTGGCGGCGATGAGGGTGATGGCGAGAACGGTGCTGCGCATCGGAGTCTCCTGTTGTTGGAAAACTCCTCCCGTTAGGGACCGCTTCTAGAAGGCGGCGTGGCCGGCGTTCTACGCACTTTTACAGCCAAGCCAAGCTTTGTTTCCGCCGTGCGACATAAAATCATGTTGCGGTGCGCAGACAACTGAGCACGCTGGACTCAACCGTCAATAGTTCCGCGCCGGTGCGTCAGTCTATCGCGCCCAATTTGTTCGGTTGATTCGTTGCGCGATACACTTGCTGGAAGTGCTTGAGTCCTGCAGTTATAAGGTTTAGCTGCAATTTTTCTCCCGGCACACGAACTCCGGTGAATATTTTGTTTTTACAACGCAAGATTGGGCTCCTCCCTCGCGTCAACTGGGAGATCCAGAAGGACTTGTAGAGAAGATGGCTATCACCACTGCCGAAAGAGGCGGACCTGATCCGATCGACGTGATGGTCGGAATTAAAATACGGTCGCTTCGTCAAGAACGGCGCATGTCCCAAACCCAGCTGGGCGAAAAGCTCGGCATCACCTTCCAGCAAGTGCAGAAGTACGAGCGTGGTGTGAACCGGGTTTCGGCCTCGATGCTGGTGAAAGCCGCCGACGCCCTGCAGGTCCCGCCCGCCGAACTCCTGCCGACCTCCAAGGCGGTTCCGACGCAATCCGCCGCGGTCCTGGACAAGCTGGCCAACGTGCGCGGCGCCAACGAAATGCTGGAGGCCTTCTCCCAGGTCCACCCCCGCCTGCGCCGTGAATTGCTGCGCTTCGCCCAGACCTTGGCCGCCGACGTCCCCGCGCCGGACCGCGAAACCGCCTAGGTCGACTGAAATTCGGAGACCGCGTCCGCCAAGACCGTCGCAACTCCTGCAGGCTCGGGCATGCGCCGAGCCGTCTGGCGCAACGCGACAATCGCGGGTCTGTAGCTATGGCCGGTAAGTAAAGTCGCGCCGTGACCGCCGGCCCTAGCCGCGGTCCCCGCGGGCTTCCCTCAGCGCCTCATACTCGGCTTCCAGCTCGGCGATGACGCCATGGTCGTCGGACCAGCCGCCGATGGTCGGGCCGGACCGCAGCAGCTCAAGCTGGTGACGGATCTTCTCCATCGCTTCGGTCAACTGTTCGCGGGTCATGTGCACGGAGGACGACATGGAGCGACCCTAGCGTGATCGTACCGCTCGGCGGAAGAGTGTCCTCCCGGGACTGGTGGTTCAGCGGCGAAGGGACTCGCCCATTTAACGCCGATGTCGGGGGCGCACTGGGCGCCCCAGCATCGGGTTTCCCATGACCAAAACAGTCAAGATCGACTTCGTATCCGACGTGTCCTGCCCCTGGTGCGTCATCGGGCTCGGAAATCTGGACGTGGCGCTGCAGCGCTTGGCCGGCGAGGTCCAGGCCGATCTCCAGTTCCAGCCGTTCCAACTCAATCCGGGCCTGCCGCCCGAGGGCGAGAGCCGGTTTGACAATGTGGCGCGCAAGTACGGGATCGGCCGCGACCAGGCGCGCGCCAACCGTGAGCGCCAGCGCGCCCTCGCCGCCCAGGTCGGGTTCGACATGGTCACCAGCGACGAGAGCCGGTTCTTCAACACCTTCGATGCGCACCGGCTGCTGCACTGGGCGCAACTGGAGGGGCGGCAGGCAGAACTGAAACGCGCGCTGCTGGTCGCCTATCACGGCAAGATGCAGGACCCGAGCAATCACGAGGTGCTGGTCGCCGCCGCCGTGTCCGTCGGCCTCGATGGCGGTGTCGCGCGCGAGGTGCTTGCGTCGGGTCGCTACGCCGAGGAGGTGCGCGCGACCGAAGAGCAGTGGCTTGGCGCCGGCATCAGCGCCGTCCCGTCGGTGGTGATCAATAACCGCCTGCTGGTCTCGGGGGCCCAGCCGCCGGAAGCCTTCGAGCAGGCGATCCGCCAAGCCCTGGCCGAAGCCGCCTGAACCGGGTGGGGCGGGGGCGGCGGCCTATAGAGGGACGCCGCGCCTTGCCCCGGTCGGCATGGAGGCGTGAACGACGAGACCAGGGGCTCGATCAGTCTTTTGTTTTCGCTAGGAAATTAAGTGGCGCACCCGACACGATTCGAACGTGTGACCTTTGCCTTCGGAGGGCAACGCTCTATCCAGCTGAGCTACGGGTGCGCAAGGCCGCTTTCGCGAGCGCCGGAACCTAGACGAAGCGGGGCGCGGGCGCAATCGAGCCAATGCGCCTCAGGCTGAAGCGCGCGCCAAAGCCACAGTTTCGATGAACAACCACCAGGGCTCAGTAGGCGGTGGGGCTGGGCTGGTCGGCGTTGTCGTAGGTCAGCGACAGGAACACGTCCTCCAGGTCCGGGTCCTCGGTGGACAGGTCCTTGATCTGCACCCCCGCGGCGCGCACCGCCGCCAGCACCGCCTCGACGCTCGCCGCTTCGCTGCGATAGGTGACCGCCAGATTGCCGTCGGGACGCAGCCGGCCTTCGAAACCGCTCAGCACCGGAACCGAGTCCAGGGGGGCCAGGGGCGTGATCACCACCGAGCGGGTGTCGATCCGGCGCAGCAGGTCGCGGGTGGGCTCGCAGGCCACCACCTCGCCGCGGTTGACGATGGCGATCCGGTCGCACAGCGCCTGGGCTTCTTCGAGATAGTGGGTGGTGAGCACGATGGTGACGCCGCGGGCGTTCAGTTCCTGCACCCGCTCCCAGAGTTGGCGACGCAGCTCGACATCCACCCCGGCGGTGGGTTCGTCCAGGATCAGCACCGGCGGCTGGTGCACCATGGCCTTGGCCACCATCAGGCGGCGCTTCATCCCGCCGGAGAGCTGGCGCACATAGGCGTCGGCCTTGTCGGCCAGGCCCAGGCTGGCCAGGATCTCGTCGGTCTTCCGATCTTCCTTCTTCACGCCGTAGAAGCCGGCCTGCACCTCAAGCGACTCGCGGGGGGTGAAGAACACGTCGCTGACGATTTCCTGCGGCACCACGCCGATGGCGGCGCGGGCGGCGCGCGGCTGTTCGTCGATGTCCATGCCCCAGAGCTTCACCTGGCCCGAGGTCTTGTTCACCAGCCCGGCGAGGATGTTGATGAAGGTCGACTTGCCGGCGCCGTTGGGGCCCAGCAGGCCGAACATGGAGCCGCGCGGGATGGCCAGGTCGATGCCCTTCAACGCCGTCTTGGCCGGGACCATGCGGTTGGCCGGGTAGGTCTTGACCAGACCGCGGGCTTCGATGGCGTAGTCTGGGATGCTCATGATGCTCGGACTTGCCCCAAAGCATGTTCGATTTGAACATGCTCGAAAACTTTCGACGAAATTAGAGCGTGATCGCCGCCGAAACCGGTATCCACTTTCGGCTATCACGCGCCAACGCGGCAGGAATGGACGCGCCGAATTTGACGGCTCGGGGCGCGCCGCTTAGGTAGGCGTCGCTTCACGCCTTGCCAAGCGAGACCCATCCCATGTCTGCTCCCCTGACGTCCCAACCCCACGAGGTCGTGGTCGTTCACGAGCATCGGATCGCCTGCGACGGGTTGGGCGGCGCGCTCGGCCATCCTCGGGTCTATCTCGAGATGGGCGGCAAGCCCTCGGTCGACTGTCCCTATTGCGGCCGCCGCTACGTGCTGGACGCCCACCACGCCCATGGCGAGGACGAGCGCCTCGACCCTGCCGCCTACGATCCCGAAGACACCCCCGAGGCCTAAGCCGTGTCCGGGACCTGACGCTCAGGTCCCGCCCGCGCTCAAATCTCCGGCGTCAGCAGAGCGCGGGCCTCGGCGGCGTCGCGGTCCATCTGCACAATCATGGCGTCCAGGCTGTCGAACTTGCAGTCGCCACGGATGAAGCGGACCAGTTCGACCTCGAGCGTCTGGCCGTACAGGTCCTCGTCGAAGTCGAACAGATTGACCTCGAGCCGCTCGTCGATCCCGTCGATGATGGTCGGCCGCTTCCCCAGATAGGCCACGCCCGGCGCCTCGCGCCCGTCCGCCAGCCGGGTGCGGGCGGCGTAGATGCCATAGGCCGGGCGGACATAGTCCTCCATGGCGATATTGGCGGTGGGAAAGCCGATGGTGCGGCCCAGCTGGTCGCCGTGCACCACCACGCCCTCGACCGTGAACGGCCGGCCCAAGATGGTGGCTGCGTCTTCCGGGCGTCCGTCGCGCAGGGCCTCTCGCACTGCGCTGGACGAAAACTTCAGCCCGCCGGCTCCGGTGACCGCCGGCGCGATCGACACGCCGAAGCCGAGCTGCTGGCCATAGCGCTTGAGGCTCTCCGGATCGCCCGACCGCCCGGCGCCGAAGGTGATGTCGAAGCCTGCCGCCACGTGGCGTGCGCCCAGCCCCTCGGCCAGCACCTGGCGCGCGAAGTCGGCGTCGCTAAAGTTCGCCATCTCGGCGTCGAACGGCAGGATGTAGAGCCGGTCCACCCCCAGGCCCTCCAGCAGCCGGCCGAGCTGATCGGCGTTGGTCAGGCGGAAGTGCGGCTGTTCGGGATGGAAGTACTTGCGGGTGTGAGGCTCGAAGCTGATCACGCCCAGGGGCGCGTTCAACGCGGCGGCGGCCTTGGCGGCGTCGGCGATGACCTGCCAGTGGCCACGGTGGACGCCGTCGAAATTGCCGAGCGCCAGCGACGCGCCCCGGTGCTCGTCCGCCAGCTCGCGCCAGTCATGCAGAAGGTGCAACGCCACTCAGTGCGCTCCGCGTGTGCGCCGGGGCAGGCGCGGGGCCGCCTCGGCCTCCGCCTGAGCTGCCGTCAGCGTCTTAATCACCGGCTGCGGGGCCGTCTTCGACATTCATCCCTCGTTCAGGCCGCAAGGCGCTTCTCATAGCTTGCTGTCGCTGCAGGTGCGAGAGGCGCCGTTCACCAGGCGACGATCAGCACGGCGCGCGCGGGAGCCAATCTGGTTTCCCAAGCGTTAATTCGCTGAGTTCGGGCGGCATCGCCCGAGGAGGTATGTGATGAGGAAGTTGACCACGATCGCCGCTACGGCGGTCATAGCCCTGGCGGCCACGACGGCGGCGGGCGGCGCGGCGTTCGCCCAACACGGCGGCGGCGGGCATGGCGGTGGCGGCGGGTTCCACGGTGGCGGCGGTGGCGGCTATCGCGGCGGCGGCGGTGGATACCGCGGCGGCGGCTATGGGGGTTACCGGGGCGGCTACGGCGGCTATCGCGGCGGTTATGGCCGTGGCTATGGCTACGGTTACGGCCGTGGCTGGGGTTATGGCGGTTGGGGCTACGGCGGCTGGGGCTATGGCCTGGCCGGTGTCGCGGTCGGGGCGGCCCTGGCTGACAGCTACGCCTATCCCTACTACGGCTACGGCTACCCGTACGGATACGGATATGGCTACGGGAACCCCTACTACGGCTGGTGATCCCAGGACGTAGCCGACCTCAAGCCGTCACGGCTGAAACCCCTGTAACGGCGAAATCAAAAGGGCCCCGCGGAGACGATCCGCGGGGCCTTTCGGTTCTCGGCCCACCCCGAAGACGGGTTCAGCAGCCGCAGGGACGGGGCGGCGGCGCGTAGGGGACCTGGCCATAGCTGTAATAGCTGTAGCCGGGCGGATAGGCGTAGGCGGGCGGGGGCAGCTGGACGTCCAGCGCCGGGGTTTCGGCATAGCCGTTGTAACCGTAGGCGTAGGCGCCCTGGTCCTGGCCGTAGGGCGCATAGTCGCTGGAGCCTACGCCCGCCGCGGCGTAGTCGCCACCGGCGTCATAGCCGTAACCGCCGCCCGGGCCATAACCGTAGTCGCCATAGCCGTAGAACGAGCCCAAGGCTCCTGCGGCCAGGCCATAGCCGTACCCGCGGCCAAAGCCATATCCGCGGCCGTAGCCATACCCGTATCCACGGCCTCGGCCGTAGCCATAGGCCCGGCTGCTGGCGCTGGCGTAGGCGCTGCTGTGGGCATAGGCGCTGCTGGCGGCGTAGCCGGAGGCGTGACCGCCACCCCAGGAGCCGCCGCCCCAACCGCCACCCATGTGGCCGCCCGTGTGACCGCCACCGCCCCAGTGGCCGCCCATATGGCCGCCGCCTTGGCTGTGGCCGTGGCCGCCGGCGAGGGCCGGAGAGGCCGCCGCCGCGACCAGAGCTGCGATCAGAAACACCGCGCGCATGCCGTCCTCCTGGGGACCGGGGCGCCTGCTTCCGCGCAAGGCCCGTTAATGGTTAACGAGCCCTATTCATTAACCTTCCCGAGCGCTTGCGCGCGGCCTTTCAACCGCTCGGCGAAATCCTCGCTTTTGCGGGCGCCCGGCTATCCGCCGATTGAAATCCGGCCGATCGGCACACATATCGAAGCTGTCGCGATCGACCTGCGCCGAACCCGGGCGGGAAGACCGCACACCAAGTCGCTTGGAAGAGGACTTTGGCGATGACGACACGCACCACCCTGGTGTTCGACAGCCCCTTCCTGCTCGGTTTCGAGCATACGCGGGCGCTTGTTGAACGTGCGGCCAAGGCCGCGACCGAAGGTTACCCGCCCTACAACGTTGAACAGCTGGCCGACGATCGGCTGCGCATCACCATGGCGGTGGCGGGCTTTGCGCCCGATCAGCTGCAGATCGCGCTGGAAGATCGTCAATTGGTCGTGATCGGCCGGCGCGAGGGCGCGGAAACCACTCAGAACGCCTATCTGCATCGCGGCATCGCCGCGCGCGGGTTTCAGCGCACCTTCGTCCTGGCCGACGGCATGGAGGTCGAGGGCGCGTCGCTCGAACACGGCTTGCTGCACATCGACGTCGTCCGTCCCGAACCCCAGCGACAGGTCCGAAACATCCCCATCCGCACGGTCGGCTGAACCAGCGGCCGTTGTGGACGTTCACTTTGATAAGGAGGCGGTCATGATGACGCACTCTCTGAGCCAAGAAGCCTTCGCCGCCTTGGGCGCGCCCAACCTGGTCTACGTCCGCCCCGTCAAGGCGGAGGACGTCATGGCGAGCGTAGCGCCCGAAGCCCTGGCGGAAGCGCACCTGTCCCCCGACCAGACTCTCTATGCCGTGCATGGCGCCGATGGGTCTCGCCTGGCGGTGCTGGCCGATAAGGATTCGGCCTATGCGGCGGCGCGCGCCTACGAACTGGCGCCTGTTTCCGTCCATTGAGCCATTCGGTCCGTTAGGTCGGACCTACCCTGCACGCGTGATGGCCGCCGAACCCCGGCGGCCATTGCGTTTTCAGGGCGTTGCGGAGCCCGATCAGGCCGCGGAGGGCTCGACCTCACGCGAGAGCAGGGCGTGCAGGGCGTCGGTGGTGCGGGCCTGGCGCAGTTGCTGGCGCAGGTCCGAGCGGCGCAGGCCACGGGCGGCGCGCGCCAGGGCGCGCAGGTGCTCCGACCCAGCGCCTTCAGGGGCGAACAGGGCCAGCATCAGGTCGACCGGCTGGTCGTCCACCGCATCGAAAGCGACCGGCTTTTCCAGCCGCACGAACACCGCCTTCATACGCGTCAGCGCTCGCAGGCTGGCGTGGGGCAGGGCGACGCCGGAGCCGACGCCCGTGGAGCCCTGGGCCTCGCGCGCCAGCAGGGCGTCGAGAATATCGGCCGCCGGCATGTCGATTACGCGCGCAGCGACTTCAGCCAAGGCCGCCAGGGCCTGACGCTTGCTGTCCGCACCGAGCCGGAGCGCGATCGCGCCGGGCTCAAGCCATTCACCGATGTCCATTCCCGAGGATCTTCCCCAGCCGTTTGTAGACACGCCGCCCAACCCTAGTGGGCGGGGCGGCGCGTCGCATATCACATCCGCGCGTGTTGCGCGGCGCCATCCTTCAGAACGCGCGAGGGGGGGGTGCGCTCCGGATCGATCCAGCCGATGTTGCCGTCCTTGCGGCGGTAGACCACCGACAGCCCGCCATGGGCGGCGTTGCGGAACAGCAGGACCGGGCAATCGGCCAGATCCAGCTCCATCACCGCCATGGAAACGGTCTGAACCTTAAGCGGGGTTTCGGTCTCGGCGATGATCATGGCCGCGGGCGCGCCGTCGCCGGCCGAGCCGTCCGAGCCCCATTCATCGTCCACGCCGTCCAGATCGTCGTCCGGCGCGCGCAGCACCACCACCGAAGCGAACTCGGGATCGGCCTTGGTGACATTGTTGTGATGGTTCGTCAGTCGCCGTTTGTAGCGCCTTATCCGTCCTTCCATCTTGTTCAGCGCGGCGTCGAACGCCGCATGGGCGTCGCCGCCCTCGCCCTTGGCCACGAGCTGCTGGCCGGTGGCCAGGACCACGGAAATATCGGCGCAGAGACTGTGGCCGTTTTTGCCCACGGCCACCTCCGCGCTGCCTCCGCGTTCGAAATACTTGCCGATTCCCGCCTCAAGCTCCTGGGCGATGCGCGTGCGCAGGGCCTCGCCGACAGCCATGTGCCGGCCAGCGACCTGGACGTTCATCGTAACGGGAGCGGTGGTGGGGGTCTTGGAAGCCATTCGCGTCCATCCGTAAACTGAGGTTTGCGGCGGAGCGGTCTTGCGGTCGCCCCGCCGAGGTCAAACGCCTCGTTAGGGGCTAGAGTTCGGCTCAGGTCCGAAACCAAATGGTTGCCGGAGCCCGGGTCGATCGTTTGGATCAGAAGGCGGCCTGCGCGAGACGGCGACGCTCGACCGAAGAGGGAATGCGCATTGCTTCCCGATACTTGGCGACCGTGCGACGCGCGATATCAACGCCCGTCTCCTTCAGGATCTCCACGATCCGATCATCTGAAAGCACCCCATCGCGATTGTCGAGTTCTGAATCGATCATGGTGCGAATTCGGTGCCGAATTGCCTCGGCGGAATACGCTTCGCCTCCATCGGTGGCGGCGATGGCGGAGGTGAAAAAGAACTTCAGCTCGAAAACTCCGCGCGGGGTGGCCATGTACTTGTTCGAAGTCACGCGGCTGACGGTGGATTCGTGCATGCCGATGGCGTCGGCCACGGTCTTCAGGTTCAGCGGGCGCAGGTGCTCGACGCCCAGGGCCAGGAACGCATCCTGCTGGCGCACGATCTCGCCGGAGACCTTCAGAATGGTGCGGGCGCGCTGGTCCAGGCTCTTCACCAGCCAGTTGGCCTGGGCGAAGCAGTCCGACACGAAGGTCTTTTCCGCATCGCTGCGCGCGGCGCCCGAAACGCGAGCATGGTAGCGGCGGTCCAGCAGCAGCTTGGGCAGGGTGTCGGTGTTCAGCTCGACCTTCCACAGGCCCAGGCCGTCCTCGCGCACGAACACATCGGGCGTGACGCCCTGCACCGGCTCGGAGCCGAAGGCGGCGCCGGGCCGGGGCGTTAGGGCCCGAACCTCGGCGACCATCTCGCGCAGGTCCTCATCGTCGACTTCGCAGACCCGTCGCAGGCCGGCCAGATCGCGCCGCGCCAGCAGGTCGAGATTGTCGAGCAGAGCTTCCATGGCCGGGTCGAGACGGTCGCGCTCGCGCAATTGCAGCGCAAGGCACTCGCGCACATCGCGGGCGAACACGCCGGTGGGGTCGAAGCCCTGCAGCCGGCCCAGCACCGCACAGGCGCGCTCAGGCTCGCAGCCTAGCCGCTCGGCGGTCTCCAGCAGGTCGGCGCGCAGATAGCCGCCCTCGTCCACCGCATCGACCAGCACGGTGGCGATGGCGAAGTCCGGGCCGCTCAGACCGAGCATGGCGAGCTGGTCGCGCAGATGTTCGTGCAGGGTCTTGTCGCGGCTGAGCCCAGCGGCGAAATCCTCGCCATCGGTCTCGAACGACCCGCCCTTGGAGGCGCGCGACCAGTCGGTGACGCCGCCGGCGTCCTCGGCCGGCGCCGGCGCGGCTTCGCCCGCATCGCCGGTGGCGCGGTCGCCCGGCGAGGCGTCGGCGTAGAGATCGTCATGGCGGGCGTCGAGATCGGACTCCACGGCGCCGCCGGGCGTCTCGTCGGGTGTGAAACCCGCGTCGGACTCCACCGCAGCCTCGGGGCTATCAGGCGCGTCGCCTTCACCCTCCTCCCGCGCAAGCAGGGGGTTACGCTCGAGCTCGCCCTCCACGAAGGCGTCGAGTTCGAGGTTCGACAGCTGCAGAAGCTTGATCGCCTGCTGCAGCTGCGGCGTGATGACAAGGCTCTGGCCCTGCCGGATTTCTAATCTGGGACTGAGCGCCATGGCCCCCTCCCTGGCCCGAAACTTGCTTCAGACTAATCGCAGCATCCCAACCGATTGGTTAATGGCCTGCATTTTTCCACAGCCTGATCGCACCCGTCGCCCAGATTCTATTCACACGGGTAAAACACACCCCCCGCTGGCAGGCTGGAAGGCCCTCAGCCCTCCTCACCGCCGCCGCCATAGCCGCCGCCGTCGCTGCGGCCGTAATTGCGGTGCGATTGGGAGCGGTAATCGCCGCCCTCGGCCTCGCGCGCCTTCTGTTCGTTCCAGTAGGCCATGCCGTCGCGCGGCTTCATGATGGTCCGCGGCGCGCCCTGGCGGGTGTAGACCCCGAACAGGTTGGCCTTGGGATCGTAGATCAGCCGGTCGCCATTGGCGCGCGTCAGGGTCAAGGCGCCCGGCGGCGGATGATCGCCGAAGTGGTGCACCTTGGTCAGGAAGTCGTCGAGCGTC
>FSXN01000656.1_pt1 | contig 12262 bp, 11 predicted proteins | sample 1638221 | NCBI WGS metagenome assembly FSXN01 (sample SAMEA3914788, study PRJEB12502) | metagenome | biome: forest; material: soil | place: Canada | collected 2011-07-03 | depth 0.1 m | reverse complement strand
TGTTCTCGCCCGGATCGTAGGCGTTGACAGACGAGGTGTAGATGATCGCCGAGCCCGGCCCAAGATGCGGGACGGCCGCCTTGGTGACCCAGAACATCGCATAGAGGTTGGTTTTCAAGGTGGTGCCGAACTGCTCGGTCGTGATGTCGAGGATCGATTTCTGGGAGATCTGCCGCGCGGCGTTGCTGACGAGGATGTCCAAGCCGCCGAGTTGGCTCGCCGCTTGCGCCACCAGATGCTGGCAGAAGGCTTCGTCGCGGAGGTCGCCTGGAATGGGGACCGCCTTGCGGCCCGCCGCGTGAATCAGATCGACGACCTCACGCGCGTCCGGCTCTTCCTGCGGCAGGTAGTTGATCGCCACATCCGCACCCTCACGGGCATAAGCGATGGCCGCCGCCCGACCCATGCCGGAATCGCCACCGGTGATCAGCGCCTTGCGGCCGGCGAGCCGGCCGGACCCCTTGTAGCTCTTCTCACCATGATCCGGTCGCGGGTCCATGCGGCTGGTCAGGCCCGGCCAGGGCTGATGTTGTTGCGGGAATGGGGGCTGAGGGTATTCCGTCACCGGATTGGGCGGCGGCCCACCGACGACGGGCGTTTCTCGTTCGGCCTTGGCCGGCGATCCCGCAGCTGCAGCGACGGCGGCCAGTCCCGTGGCCATGCCGCCCACCAAAAGTCGGCGCGATGCGTCCGGTTGATCCCCATCCATAGATGGTCCTCCAGCCCTCTTCGAGATGGCGAAACCACCGGTCGCCAGGACGGTTCGGTCTGATCTAGATCGACGTGGCGCCTCCGGGCCTACTCAGCGCCTAGATGAGATCGCCCGCCCGCCGTCCCACAGGGGCCCGGTCATGGACGCGATCCAGATGCAGGTACTCCCCATTGAATTGCGCGGCCCTCTTGAGGCCTGGGGAATCCATCACGGTGACCATGCCATCCGCAAAATCGACGAGACCTGCGGTGCGAAGCTTTCTAAGCGTTCGATTGGCGTGAACAGGCGTGAGACCCGTCGCGTCGGCCAGATCGGTCTGGGTTATGGCGAACGCGTAGCTGTCGCCATCGGTCAGCTCCACCATGCGGAAGCGCACGAGCATCTCGTATAAGAGGTGGGCGGTCCGCACGTAGGCATTCCGCCTACCTTCGTCGATGATGCGTTCACGCAGGACCCCGAGATCGGTCATCGTGCCCCACCAAAGCGCCTCCCCAAGGCTGCTTGTCTCCCGCAGGAGCGCCCGCATGTCATCGCCAGGGACCAGCGCCGCAATCGTCGGCGTGATCGCCGCGACGCCGTGATCCATGACCTTCAGCACGAAAATCTCCGCGTCACAGAGATCGCCCGGGATCAGGAAGGCCATGATCTGGCGTCGCCCGTCCGGTAAAAGCTTATAGCGGCAGGCCAAGCCTGACAAAACGACGTGGCAGTTCGAGGAGTGCTCCTGGTCGGCGATGATGTCCTGCTTGGGCGCGTAGTCCACCCGCTCGCGCGAGACCAATTCATCCAACCGCCGCCGCTCCATGTCGGAGAAGGCGGTGAACTGTTCCATTTTCATCGTCCAGGGATTGAGCATCTCGAAGGTGGTTCCTCGGTCCTGAGCACCCACTCTTGAGCGTTGCCTCACAGTTGAGGCGGACGGACTCAATGGGAACGCGCCGCGAGCGGCGATGTGGCGCGACGCCGTCCGAAAGGCTCGATGAACCGGGCTTAAATCTGATCGCCCCCTTAACCTGGATCAACAAAGCGCTATCCTGCCCTTAAATAATCCTAACAAAATCAACGCTACGCAGTCTGTAATTCTGACTGGCGTATGATCTGGTTGAGCGTGAAATTTGGGGCGGGCTGCCAGACTCGCAGGATGATGTCTTTCACCTCCTGCACCGAAAAAGCCGAAATGTGCGACGCCCGGGCCGCCGCGTGCGCCGACACTCCTATTGAGACGGAATGGCTGGAGATGGCCGTTCACTGGCGTAACCTGGCAAGTGATGGGTCCCCCCAGGCGACGCTGGCTAGATTGATGGCTACGAGAGCTGCCCACGGCGTTGAATAACAGCGCGTGGCGGCGACCGTGGGGGGCATCATCGCCCCATCCGGCTTGGTCTAGTCGATGTTCTCAGGGATCAGCCGTTCGACGATGACGGTGTCCATCCGCATCCCGTCGAGCCTGCCGTGCTTTTCGTGCCCGCCGATCTCACGGAATTCAATTCGCGCCAGGAGCGCCAGGCTGGCCCGATTCTGCGGGAACACTCGCGACAGCAGCTTCCACAGCCCGCCTGACCCCGCGGCGTCGATAAGGGCGTTCATCGCCAGTTCGCCAACAAGCCGGCGGCGCTGGTCGCGTCGGACATAGACAGAGAACTCCACGATCCCGCGATAGCAACAGCGGGCCGCATAAGGATGCACGACGGCGTAGCCGACAACGCCGCCGGACGAGCAATGCGGGGTGCTCAGTCTGATCGGCGACATCGCCCGTCCTGGGCCTCGTTAACGGCGTGACGCGCGGCGGTCACCTCACGAAGGGACTGGTCAGGCTCACGCTTGAGGTGACGTTGGTCGAGACGCCGGGCGCATCTGCGCCGCATTAAACGGCCGGAGCTTGGAATCGTGCTGATCGACCTCGGCGAGTGCGCCGGGCCTCAGCTTCCAACCTTATCCGACCACCCGCCGCCCAGGGCCTTATAGAGCGCCACCAGATCGCTCAGCACCTGGCCATCGACCTGGACATATTGGTCGCGAGCGTTGAGCTGAGCGTTCTCGGACTGGATAACGTTGACGAAGGCGGCGAGGCCGACCTTGTACTGATCCTGGGCGAGGATCAGGCTGTTGTCGCTAGAGGCCAGCGCCCCGCGCAAAGCCTCCCGCCGCGCGGCGTCGGCGGCATATTTCGACAGCGCGTCCTCGACATTCTGCAGCGCGCCCAGGCCGGCCTTCTGATAGGCGAACAGCGCCTGTTGTCGCTCCTCCTTGGCGGCCTTGATCGCCGCGTGGGTCTTGCCCGCGTCGAACACCGGCTGGCTGATCATGCCGACGCCGACGGTGGCGAAGTTGTCGCTGCTGAACAGGCTGCTCACCGACGTCGAGGCGAAGGACGCCAGGCCGATCAGGTTCACTTTCGGGAACAGATTGGCGGTCTGGACGCCGATATTGGCGTTAGCCGCAGCCAGTTGGCGTTCCGCTTCGCGGACATCGGGGCGGCGTTCGACCAGCTGGGACGGCAGCCCGGCCGGCAAGACGGGGGGCTCGGGCGGCAGGGGATGGACGGGCGCGCGAAGTTCTTGGCTCAACGACTCCGGCGTCTGGCCGAGCAGGACGGCGATAGCGTGGATTTCCGTTTCCACCTGCGCTTGGAGCTGCGGGATTTGCGCGGCGGCGGTCTCCACCTGTACGTTCTGCTGGTTGACGTCGAGGTTGGTGACGAAGCCGGTCGTGCGGCGCGCGGCGACCACGCCGGCGATATCCTTCTGGCGCTGCAGCTCGGCCTCGCCGACCGCGATTCTGGCCTGGGTCAGGCGCAGGGTCAGGTAATCGCTGGCGACCTCGGCGGCGAGGGAGACCTGCACGTCGCGCAGGGCCCAGACCATCGCCTGCTGCGTATCCTTGGCATGTTCGATGCGCCGCCGGCCGCCGCCGAAAATATCCACTTCCCAGGTGGCGTCGAATCCGGCGGAGTAGAGGTGCAGGGTCGAAGGGATCGCCAGGCCCAGGCCGGACTCGGCGCCTGCGGCTGACGCGGCGGCCGCAGACGTGGCGCTGGAGCTTTTGTGGTTGTCGTTGAAATCGACGGTGTTGCCGCTCGCGCTCAAGCTCGGCAGTTCGGCGGCGCGGGCGGTAATGATCTGGGTGCGGGCCTCGCGGACGCGAGAGGCGGCGGTCTCCACGTCGGGATTGGCCACTAAGGCCCGGCGCACCAGCCAGGTCAGCATCGGGTCGTTGAAACTTTCCCACCAGCTCGACAGGTCGCCCGTCACCGGCGGCGCGGTGGGCAGGGGTGTCGGCGCGGTCCGCGCAAAAGCCGGCGGCGCGGGCAACGACGGCTGGTGATAGTTGGGCCCGACCGTACAGGCGCTCAGGGCCAGGCTCGCCGAGATGGCGGCGACAAGGGATATCCGCGCGATCATGCCGCGCCTCCCCTCTTCGCGCCGGCCGCCTGGCCCTGCATCAGCAGCAGTAGCGGCAGGGCGCCGAACACCACCAACATCAGGGTGTGGAACACGTCGATATAGGACAGCATCTGCGCCTGCTGGCCGAGGGCGCGGTAGAGTTGGGCGCTGGCTTCCTGGGTGGACTGGGCCTGGGGTTGGCCAAAGCTTGTCAGCACGTGGGCGGCGTTCTTGAGCGCCATCGTATAGTCCGGGTTCAGCGGGTTCAGGCTCTCAACCAGCTGCGACTGGTGCACCTGCTGGCGCTGCGCCAGCATGGTCTGGGCCGACGAAATCCCGATCGTGCCGCCGAGGTTGCGGGCTACGTTCATCAGCGCCGAGGCCTGGTTGCTCTCGCCTGGCCGCAGGCCGACGTAGGCCATGGTGGTGATCGGCACGAACAGAAACGGCAGGCCCACCGACTGGAACATGCGCGCCATGGCCGCCGAGCCGAAGGACATCTGGGTGTCGAGATGACTCATATTCCAGAGCGCCAGCCCCTGGATCACGAAGGCAAAGCCGATCAGCAGGCGGGCGTCGACCCGACCCGAGAGAACCCCGACCAACGGCATGACGACGATGGTGGCCAAGCCGCCCGCTGTCAGGGCCAGGCCCGCGTCGGTCGCGGTGTAGCCGAGCACCTGCTGCAGGAGTTGCGGAATGAATTGGGTGGTGCCGAAAATGATCACCCCGGTGATCAGCAGAAAGATGCTCGCAATGGCGAAGTTGCGCCGCCCGAACATGCTGATCGGAACTATGGGGTTTCTGCGGGTGAGTTCCCACGGAATGAACAGGATGAAGGCCAGGGCCGAGATGGTCGCGCTCGACAGGATGAAGGGGCTGGAAAACCAGTTGTCGGTCTGGCCCCGATCAAGCGTCACCTCCAGCAAGCCGAGGAACAGGGCGACCAGCAGAAAGCCGACGATATCGACCTTGAGGCCGCCCTTGAGCAACGCCTGGCGATCACGCTTGAGCGCGGCCGGTTCATCGACGAACTGGTTCACCAGGAGAAGGGAGATCGCCCCCACCGGCACATTGATCAGGAAGCACCAGTGCCAGGAGAAGTTATCGGTGATCAGGCCTCCTATCACCGGCCCAACCACCGGACCGGCGATCACCACAATGCCGTAGGCTGCGAACGCCATCCCCCGCTGCTTGGGAGGAAAGGTGTCCACGAGCATGGACTGCTCGACCGCGGCGAGGCCGCCACCGGCGGCGCCCTGCAGCACCCGTGCGAAAATCAGCACCGTAAGATTTGGCGAGAGGCCACACAGGAAGGAGGCGATGGTGAACACCGCGACCGACATCATATAGTACCGCTTGCGACCGATCACGTCCGCCAGCCAACCCGAAATCGGAATGACAATCGCGGTGGCGGCGAGGAAGCTGGTCGTGACCCAGGTCGCCTCGTCGTAGCTGACGGCGAGGCCGCCGGCGATATGATCAAGCGCGACATTGGCGATCGAACTGTCGAGAACCGTCATGAAGGTCGCGATCGAGATGACCGCGACGATGGACCAGGGATTGCGCTTGCCGGCGACCGAACGGTCGGGCGTCCAGCCGTCTTGTCCACCGCCGCCGGGAGCCGCCGCGCGGGCCATCAGCGCACCTTGACCGAGGGCTCGACCGACATGCCGGGGCCAAGCGGGCAGTCCTTGGGCAGCTGGTCGAAGACGATCTTCACCGGCACCCGCTGCACCACCTTGACGTAGTTTCCGGTGGCGTTTTCAGGCGGCAGGATGCCGAAGGCCTGGCCCGCGCCCCGCTGGATCGAGTCCACGTGGGCTTGGATCTTGGCGCCCGCGCAGGCGTCAACGCGCAGCTTGACGAACTGCCCCGGCCGCATATGGGCGAGCTGGGTTTCCTTGAAGTTGGCGGTGATCCAGATGGCGGTCGGCACGATCGCTAGCAGCTCGGTTCCCGGCTGCACATAGTTGCCGGCGGCGACAGTCTTCTGGGCGATGTGGCCGTCGACCGGGGCGACCAGGCGGGCGTAGCCGAGGTTTATGTTGGCCTCGCCGAGCTGGGCGTCGGCGGCATGCACCTGATCCTGGCCGGACTTGATCTGGGTCTGGCTGGCGCGGACCTGCTCCGCCTTGGAATCAGCCGCCTTGACCGCCGCCTCATGCTGCGCCGCAGTCTGGCGCGCCTGCGACGTCGCCTGGTCCAGCTGCTGTTGCGACACCGCCAGGGCGTTGACCCGCTGCAGAGCGCGGTAGCGGGCCAGGTCGGATGCGGCGTTCTCGGCCTGGGCGGCGGCGGAGACGGCATCGGCGCGGGCCTGTTGATAGCTGGCCTGATTGACCGCGACCTGGGCGACGGCCTGATCGACCTGGGCCTGGGCCTGAGCGCGCTGAGCCTGGGCCTGCGCCACCTTGGTCTGCTGATCGGCGGAGTCGATGTAGACCAGGGGCTCGCCGGCCTTCACCAGCTGGTTGTCTCCCACGAGGACCTGCGTGACCTCGCCGGAAACCTGCGGCGCGACGCGGACGATATGGGTGTCGACGAAGGCGTCGTCGGTGCTCTCCCACTGGCGGGCGTTGAGCCAGAACATCAGGGCGCCGATCAGCACCAGCAAGACAACGACGCCGACGATGATCAGGACGATGGGGCGTTTGAAGAAGGCCCGCGCTTTCGCGCCCTTCTCTTCTCCATCATCCTTGCCATCGCCGTTTTCGCCGGACGAATCCCGGTCCTTGGCTTGATCTTTATCGGAGGCTTGGCCCTGCGGCTGGTCGTCAGCGACGTCGTCGCGTGACGACTGCGACTTCCCTGGCCCAGCCGCCATGACAAACCCCCCGACCGAAGCGCAGAGGCCTCGGCCATTGCGCCAAGCTTGAACACACGGACCTGGCTAGGGTTCCGAGGGTTTTCAATGGGGCGCGGCAGCGCCCGTCGGCAGCGGCGCCGGCAGCTCAACTCGCATCCTCTGATAGTCCGCTGGCGCCAGATCCGGCATCGCCTCCAGGAAGGCCACCAAACTCCAGACCTTCGCATCGGATCGGGTCAGGCCCCAGGCGGGCATGCCGGTCATTTTGACGCCGTTTTTGACGATCCAGAAGAGCTGGTTTGGCGTCCAACGGCGGCTTTGGTCCAGCAGATAGGGCGGCGATGGATTCATTCCATCGACCCAATGGGCGTGTGCGACGCCAGGGCCGCCATGACAGACCTCGCAGTCGGCCTCATAAGCGCGAAAACCAGCCAGCGTCTGCGCCGGCGTGAAAGTGGGCGACGGCGCCGAGGGCGGCGAGGCCCGGCGCATGTAATGGATCATGGTCGTGTGCGTCGCCCAGGCGGTCAGCGGGTCGTGCGGCGTCGACGCACGGGCGTCGAACAGGCCGGCATAGATCACCAGCAAGCCGGCCAGACCGCCGACAATCCCCGCGGCCACAAATCCCCCGATGAACCAGATTCCGCGGCTCATTGCAGGGTGTCGAGATAGGCGGCGATGTCACGGGCCTGCGACTCCCCCAGATTCATGTTTGGCATGGCGTTACCCGGCGAGACGCTCTGGGGCGCGCGCAGCCACGCAACGAGGTTCGAAGGCGTATTCGCCAGCATGCCGGCAATCATAGTGCGCCGGGCAAAGCCCTTCAGCGGCGGGCCAGACATGCCGTCTGCGGCGGCGATGCCGGGGATGGAATGACAGGCGCCGCATTGCGCCTGGCCCATCAGCACCGCCCCGGCTTTCGGATCGCCAAGACCCGACGCCGGCGGCGGTGCGCAGCCGGCGAGCACAACTGAAAATAGGCAGGCCGCAACCGCAGGAAGCTGCACCTCAGATCGCCGATCTAGCCAAGGCGCGCGCTTCGGCCCGGCGCAATGCCTCAGTGAAGCCGGCGGCCAAGGCCGCGGCCAAGATGACGCCGGCGGGAACCCACATCAGGACGCCGCCAAGCTGCTGGTCTTCCAGCGGAGTCAGGCCCCACGCAGGCGCGGTGTAGAGGTGCGGCGGATAGAGCGGCCGGTCGGCGAAGGTGATCACCGCGCCCAGCAAACCCATCTGCAGGATCGTCAGGACGATCGCCGCCGCCACGCCTTCGATGCGGTCGCCCCAGGCGGCGAACACCTCATGCCAAAGCCAGACCGCAGCACCGAAAGTGGTCACGTGCATCAGCCAATAGACGACGGGGCTGTTGAAGGTGGCGACATAGGGGGCCGGCGAATGCCAGACCCACAGCATGCCGGCGAACGCCATTGCGGCCAGAATCGGCGGCCAGCGACTGGACGCGGGCGCCGCCGGGGGTGTGGTCCACCCTAGGGCGATCAAGGGCGCGACCAGGCTCGTGAGGATCAGGTGCTGGCCGACTCGAGCCGAGAACAGGGCCACCGAAAGCGGGCACAACGGCGAGACCACCGCCAGACTCCCCAGCAGCCAGCCCGCGCAAAAAGCGAGCCGGCGCCAACTCGGGGTGGACCGGCTGGACAACAGATACGCCGCCAAGAGTAGGGCCAAGGCCGAGATGAGGAGCGGGTCGAGATTCCAACGCTGCAGCAGCTCGCCCGGCGCCGGTGGCGCGCCGCAATAGGGCGAATAGGGAAATACGCCGATCGGCGTAAGACGCGCGGACATGCCGCCCTCCGGCTCCGAATAGCGTCCGATTAACCCCCGAATTTTGCGATGGTTCCGCCTGGCGGCCGCCGAGGCCTAGTGGGTTCAAAATCCGGCTTCACCGTAGGAACCAACTGCCACGCTGGCGATTTCGGGAACACAACAAACTGGAGCGGGGCAAATGAAAACTACCTGGGCGGTCGCCGGTCTCGCGTGTGTCGCGCTGGCGAGCTGCAACAAGCCGAGCAGCGCGGACAACGCCTCGGCCACGCCGGACTCCACCGCAGCCGCCGCCGATTCTAACGCCCCCGTCGCCGCCTCGCAGGCGACTGGCGACAACACCCCGCCGAGCAGTATGCCTGGAGGCAACCCGGCCTCGGCGTCGGCGACACAAGGCTCCCCTCTGACCGCCACGGACTTCGTGCAGAACGCCGCCGCCGGCGACATGTTCGAGATTGCCTCGAGCAAGATCGCGCTTCAGCGCTCGCATAATCCTGCGATCAAGGCTTTCGCCCGGATGATGATCACCGATCACACCAAAACAACGGCGGGTCTGAAGGCGGCCATCGCCAAGTCCGGCCAAGGCATCGCTCCGCCCACGGAGCTGCCCTCGGACAAGCAGGCCCTGCTACAGGAGTTGCAGACCATTCCGGCCGCCAACTTCGACAAGAAATACGTGGACGACCAGGTTGACGGCCACCAGGCGGCGCTCGACCTGATGTCCCGCTACGCCAACGACGGCACGATCCCGCCGCTGCAGGAGGCCGCCAAGAAGACTGGACCGCTGGTCCAGATGCACCTCGACAAGGCTAAGGCCCTACGTCAACAACTGAGCTAGCGGGAGAAGGGCGTGCGGACCAGCAGGTGGTCAAGCCCGGCTCTCACGCTCGCCGTGATGGCGGCCTTGGCCGGTTGTCAGAAACCCGCGCCGGCGCCGGCCAGCGCCGCTGTCCAGAACGCGGCGCTGCCGCAGGCTGGCGCAACGGGCGCGACCGCCAATTTCGCGCCCAACGACCCGCCCGGCGAATGGCGACGCCAGGCGCGCGACTATGCGAACACCCGCTTCAGCCCGCTGAACCAAGTCAACACTTCCAATATCGCCCGGCTGAAAATCGCCTGGACGATGAACGACAGCATTCCCTACGGCCACGAGGGCGCGCCGCTGGTGGTTGGCGACACGATGTATGTCGTGACGCCATTTCCCAACGTGGCCTACGCCATAGACCTGTCCAAGCCGGGCTTGCCGGTCAAATGGACCTACAAACCCAATCCCGACCCCGTCGCCATCGGCAAGGCTTGCTGCGACGCGGTCAATCGAGGCCCGACCTATGCCGACGGCAAGTTGGTCTACACCCTGCTCGACGGCGAAGCGGTGGCCGTGGACGTCAAGACCGGCAAGCCGGTCTGGCGCACGCGGCTGGGCAATCCAGCCGTCGACGGCATGACCATCACCATGTCCCCACTCGTGGTGGGCAATGTAGTTCTCGTCGGCGACAGCGGCGGCGAGATGGGCGTGCGCGGCGTGCTCACCGCACTGGACCTGAACACCGGCAAGGAACTATGGCGCGCCTATAGCACCGGGCCCGACGCCGACGTGAAGATCGGCTCTGACTTCCACGCGCCCTATCCCTGGCTGAACGGCAAGGACCTTGGCGCCTCAAGCTGGCCGGCGGACGCCTGGAAGCGCGGCGGGGCCACCATCTGGGGCTGGATCTCCTACGATCCGGACTTGAACCTGATCTATGCCGGGACAAGCAACCCGAGCCCGCGCGTGCCGGCGCAGCGGCCCGGCGACAATCTGTGGTCCTCGGCGGTGTTCGCCCGCAATCCGCAGACAGGCGCCGCCAAATGGGCGTTCCAGTTCACCCCGCACGACCAGTGGGACTACGACGGCGTCAACGAGAACGTCCTGATCGACGGCGTCATCGGCGGCCAGACCCGCAAGCTGATGGTCCATCTGGACCGCAACGGCTTCGGCTACACCATGGACCGCGCGACCGGTCAGATCCTGGTCGCCAAGCCGTTCGCGCCGATCAACTGGGCGACGGGGATCGACCCCGGGACGGGCCGGCCCATCGTCAACCCCGACAAAGAGGCCAAGGTCGGCGAGAAGGTCATGGACATCTGCCCGACCCACATCGGCAGCAAGGACTGGCAGCCGATGGCCTTTTCGCCCCGCACGGGCCTGATCTACGCCGATGTTTTCAACATCTGCATGGACCTGACCGACCACAAGGTCTCCTACATCCCCGGCACCCCCTATGACGGCATGGACCTGCAAACCCATTCCGGCGGCCACAGCGGCAAATGGGGCGAGTTCATCGCCTGGAACCCGCTGACCGGCCAACGCGTCTGGTCGGTGCCCGAGGATTTCATCACCATGAGCGGCGTGCTGGCCACCGCCGGCGACGTGGTCTTCTATGGCACCAGCGATGGCTGGTTCCGCGCGGTCGATGCACGCAATGGCAAGGTGCTGTGGTCGCAAAAGCTGGGCTCCGGGATCAACGGCCAGCCGATGACCTATCTCGGGCCGGATGGGCGCCAGTATATCGCCATCGTCGCCGGGGTCGGCGGCGTCGCCAGCCAGGTCATGGGCAGCAAGAACGGCTTTCCGTCACGCGGCGGCACCCTTTACGTCTTCTCCATCGATGGCCTGTCGCCCAACACGGCCGTGGCCGGCATGGCCTCGACCCAGGGCGCATCGGCGCCCGCTGCCCCCTATGGCGCTCCGGATTAAGGCGCAGCGATGGACAGCCGGATCATTGCTCTGACGGTTGTGGCGGTCAGCCTCGCGGCGGCCGGGTGCAGGCCGGCGACCGGAGGGGCGACCACCGTCCATCCGCCCGTCGCCCTGCCGTCGGATCCGACCATGACCGGAATTCCGCTGGGCGCCCCACCCGGGGCGCCGCTGGCCCTAACCGCCACCGTCCCCAACCCTTACGAGGGCGACGCCGTGGCGGTGGCCGACGGCAAGACTCTCTTCGGCGCGATGAACTGCGTCTACTGCCACGGCGCCGCCGGCGCCGGTCTGATCGGGCCGCCGCTCGACTCCCATGGTTGGCGCTACGGCGGCGCGCCCGCGCAGATCTACAACTCGATTCACGACGGCCGGCCGCAAGGCATGCCCGCCTGGGGCAAGAGCCTGCCGCCGGACCAGATCTGGAAACTGGTCGCCTATGTCGAGAGCCTGGGCGGCGCCGCGGCGCCGGCGACGGCGAAGATGTCGGACATGGCTCGGCGCCAGCCGTCGACCACCGGCCCGCAAGCGGCCGACCAGGACAAGACCGACACAGCCCACGAGGCCCTGATCCAGGGCGACAAGAGCAACGGCGGCTGATCATGGCTGCGCCGCCGCCCTTCAGCCCCGCGTGGCCTCTGGGGTACCTGACCACCTTCGGGCCGCGTGCTGATCCGGCCACGACCTTGACCTGGGGCCTGATGGATATTTCCATCGCGGTGATCGTGATCGTCACCGCCCTGGTGGTGATCGGCATGCTGGTCAAACGGGTGCGCGCACCAGCGGGCGAGCTCCCCCCCGCGAGCAAGGGCGACCCCGGCCTGACCTGGATCTATATC
>FSXN01000690.1_pt1 | contig 12362 bp, 10 predicted proteins | sample 1638221 | NCBI WGS metagenome assembly FSXN01 (sample SAMEA3914788, study PRJEB12502) | metagenome | biome: forest; material: soil | place: Canada | collected 2011-07-03 | depth 0.1 m | reverse complement strand
GGATGTCGTAAAGCGCACGATCGAAGGATTGCGCGGCTCCATCGACATGACCTCGACGCCTGGCGCCGGATCGAAAATCCAACTGCGCATCCCGCTCACCCTGGCGATCATCGACGGCCTGCTCGTGCGCGTCGGCGCCGGGCGCTACGTGATCCCGCTGTCGGCCGTTGAGGAATGCGTTGAACTCACGCCCGAACAGGACGTCCGCTCAACCGGCCGTAGCTTCCTGACCCTGCGCGATCGGCTCGTCCCTTTCATCCGCCTGCGCGAGCTATTTGAGACGCGCCAGCCGGCCGATCAGTATCAAAAGGTGGTCGTGGTTTCGACGGGCGAGGGTCGCGTGGGTCTCTCTGTCGACCAGATCATCGGGGACCACCAGACCGTCATCAAGTCGCTTTCGAGCTTCCATGCCGAAGTCGAGACCTTCTCGGGCGCGACGATCATGGGCGACGGCGGCGTGGCCCTCATTCTCGACGTCTCCAACCTCGTCGCGGCCGGGCAACGGCTCGAAGAGAAAATCCGGATGGCAAGCTGATGCAGACCGTCACCATCGAGCGCCCCGAAGCAGACGCGATCGAGGCCCTCACCTTCGATGTGCAGGGCGAGACCTTTGCGCTGGAAGCGGGACTGGTGCGGGAGGTCCTGGACCTCCTGCCCGAGACCGAGATTCCGGGCGCGCCAGCGTTTGTCGGGGCTGTGATCAACTTTCGCGGCCGCGTCATCCCCCTGGCTGACCTCGGGCTAGCGTTCGGCCTGGAGCGCACCGCGCCGACAACCGACAGCCGCGTCATCGTCATCGAGTTCGAGATCGATAGTGTCCCGACTCTGATCGGCCTTCGCGCCGACAAGGTCTTCGAGGTCACGACGATCGAACACGCCAGCACCGAGGAGGCTCCTCGGGTGGGACTGCGCTGGCGGCAGGACTTCATTCAGCGCCTCGCCAAGCGTGGCGGGGATCTGATCGTGATCCCTAGCCTGGCGGCCATCTTCGCCGCGCGAGGCCGCACCAGCTCGACCCTCTCTCAGTTCAATCCCACCTGAAAAAGACACCACCGGAGTCCACCATGCGCTTCACAATCAAACTCAAGCTCGGCCTAGCCTTTGGCGTGATCACTGTCCTGGCCATGATCATGGCCACGTTGGGCGTCACCCAGCTGGCGTCGCTGAACACCGCGATTACCGATCTGATGAATGGACCGGTCGCGCAGGCCAGGGTCGCGAACCAGTTGGCCTCTAGCTTCAATTCGGTCATCCGCAACGAGAAGAACATGATCCTCGACACCAGCGCGTCGGGCGCCGCAGCCTATGACAGCCAGCTGATCGAAGCCCGTCAGCAGGTTCAGAGCGACCAGCAGGCGCTGAGTGCGATCGCCGCGCCGGACATGAAGACCCAGCTTCAGAACATCCAGTCTACCTGGACCAACTTCCTGCCGATCGAAGACAATATCCGCGAACTCAGGAAGACCAACACCCCGGAAAGTCTTGCCCAGGCCGCCGACGTGAGCGCGAACAAGATCAAGACCTATCGGGAAAGCATAACGGCCTCGATCGACGCGATCCGGAAATCAGCCGACGAGGCGGTCAAGAAAGTCAACGACGACACCGACAAGCAATACGCCAGTGCGCGGACCCTGCTGATCACGGCTGCACTGACCATCCTGGTGATCGCCGTTGGTTCCGGCCTGTGGATCTCGCTGGGCATCGCCCGGGGTCTCAAGAGCGTGATCGAGCTGGCTCAAGCCGTCGCCGTGGGCGACCTCAACAAAAAGGTCGAGGCCAAGTCGAACGACGAGATCAAGGACCTGGTCGACAACTTCAACGTCATGACCGGCAACCTGAGCGAGACCGCCACCCTGGCGGACAAGGTCGCCAGCGGCGATCTGACGGTGCAGCCCAAGCCGTTGTCCGACAAGGATACGCTGGGCCAGGCGCTGGAACGCATGGTCGACCGCCTGCGTGGCGTCGTTTCCGACGCCCTGAGCGCCTCCGACAATGTCTCGGCGGGCAGCCAGGAACTGTCGAGCGCCTCGGAGCAGGTCAGCCAAGGCGCCACCGAACAGGCATCCTCCGCCGAAGAGGCCTCCGCCTCGATGGAACAAATGGCCGCCAACATCAAACAGAACGCCGAGAACGCCGCCCAGACCGAGAAGATCGCCCGTCAATCGGCGAGTGACGCCGAGGTCAGCGGCGAGGCCGTCAAACGGGCCGTCGAAGCGATGCAGACCATCGCCGCGAAGATCACCATCGTGCAGGAAATCGCTCGCCAAACCGACCTGCTCGCCCTCAACGCGGCTGTCGAGGCGGCCCGGGCCGGCGAACACGGCAAGGGCTTCGCGGTGGTGGCTTCGGAGGTGCGCAAGCTCGCCGAACGTAGCCAGACCGCAGCGACGGAGATCGGCGCGGTGTCCAGCGAGACCCTGAAGGCCGCCCAATCGGCCGGCGACATGTTGGCCAACCTCGTGCCTGATATCCGCAGAACCGCGGAACTGGTCTCCGAGATCACCGCGGCCTGCCGCGAGCAGGATATCGGTACGGCTCAGATCAACGAGGCCCTGCAGCAGCTCGACCAGGTGACCCAGCAGAACTCCCAGGCCTCCGAGCGGATGTCCGCAACCTCCGAGGAACTGGCGTCCCAGGCCGAGGAACTGCAGGCTTCGATTTCCTACTTCAACATCGACGCCAAAGGCTCTTCGGGCCGTCAGGTCCGCAAGCCCGCCGCTCCCGTGGTGCGCATCCCGGCCGCCAAGCCGATGGCCCGAAAGGCCGCTCCGACCCGCAACACGGTCGCCGCGCAACAGGCTCGCGCCAAGGGTTTCGCCATCGACATGTCAGCTGGCGGCCCCGACGCCGACGACGCCGACTTCCGGGAATATGCCTGATGAGCGAAGCGGCCCGTGAACTTCAGTATGTCACCCTGGGGTTAGGCGAAGAACTCTTCGCCGTCCCCGTCGAGGTGGTGCGCGAGATCCTCGATTACCAGCCTCCGTTCGGCATTCCAGAAGGGCCGTCCTACTTCCTCGGACTGACGGACGTCCGTGGACAGGGAACGCCGACCCTGGATCTGCGTGTGAAGCTCGGCCTGGCCAAGGTTGAGCCGAGCGCCACAACGCGAATCCTGGTGATCGATGTGCCGTTGGCGGAGCGCACGCTCTCGCTGGGCCTGGTGGCCGACCGGGTGTTCGAGGTCGTCGCGATCCGGTCGGACCAGATCGAGCCGGCGCCCGACATCGGCCGGCCGTGGCGTTCCGACTACATCAAGGGCGTGGTGCGGCGTGACAGCGGTTTCGTGGTCTTGTTCGACCTGGAACGCCTGCTCACCACGGTTGATGCGGAAGCCGTCGATCTAGCGGCATAAGGACATTCCAGTGGCACAGTCTTCGACCGCGCTCGCTGAGCCGATGGACCCGCCGCGCTCGCGGGTATCGGGTCTCGACGAAAACGTCTTGAGTAACCGAAATTTCGAGCGCCTCGCGCGGCACATCTACGCCTACAGCGGCATCAAGATGCCGCCGAGCAAACGGACCATGATCGAGGGGCGCCTGCGTCGTTGCGCGCGCTCCGTCGGGGCGGCCACGCTCAACGAGTATTGCGACTACCTTTTCGACCATGGCGGCCTCGAGCGCGAGGAGGTCCACCTGATCGACGCGGCCACCACCAACAAGACCGACTTCTTCCGGGAGCCGGCGCACTTCGACTACCTGACGGCCAGCCTCCTGCCGAAAATGATCAGCGAGGGTCGGACCAAGTTGAAAGTGTGGAGCGCGGCCTGCTCGATGGGCGCGGAGGCCTATACGCTCGCGATGCTGTTCGAGGAGTTCGCCAGAACCCGCGGCCGGTTCGACTACACGATCCTGGGCACCGACCTCTCCACCCGGGTGCTCGACCAGGCGCTGAGCGGGGTTTTCTCCGAACAGATGATCGAACCCGTGCCCCAGCCTCTGCGGGAACGCTACCTGATGGCCGCGCGCGACCCGCGCCGGGCAGAGGTGCGCATCGTGCCGCAAATCCGCGCCAAGCACCGGTTCGCCCGCTTGAATCTGATGGATGACCGCTACGCCGTCGAGCGCGAAATGGACATCATCTTCTGTCGCAACGTGTTGATCTATTTTGATAAACCGACGCAGACGAAGGTCATTACCCAGTTGTGTGATCATCTGCGACCCGGGGGCTATCTGTTCCTCGGCCACTCTGAGTCCATCGCCGGCATCAATGTCCCGGTGGACACGGTGGCCAACACCGTCTTCAGGCGCCGATAAGCCCATGCCCAAGAAAATCCGCGTCTTGATCGTCGATGACTCGGCCTCCGTGCGCCAGACGCTGGCGGCCGTCCTTTCCGAAGATCCAGAAATCGAAGTCCTGGGCGTCGCCTCCGATCCCTTTGTCGCCGCCGCCCGCATCCGTGACGAAGCGCCTGACGTTATCACTCTGGACGTCGAAATGCCGCGCATGGACGGCATCACCTTCCTGCGCCGCCTGATGGCGCAGCATCCGATTCCGGTGGTGATGTGCTCCTCCCTGGTCGAGGCCGGGTCCGAGACCTTGCTGCAGGCGCTGGACGCCGGCGCCGTCGACGTGATTCTCAAGCCACGGATCGGCGTCGCCGACCATTTGGCCGAATCCCGAATCCGCATCTGCGACGCGGTCAAGGCCGCCGCCCAGGCGCGGATTCGTGGCAGGCCTTATCCGGCGGCCCGGCAAGAACCGGAGAAGAAGCTGACCGCCGACGCCATGTTGCCGCGGGCGGTGGGCCGGGCCATGGCGCGTACGACGGAATCCATCGTCTGCATCGGCGCATCAACGGGAGGGACGGAATCCCTTCGCGAGGTGCTGGAGGCTCTACCTATTGCATCGCCGGGGATCGTCATCGTCCAGCACATGCCGGAGAAGTTCACGGCCTCGTTCGCGCGGCGCCTGGATAGTCTGTGCGCGATGGAAGTGAAGGAGGCCGAGGACGGCGACGCGGTTTTGCGCGGTCGAGTGCTGATCGCGCCCGGGAACATGCACACCATGCTCGAGCGTAGCGGCGCCCGTTACCACGTGTCGGTGAAGACGGGGCCATTGGTGTCTCGTCACCGCCCGTCCGTGGATGTCCTGTTCCGTTCCGCCTCCCGCTCCGCAGGGTCGAACGCCGTTGGCGTGATCATGACCGGCATGGGCGATGATGGCGCGCGCGGCCTTGAAGAGATGAAACAAGCCGGGGCGTTTACCATCGCCCAAGATGAAGCGACCTCCATCGTCTTTGGCATGCCCAAGGAAGCGATCGCCCGCGGCTGTGTCGACCGGATCATTCCACTGGGCGCAATAGCCCAGGAAATCCTCCGCGCCGCGAACCGGTAGAGAGGTCCACGGAGCTCAACATGCCCATGACAGACCACAGGCGGCAGGACGAAAACCTGGCCAGGGCGGCGGCAGAAGCGGACCAAACCTGTGTCTGGACGCTGACCCTGGACGGCGAGGTCGAGCATCTGAGCGGTCATTCACAGTCGTGGGGAGATCAGGACTTAATGGGGCGGAAGCCTTGGAGAGAGTGCTGGCCCGAGGAGAACCGCACCGCGGTAGACCGGGCGGTCGAGCGGGCGGCGCTCGGGAAGGTGTCGCGCTTTCGTCATCTCGGCGCGGCTGACCGCCTGTCCCGAACCTACTGGGCGACGGTGATTTCTCCCGTCCGCGCTGCAAACGGGGTGGTGGTCTCCCTCGTCGCCACATCGAGCGACGTAACCGCCGAAGTCGAGCGCGAGGCGCTGCTCGATACCGTTGTGCAGATGCTGCCCTCGCCGCTGGCCGTCAAGGACGTCGACGCCGGTCGCTATATCCTTTGGAACCGCGCCGCCGAACAGGCTTTTGGCCTTGAGTCCGAACGGGTCGTTGGAACCAGCAGGCTCGACGCTGCGGGCGCCGAACTTGCCGACGCCCTGGTCGATGCCGAGGTCGCGGCCGTAAGGACCGGCGAGACCCAATATAGGTCAGTGGCCATGGATATGGGGGCGCGTCGCAGGGCCTTCGATCTCAAGACCGTCGCCACATACGATGACTTTGGCGCGCGCCATCTGATCAGCCTTTGCAACGACGTCTCCGAGCGTGACGCGGCGGCGTCGGCCCTGCAATCGGCTGTCGCGGCGGCCGAACAGGCGAGCGAGGCCAAGAGCCAATTCCTCGCGAACATGAGCCATGAACTGCGTACGCCGATGAACGGCATCGTGGCCAGCGCCGACATGCTGGCCAAGGAAGACCTGTCCGCGCGATCGCGGGAGTTGACCTCGCTTATTCAGGGCTCGGCGACTGGCCTGGAACGACTCCTTTCCAGCCTCCTCGACCTCGCCAGTATCGAAGCCGGCGGGATGACGATTGAGCCGACACCGTTCCAATTTGGAGACCTTACGCGGGAGGTCGCCAGTCTTGCCGACCTTTCAGCCGCCGAAAAAGGCGTTGGGTTACAGGTCATGGTCGCGCCGGAAGCGGACGGCATGGTCCTCGGCGATCCGGTCCGCGTGCGTCAAGTGTTCGCCAACCTCCTGAGCAACGCCGTCAAGTTTACCGAGCATGGCTGCATTCGACTGGAGGTCGCGCGGGTTGATGAGGCGGTTGTAGCGGTTAGTGTGACGGATACTGGGATCGGTTTCGACGATGTGGCCAAGGCCAGGATTTTCGAGCGTTTTCACCAGGCAGATCCGACAACCACGCGCCGGTTCGGCGGTTCGGGTCTCGGGCTTGCGATCACGAAGGAGCTCGTCGTCCTCATGGGCGGCGCGTTGCACTGCGAAAGCAAACCTGGATGCGGCGCGCGATTCTGGTTCGAGCTACCCCTGCCGCGCCATGCGGATGTTGAGCCTACCACCTGTGGCGCGGACGAAGGAGACGCGCCGGCCGGTCTGAAGGTCCTTGTCGCCGACGATCACCCGACCAACCGGCGAGTCATCGAGATAATGCTCTCCAACATGGCCGAGCTGGTCGGCGTGACCAACGGCCGCGAGGCCGTCGATGCCTACTGCGCCGACGAATTCGACGTGGTGCTGATGGACATGCAGATGCCAGTCATGGACGGGCTGTCCGCCGTGCGAGAGATTCGCCGCATCGAGCGGGAGCGTGGCCGAGCGTCGCTCCCCATCATCATGCTGACGGCGAATGTCGGGAGCGACCATTGCGCGGCCAGTCACGCGGCGGGAGCGGACCTGCACCTCGGCAAGCCCATCACCACGGTCAAGCTTTTCAAGGCTCTGAGGGAGGTTTTAGTCTGATGAGCGCAGCAGCGATGGTCGCGCCGCCGCCGACGTGCCGCGACCCGGCGCCGATGGGCCTTTCAGGACAAGGCGGACCGGACATTGATCAGTATCTTGAGAGCGCCGTTCGGGCGATCGAAGGCTCTTTCCTCGCCGCTGGCGACGTACTGTCGGTCGCTGTCGAGGGTGTTGGCGATCTGATCGCTGCGCTCGGTCGGCTAACCGACGCGCTCGACTCTTCGATGGTCGCCTCGACCGCCGAAAATCTGGAACTCGCCGCCACCAGTTTGCGCGAACTACCGCGGAGCCTGTCCGCGCGGCGGGCGGCCTTAATGGAGTTGACCGATCTTGGCGGCAGTCTAGACGGCTCGATCGCCGACATGAGCGAAAGCCTCGCCTATCTGCGTGTCTTCGCCGTCTACGTGAAGATCGCGGCCGGCGGGGTGCGCGACCCGGATCAGCAGTTCATGACCTTCGCCGGGGAGATCGCCGACTGCATCGAGGCAGGCCGAACCCATCTGGCGGCCCTCAAAGGCGACCTTAAGGCCTTGGACGCGGATCTGCGCGCGGCCTTGCGGCTGGAAGGCGGGGTGGTCGCTCGCTGCGACGATATGCTGCCAGCTATCCCCGATGCGATCGTCTCCAGCGCGTCGGCGCTCGCCGATCACAGAGGAAAGATCGCCTCGGCGGCCCAATCGGTAGCGACCCTGGCGAAGAGCGTCCGCGCCAAGGTCGGCGGCGTGCTCTCCGCGCTTCAGATCGGCGACATTACGCGCCAGAGGCTCGAACACATTCAACAGGGTCTGCGCCTTGTTGATTCAATAGGGGGAAAACTTTCTGCAAGCCAACGGCCGAAGCTTGAGGCGATCGCCCGCGAACTCCTGATTGCTCAACTGGCCTCCGCAAGCGACGATTTTCACGATGAGATCGCGATCATTGCACACAACATGCAAGGGCTGGCGGCCGACGCGGAGGAGATCCTTAGCCTGCTGGCGTCCGCCTATGGGAGCAGCGAAGGCGATCAGGGATTCCTGGGCCGTCTGGAAGCGCACGTCGACGAGGCGTTCGCCCTTGTCGGCGAGGTTCAAACCGCCGACCAGGCGGCGGTCGCCATTGGTCGTTCCGCAGTGAAGGCGGCGCATAGGCTTTCGACGCGTATCGACGACATCCAACGCCTCCAGCGCGAGGTTCAACAGATGGCGTTCAACACCAGATTGAAGTGCAGCCAGATCGGGTCGGACGGCCGTCCTCTGGCGGTGATAGCGCTCGAACTGCGCGAGCATGCCATGAAACTGGAGGTCTCGGCCGCGCGCGCTCTGACCGGCATCACAGGCCTTGACCAAGGCGCCGCGCGGTTGGCCATCGCCGCCGGCTCGGCGAACGAGACTGGCGCGCAATTGGCCGCCACGGCGCTGAGCGGGGCCGTGGGGAAGATTCGACAAGCTGGACAAGCGGTAGACGCCGACTTGGTTACCCTGGCCCAACAGGGCGCCTCGGTGGTCAGGACATTGCAGAACGCCACAATCGGCCTCGATTTCGAGCGAGCGATCGGTTCTAGCCTGGACGAGGCCAGGACGGCGTTGGGCGAGCGGTCAGATATCGGTCTCCCGTGCAGCGAGGGCATTGAAGGGATTCTTCAGGACTACCTCGTCGAGATGGCCAAGATTTACACGATGGCCCAGGAGCGGAGCGTGCACCAGGCCATCTTGAAGGCGCACTCCGTTGGTGACCCGGCGCCGGCTTCCCCTCCCGAAGCTTCGCCGCCCGAGAATGTCGACGACCTCCTGTTCTAGGCAAGGGTATCGCATATGGGTTTAGCTATACGGCAGGCTGAGATCGAGGCCCGCCTGTCGAGGCGAAATCGGAATCGGAAGGAAGTTCGATCGGTTGGCGACCCTGGACAGGCGGCCTCCATCCGTTCGCCATAGGCGATTGCCCTGCATCGAGGAGGGCAAGGCATGGATCGTTTCGACGGACCTTGGCCTCCTTCGACGGCCCGATCGCCTAGTTGGATCGCGTCGTCAAAGACGGCGCGGAGGTTCCAAGCCGAACCCTTGATGATTTGAACCATCTCCCCCAAATTCCCCCATGGGTTGATGCTGAGGCGTTTCTGTTCGAGGCGACCGACCCGGTTGGCGGCGTTCGCGGCTCGTTGTCGTGGCGCTGACGAAGGCGCTCGCGACCCCCGCACCGTCTGCGCGCCGCGCTCTGCTTCTCGAGCAAGACGCGCAAGGCGCACCCGTCCGAAGCTAAGTCCGCTCCTTATCGATATAAGGAAACGGCGAACCTGCATTCGAGGCTTTGCGCCAGCGCGGCGATCTGATCAAAACACCGTTCCGACAGTATCCCATCAGATGCAATCGTTGTAAGGGAACGGCATGCGCTTCCTTCTGGCGGACCGCTGCTGCTTTTGATTTTTCTTTTGGGAATAACCGACCCCTAGCGTATTCATTTCCAAATGTTCCAAAGGGTTCAAAAAGCCCCAGCGGAGCGCGCGTTTTTTTCATTGTTATCGCAAACAATACTGACGCGGAGCTCGATTTCCCATATGAATGGGAATTAGGGATGGTTTTCACGAATCGGAAGCCGTCAAAATCGGAAACGCGGCTGGCTTTCGAGCTTCAGATAGGGAAGGCCAAGATTATATCGGCGCGTTTGCGGAACATCTGAGTTGAGTCGATAGTTTTGGCATGGTTATGGCGCAGAAAATCGAGCAAAATTCAGTCGATCCGACCGGGGAATTTCCATTCGCCGCTGGCGACTACGTTCTGCATCTCCTGGCGATCATTTCCCAGTTTAGGGATTCGACGTTGGACCGCCGGCTGCGTCCACTCGGACTCAACATCAGTCGCTATCGCGCCATAGCCGTTCTCAGGCGGTTCGGTTCCTCCACCATGACCGAGATCGCGAATTTCACCGGCATGGATCGGACTACCTTGACGCGCATCGCTGACCAACTGGTCACCGCCGGCTGGGCGGAGCGCATGTCAGAGGCAAAGGACCGTCGGCAGGTTCTGCTGCGATTGACCGACGCTGGCCACGAGACTGCAGCGAAAGCCGTAAAGATCCTGGTTGATGTCAACGCGCAGTTCCTGAAAAGCCTCCCTGATGTTGATCTGCGGGCAACGGCGCGCGTTCTCGTCGAGGTGGTCGATAATTTTGCTCCCAGTCCGTTAGTGCGCGATGGCATCATCCACTTCGATCGGGAAATGCTTGGTCCGGCCGACATCTGAGGCGCTCAGGATAGCTGCGGCCGCCTTATTTCCGGGTCGGCGTGCACGGTCGGATAGCCGATGAGGTCGTCGGCCCAGCCACGATCGTCCGCTATGTTGCGAATTAGGGTTTGAAAGGTACGCGGGAGTTCGCGCAGTTGCCCGGGATCCACCCCTGAGCGCCCGCGCCCGTCGCCTGCACCATTGGCAGGCCCCGCGGAAAGGGCGCCATCCGCTTGATCGGGCCGGGCGCGACAAGCGAACCTCTCGAGTGACGGTTCGCTCAAGGGGGGGGCATCGGCGGGAGCAGTCACGGTCGTCCTCCAAGCGCCGGACAACGCCAACGTGCGGGCGAGCCGCAGTGAGGCATGCGTTGAATGGCCGCACCCAGGTCCTCATTCCGCCGATGGGCGCCTAAAACAGCGCGAGGAAAGTCCTTCTAGGAAAATACATATATAAATCAAATAGATAATATTCGTGCAGCATCGGCGGCTTGTGTGTCGAGGTCTCGAACGAATGCGCCAATGATGATATCAATTGCAAAAGGCGCGATTGCGATAGGTGTAAATTCATAAGGCGTCTTTGCACATTGTTCTTGCAATCGACGCCTGTAATATGTAAAACTGAAGTCCCCATGATTGGGAATGTGTGTGGCCTGTGACGCATGGTCGCGTACTCGGGGAAGGGGGCGTCATTAACCTTGCGAGAAGCTTGTGAGTGACGGAATCCACCCGGCTACTGAAGATCTTCAACGGCAATTTCGGGCCGTCGACATCGACCTCAAATGTGCCCTGGCGTTCAACCGCGCTCTGTTGAAGGGCCTGGCGGCAACATCCGCGCAGGCCCGCCACGCGCTAGACGCCGCGTTGGACGAGGAACTGCGCATAATTTCCTTCGAGGACACCGAATGCGCGGCCGCGGCCCACAAGATGGTCGATCAGGCGCGCGCCGAACTGGGCGCGGCGTCCCCATTCCGGGACCGGCTCGCGCGGGATATTGAGCAGGCGATCGTTGACTGCGCCTCGGCCATGGCTCGGGACGACTACTCCGGCGTCGAAGACGATCAGGACGAGAACTACCGGCTGCGCTCCTGCGCTTAAGGTCTTACGCACGCCGGGTCAGGTTCGCCGCTGAAGCGCGCCGCAATCTCGCGCAGATCCGCGTAATGCGGCATGCCATAGGCGTGTCCGCTGGCCGGCTCCGAGCACAGGGAGCGCCCGCTATTGAGGTGACCTCGACCGCTGGCCAATTGATCGCGTCGATCTCAGGGGAAACGTCGACCAAGTCGCATAGGTTATAGGCGGCGTGCCCGGCGAAAGGTCGCGGATACCGAGGCGGCCGACGCCGGGCAGATCGTCCAGTTTCACGAGAAAGGCGGCCGGCGAGCGGCGAGCGGCGGGCCTGGTCCTAGGCGCGCGGCGCGAAGGGGGCGATGGCGGTCAAGATCGCGCTTCGGAAAACAAGGTTGATAAGTTTGGCGCCTAGGTTGACCCCAACCCGGCGCTGTCCATGGGCCGGTCGGCAACGTCGATTGGTTCGACGGCCTGACACTGGTCAGGCCTGCGCTGGCAGAATTGTAAAAAACCCGTCGGCGCTGACGCTGCGGCCGAGCGGCAAGGGGTCGAAGGGCGCGGGTGTGGTGGTGCGGGCGCTCAGGGCGACAACGGCGAGAAGAAGAGTCGCCGCGACCCGCGAACGTTTGAACTGTAATCTTGCGCGCACAAGAAATGACATCCCTGATGTGCGCCAAGACTATATTTATCAAATTAAATCGCTGTGCGGGGTGACGGTAAACTACTTTGATATCTTCTTAATGGGTATTTTGGAGTATTTATATTGTATTTAACCTGACGGTTTCTAGAATGTGATCGTCACCCGGCTTTCCAGCCGGGCCTCGCCATCGCGAGTCATGCCGACGTGGTTGAGGGCCCAG
>FSXN01000988.1_pt1 | contig 12381 bp, 11 predicted proteins | sample 1638221 | NCBI WGS metagenome assembly FSXN01 (sample SAMEA3914788, study PRJEB12502) | metagenome | biome: forest; material: soil | place: Canada | collected 2011-07-03 | depth 0.1 m | reverse complement strand
GAGAACAGCTCCTTCAGGGAATAGCGGAAGCCGGGCCGTTCGGCCTCCAGGGCCTCGAGGATATCCTTCACCTCGCCCCGCACCATGTCCAGCGGCTCCTCGATCAGGAAGCGGCGGTCGATGATCATGCGGCAGCTGTCCGCCACCAGGGGCGCGGGCAGGCCTTCGAACTCCTCGCCCTGGCCGCCATGCAGAGAGTTGATGTTCAGGGTCGAGGTGCGCGCGCCGTCGGGCACCACCGGCATGTTGGAACGGCGGGCGGTCAGCACCCGAGAGAGCTCGTGCTCCAGCTTTTCCATCACCGCGCCCATGTGGCGGATCGCGCTGTCGCCCAGGAAGGGCATGGAGCCGTGGGCGATCTGGCCCATGGTCTCGATCTGCGCCCACCAGACGCCCCGGTGGCCGATGCAGACCCGGTCCACATTCAGTGGCTCGGGGATAATGACGTGGTCGACGCGCGGGGAGGAAAACCAGCCGCGCTCGGCCAGGTAGGCCACGCCGCCATAGCCGCCGCTTTCCTCATCGCCGGTGCCGGAAATTTCCAGCACGCCCGGCGGGTCGATGCCGCTATCCAGCAGGGACTCGACCGCAATCACGGAGGCCGCGAGGCCGCCCTTCATGTCGCAGGTCCCGCGGCCATACACCTTGCCGTCCTTCACCACCCCGCCGAACGGGTCGACCGTCCAGCCGACGCCAGGCTCGACCACGTCGATATGGCTGTTGAAGTGCACGCAAGGGCCCGGCTTGCCGCTGTCGCGCCGGGCGATGACGTTGATGCGCGGGAAGGCGTCACTGTCCCCCGGCGCGCCCTCGGCCCGCACATAGGCGATCTCGAAGCCCCGCTTGCGCAGCCGTTCGCCCAGCAATTCGGCGCAGGGCTGGTAGTTGTCGCCGGGCGGATTAACCGTCGGGATGCGGATCAAATCCTGGGTCAGGGCGACCACGTCATCCTCGCGGCCGGAGATCCGGTCGAGCAGGTCGTTGATCACGGAGCTTGGTGCGGCGTCGTCGGGCATGGCAAATCTTCGAATGAAAAGGGCGATCTGATCAGCGATCACCATGATCCTCGATTCCCCGCCTCGCAACACCGCGAGGGTTGAGGGGCGATGTGGCGAGTGGCTGCACGTCATTAAGGCGCCGCGCTCGCGAAACGATCTGGCCGTCGCTCGCCTGTCACAGCCGGCTGCTAGGATTTCTCTGAAGGGAAGGTCACATGGGACGCCGTCTTCCGCCCCTGCCCGCGATTGAAGCCTTCTTGTTCGCCGCTCGGTCCTCCAGCTTCCGGGCGGCGGCGCAGCAGCTCGCGCTCAGCCCATCGGCCTTTTCCAGACGCCTTCAGACCCTGGAGGCCTTCACCGGCGTGGCGCTGTTCGAGCGGTCCGCGCCGCCCGCCCTCACGGAAGCCGGCCGCCGCTATTATCAGGCTATCGCGCCGCGATTGGACGAAATCCTCGCGGCGACGGAAGACCTCAGGCGTATTCCCGACAGTCACCGCCTGCTGATCATGTCCCCGCAGTCGCTGGCGATAAATTGGCTAATGCCTCGGCTATCAAAGTTTATCGAACAAAACCAAGGTTTTGACGTCGATATCGTCATCGGACGCGACCTAAACATGTTGCGGTCGGGCAAGGCCGATATCGCCCTGGCCAACTTGAGGCGGGACGCCACGGGCCTGCCGACCGATCCGCTGGTTCTGCTGGAAGGCGTCGTGGTCGCGCCGCCTACGCTCGCGACCGGTCGCCAGCCCCCCAGGCGGTTGGACGACTTGTCGGGCTACAAGCTTTTGGGGTTGCAGGATCCGGCGGACTTCTGGACGCGCTGGCTCACCGGGGCCGGCTATCACGGACCCCAGGTCACGGACGCCATACGGTACGAGACCTGGGGCCTGATGTACGAGGCCGCCGCCAATGGCTTTGGACTGACGATCGCCCTGTCCGCCATCGCCAACAACTATCTGCGCGAGCGGCGCCTGGCCCCCTGCTTCAACATTTCCGTCCAATATGGCGGCTACCAGATCGCCTACGCCAATAAAAAGACCCAGTCGCGCGCGGATGTCGCCCGCCTGTCCGCTTGGCTGAGCGAAGAGATGCAGCAGTCCCGAGACGAATACTACGACCTGATTGGACAATCCTTTGACGGCGACCTTGAACGTCGCCCCGGACCCGGGTCGGCTGGAACCTTCGTTCAATAGTCCGTGCCATCGCTGGCCTTACCGCTGACATGCGCCGCGCGGTCCCGAGCGCGAACGCAACTTAGCAGTCTGGGAATCTGGTTGTGGGTGATGGCGGCGATACGCCAGTCCTCGTTACTGCGTACGAAGGTATAGACCGCCTCGAAATCGTAGAGCTTCACGCCGCCCTCGAGCTCGACATCGACCTGGACGTCGACACAGCTGATCCGCGGCGAGAGTTCAAGGATCAGTTGTCGTGTGATGCGGCGGCCCTTTACCCCCAGGCCGCGATGCCAGTCGACGACCCGTTCCACGCCGGCGCGACACGCCTCCCGCGTCGCCAAGGGCATCAGCGCGACCGGGTCCGCGTCGCTCACGAAATGGCAGGGCAGCAGAAACCAGTCGACGATCTCGTCTATGTCCCCCCGCTGGTAGGCGGAGAAATAGCGGCCAAGCGCCTCCGCGAAATCGGTCATGACGGCGCACCTGGGTTTGGAGATAGGGCCGAGGCCAGGCTGCGCGCATAGGGCCGCAGGCAGGCGGCGGCGCAGCCGGCGGCGATCAGCAGGGTGGCGGACAGAACCAGGGCGAGGGACCGGCCGATGGCCGCCGGATCGTGAAACAGATTGTCGGTGGCCAGGGCCACCAGGGTTGGGCCAAGGCCGAGGCCCACCAGGTTGACCGTCAGGGTGCCCAGAGCGCTGACGGATCCGCGCAAATAGTCGGGCGCGATCGCCTGCTGGGCCGCCGGCAGCAGACCCAGGCCCATGGTGATCAGAAGGGTCGCCGGCGCAATCAGCAGCAGGCTCAGCGCCGGGTTCGCCATCAGCGGGGCGGCGCAGGCAAAGGGCGCGGCGCAGATCGCCATGGCGCCCATCACCATGACTCGCCCGCTCGCCTTACCTTTCGACAGCACAAGGTCGCCGAGCAGCCCGCCGGCGACGACCCCGACCGCGCCGCAGACCATCGTCATGAGGCCATAGCCGACGCCAGCGGCGGACGCCGTCCAGTGAAAGGTGCGGGTCAGGAAGCTCGGATACCAGGCGGACAGGGCATAGAGGGCCATGACCGTGAAGCCGCCGGTCATGTTGACCAGACCCACGCTGGCGTAATGAGCGGCGAAGAAGCGCAAGCCCGCCTGGATGGAATGATCGGCTGCATGCGCGCGCGCAGGCCGCCGAGGCTCCGGCAGCAGCAGAGCCCACAGCGCCATCGGCAGGGCCGGCGCGCCGACGGCCAGAAAGACCAGCTGCCAGATCTTGAACGGTCCAAAACCGGCCAGGTGGATCGGGCCGAGCTGTTTGAGGCCGGCCAGAATGAAGGCGCCGAAGATGAAGGCCAGGCCGGCGCCGACATAGGAGCCGATGCCGAAAATCCCCATGGCCAGCCCGAGTCGCCTTGGCGGCGCGGCGTCGGCGATGATCGAATGGGCGCTCGGGGTCAGCACAGCCTCCCCCGCGCCCACGCCCATGCGCAGAACCATGAGGCCGTAGAAGCTCGACGCAAAGCCGCAGGCCATGGTCGAGGCGCCCCAGGCCAGCACCCCGGCGCCGACAATCGCAGTCCGCCGCCCGGTGTCCACCAGCCGCCCGATCGGCAAGCCGGTCACCGCCATGAACAGGGCGAAGGCGAACCCCTGCAGCAGGCTGACCTGAGTGTCGCTGAGGCTCAGATCGTGTTTGAGTGGCTCGACCAGCAGGCTGAGAATCTGGCGGTCGAGATGACCGAAGGCGTAGATGGCGACCAGGGTGAGCAGCACGTACCAGACCGATCTGGGCCTCTGGTCGTCGACGGCGGCGGGGGACGCCGCCGGGCTGTAGGACCTCGCCTCCCTCGCCATTAGTCCGGATATCCATGTTGCCGCCGCAGCTCGATCAGCGCGGGGTAGATGTGCGGAAAGTCCATCAGGCTGTAGCCGGTCATCCCGGCGGGGATGATGTGGTTGAAGTCATGACTATCGGCGTTCAGATTCAGCATCATGACGCCGACGCTCTTCTCGCCGATCCGCTCCTGGCGGAAATCGGGCACGGTGAAGGCCGTGGACGGCGCCCAGACATGCTCGATTCCCGCATGACGGTGGCTGCGGATCTGATGGGTATGGCCGGCGGCGACGAACCGCACGTCGTGGCCCGACAGGATCGACAGCAGTCGCTGGCGCGCCGTCCTGGCCACATAGCGGACATGCACGATGTCTTCGTCCGGGTCTTCGCGAAACAGCGGCTTGTGCAGGAAGACGCCGACCGGGCCATTGCCCTCGCCCAGGCTTTGCGCCAGCCAGTCGAGCTGCGCCGCCTCCTCGGCTAGGCCCGTCGCCGTCAGGAGCGCGTTCAGGCCGATAAGCCGCCAACCACCGGCCTCCACGCACCAGCGGTCCGGCCCGAACAGGCGCCGGTAGTCGGCCAGCCGTTCCGGAGCGAGCGGCTCCTCCGGCGTCAGCCCGATCGCCGTGGGGCAGTCGCCAATGTCGTGGTTGCCCGGAATGCAGCGGATGGCGAAGCCCGAGCGCGCCAGGAGGTCGCGGGCGAAGCTCAGCTGCACCCCCTCCCGCGATCCCTTGGCGGTGATGTCGCCCAGATGGATCACCAGATCCGGAGCGGCGGCCTTCAACCACCGCTCCACCGCCAGCCAGTTGTCGACCAAAAGCCTGTCGTTGGTGTCGAAGTGGGTGTCGGAAACGAGCGCGATCTGCATCGGACTCAGAACCGCTGGGTCAGGCGCACATAGAAGGAAATCCCGTCCGTGCCGTCGGGCGACTCCGTGCCGTAGAGGTAGGTGTTGCCGAAGCTGGCGTAGGCGGCCTGGAGGTCCTTCATCTTGTCGGGATAGGTGTTGAGCAGGTTGAGGACGCCGATCGTGGCGGTGCTGCGCGGCAGGAATTCATAGGCCGCTGAGAGGTCCACGATAGTGTTCGGACCGAAGGTCTGGATAGGCGCGATCGGCGCGTCGCGGTAGCTGCCGTAACGGGTGACGTCGAGGGTCGCCGAAAGCGGGCCGTGCGACAGGTTGAAGTCGGCCACCAGCTTGTCCGCTGGCTGGACCTCAGTCAGCAACAGCAGGGAGTGGGTCCCGATCAGCTTCAGCGACGGCACGGCGGTGTCGGGCGTCAGGCTCAGCGCCTTGGTCCAATTGTGATCGTATGCAATCGAGGCCCTGTAATGCGTGTCGGCGCCGACGGAGCCGCTATAGGCTGCGGTGACGTTGGCGCCGGTGGTGCGGGTGCTGATCCCGTTGGTGAAGTAGGCCACCTGCTGGACATTGGTGACGCCCGCCGCCGCCAGGGCCGCGAGCACCGCCGCGCCGCTCTGGCTGTCGCTGAGCACGATGCGGTTATCCACGTCGATTCTGAACACGCCCGCGGTGAGCGTCAGCCGGTCGACGGGCGTCAGCACGGCGGCGGCCGAATAGTTGTGCGAGCTTTCGGGCTTTAGCGGCTTGGCGCCCAGGGCCTTGGCCACCGGATCGTCCACCTGGTAGGTGCCGGTATTGACCAGGGCGCTGCCCGCCCCCGTCGCCGTGGTCGAGACGGTGTTGTAGTATTCCTGCTGCATCGAGGGGGCGCGGAAGCCGGTGCCCAGCTCGCCGCGGAAGGCCAGCCAGGACGTCGCCTGGGCGCGGCCAGACACCTTGTAGGTCAAGGCGCCGCCGAAATCGCTGTAGTGGTCGTAGCGGCCGGCGGCGCCCAGGTTGAGCCATGTCGCGGGCTTCAGGTCCAGGTCGACGAAGGCGGCCCCGGCCTCCCGACCATTGTTGACCGGTATGCGCGGGCTGAAGCCGGGCAGCGAGGCCGTGCCGACGCCGTAGGTCGAGGCGGCGTCGCCATCGAAGATTTGATAGTGCTCGTAGCGGAACTGGCCGCCGGCGGCCAAGGTCCCGCCGGCCAGGATTTCCGGCAGCGGCCGCGTGAACGTCAGGTCGGTGACGTCCTGATAATAGACCGGCCCGCCGGCGTAGAAGGACGTTGGACTGGCCGAGCCGAGGGACTGGTTCGCCGACTGGCCGGAGTAGAAGGCGGCGCTGGAAAGGCCGTAGGTGTTGCTCAGGTCATATTTGACGCCGCCCGCCACCGGGCCGCGCACGCCGAGCGTCGCCTGTACGTCCGCCAGATCCACCGTGTCGTCCGGCCGGAAGCCGGCCGGATAGAGCGGCGAATAGCCGGGGACCTCGAACACCGGCGTGTCGGTGCTTTCCCGATAGGAGGCCAGCAGGTCGCCGTACAGCCTGCCGAATGGCAGGGCGTCGTAGCCGCCGTTGAGCGCCAGATTCAGGCTGCGTGAATAGGGATCGCCAAGGCGCCAGGTATGACGGTCGTAGCGCTGATCGATGGCGGACCGGTCGGTGTAGTCCGACACATTGGCCTCGCCGGTCACCGACAGGAAGCCGCCTTCGCCGAGCCGGAAGCCTTCGTTGAAGACCGCATCGCCATTGGCGCCATCGCCCTTGCCGGTAATGCCCGCCTGGCCGACGCCGATCCCGCCCGCTGCATTGGATTTCAGGATGATGTTGATCACCCCGGCGATGGCGTCGGAGCCATACTGGGCCGAGGCCCCGTCGCGGAGAACCTCGATATGGTCGATCGCCGCTTCGGGAATGGTGTTCAGGTCGTAGGGCGCCGAGCCGCGGCCTGGCCCCTGGTTGGTGTTCAGCACCGACGAGGCGTGGTCGCGCTTGCCGTCGATCAGGACCAGCAGCTCGTCTGGATAGAGGCCGTTGAGCGTCAGGGCCCGGGTAGAGGAGGAGGTGGGCTGGGCCGAGGCCCGCACGAGGTTGATTTCCGGCTCGGTCGTCTCAAGACTGCGCGCCACGTCCACCAGTCCGGTCTGGGCCAGACGATTGGCGGTGATCACGTCCAGCGGCGCGCTCGAGGTGCGTTCGGTGGTAGTCGGATCGCGCGTGCCGGTCACGACCACGGGATCGACCGTCGATCCGCCTGCGTCCTGCGCAAACGCGACGGGCGCGAACATCGTGCCGGCCAACAGACAGGCGACCAGGCTTGCGGATTGTCTCTTCAAGGTCATGCGATCCCCCATTGCGGCGCCCGCCGCAGATCGCCTCGACCGTGGCCGAGGCAGGGATCATCGCCAATCGCAAAGGCTGCGACGGTCGGGTTGCAAATCTTGCAACGTCGGCATCACTTAATCCGTATAAGGATCATAGAGTTAGCGGAACAATAAAGGCGCTAGCCGGTCGGCTGTTCGCCCCGTTCGAAGGCCGCCAGCACCGCCGCTGGGTCCAGGCCCATGCGCTGCACCGTGGCCTCCCAGCGCTCCATCGCATCCCAATAGTAGTCGAGGATGCAGGGGCTGCAGCCCCGGTTGCAGCACTCCTGCGGGTCCGGCTTCATCGGCGGTCGTGGCGGACGCGGGTCCATGGCCGAACTCTATAGGCGGTCAGCCGAAAATCGGAAGCCCATGCGCCGAGCGCGAACGCGCCGACCTTTTCTAAAGGCGAGCTCCAAAAAAGTCGGTGAGCTTGGCTGTTCTCCAGCCGCCACGCACCCCCATCTCTCCGGCAGGCGCCAATGCGGCGATGCAAGGAGACAGACCCATGGCCAAGCTCGACGGCAAGATCGCGCTCATTTCCGGCGGCACCAGCGGCATCGGCGCGGAGACCGCCAAATTGTTCAAATCCGAAGGCGCCACCGTGATCGTCACCGGCTCCAGCCAAGCCTCCGTCGACAAGGCCAAGACCGAGTTGCCGGGAATCGAAGTCCTTCTATCCAATGCCGGCGACGTCGCCGCCACCAAGGCGCTGGTCGACCAGGTCTCGACCAAACACGGCCGCATCGACGTGCTGTTCGTCAACGCCGGCATCGCCAAGTTCGCACCCATCGATCAGATCGACGAGGCCTTCTACGACAGCCAGTTCGACGTGAACGTCAAAGGCGCCTTCTTCCTGCTCAAGCACGCCGCCCCGAAAATCCCTGACGGCGGCGCCATCATCCTCACCGCCTCGGTGGCCGGCGCCAGCGGCGGGCTGGGCGGCGGCACCGTCTATGGCTCGACCAAGGCGGCGCTGCGCTCTTTCGGCCGCACCTTCGCCAGCGAGCTGAAATCGCGCGGCATCCGGGTCAACACCATCAGCCCCGGTCCGATCGACACCCCCATCCTCGACAAGAACGGCTTCACCCCGGCGCAGAAGGACGCCTTCCTCACCGGCGCCGCGACCCGCATTCCACTGGGCCGCGCCGGCACGTCGCCGGAAGTCGCCGCAGCAGCCCTCTATCTGGCCGCGGACGCCACCTACACCACCGGCGCCGAACTGTTCGTCGACGGCGGCCTGATCGATTTGTAGCGCGGCACAACAAAGTTCCTCATCCTGAGGCGCCCGCGCAGCGGGCCTCGAAGGACGCAGCGGCGGTTTGGTTGCGTCCTTCGAGGCTCGTCGCTGCGCGCCGAACACCTCAGGATGAGGACGGTTTAGGCGACCCGGCCACCAGCGCCCTCCCGCCGCAAATCCGCGTTGCGCGCCGCGCCGCCGCCCGCATAAGCTCGCTCGCGGAGTAGCGGGGGCGCTGTATGGCCGAGAGCGTGTTGGGCGGCATTCTTGGCGGCGAAGAAGAGCGCGCCGAGGAAGAAGCCGCTGGCGAGGCGCTCGCCGGGGCGGAAGCTTTCGCTGCGGCCATCGCCGCCGACCACGCCAAGTTCGACCCCGAGGTCGCCGCCGCCGCCGCAGACTTCCTGCGCCGCCAGTCGCATCTGCTGCAGGTGCAGGCGAACACATTGGTGGACGAGGCTCCGCTACGCCTGTCGCACCTGCGCAATCAGTCGCGCGAGGGCCACCTGCGCCGCGCGGGCCAGCGCATCCGCCTGGGCATGCAGGTGTTCACCGCCTTCGTCATCGGCGCCATCGCCCTGGGCGTGCTGGTCATGGTGGTCGACGCCTTCACCTCCCGCTCGGTGGTGGTCGACGCCTTCCAGGCCCCGTCCGCCCTGGCGGGCCGCGGTCTCACCGGCGATGTGGTGGCCTCCGGCGTGCTCGACGCCCTGCAAAAGCTGCAGCAGGCGACCCGGTCCACCGGCAAACACATCGTCGCCCAATCGGCCTGGTCGTCCGACGTGAAGATCGAGGTGCCCGAGACGGGCGTCTCCATCGGCGAGATCAATCGCCTGCTGCACGCGCGCTTCGGCCATGACATCCACATCGGCGGCGACCTGGTGCAGACTGAGACGGGCGGCCTGTCGCTGACCGTCCGTGGGGACGGCGTGCCGGCAAAGACCTTCGAAGGCGCGGCCGCCGACCTCGACAAGCTGAGCACCCAGGCCGCCGAATACATCTACGGCCGGTCTCAGCCCGTTGAATTCGCCGCCTATCTTAGCGGAAACAACCGCAATCAGGATGCTCTGGCCTTCCTGCCGGACGCCTTTGGTCGCGCCACCAATGACGAGGAGCGCGCCACCTTCGCGAACCTCTGGGGCAACGCCTACGGCGGGCTCTACCAAGCGGCGGCGGCGGCAGACAAATACCGCCTCGCCATGTCGTTCGCGCCTCACAACTGGAAGGCGTGGGGCAACCTCGTGGGCACCGTCATGGTCGCGAACGGCGAAGAAGCCGGATGGCGGGAAGCGCGCGCCTTTTTGCGCGCCATGGACAGCGCGCCAAAGAACGAGAAGCCGCAACTCACCTATGTCGTTAATCCCGCGATAGCCACGATGGACCTGCCGCTTGAGCTTGCGTCTTCAAAGAACGACGCGACCGCTAATAGCGGCGCGGGGGCTGGCACGGTGATCGAGGGGCCGCAGATCGCCGACGTCTCCCATCAGATGCACGATCCGGCTGCGGTGGTCCGCTACATGGCTCTGAGCGACCCCGACGATCCGACCACGAAGGCGGAGGCGCTGTTGGTCGCCGGCTACGCCGCGCTGGACCGGGGCGACGCGGCGGCGGCTATCCCGCCGCTGGAGCAGTTCTGGAAGGCCTGGCTGGCCGATCCCAACCTGGAGTACACTTATCAGGATTCCGATTGCTATCTGGCGCTCGCCTATGGCCTGGCCGGGCGCATGGCCGACGCCGAGGCGGTGTTCAAGCGGGCCGGGCCCTGGTCGCGCTGTTACGCCTACCACGGCGAGGTGTTGGAGCATGCCGGCGATCTGACCGGCGCCGAGCGGATGTGGGCGGAGGGTCTGAAGATCGCGCCGGACATGCCGCTGGTCTATCTGCATCGGGGCCTGTCCGAACTGAATCGCAGCGACCTGAAAGACGCCGCGGCCGACCTCGCCACAGCCAGCGCCAAGGCGCCCCATTTTGCCGACCCGCTGAAAGCCTGGGGCGACGTCCTGGCGCGTGAAGGCCAATGGAAGGAAGCGCTGGCCAAATACACCGAGGCGCTGAATTACGCGCCGGCCTGGACTGAGCTGCACCAGGCCAGGGACGCCGCGGCGCGACACCCCTAGCGCTTTCCCGCCTTCACCACCGCGATGTCCAGCGCCTGCAGGAACTTCGACCGGTCCGACGGCGCGAAGGGTTTGGGGCCGCCGGTGATCTCGCCCATGGAGCGCAGGTGCTCGCCGATCGCCCGCGAGGCCAGGGCGGCGCCGATGTTGTCGAGGGTGAACACGCGGCCGGTGGGATGCAGCGCCTGAGCGCCGGCGGCCAGCGACCGCTGGGCCAGCGGAATGTCGGCGGTGATGACGATGTCCTTCGGCCCGGCCCGCTCGGCGATCCAGTCGTCAGCGATGTCGGGCCCAGCATCGACCACCACCGAGGTGATGCGCGAACTCTGCGGCGTGCGTATCCAGCTGTTGGAGACTACGAACACCTGAAGCTTGTAGCGATCGGCGACCCGATAGACTTCCTCCTTCACGGGGCAGGCGTCGGCGTCGATGTAGAGGATGGTCATGGCGCGGGTTTAGCGTCGGATGGCCAAGGATTGAACCCATGGGATCAATCCGCTCGCCCGCCACGCGCGTGGGCTGGCGCCGCCCGATGCAGCCGCTAAGCTGTTAACCATAGTGATCGGGGGGTTACTTTGCGTCTTGCGCGTTTGTTCGCCGCCGGCCTAGCGGGCGGCCTGTTCCTGACCTGCGCGGTGAACGCGGCGGCGGCGCAAGTCTGCCGCACCGATCCCCTGGCGCCGGCCGTGACGCCTCGGGTCGAAATCGACACCCATCCCGACGCCTCGGGCCGCGCGGTCCGCTATGGCGGCCTGCAATATCCGCGCACGCCGCTGGGCCCGATGAAGATCGCCCTGACCATCGACGACGGTCCGGACCCGATCAACCACATCCGCGTGCTCGACATCCTCGACAAACACTGCCTGAAGGCCACCTTCTTCTTCGTCGGCTATCTGGCCAACAACCGGCCTGACCTGGTGCGCGAGACCGCCGCGCGGGGCCATGTGATCGGCACCCACAGCCTGACCCATCCCGACAACCTGCGCCGCCTCTCATCGGCCCGACAGGACAGCCAGATCGACGGGGGGTTCGAAGCCTCGCAGAAGGCGCTGGAAGGCTCGTCGCCGCAGCTGCAGGCGGCGCTGGCGCCCTTCTTCCGCTTTCCCGGCCTGAACGACAGCCCGGCCATGCTGGCCTATCTCGGCCAGCGCCATATCGCCGTCTTCTCCTCGGAATTCGGCACCGATGACTGGAAGGGCATCTCGTCGGCTGAGATCGAGCGACGGGGATTGAAGGAGGCGGCGTCCTCCGGCGGCGGCGTGGTGATCGTGCACGAGTCCCGGCCCCACACCGTCGAGGCGCTGGACGATCTAATCACCCAGTTCGAGAAGCGCGGCTATTCGTTCGTGCTGCTGGCGCCCGCTCCGGGTGCGCGCGGGGAAGCGGCGTCCGCGCCCGGTGCGCTGCTGAAGCCGGCGCCCGTGGCTCCCGCGCAGTCGGCCAGCCTGACCAGACGCCCGGCGGCCTCGCCGTCCCTGACAGTCTGGATCAAGGGATTGCTCGGCCTGGCCTGAGCGGGGCCCTGCGCCCTAGTCTTCGCCGGGTTCCTTGCCAGCCGCGCGATCGGCTTCACGTTGGGCCGCCTTGGCGGCGGCTTTTTCCGCGACCTTGAGCGCCTTGGCGCGGTCGCGTTCCTGGCGTTCGAAATTGTAATTAGGTTTGCGGGCCATGGCGTGATCTTCGTGTGATGACGGAAAAGCGGTGTTTGCGAGCACCATACGGCGCGCGCGATCTATCCGGAACGCCGGTCCTAGCCTAAATGAGCGCGATGTCCTCCCAAAATATCGATCCGACGCTAGCCAAGGCGCTCGCAGACCGTGG
>FSXN01001361.1_pt1 | contig 12453 bp, 12 predicted proteins | sample 1638221 | NCBI WGS metagenome assembly FSXN01 (sample SAMEA3914788, study PRJEB12502) | metagenome | biome: forest; material: soil | place: Canada | collected 2011-07-03 | depth 0.1 m | reverse complement strand
GTTCAGCGTCATGGTCCCGACCTTCACCTCGGGCACGTTCTCCCAGATCTTGGTGTCGTCGAAGGCGTCGTAGCTGAGCTTCTCAACCTGATCGACCGGCAGCAGCTGGACGTACAGGTCCCACTTGGGGAAGTTGCCGGCCTTGATGTTGTCGTAGAGATCCGAGGTCGCATAGTTGACGTCGGCTGCGCGGGTCTGCTCCAGGGTCATGCCCTTTTCACCCTGCAGGCTCTTCCAGTGGAACTTGGCGAACACCTGCTCGCCCTTGGCGTTGACCAGGCGGAAGGCGTGCACGCCATAGCCGTCCATGGTGCGGTAGCTGGCCGGCATGCCGTAGGTGTCGGTGTAGAGCCGGGTCAGGACGAAGGTGGACTCAGGCACCTTGGCGAAGAAGTCGAACGCCCGGTTGGGGTCCTGGATATTGGTCACCGGCGACGGCTTGTTGGCATGCACGAAGTCGGGGAACTTGATCGCGTCGCGGATGAAGAACACCGGGTGGTTGATGCCGACGATGTCCCAGTTGCCCTGGTCGCTGTAGAACTTCACCGCAAAGCCGCGCGGGTCGCGCGCCGCTTCGGGCGAGCCACGGAACGGCATCACGGTGGAGAAGCGCACGAACACCGGCGTCTCCTTGCCCGGCGCGGCGAACACGGTGTCCTTGCTATATTGCGAGAAGTCGCCGCTGGAGACGAACACGCCCTGGGCGCCGGTGCCGCGCGCGTGCACCACCCGCTCGGGGATGCGTTCGCGGTCGAAGCGGGCCAGCTTCTCGATCAGCCGGCTGTCTTCCAGCAGCACCGGGCCGTCCGGGCCTGCGGTCTCGGAATTCTGGTTGTCGCCGACCGGCGCGCCGGTGTCGCGGGTCAGGGTCGCCGCCGAAGTCGGCGCGGCGCCCTGGGCGAACGCCGGGGTCAGGGCGCTCGTGGTGAGCGCCAGGGCCGCGAGCGCGCCCAGCGACAGTTTGCGGATCATATGGTTCAGCCTCCTCGATCGCGAAAACGCGACGGTTCGGCAGGCGATGTAGAGCCCAGGCGCCAAGCTCAGAAACGCAATGATTTCGCCGGGCTGATCGAACAATCCGATCAGCGCCGCATCCGCCCCTCAGCTCAGGCGGCGATGCCGCAGCGGTCGGCGAGCGGCGCCAGGACGAGCGGCGCGGGATCGGCGCAGATTTCGCCGATCTTCTGCGCCAGCAGGGCGAAGTCTTCGCTGCGCGGACTGTTGCGACGCCAGGCCAGGGCGACGGTGCGTTGGGCGCCCTCGCCCGCCAGCGGCCGCACCACCACCTGGGCGCCCATAGTCGCGCCGTCCTCCACCGCCATCTGCGGCAGCAGCGCGACGCCCATCCCCGCCTCCACCAGCCGCACCAGGGTGTGGATCGAGGCGCCGGGCGCGGAGCGGGCGCGCACGTCGGGCCGCTCGCAGGCCCGCAGCGCATGGTCGCGCAGGCAATGGCCCTCCGACAGCAGCAACAGCCGTTCGTCCGGCAGGCTGGCCGGGTCGATCCGCTCCATCGCCGCCAACGGTTCGCCCGCCGGCATCGCCACCACGATCGGATCGTCGAACAGCGGCGCAAAGTCGAAGGGACCGCATTCGTAAGGCAGCGCCAGGATCATGCAGTCGCGCGCGCCGCTGGACAGGGCCGCGCAGCCCTCGTGGCTCATCTCTTCGTGGATCAGGAACTCCAGCCCGGGATAGGCCTGGCGGATCGCCGGCAGGATCTTGGGCAGCAGGAACGGCGCGATGGTCGGGATGATGCTCAGCCGCAGCGTTCCCACCAGGGGCGTCACGCTCATCTGGGTCAGCACCGACAGCTCGCTGGCCTGCAGCAGCAGCTCCTGCGCCCGCCGCACCACCCGCACGCCGAGCGGGGTGAACACCGTCACCCGCCGCGTACGCTCGACCAGTCGCGCGCGCAGCACCGTCTCCAGCTCCTTCAAGCCCGCCGACAGGGTCGACTGGCTGACGTTGCACGCCCCCGCCGCCCGCCCGAAGTGCTGATGCTCATAGAGCGCCGTCAGGTATTGTAGCTGCTTCAGCGACGGCAGGACCAAGGGTGTACTCGCGAGGCCTGGGGAGATCCGTGGCCGGGCTTCATGCCTAGGCGTTGGCTGCGCCAGAGGTCCAATCGATTATGTTTGCGACGGAGATCGTCTGGCTCGATGAGCGGCCTCTCGGCAAGTCCGAAGAAGATGGAAAGCGGACATCGAAGCGTAGTAGGGAAGCCAGATGGAAGAGGTAAATCAGTCGAAGAGATCGGTTCGCGCGCGGGCTGACGCCATCAAACCATTCCGCTGCAAGAATCTCATCGCGGTTATCGAGAACCCGACGGATGTGAAGAATATCGGTACGGTCATCCGAAACGTGAACGCCTTAGGCGTCGAGAAGGTTTACGTTATTGATTGCCGCAACACGCTTCCTGAAGATTGGCAGGAGATGCGCGAGGGCAAGGCCTTGTCGAAGACTTCGGTCTCAGCCGTCAAATGGACCTTCGTGAGAAAATTTGACAGCACGGACGCCTGTTTCAACCACCTTGAAACGAAGGGCTTCAAGTCGATCGTGACGTCGCCTCACGTGAAGGGCAAAAAGTCCATTTTTCTGGATGAGGGTGACTATACTGTTCATGCCAAGCTTGCCGTCTGGTTCGGCAGCGAAGCGATCGGCATTAGTGAGCGTGCGGTCGAACGCAGCGAGATGTGCGTCAGCATCCCAATGTTCGGGATGATCGAAAGCCTCAATCTTGGAACAAGTTCCGGCATTGTCCTTTATGAAGTCGCCAAGCAGAGACGCGCATACCAAAGTCGATACAAATGGCGCAATCAGCGGGGAGAATACGAGACTCCTCTGCCCAGAGTGATGCCGCAGAGCGAATAGCGGCGGGAAGGTCTGTTCGGCGCCGCCTTCAGTCGGCAATCTCACGCCCGGAAACTGCCGAAAGGCGACACCCCCTACCCCGCCAGCATCAAATCAGCAGCCTTCTCGCCGATCATGGCCGAGGGGGCCTGGGTGTTGCCGCTGATCAGGGTGGGCATGATCGAGGCGTCGGCGACGCGCAGGCCCTCGATCCCGCGCACCCGTAGCTGCGGATCGACCACCGAGGCGGCGTCGGCGCCCATGCGGCAGGTTCCCACCGGATGGTAGATGGTGTCGGCATGGGCGCGGATCAGCGCCCGCAGTTCGTCGCCCTGCTCGCGCCCGGTCCCGTACAGCGGCCGGCTCGCATAGCCGGACAAGGGCGGCGCGGACAGGATCGCGCGGGCCAGCAAGGCGCCCTGCATCAGCAGCTCAAGGTCCTGCGGCGCAGACAGGAAACCGGGATCGATCAGCGGATCGTCGGCGATGTCGGCGCTGGCCAGGCTCACGCGGCCGCGGCTCTCGGGGCGCAGCACGCAGACATGCAGAGCCACGCCGGTCGCCATGCGCCGCTTGCGGTTATGGTCGTCCACCAGCCCGATACAGAAGTGCAGCTGCAGGTCCGGCCGCTCCAGTCCAAGCCGGCTAGTGAGGAAGCCGCCCGCCTCCGCCGCATTGCTGGTGAACATGCCCCGCCCGTTGGCGAGCAGGTCGAGCAGACTGCCGGCACCGCCCAGCAGCACCGGCAGGGTCAGGCCGAACAACCCCTTGGCCTTCATCAGCAGATTGGCGGTGTAGTCCAGGTGGTCCTGCAGGTTACGCCCGACCTCGGGCAGGTCGTGCACCACCTCGATCCCGTGGCGGCGCAGCTCATCGCCCGGCCCCACGCCCGAGACCATCAGCAGTTGAGGCGAACCGAATGCGCCGCCCGACAGCACGATCTCGCGGCGCGCCCGCAAGGTGCGCTCGCGTCCCGGCTGGCCGATCACCACGCCACTCGCCCGCCGCCCCTCGAACAGGATGCGCCGCGCCGGATGCTCGGCGATGACGGTAAGGTTGGGCCGTGGCGGGCCAGATTGCAGGTAGGCGCGCCCGGCGTTGAGCCGGCGACCGTCCTTCTGGAACACCTGATACAGCCCTACGCCCAACTGGCTCGGCCCGTTGAAATCGCGATTGTGCGGCCAGCCGCAGGCGACGCCGGCCTGGACGAAAGCCTCGCTCATCGGGCTGGGCGAGCGCAGGTCCGACACGTGCAGCGGCCCGCCGACGCCATGCAGGGCGTCGGCCCCGCGGGCATTGTCCTCCGAGCGCTTGAAATAGGGCAACACGTCGGCCCAGCCCCAGCCGGTGCAACCCAGCGCCGCCCAGCCGTCGTAATCCTGGGGCTGGCCACGGGTGTAGATCATGGCGTTGATCAGGCTGCCTCCGCCCACGCCGCGCCCGCGCGGCTGGAACCCGCGCCGCCCCTCCAGGCCCGCCTGGGGCGTGGTCTCGTAGCCGTAGTTGTAGCGACCCTTGAACGGCACCAGCGCCGCCAGCCCCAGCGGCACGTTGGACAGCACCGGCGCCCGCTCGGCGCCGGCCTCCACCACCGCGACGCTGGGCGCGCCGGGCGATTGCGCCAGCCGCGCCGCGACCGCCGAGCCCGCGGGCCCTGCGCCTATGACGATGTAGTCGAAGATCTCCTCGGCCAAGTCCCGCCCTCCCCGCGAATTCCCTGAGCCTGGCTCTGAGCCTCGAACCAGGGCTTCAGCCGGGCCAGCGCCTCTTCGACTTCGGGGGTCGAGACCGCGAAGCTGAAGCGCATGTATCTGTGTCCGTCCACCGGATCGAAATCGACGCCGGGCGCGGTGGCGACGCCGGTGTCGCGCAGCAGCTGCTCGCAGAACCCCAGGCTGTCGTCGGTCAGGTGGCCGATATCGGCATAGACGTAGAAGGCGCCGTCCGGCGGCGCGATCGAGCCCAGCCCCAGGGCCGGCAGCGCCTCAAGCACCAGGGCGCGGTTGCGGCGGTAGGTCTGCAGGTGGGCTTCCAGCTCCTCGGCGCTGTCCATCGCCGCCAGCCCGGCGTGCTGGCTCAGCGACGGCGGGGTCAGGAACAGGTTGCCGACGCAGGCCCGCACCCGCGCCAGCAGGTCGTCCGGCGCCACGATCCAACCCAGCCGCCACCCGGCCATGCTGAAGTATTTGGAGAAGCTGTTGATGACGATGGCGTCGGGCGCGAACTCCAGCATCGAGTGCGCCGGCTCGACATAGCTCAGGCCATGATAGATCTCGTCGGAGATGCAGCGAATGCCCCGCGCACGGCAGACCTCGGCGATGGCCGCCATCTCCTCGGCCGGGATCAGGGTGCCGGTCGGGTTGGCCGGGCTGGCCACGATCACGGCGGCGGGCGCCGGATCGATCGCCGCCAGGGCCGCGGCGGTAAGCTGATAGCGCACCTCCGGCCCGCACGCGATCTCCACCGGCTGCAGATGCAGGGCCTTGATGGTGTTGCGATAGGCGACATAGCCCGGCCGCGCGGTCGCCACCCGGTCGCCGGGCCTGAAGCCGGACGTCAGGGCCAGGACCAGGCCCGGTGAGGCGCCGCAGGTCAGCACGATCCGGTCCGGATCGATCGTCACGCCGTGATTGTCGAGATAGCGCCGGGCGATCCGCTCACGCAGGCGCGGACTTTCCCAGTAACCCATCGGCTCGGAGTCCAGCACGCGATGCGCGACGTCCAGCGCCGCCTTGGGCGCACCGGTCGAGGGCTGGCCGAACTCCATGTGGACGATGGATCGCCCCTCCACCTTCATCTGGTGCGCCAGGCGGCTGATGCGGATGGCGTGGAAGGGCTCGATCTCAGAGGACATCGGTCTGGGCGACTCCGTGGCGCAACAGCGCTGACGAACGTCCTAGACCATAGCGAGGGCGCGCGCCCACTTCACCGGCGAACACACCCGCGCAAATTCACCAGGCGTGATGTGCGCCCTGGTCGCCGCGCGGCTTCATCTGGCCCTGGCGGCGAGCGCTGACGCACTTGGCGAGCTTGCGCAGCTGAGCTTCATCGACGCCGTCGCTCGACATAACCTGCCGCACCAGGGGATCGGCCAGCAGTTGATCCAGATTCAGATATTCCCGGGCCATACGCGCCTCTTTTCTTCTACTGACGTTTATAACTTAAACCCTGGGCTTGTCGCCCGGATTTCAGGTCTATTGCTGCGCAGACTCATCGCTACGGATCAGACTGATCTTTTCGATAGTCATAGAACCGTCAGCGGTCTGGACGTCATGCTCAAGCACAGCGGTGTCCGGGCCGGTGCGCTGAATGTGAATCACCGCCCTCACGCCACGAACCGGGGGCGCCGTGATCAGAACGTCGCCATGGGCGTCGCGTTGCGCTGCGACCTCGCTGGTCGCCCCGAAGCGGACGTTCTGCTGTGGCTTGCCGCCGAAGGCCACGTTGTAGTCGCCCCGCGCGACCACCACGCCGTCGCGGCTCTCGATCAGCTCATAGGCCAGCCCCTCGCTGTCGTCGCGGGTGACGATCACCGTGGCGCCGTCAGGCGCTGGGCCGGTCACGTCTTCACGAAAGCTCGACTGGTCGGACGCCATGGTCCAGCGCCCCTCGAAGCTCGGCACGGTGGCCGCATAGCTCTGGGCGCCCACCGCGGTCGCCAGCGCCAAGCCCGCCAGGGCGGCGCGCCAGGCGTGGCCGCTGCGGCGCGAGGCGCTCGGACGCGGCGGCGGCTCCTGCGCCACCAGCAGTTCCGCCAGCATGGCTGCGTCGGAAGAAGGGTCCTCCCGGAGCGCTTCCACAAGCGAAAGCGGGAGACCGAAACGTTCGTCGTTATTCATGGCTGTAGTCCTGGTGGGCGGCCCGGAGCCCCGGCTCCGCGCCCACTTCCATACCGATGGGTAGCGAATAGGCCCCGCCGCACCCCACCGTCAAGCGATTTCTATACCGGCCAGTATCCCCTTACGCAGCAAGGAATCCTTTCCGACTTGTAATGAGTCGGGATCATGGCGTAGGGAACACGGAAATGCGAAGGCCGCCCCGGTGGACGCGCTCGCAGAGGCCTTCTATATTGGTTGGTATGGAAATCCAAGGCGCTACTGCTGTTCGAGGCCGCCCGCGCGAATTCTGCGTGGACGCGGCGCTTTCCGCCGCCCTCGCCGTATTCTGGAGCAAGGGCTACGAAGGGACCTCGCTCAACGACCTGACCGATGCGATGGGCGTCACCCGGCCCAGCCTCTACGCCGCATTCGGCAATAAGGAGGCGCTGTTTCGCAAGGCGCTCGATCTGTACGAGCGCGAGAAGATGGCGTTCTTGCGCTCAGCGCTGGAAGCGCCGACCTCGCGGGGCGTAGCGGAGCGATTCCTCAGAAGCGCACTGGAGATGCAGACCAGCACCTCCGGTCCCAAGGGTTGCCTCGCCGTCATCAGCTCGGTGGCGTGCGGCGCCGAAGCCGAGTCGATCCGCGCCGAGGTGCTGGCGCGCCGCGCTTCGTCCGAAGTCGTGCTGCTGGAGCGATTCGAACAGGCCAAGGCCGAGGGCGATCTGGCCGAAGGCGTCGATCCGGCCGGCCTGCTGCGCTTCCTGATGGCGGTCGTCCAGGGCATGGCGGTGCAAGCCGGCTCCGGCGTGCCGCGCGCCCAGCTCGAAAAGCTGGTCGAAACCACCCTGTTCTGCTGGCCGGGCCGCTGAGGCCCAGACCTTAGCGAACGCGCTTAAGCCGAGGCCTTCTGCGCTTCGGCCGCGATCTGCCGAATGGCCTGCTCGAACGCCGCCGGCGGCTGGCCGCCCGAGATCAGGTAGCGGCCGTTGACGATCACCGCCGGCACCGAGTTGATCCCCTGGTTGCGCCAGCGCAGCTCTTCCGCGCGCACCTCGTCGGCATAGTCGTCGCTCTCCAGCACCTTGCGTGCAGCGACCGGGTCGAGCCCGGCCTTGTCCGCGGCGGCGAGCAGCGCCTCGTGATCCTCCGGGCTGCGGCCCTGGGTGAAATAGGCGTCGAACAGGGCGCGCTTCAGTTCGCCCTGCCGCCCCACCAGTCCGGCCCAATGCAGCAGCCGGTGCGCGTCGAAGGTGTTGTAGATCCGGCTGTCGTCGGTCATGGCCATGGTGAAGCCGACCTCCGCCGCCCGATCGCGGATCATCGCCCGCGTGGCGCGCGACTGATCCGGCGTGGCCCCGTACTTCTGGCCGATATGCTCGACGATGTTCTGGCCGCCGGCCGGCATGTCGGGATTGAGCTCGAACGGATGGAAGGTGATCTGCGGCTGCACCAGCTCGCCGACCTGCTCCAGCGCCGTTTCCAGGCCGCGCAGGCCGATGATGCACCATGGGCAGGATACGTCGGAGACGAAGTCGAAGGTCATCGGCTGGGTCATCACGCATCTCCACTCGGTGTCGCCCCAGACATAGGCTCGCAGCGTAGCGATTACACCCTCGCCGCCTTCGCTCACCTGAGCGCGGGATAGCCCAGGCTTTCCGCCATCTGCTCGAAATAGAGCAGGCTGCGGTAGTGGGGCTCCGGCAACGGATGGAATCCCTCCAGCAACAGGGTGTGGCGCACCGGCGCCAAGGCTTCGTCGCGCGCCAGGTCGTTCAGCGCCGCCGTCAACGCCTCGAAGGTGGCGCGGTCGGTCAGCCGTCCGGTGATCAACGGCAAGCCGGGGCTGCGCGCGGTCCAGGCCAGAACCGACAGCCGCTCCGTCAGCTCGGACTGCAGTCGCTGCAGGTGAGCCCAGGTGATGCAGTCGATAGCGGCGACGTCGGCCTGCCCCTCCGCCACCGCCGCCGCGCTGGCGGCATGGCTGCCGGTGGAGATCACCGCGCCGAAGAACGCGGCGGTGCGGGCGATGGGCGCGATCTCGGCCCGCAGCAGGTTCATGCCGGTATTGGAGTCCGGGCCGTTCAGCGCCAGCCTCAAGCCCCGCAGGTCCGCCAACCCCTGCGCCCGCTCGCCCTTGCGCACCACCACCACCGAACGATGGAACGGGCCGTCGCAGCCGCGTGCGCGATATCGCGGCGTCAGCACCAGCCGCACCCGCCCGCGCAGCCGGGTCATGAAGGGATAGCCGCAGGTCTGGGCCAGCATCAGGTTTGGATCGGTCCACAGTCGATCCAGGTTCGCTCCTCGGTTCAGTCTGGCCGGGGCGCACTCAACGCCCGCGTCGGCAAGCCGGTTGCAGAGCGCGCTCCACAGCGCATCGTTGGCCGCCTGGAGTTCGAGGAAGTCGTACATCGGCAGGGCGGCGACCGCTGCGCTCATGCCCACCTGGCTCCAGTCGACGCCGACCGCCGTCATGTCAGCGCCTCCGTCTCGAACGCGACCTCAGCCACGCGGGCCTGGGCCAGGGCGGGGTGAACCAGCTCGTCGTGCGGCCGGAGCAGGTAGCGGGCGAAAACCTCGCCATAGCCGGCATAGATCGGACCGCCCTGCCCGACCACGCCGTCCCGCGCTTCGCGATACAGCTTCGGCAGGCGATGCCAGGACGCGTCCGGCCGCTGGTGATGGATCACGTGCAGATTGTTGTTGAGGAACAGCAGGCCCAGCAGCGGCGCTCGCTCGACCACCGCGATGCGCCGGTCCGGGTCGGCGTCGGCGCGATGCTCGGCGAACGAGCGCAGCAACGACAGCGCCACGCCCGGATAGACGAAGGCCAGCAGGTAGTCCGACAGGCTCATCCCGCAGATCCGAACCACCCACAATAGAACCAGCGCGACCAGACCCAGATGCACGGCCCAGACCTTCGCCCGCGCCGGATCGCCTGGAAGCGCGCGCGTCTCCTCGATCAGGAAACGAGCGACAGTGATCGGCGGTCCCAGCACCAGCCGTCCCAGCAGGCTGGCGTGCGCCCGTTCCATTCCGAACAGCACGCGGCCGCCAAATCCGCGCGGGGGCGAGACGTATCGCGCCTCGGGGTCCTCACCCGGCAGAGTCAGGTGCTCGGCTGCGTGGTGCTGCAGGTGCGAGCGGCGATACAGCTCGAACGGCAACCACAGCGACAGGGGCCAGATCGCCAGCAGCCGGTTGGCCCGCCGCCAGGGGGTCGGGTGACCGTGGATCGCCTCATGCTGCAGCGAACCCTGCCACGCCACCAGCCAGCCACCGGCCGCGACCAGGATCGGCCAGGGCAGCGCACGGTGGAACCAGGTCGCGCCCAGCCAGCCGCCATAGATCGCCAGAGCCACCAGCAGGGTCGGCCATTCCAGCACAATCAGCCGACGCAGTTCGAACCATGGCTTGGGTCCGCACGCCAGATTCCGCTCTACCCGCATATTCCGCCGCACAACACTCGCGCTCGATGAGCTTATGTCGGGATGCAGCAGACTTTAGCTCGGCGCGGGAGCCAACCGAGAAGCTCTTCGCCACCTTTGAGGGAAACTGATCTCGCGCGAAGAGCGGCGCTTTACTTTAAATGGGCGTAGAAAATCTGATGCGCAGCGCTCAAGCGTCGCGCTCGAAGCGATCGACCACGGTGGCGGCGACGAAGTTGCCGAGCACGTTGGTGGCGCTGCGGCCCATGTCGAGCAGGTGGTCGATCCCCAGCAGCAGCGCCAGCCCGGCCGCCGGGAGGTGGAACATCGGCAGGGTCGAGGCGACGATCACCAGCACCGCCCGCGGCACCGCCGCCACGCCCTTGCTCGCCACCAGCAGCAGCAGGAACATCAGCATCAACTGCCCGGCGTTCAACGTCACGCCATAGGCCTGGGCGATGAACAGCATCGCGAAGGTGGCGTAGAGCATCGCCCCGTCCAGGTTGAAGGCGTAGCCGAGCGGCAGGACGAAGGACGCCACCCGGTCGCGCACGCCGGCGCCCTTCAACGCCTCCAGCGTCTGGGGATAGGCCGCTTCGGAACTGGTGGTGGAGAAGGCGATGACGATCGGCTGGCGCATGAGGCGCAGGACGCTCAGCGGAGAGCGCTTCGATGCGGCCCACCCCGCGCCCAGCATCACCGCCCACAGCAGCACCAGGGCCAGATAGAAGCTGCCGAGGAAGCTGGCGTAGCTGACCACCACGCCGAAGCCCTGGACCGACAGCGCCGCCGCCAGGGCGCAGAACACCGCCACCGGGGCCACGCGCATGACCATGTCGGTGATCTTGAACATCACCTCGGTCAGCTGCTCCAGGATCTCGAGCAGGCGGGCGGCGCGCGGACCCAGCCGCGCCATCGCCACGCCGGCGAACAGCGCGAACACCACCACCTGCAGCAGCTCGTTGCGCGCCATGGCGTCGATCAGCGAGGTCGGGATCAGGTGATCGACGAACAGGCCCGGCGTCAGCGGCGTGGCTGTGGTCGCCACGTCGATGGCCTTGAGATGCAATCCTGCGCCCGGCTGCAGCCACAAGGCGACGGCGACGCCGATCAGTAGCGACACGACCGAGGCGGCCAGGAACCAGACCAGGGCCTTCAGTCCCATGCGTCCGACCTGGCCCGGGTCTCCGGTCCGGGCGACGGCGGCGGTCAGGGTCGACAGCACCAGCGGCGCCACGATCATCTGGATCAGCCGCAGGAACCCGCGGGTGACGAGCGACAGGCCGTCGGCGATGGGCTGGACGTCGGTCGGGGACAGGCCGGCATGCAATCCCAGACCCAGGGCGGCGCCGAGCGACATCGCCATTAGCATGATCAGGCCGGGATTACGCATCATGCCCAGGGATCAGGCCGGCTTGGCGAAAGCGAGCGTGGCGCCCACCAGCACGTCGATCGAGTCCACCATGGGGGCGGCGAGGTCGCCAGGCGCAAGCACCAGGGGCACTTCGGTGCAGGCGGAGACGATCACCTCGGCCCCGTTCCTGGAAAGCGCCTCGGCGATATCGGCCATCTCGGCGCTGGCGGCCGCACCGACATCGCCCGCCTTGATCCGGTAGATCAGCGCCATCAGGCGATCACGTAGCTCGCCCTCCGGAACCACCGAGGCGATGCCGACCGCCGCGAACCCGTCCTGGTACAGGCGCGCGTCCAGCGACGCCGCCGCCGCCAGCAGGCCCACCCGCTGCACGCCGGGATGATTGCGCCGCACCGCGGCGACGGTCTCGTCGATCAGGCTGATCAGCGGGGCTTTGTGCAGGGCCGAGTGGATCTCGCCCGCGAAGGCGTGGGCGCTGTTGCACACCATCACCAAGGCCTCTGCGCCAGCGGCCTCCAGCCCGGCGGCCATGGCGGCGAGCACAGGCCCCGGCGACGGCCCACGCCCGGCGAGCGCCGCGTTACGGTCGGGAACCTGGGGATTGAGATCCACCAGCACGTGGACGTGTTCCTGGTCCGTCGCCGCCGGGGTCGCCCGCTGCAGCTTGGCCAGGAAATCCAGGGTCGCGGCGGGGCCCATTCCGCCCAGCACCCCGACCGTACGCGACGGCGTGGTCATGCCGATTGCAGGATCGGTTGGTAGGCGTACAGGGCGGGAGAACCGCCGGTATGCAGGAACAGCACCTTCTCGCCCGCCTTGAACGCACCCTGGCGAACCAGGCCGATCAGCCCGGCCATGGCCTTGCCGGTATAGACCGGGTCGAGCAGCACGCCCTCCAGGCGCGCCAGCAGGCGCACCGCCTCGACCATCTCGTCGGTCGGCAGGGAATAGCCGGGGCCGACCCACTGGTCCAAGG
>FSXN01001333.1_pt1 | contig 12490 bp, 8 predicted proteins | sample 1638221 | NCBI WGS metagenome assembly FSXN01 (sample SAMEA3914788, study PRJEB12502) | metagenome | biome: forest; material: soil | place: Canada | collected 2011-07-03 | depth 0.1 m | reverse complement strand
GGCATCCAGCAGGTGCACCTCGGCCTTAGGTAGGTCGCGCCTGTAGGCCTCCGCCCCCGCCGGCAGGAAGAACGGGTCGTTGCGCCCCCAGACCGCCAGCACCGGCGGCTGCTTCTCACGCAAATAGCGCTGGAAGTCGGGATACAGCGCGACGTTGGTCCGATAGCTCAGCACCAGGTCGAGTTGGATATCCTGCGCCTCGGGACGGTGCATGTAATGCATGTCCAGGGTGTAGCCGTCGGGCGACAGCAGGTGCGCCGGCGCACCGTGGGCGTACTGGAAGCGGATAGCGTCGTCGGTCAAGGACGCACGGCACGCCTCGCGGGTCTCTGCGGTCGGCTCACGCCAATAGGTCTGCCACGGCCCCCATTCCTTGCTCAGCCCCTCGATATAGGCGTTGCCGTTCTGGGTGATGATGGCGCTGACCCGCTCGGGACGGCGCATCGCCAGGCGCAGGCCGGTCGGCGCGCCGTAGTCGAAGATGTACAGGGCGTAGCGCTGCAGGTTCAGCGCATCGACGAAGCCTTCCATCACCTGGGCCAGCTTGTCGAAGCTGTACTCGAACTGCGCACGCCCCGGCGACACGGTGTTGCCGAAACCCGGCAGGTCTGGCGCGATGACCCGGTACTTGTCCGCCAGCAGCGGGATCAGGTCGCGGAACATGTGCCCTGAGGTCGGGAAGCCGTGCAGCAGCAACAGCACCGGCGCGTCCGGCGGGCCGGCCTCGCGATAGAACACCGTGACATCGCCCACGGGCTGGGTCGCGTATCGAACCGTCATTGCATCGCTCCAGGTCTTGGGGTTTGCAGCCCCCCGGTTACGGCCCGTTCTTGGGCTGGCGAGGGCGGTTGCCGGAAGTGCGCCCACGCCCATGGCTGAGAGCAGAAAACGTCGAGACCAGTTTAGCGATGTCATGTTCAGGCCTCCCAGCCATCTTGGTGAACCTCTCTATACGCCCGCGCAAAAACTGGAATAATAGGTCTTATTAGAAAGTTCCAATTGCAGGTTTTGAAACAATGGATCGCCTGGACGCCATGGCGCTCTTCGTGGCCGCCGTGGATGAGGGATCACTAGCCGCGGCTGCGCGCAAGTTCGGCCGCTCGCCGGCCAGCGCCACCCGCGCCGTGACCCTGCTGGAAGACCTGCACGGCGAGCGCCTGCTGCACCGCACGACCCGCCAACTCAAGCTGACGGAGACCGGCCAGCAGCGGCTCTCCACCTATCGTAACATCCTGGCCGAATATGCGGTGCTGGAAGATCGACCCGACGCCGGCGCGCCGCTGGCCGGCGTGGTGCGGCTGACCACCTCCGAAATGTTCGGCCGGCTGAAACTCATGCCCGTGGTCGAGGGCTTCCTCGCCGCGCAGCCCGGCGTACGCGCCCAGGTGCTGCTGGCCAACCGGGTGGTGGATTTGGTCGAGGAAGGCGTCGACGCGGCGGTCCGGCTCGCCCCCCTGCCCGACTCGAACTTGGTCAGCATCAGGCTGGGCGAGGTCCGGCGACTGATCTGCGCCGCGCCGGACTATATCGCGCGCAAGGGCGTTCCGCAGACGCCCGCCGACCTGGCGCAGCACGACTGCATCGGCGAGACCGACGCCAACGAACACGTCCTATGGCGGTTCGCAGCGCCCGGTCCGGGCCGCGAACGGACCAGTTCGACCCAGGTTCACCCAAGGATCGCCTTGAACGGCGTGGGCGCGGCCCAGGATGCGGCTCTGCGCGGACAGGGGATCTGCCTGGCGTTCTCCTATCAGGTCGCCGAGCATGTGGCCGCCGGCCGGCTGGTCATGCTGCTCGCCGACTACGAACCCCAGCCCACGCCGGTCCATTTCGTGTTCCACCCGATCCCGCGCCGCAGCGGCCTCCTGCGCGCCTTCATCGACTACGCCACGCCGAGATTGCGGGAGGATCTGACGGGTGTCGGCGAAATGATCGCCTGAACGACGCAATTGCAAGCTGGTGGCGCCCTGGAGCCAAGCCTGCGCGGGTCGACAGCTCGGCGATAACGTTCAAGAAGTTATTCGCTCGACCGTCTAAGCCTCGGCCTCGATAGCCCCCAAGCGATTGACGGATCGCCGCCCGACGCCGAGCGACCGTCTCGTGGGGGCTGCCGCTGCGTAGACCTCCGGAGGATGAAATGGTGCAGGAAACCAAGCGATTTACATCGGCGACGGGCGCGCCTGTCCCTGACAACACCAATATCGTCACCGCCGGCCCGCGCGGCCCCGCCCTGCTGCAAGACATCTGGCTGATCGAGAAGCTGGCCCACTTCGACCGCGAAGTGATCCCGGAGCGGCGCATGCACGCCAAGGGCTGGGGCGCCTACGGGACCTTCACCGTCACCCACGACATCACCCGCTACACCAAGGCCAAGCTGTTCTCCGAGATCGGCAAGAAGACCGACCTGTTCCTGCGCTTCTCCAGCGTCGCCGGTGAACGCGGGGCGGCCGACGCCGAGCGCGATATCCGCGGCTTTGCGGTCAAGTTCTATACCGAGGATGGCAACTGGGACATCGTCGGCAACAACACCCCGGTGTTCTTCTTCCGCGACCCGCTGCGTTTCTCGGATCTGAATCACGCCATCAAGCGTGATCCGCGCACGGGCCTGCGTTCGGCCGACAACAACTGGGATTTCTGGAGCCTGCTGCCCGAAGCCCTGCACCAGGTGACCATCGTGATGTCGGAGCGCGGCATCCCCAAGAGCTTCCGCCACATGCACGGCTTCGGCAGCCACACCTTCTCGATGATCAACGCCGACAACGAGCGGGTGTGGGTGAAATTCCACTTCCGTACCCAGCAGGGGATCGACAACCTGACCGACGGCGAAGCGGCGGCGATCGTCGCCGGCGATCGCGAGAGCCATGGCCGGGACTTGCTTGAGAGCATCGATAACGGCGACTTCCCCAAGTGGACGCTGTTCATCCAGGTGATGACCGAGGCGCAGGCCAAGACCCATAAGCATAACCCCTTCGACCTGACCAAGGTCTGGCCCAAGGGCGAGTATCCCCTGATCGAGGTCGGAGTGATGGAGTTGAACCGCAATCCGGACAACTACTTCGCCGAGACGGAACAATCCGCCTTCTCACCCGCCAACGTGGTGCCGGGGATCAACTTCTCGCCGGACAAGATGCTACAGGCGCGGCTGTTCTCCTATGGCGACACCCAGCGTTACCGGCTCGGCGTCAACTTCAACCACATCCCGGTCAATGCGCCGCGCTGCCCGCACCTGAGCTATCACCGCGACGGGGCGATGCGCGTCGACGGCAACCTGGGCGGCACCACCTCGTTCCACCCCAACAGCGAAGGGCTTTGGGCCAACCAACCGCAATATGCGGAACCAGCCCTTCACATCGAAGGCGACGCCGACCACTGGGATCACCGGGTGGACGACGACCACTGGGAGCAGCCCGGCAACCTGTTCCGCATGATGACGCCGGTCCAGCGCCAGGCCCTGTTCGAGAACACCGCCCGGGCCATGGCCGGGGTGCGCCAGCACATCCTGGAGCGCCACGCGGCCAACTGCGCGCGCGCGGACCCGGCCTATGGCGCGGGCGTCGCCGCGGCCCTGGGCCTGAAGTCGAGCGACCCCACCGGGCGCGAGCCCGCGCCGGCGCTGTAAACCGAAGCGGACGTCGGCGGCGATCAGGTCGCCGGCGTCCGTCTCCGCTAAGAAATCATCGCTTGCGCCGCCGCCAGGGCCCACGCCGCCAGGGACAGGTGCAGCGCATCCAGTCGCAGGGCGCCAGCGCCCATCGCCACCTGGCTTACGATAGCGACCAGAAGCGCGGCGGCCGCCCCGAACGACCAAGAGCGCGCGGCGCGGCGCTTCGCGACCCCGGCGACCACGTGGGCCAGGAGCAGCGGCCCGATCAGCGGCGTGAAGGCAAACAGCAAGAGCCCCGCAACCAGTACGGCCGCGAACACCCCGGCCTGGAGCCAGCGACGGCGCGGCGCGACCAGACCTGCGAGCACAGCGGCCAGCGCCAGCGCGAAGCCCAGGCTCTTGACCAGCCCGGTCAGCAGCTCGTGGACATGGCCTACGGGACTTCCGCCCAGTCCAGCGTACTGGGCCGCGCCGAACAGGGCGTCCAAGGCAAGGAGCGCCAGGGCCAAGCCCAGGCCAGTGTCAGGCAACCGCCGGGCGTCGATCCGCAGTCGGTAAACCGCCCAGCCGCACGCCGCAGCCAGGACCAGTTCAGCAAGCCAGATGCTCAAACCGACATCGCCCGCGCCTTGATGCCCGCCGAGGTCAGGCGCGAGCCATCATGGCTCCAGCCGGGTTCGGCGAAGACGTAGAACAGTCGTTGCCGCAGCGTCAGGCCTGGGCGCGTCGCATCGCGGAAGATCGCCACATATTCGTGCACCGCCACCCTAAGCGGATTGAAGGTGCCGATGTTCTTCACCAGTCCGAATTGCGGCGGATCGCTGGGCTCTTCCGGCGCGAAGCTGCCGAACAGCCGGTCCCACACGATCAGCGTGCCGGCGTAGTTGCTGTCGAGGTAGCGCGGGTTGCGGGCGTGATGACCGCGGTGATGGGATGGCGTGTTGAACACCGCTTCGAACCAGGTTGGGAGGCGCTTGATCGCCTGGGTATGGACCCAGAACTGATAGACCAGATTCGCCGCCCCGACGAAGGCCAGCATCACCGGGTGGAAGCCGAGCCACGCCAGCGGCGCCTGCAGCAGCACAAGCCCGGTGAACTCCCCGGTCCAGGGCTGTCGCAGGGCGGTGGACAGGTTGTAGTGCTGGCTGGAGTGGTGGACGACGTGGCTGGCCCAGAACCAGCGCGAGCGATGCGACAGCCGGTGGGACCAGTAGTAGCGCAGGTCGTCCAGCACGAAGCACAGCCCGATCATCAGCAGATTGACCGGCGCCGTGAACAGGCGCGCGCGATAGATGGCCAGCAACAGCGTAAACCCGATCGCCTTGAACAGCAGGCCCGAGACCGAACTGCCGAAGCCCATCAGCAGGCTGGTCGCCGTATCGCGGGTCTCGTAGGCGCGCTCTTGCCGGCGGATCGCCAGCAGCGCCGCCTCGCCGATGATCAGGGCGATGAAGATCGGGACGAAAACCGTGGTGGGGTCGCCGAGCTTGCTGAGATCGATCGCATGCATCATCCGTCGCCTCGCTTTCGATCGTGCTTGGCCGCCCAAGCGTAGGCGCGGTTGGCGTCGGCGAACTTGAGTTTCACCGTCGGGTGGCCGAAATCGCGCGTCCTCAGCCGCACCTGACCGCGTGTATCCGCGTTTACGGACGCCAGGTCGGCGTCGTTGAGAACCAGGGTGGTCCAGCCAGCGCCGACCGCCTGCACCACCCCAAAGGTGTGCGGTGTTTCGGTGTCGATCAAGGCGACATCTCCGCCCTCCAGCACCTCAGCGCCGAGCGCCTGATGCTCAGGGTGCTCCGAGCGGAAGCGGGCCAGCGCGTCTTCAGCCGTCAGGGACGCCGTCGCGCGCCGCCCCCATAGCAGGTGAACGAACACCGTCAGCCCGGCCACGCCCGCGATAGCGACGCCAAGTTGCGCGATGACGGCGGAAGGCGTCGCCACATGAAGTTCCTGCATGGCCCCGGGGGGATCGTCAGGTTTGGGGCGCCGCTGGCGCCCCTCCCCGCAATCAGAAGTTCGCCGTCAACCGGGCGCCGACGTAACGCTGGGCGTCACGCGGAACCTGCAGGCGGGTGTAGGAGCCCGGGGCGATCCCGTTGCCCGACGGCGTGATGAAGGTGGTGTAGTACTGGTTGGTGAGGTTCTTGCCATAGAGCCCCAGGGTGTACTTGCCGTCCTTGGTCAAGAAGATCAGCCCGGCGTCCCACAGGCCGTACGGCGGCTGCTGGGCCAGGGGCGTCTGGTCGATGTCGAAATTGATCAGGCTGGAATAGGTGTAGGTAGAGTTCACCCGCACGTTGAACGGCACGAAATCGGGAAGCGGCACGCGATAGTCGGAGGTAATGTCGAACTTGTTCTTCGGCGCGAACGGCAGGCGGTGGCCATTGTGCAGCACGCAGGTCGTCAGGGGCGACCCCGACAGGCCGGCGCAATTGTAGTTGACGATATAGGCCTCGTCATAGGTGTAGCCGCCGGTGAAAGTCAGGTCCGACGTCGCCCGCCAGGACAGATCGAACTCCGCCCCGCGCGACCTGACGCTGCCGGCGTTCTTCAGCGTCACCACAGTGATGCCGTTAAGGTTTTCGAAGCTGTTGGCCTGGAAGTTGCTGAAATCCTCCCAGAACAGGTCGGCGTTGAAGGTCACCCGCCGATCGAAGAACTGGCTCTTGGTGCCGAACTCATAGGCGTTGGAGGTTTCCGGCGAGATCTTGCCCGTGTTGGTGATCGCCTCGCTGTAGAAATCGTTGAGCGACGGGCCTTTGTAGCCTCGCGAATAGGTCACGTAGATCATGTTGTCGGGATAGAGCTGATACTGCACGCCGCCCTTTGCCGACACCCCGACCGCCTCGGCATGTTCGGCGTAGTGGAAGGTCGTGTTGATGCCGGGTGTACCGGTCGGCCCATCCAGGATGCGGCCGAAGTCGTATTGCACCCGGTCATGGGAGAAGCGCAGGCCGCCGATCAGGCTGAGCTTGTCGGTGACGTCGTAGTTCGCCTGCCCGAACAAAGCCTGGTTGTAGAACTTGGTGTTCCAGGCCGCCGGCCCGCTGGCGTCGACGATGGTGCTGACGCCCGGCGCGGTGCTGCAGGGCTGGGAGCCCGTAGCATTGACCGGCAGGGTCGAGGCCGTGCAGCGATCGACGAAGCGGTTGAACCAGTCGTTCTCGTCCGTATACCAGAAGAAGCCGCCGAACACGTACTTCAGCCGCTGGCCGGACGGCGACGCAATGCGAAGCTCCTCGCTGTACTGGTTGTAGTTCAGCGCCCCGAAATCCTTGTCGTCGATATCGACCGAATTGACGTAGTCGCAGCAGGTGGCGTGGAAGTCGCCGTCCCGGATCTGCTTGTTACGCCAGTTCCGCCAGGCCGTGATCGAGGTCAGGGTATAGCCGTCGAAGGTCCAGTCGAACTGCCCCGACACGCCGCCGTTGGTGTCCTTGGTCTGCGGCGTCAGGTTGTCGTAGACTTCCTTGCTGCCGAAATAGGCCTTCACCGGTGCGATCGAGGGCAGCAGGATATTGGTCAGGGCGGCGTTGGGAACCAAGGTGCCCAGCACGTCGGCGCAGCAGTTGTCGCTGTTATGGGTGAAATCGCCGCGCAGGGTGAATTTGAGGTTGTTGGTGATGTCGAACACCAGGCCGCCGCGCAGGCCGTAATACTTGAACCCGTTGGTCCACGTGTTCTGGTAGGCGTTAAAGATATTGCCGCGATAATCGCCATAGACACCGGACAGCACGAAGCCGATCCGGTCGGTCAGAGAACCGCTGATGTTGCCGTCGGCATGGTACTCGCCGCCTTCGTAATAGCCGAAGGAGACGTCGCCGGTGAGATCCTTGGTCGGCCCCTTGGTGATGATGTTCACCGCGCCCGCAGAGGCGTTCTTGCCGAACAGGGTGCCCTGCGGCCCGCGCAGCACTTCCACATGGTCGATGTCGGCGAAAGGCTGGAACGCCATGCCGGCGCGGCCGTAGACCACGCCGTCGATCACGGTCGAAACGCTCGGCTCGGCTCCGGACGAGAACGACTGGGTGCCTATGCCTCGGATCGACAGGGTCGAATTGACGTTGGCGGTGCCCTTCTTGAACGTCAGCGAGGGCACGATCTGATCCAGGCCCTCGGCGTTGACGATGTCGTTCTGCTTCAGCACGTCGGAGCCGACGACACTGATCGCCAGCGGCACCTTCTGCAGGTTTTCCGACCGCTTCTGGGCGGTGACGACCACCTCGCCCAGCTGGGTCGGCGCAGCAGCGGCCGGTGCGGTCTGCACCGGCGGTTGCGCGGGGGCCTGGGCGGAGTCGGGCGCAGGCGACGGCGGGGCTGGCGGCGAGGCTTGCTGGGCGAAGGCCGGCGCCGCGGCCAGCAGCGCCGACAGCGAGACCGCTGCGAGCAAGGTTAAGCGGCTGAAATTGCAGCCCATGAAATTCTCCCCCTTTGAGCCGAAGCTCTTCGCGGTCTGTCGAATCTCACGATCCCGCCGCGTTGATTTGGTTAGACCAAATATGTCAGGCCACGGTCAATGGCTCCGCTCTGTAGTTTGCCATTGGTTGCTCGCGCGCCACAGCCCTATTCGCCGCTCAATCCCAGCAAAAAATGACTATGCCCGTTGGTAGCATCCGTGCGGATGAAGAAGGGCGGGCGGTCATATGGCGCTGGCCGTTCGACGATCTGGCCGCCCTCCAAAACCTCGCCGCTCCAGCCGTCGGCCCAGCCCGCACCGGCAGGCAGGCGTACGGCGCGGGAGGAAACGCCGGGCTCTACAACAGGCGCGACCAGCACCGCGTCTCCCAGCATGAAGTCGGAGGTTTCACGCCAAACCTCGGCATCATCGGGGAAATCGTAGAACAGTGGTCTGACCACTGGCTCGAAGGCCTGGCGATAATGGGTTAGCAGACTGGCCAGATAGGGTTGCAGCCGGGTGCGGAACCGCATCAGGGCGCGGATCTCGTCCAGCACCTCAGGGTGCATCCAGGGTTCGTTTACGCTGCCGTCGTCGTTCCAGGAATGGATCGAGAACCGCGGCATGAACACCCCGAACCCGACCCAGCGCGCGAACAGCTCGGCGTCCGGCCGCGGCCCGGCGAAACCGCCGATGTCATGGCCGATGTTCGACACACCCGATAGGGCCAGGCCCAGTCCCATCGGGATGTTCCAGCGCAAGGCCTGCCAAGAGGTGTAGTTGTCGCCCGACCAGGTCTGGGCGTAGCGCTGCATCCCCGCAGCCCCCGAGCGCGAAACCAGGAATGGCGGCTGGTCGGGCGCATGTTTGCGCTGCGCCTCGCGCGAGGCTTGCAGCATCAGCAGGGTCTGCAGCGGCTTCATCTCGATCGCCGGGAACGGCGCGCCGAAACCGTGGGCCAGCGCCCTCGGGTCGGTCACCTCGTACTCGTTGTTGTCGTTCCAGGTCGCCGCGATCCCAAGGTCCAGCAGTTGGGCGGTCACCCTGCCCCGCCACCAGTCCGCCGCCGCCGGGTTGGTGAAGTCCAGATAGGCGCCTGGCGCGTCCCAGAACTGCGCCAGGGCGGGCCGGCCGTCGGCATCTGCGAGCAGCAGGCCCTGTTCGGAGGCTTGAGCATAGGCTGGGTGGTCGATCAGCAGCGCCGGCTTGATATTGGCGATCAGCTTCACCCCGGCCCTGGCGTAGCTGTCCACGAACCCGGCCGGATCGGGGAACTTGTCCCGGTTCCAGTGGAAGACGTAGCGGCGATCGCCGATCGAGGTGTAGCCGGACGAGAGGTGGAACGAGTTGCACGGGATGTCGTGGCGCTGCAGGTCGGTCAGGAAACCCGCCATGCGCGCCTGAGCATCCGGCGCGTCGGTATAGCTCATGGTCGAGCCGGAATAGCCCAGCGCCCAATCCGGCGTCTCAGCCGGCCGTCCCGTCAGCCAGGTGAAGCGCCGCACCACTTCAGGCACGCCCGGCCCCGCCAGCACGTAGAGATCCAGGTCGCCATGGTCGGCGGCGAAATAGCGATAGGGGCCGTGGTAGTTGCTGTGCTCGCAGCCGAAGTCGAAGCTGCAGTCCGACAGGGTGTCGTAGAACAGGCCAAACGCCAGGCCGGTTTCCGGTTTGCGGGTGATGTAGAACGGAATGTGCTTGTAGAGCGGATCGGACGTCTCGGCGTCGTAGCCCATGGCGTCGATGTTGCTGATCCGAAAGCGCCGACCGGCCCGGTCCATCGCGCCGGATCGCTCGCCCAGGCCGAAATACTGTTCGCCAGTCGTACGCGCCAGGTAGTGACGCACCACCCCGCCCCACCAGCCGAAGTCGTAGGCCTGGGTCGGCCGATCGGCCATCGCATCCAGCCACACCCCGTCACGCCGGATCGCCAAGCGGCAGGCGAAGTTCTTAAGCTCGATATCCACGCGCACACAGGCCGTCTCGATCCGCACCCGGTCGGGATCGCGATCTTCCAGGATGAATTCCGGGCAGCTGAAGCCCGCCAGATCGAAGCGGTCACGGCCCTCCGCCGGCACGTCGTCGGCGCCCGCCGCCACGGTCCAGCTGCGCGGATGGTTCAGCCGCCCGTCGGGGAGCACCATCAAGCGCACCACGTCCTCTTCCAGCACGAACAGGTGGGCCACTGCGCCGGTGTCGCTGGCGAAGGTCAGCCGCGCGCCAAACGCCTCGGCCAGGTGAAACACGGGCGGACGATCAAGGGTGGCGCTGCGCATCAGGCGGCCTCGTCTATCGGAGCAATCCCGCGCAGCATCACGATCAGCATGACTGCGCCCAGGATATCGAACGCGCTGAGGCAGGCGAAAAGCGGGCCATAGCCGGTAGCCTGCACCACCTGCCCAATCAGCAGCGAGAACAATAGCCCACCTGCCCAGCCGGCTGAACCGATCCAGCCGTTGGCGGTCCCAAGCGTTCGCGACGGAAACAGGTCCGCGCTGAGGGTGTTGATGGTCACCGAGATCATCTGGTGAGCGAACCCACCGGCGCAGAGCAGTCCGATCGCCGCCACGGGACCGGCGACCAGGCCTACACATCCGGGCAGGATCATCAGGGCCGCGCCCAGCACCATCGAGGCCTGCCGCGCGTTGAGCAAGCTCAGTTGGAAACGGCGCATCAGCCAGGGCGAAAGATAGCCGCCCGCCACGCCGCCGAGATCCGCCGCCAGGAATGGCGCCCAGGCGAACAGGGCGATCTGGGTCAGGTTCCAGTGCCGCTCGACCGAGAGATAGAGCGGAATCCAGAAGCTGAAGGTCTGCCACGCCGGCTCCGCCAGGAACCGCGGGATCGCCAGGGCCCAGAACCGCCGCTGGCGCAGGACCGTCCCCAAGCTTTCCCGCTGGGCCGGCGCACGCTTCAGCCCGACCGGCGACCGATACAGCGCCAGCCACAGGCCGGCCCAAACGACGCCCAGCAATCCCGTCGCCACGAAGGCCGAGCGCCAGCCGAAACTCAGGGTCAGCCACACCGTCAGCGGTGGCGCGATCATGGCTCCCAGCGACGTGCCGACGTTGAACCAACCCACCGCGGTCGAGCGCGCCGCGCCCTGGAACCACTCGGAAACGGCCTTCATCCCGGCAGGGATCGCGGCCGCCTCGCTGGCGCCCAGCAGGCCGCGGCAGGCCGCCAGGCCTGGCCAGCCGGTTACGCCTGCATGCAGCACGCCTGCCGCGGACCAGGCCAAGGCGAAGGCGGCGAATCCGACCCGCACCCCAACCAGGTCCAGCACGCGTCCACACAGCGGCTGAACTACGGTGTAGGCGAGCTGGAACGCCCCGATGACGTAGGAATATTCCCGCGCGCCGAAATGCAGCACGTCGCGCAGTTGCGGGGCCAGCACCGCCAGGGCGTTGCGCGACAGGTAGTTGACGATGGTGCCCAGGCTGATGAGGGCGACGACGCCCCAGCGGTAGACGGGCCGGTCCATCCCCACGGCCTTAGCCCGCAGCCAGGACGGCGCAGGCGCCGGGCTTCCCGGCGACCGCTTCCTCTGGTCGCGATACTGCTGCGCTGTTCATCCGGTTGGACCCGTTATTTTGGTCCAGTCTAGGCACGCCGGATCGGCAAAGGCAAACGCTGGTCAGACCAATTTCCACACCAAGCCGCCGCATCGTGAGGCCTCGACACGACGGTCGAGGCCTGCTGCCAGGCGATCATCAGGCCGCGCGGCGCGGCGAGCTCCGGGCGCCGGAACGATTGGCGGAAGCGCCGCCCGCATCGACCTGGAAACGGCCGACCAGGCGCGAGAGGTCGGAGGTCTCGTGCTCCAGCCCCTTGGCGGCGGCGGTGGCTTCCTCAACCATGGCCGCGTTTTGCTGGGTGACGTGATCCATTTGGTTCACAGCCGAATTGACCTGGGCCAGACCTGAAGCCTGTTCCTGCGAAGACGAGGCGATCTCGGCGACGATCTCGTTGATCGACACGACTTGCTCGACGATCTTCGCCAGCGCCCTGCCGGCCTCGCCTACCAGACGCACGCCGTCTTTCACCTGGCCGTCGGAGGCGTTGATCAACGCCTTGATTTCCTTGGCGGCTTCAGCCGAGCGCTGGGCCAGGGCCCGCACTTCCGACGCCACGACCGCGAAACCGCGACCCGCATCGCCGGCCCGGGCTGCTTCCACCCCGGCATTGAGGGCCAGCAGGTTGGTCTGGAAAGCGATCTCGTCGATCACGCCGATGATCTGGCCGATCTGCTGGGACGACGCCTCGATCTGGCCCATGGCCTCGACCGCACGCGTCACCACCTGACCCGAGGTCACGGCCTCACCCTGGGCGACCTGCACCGCCGAGCGGGCCTGTGCGGAGCCTTCGGCAGTCTTGCGCACCGTAGCGGTGATCTCGTCCAGGGCGGCGGCGGTTTCTTCCAGGTTGGCGGCCTGCTGTTCGGTGCGGCGCGACAGATCGTCGGAGGCGATCGAAATCTCCTGCGT
>FSXN01000226.1_pt1 | contig 12561 bp, 10 predicted proteins | sample 1638221 | NCBI WGS metagenome assembly FSXN01 (sample SAMEA3914788, study PRJEB12502) | metagenome | biome: forest; material: soil | place: Canada | collected 2011-07-03 | depth 0.1 m | reverse complement strand
TGGCTGGCCTCGACGATCTCGCGTGCGAAGCCGGCCATGATGTTGCCGTCCCCGGTCAGGGCCACGGCATGGGTGTCGCGCGCCAGGAGCTGGCGGCCCGAGGCGAGCTCCAGTCGGCGGATGTGCTGGCTGATGGTGGACTGACTGAGGCCCAATTGGCGTCCAGCGGCCGTGAAGTGCCGCGTCTCCACCACCGCCAGGAATGTCTTCAAAAGATTGGTGTCAAACATGTCGGTCATTCTGCGACGTCATGAGCGTAATTGCTTCCGAGTTGCTTCGCGCGAGGCCTAGATTGCCGGGCCTCGCAAGCTGCTGATTGCGGCATTATTTCAGATCCTACACGAAGATTGGGTCTGTGGATGGTGTTTTTGCTTGCGGAAAGTCGAGATTTTTGTCGCGCTTCTGCTTCGCAGTGGGAGTGCTTTCGGAGGATATTCATGAAAGACCTGTCCAGACGCAATATCTTGACCGCAACTGCCGTGGGTGGTGCGGTCGCGGCGGCGGGTGTCGCCGCCAGCGCGGCCCCGGTCGGCTTCGGCAATCCGGACCGTCCGCAAGAAGGCCGCATCAACACCACGCCTGGCGCCTTCAGCGAGCCTGGCCCGAAGAATCCGGCTCTGGCCGGCCAGTTCCCCTCGTTCCAAGACCCGCCTCCGACCGATGTCGCAGGCATGGACCTGTTCTGGGCGTCGTTCAACAACGCGCACAAGCGAGTGCAGAGCGGCGGTTGGGCTCGGGAAGTCACCCAGGCCGACTTCGCCATCTCCAGCGCCGTCTCCGGCGTGAACATGCGGCTGGGCCGTGGCGGCGTGCGTGAGCTGCACTGGCACCAGCAGGCCGAGTGGGCGGTGATGACCGACGGCCAGTGCCGCATCACCGTGCTCGACGCCGAAGGCCGGCCTGCCGTCCGCGACGTGAAGCAGGGCGACCTCTGGTACTTCCCGCCGGGCCTGCCGCATTCGCTTCAGGGCCTGGGGCCGTCGGGCGCCGAATTCACCCTGGTGTTCGACAACGGCTACGCCTCGGAATTCAACACCCTGCTGCTGACCGAGTGGATGGCGCACACCCCGCCCGAGGTGCTGGCCGAGAACTTCAACCTGCCGGTCGACGCCTTCAAGAAGATCCCGGTCGACGACCTGTGGATCTATCAGGGCCCCGAGCCCATGTCGCTGGAAGCGGCGCAGAAGGCGGTCAAGTCGCCGCTCGGCGAGCCGGAGTTCGAGTTCACGTTCTCGATGAACGACATGAAGCCGAACAAGGTCACCAAGGGCGGCGAGGTCAAGATCATCGACAGCCGCAACTTTCCGGTCTCCAAGACCATCGCCGCGGCGCTGGTGACGGTGAAGCCGGGCGGGATGCGCGAACTGCATTGGCACCCCAACGCCGACGAGTGGCAGTACTACATCTCGGGCGAGGCCCGCATGACGGTGTTCAACACCGGTCCGCGCGCCCAGACCGCCGACTTCCGCGCCGGTGACCTCGGCTACGTGAAGAAGAGCTTCGGCCACTACGTGCAGAACACCGGGACCACTGACCTGGTGTTCATGGAGATCTTCAAGGACGACAAGTTCTCTGAAGTGTCCCTGGCCCAGTGGCTGGCCTGCACGCCACCGGATCTGGTCTCCTCGCACCTCAACATGGATCCGAACCTGTTCGAGCAGTTCAAGATCCGCCAGGTCGTGGTTCCGACCTGAGGCCCGCGCCCAGCCGGGTCGGCGCCCCCGACCCGGCTGGGCGGCTCCCTACACGCCGTCACAAACCAGCTCCCGCAGCTGAGAGGTCCCGAGCATGTCGCCTCCGCCCACCGCCGAAGCCTTCGCGCCATCGACCGACTTCTTCCCGACCTTCGCCCCCGCCGGTGGCGTCGGACTGGGTCGCCAGCGGCGTCCGCAACTGCAGGCGATGCGCCGTCGGATGGCTGCGGTCGCCGGCCTGCTGGTCGGGCCGGGCGTGCTGGCCATGCTGGGCGAGAACGACGGCCCCAGCATGCTGTCCTACGCCAGCAGCGGGGCGAGCTACGGCATCGGTTTCTTCCTTCCCTTCATCCTGGTCACCTTCGCTGCCGCCTATGTGGTGCAGGAAATGGCCATGCGGCTTGGCGCGGTCACGGGCCGCGGCTATGGCGAGCTGGTGTTCCAGCGTTTCGGCCGCTTCTGGGGCTGGACCTCGGCGCTGGATTTGGTGGCGACCAACCTGATCACCCTGATCACCGAGGTGATCGCCATCCGCCTGGGCATGGGTTTCTTCGGCGTGCCGGCCTGGGGCGCGGTCGCCTGCGCGGTGGCCCTGGTCGCCGCGGCTGGCTTTGGCGGACGCTATTCGCGCTGGGAGCGCGTGAGCGCGGGCCTGGCGGTGTTCAACCTGATATTCGTGGTGGTGGCGGTGTTTTCCCATCCCTCCGCCGGGGACGTGGCCCGTTCGGTCGCCACCTGGGGGCCGCTGCCCCAGGCCGGGCTGTCGGCCTTCCTGCTGATGGTGGTGTCCAACATCGGCGCCACCGTCACCCCCTGGATGCTGTTCTTTCAGCAGAGCGCCTCGGTCGACAAGGGCATGGCCGGAAGCGACATCCGCAAGGGCCGGATCAACACGGCGCTGGGTGCGGTGCTGGCGGCGGTGGCCGGCGCGGCGGCCCTGATCGCCGCGGCGCCCCTGTTCGCCCACCACGTGGACATGAGCCGCTTCGAGGGCGGCGCCGGCTTCGCCCAGGCTCTGCAGCCCTACATCGGCCACTGGGGCTCGAGCCTGTTCGCCCTCGGTCTGATCGAGGCCGGTGCGGTGGCCATGCTGACCATCTCCGCCAGCAGCGCCTACGCGGTGGGCGAGGTGGTCAAGGGGGCGGTGTGCAGCTTCAACGCCTCGCCCAAGGACGCCCCGCTGTTCCATGGCGTGAACGTGGGCATGACCGCGCTCGCCGGCGCCGTGGTGCTGATCCCCGGCGCACCGCTGATGGCCATTTCGCTGAACGCCAACCTGCTGGCCACGATCCTGATGCCGGCCTCGCTGGTGTTCCTGCTGATCCTCAGCAACGACAAGGCGATCATGGGCCGCCACGCCAATGGCCGGCTCGCCAATGTGATGGGGATTTCCATCACCGCCCTGGTGGCCCTGGCCGGCGGCGCCTACGCCGTGGTCGGCTTCCTCGGCGCCATCGGCTTCAAGATCGCCTAACACCCGACAAGGACAGGAGAGCCTCGTGATGGACCCGACCCGCTATTCGCCCAACACCGCCGCCAAGCCGGTCGCCAGGGCTGTGGCCTGGGACCGCACGACGCCCGAGCCCTATGCCCAGATGCAGCTCAGCCCCGCGGCGCGGGCTGGCCTGATGGGGCTGCGGCTGTTTCTGGGCCTGATCACGGCGATGGCGCTGTTCACCTTCGTGCACGGACTCCACGGCTGAGCTTAAGCCGCCCGCGCTGCGACCAGGGCTTCGCACAGAGCCAGGCTGTCATAAGGCTTGGCGAGGCTGGGGATCGACGGTGACGGCGCGTCTGAACTGGAGCCGCCGCCCAGGGCCAGCACCAGGCCGAGCCTTGGTTGGATTTCGCGCGCGCGCTGGATCAGCGTCGGCGCGGTCATGCCCGGCGGATCGCAGGCGGTGACCAGCACATCGATCGGATCGGTCGCCAGGGTGGCGAGGGCCGCCTTGGTGTCGGCGGCCTCGAACACCGCATGACCGAGCGCGCGGGCGAGGTCCCCCAGACCTGATCGCACGGGGTCGTCGTCCTCCAGGACTAACAGCGCCAGCCGGCCGGACGGGATCGACGTTTCCGGCGCCGGGGGCGGCGGAGCAGCCGGGGCCGACGCGCCGCTGCGCTTGCGTTTGCTGGCGGCCAGGGCGCGGCGGATCTGATTGGCCATGGCCTCGCGGGTGTAGGGCTTGGGGAGCAGCTTCACCTCGGTCGCCAGCCGGCTTTCGATCAGCATGATGTCTTCGGCGTAGCCCGAGGTGAACAGCACCGCGATATGGGGCAGGCGATCGCGCGCCCGGCGGGCCAGGTCGCGGCCGTCGAGCGGCCCCGGCATCACCACGTCGGTGAACAGCAGGTCGATGGGCGCTCCGCTGTCCAAGATCGCCAGGGCGCCCATGGCGTCCCGCGCTTTGAGCACGCGGTAGCCCAGCTCGGTCAGCAGTTCGACGGCGGTGTCGCGGACCTCATCCTCGTCGTCCACCACCAGGATGGTGCGCCCGCCGCCGCTGGTGGTGACCAGTTCAGCTGGTTTGAACGTCTCGACTGCATCGGCGGCCTGATCGGTGCGGGGGAGGTAGAGGCGCAAGGTCGCGCCATGGCCAAGTTCGCTGTGGATGCGCACGTGGCCGCCGGACTGCTTGACGAAACCGTAGACCATCGACAGGCCCAGCCCAGTACCCTTGCCCGGCGGCTTGGTGGTGAAGAATGGCTCGAAGGCCTGCTCCATCACTTCGCGGCTCATGCCTGCGCCGGTGTCGCTCACCGAAAGCATCACGTACTGGCCCGGCGTAAGATCATGCTGGTCGCGCGCATAGGCGGGGTCGAGGTAGGCGTCGGCGCAGGTGATTGTCAGCCGGCCGTTGTCGCTCATGGCGTCGCGGGCGTTGATGGCCAGGTTAAGCAGGGCGTTCTCGAGCTGGGGCGGGTCGACGAAGGCGTTCCAGAGGCCCGGGGAAAACACTGTATGCACCTCGATCCCGTCCCCGAGCGCGCGGTGCAGCATGTCGTCCATGCCCAGGACCAGACGGTTGACCGCGACCGGGCGGGGCTGAAGCGGCTGGCGGCGTCCGAAGGCCAGGAGCTGGCTGGTCAGCTTGGAGCCGCGCGCCACGCCCGCAAGTGCGTTGGCCACCCGCCGTTCGGCCCGCGCATTGCCGGCCACGTCCTTGGCCAGCAGTTGCAGATTGCCGGACACCACCTGCAGCAGGTTGTTGAAGTCGTGGGCCACCCCGCCGGTGAGCTTGCCGATGGTCTCCATCTTCTGCACCTGGGCCAGTGCGGCTTCGGTCTGGCGGCGTTCGGCGATCTCAGCCGCGACGCGGGCTTCCAGGGTCTCGTTGAGCCGGCGCAACTGGGTCTCGGCGTTGGAGCGGAAGCGGATTTCCGTCGGTGATTCCACCGCCAGCGGTTCGCTTTCGCCCTCGCAGGCCGGGCGGTTGCGGTCGGCCTGGACCCGGTCCGTCACCTCGGTCGTGGCGCAGATCAGGCCGGCGATACTGCCGGCGTCGTCGTGAAGCGGGGTGAAGGACAGGTTGAACCAGGCATCCTGGTGTCGTCCCTGCCGCACGAGCCGAAACCGCTGTTCGCGGAACAGGCTGCTCTCGCCGTCCAGGGTCCGCGTGACGATCGGGGCGAAATAGTCCCACACCCCCGCCCAGACCTGGCGCAGCGGCCGGCCCAAGGCCTTGGCGTGCAGTTCCAGCTCGGGAAAGGTAGCGGCGTAGGCGTCGTTGTAGAGGAAGGCCAGCTCACCGCCCCAGGCGGCGAACAGCGGCTGGCGCGAGGCCAGCGCCATCTGCAGCACGGTGCGCAGCGAGATGGGCCACGCCTCGACCGCGCCAATGCCGGCTGCGGTGAAGCCAGGCGCTCGCAGCCGACCGCCTATATCGCCGCCACCGGCAGGCCAGACGCGACCCATGTCCTGCGACGCGCTCATCGCTTCGCTTTCCCATGTGCGTTCGGGGCCAACCAATCCGCCGCACGGACAAGCAGGCATGCTGCTCACATGTCCAACGAATGGAAACGGGAAGGGTTCGAACGCCCCTGGTCAGGGAACGCGCTTCAGGCGTCGGCGATCAGGCGAGGACCCGGTGGGCGTTGGATTTCAAGCGGCGGATCCAGGACGGCCAGCGCCGTCGAGGGGGCGCTCGAACAGGCGTTGGGGCAGGCTCGGCGTCGCTCGCTTCAGCCGCATCGGCCTTGGCATGCAGCTCCGTCGCCTGCGCGATCAGGCGTTCTTTGTCGCGGCCGTAGGAAACCAGGCTGGCTAGGCGTTCGGCTTCTTCGGCGCGGGCTCTGTAGCGTTCGGACTTCGACATTTGCTCTTCCCCACCGCACCAACTCGCGAAGGGGGCGGAACGATGCAGGCCGGATCGATGAAACAGGCTTTGGGGCTCAAAAACTAACTAGGTGTGTCCCATCCGCCGCCCAGGGCGAGGAAGATCGTCACCTGGTCCTGCGATAGCTGAACGTTGGAGGTGGCGAGCGCGTCGTCGGCCGAGGCCAGGGTGCGCTGGGCGTCCAGCAGCGACAGATAATCGACCCGGCCATTGGTGTGTAGCTGGTTAGCCTGCTGCTCCGCTTCCGCCGCCCGGTCGCGCACGCGCTTCAGGTCGGCGTTGCGATCCAGGTCGTGGCTATAGGCGGTCAGGGCGCTTTCGGCTTCGCGCAGCGCATTCAGCACCACCCCGTCGAAGTGTGCGAGCGTGCCCTGGGTCGTGGCCTTGGCCTGGGCGATCTTGGCCCGGGCGACGCTCTGGTTCAGTTGCCAGGTGATGCCTGGGCCGATGCCGTATTCGTTGGTCGGATTGCTGACGAAGTCCGAGGTGGCGCCGGACGAACCGGCGCTGATCCCCAGCACCACCTTGGGATAGAGCTCGGCTGTGGCCACGCCGATGCTGGCGGTGGCCGAGGCCAGGTCGCGCTCGGCCTCGCGGATGTCCGGCCGGCGGCGCAGCAGCATCGCGCCGTCGCCCACGGGAATGGCGCGAACCAGGCGCGGGGGCTTAGTGCAGCTCTCCAGGTCCTTCGGATACTCGGAGGGCGCATGGCCGGTGAGCACCGCCAGGCGGAAGAGGGCGGTGCGCTGGGCGCTCTCCAGCGCGGGGATGTTGGCCTGGAACTGGGCGACCTGGCCGGCGGAGCGGGTGGCGTCCAGCGCGGTGGAGCGTCCGGCCTTGATCAGCCGGTGGATCAGCCGGTCGCTTTCCTGCTGCAGGGCAAGGGAATGGCGCACGGTTTCCAGCTCTTCGCCCGCGCCGCAGGCCTGGGCGTAGGCGTTGGCGGTGGCGGCGGCCACGGTCACCTTGGTCAGGTCGTAGGCGGCGCGGACGGCTTCGTCCTCGGCGGCCGAGGCCTGGACGGCGCGGTGCAGGCGGCCGAACAGGTCCAGCTCGTAGCTGATGCCGACGCCGGCGTCATAGAGCCCCATCGGCGGCAGGGAGCCGCCGAACAGGTAGGCCTCCGGCGACAGCTGGGCGTAGTCGATGTCGAAGTGCGCTTCGGCCGAAGGCTCGCGCGCCGCCTTGACCTGGCGCAGCACAGCCTGGCTGCGCTCGAGATTGGCGGCGGCCACGCGCAGGTCGGTATTGGCGGCGAAGGCCTGTTGGATCAGGTCGTCCAACCGCGCGTCGTTATACAGCCGCCACCAGTCGCCGGGCGCGATCTCGCGCGAGAAGGCCGGGTTGTCGGCGCTGACGAACGGGGCCGACGCCTCGGGGCGGTTGACCACGGCGACGCCCGGCGGTCCCTTATAGTCCGGCCCGACGGTCTTGCAGCCAGCCAGAAGCGCCGCTGCTGTCAGGGCGGCGCTCAGCGTCCAGCGATATCTTCGCGACTTCACTGGGGCATGTCCCACCAGTAGTGCCGCCGATGCAAGGCGGCCGGCGACAGCACCGTGACCGTGGCGGTGCGGCCCGAGATCAGCCGGATCTGCGGCGGGGCGTCGTCGATGTGGATGCGCACCGGAATGCGCTGGGCCAAGCGTACCCAGCTGAAGGTCGGGTTGACGTTGGCCACTAGGTTGCCGGTGGGGCTGCGTTCGCGGTCGTCGATGGCGGCGGCGATGCTGTCGACATGACCGTGCATCAGCTTAGGCTCGCCCATCAGCCGGACCACCGCTGCGTCGCCCAGGTGGATGCCGGGCAGCTTGGTCTCTTCGAAGTAGCCGTCGACATACAGGCTGTCGCTGTCCACCAGGGCCAGGGCCTGGCGCCCGGTGGTCAGGTAGTCGCCGGGACGAAGCTCGAGGTTGGTCACCATGCCGTTCACCGGCGCCACGATGGTGGAACGCTGCAGGTTGAGCTGGGCGGTGTCGCGGGCGGTATAGGCTTGGTCCAGCGCGGCGCGGTCCTGGTCGACGCGGGTGTGGCTCTGCTGAAGGACCTCGACGGAGACCAGTTCGCCCAGGCCGTCGTTGCGCCGAGCTTCGCGCTGGGCTTCGGCCAGGGCGGCCTTGTCGCTCTCGATGGCGGCCAGCGACTGTTGCAGGGCGATCTGGAAGCGGGCGCGATCCAGCGCGAACAGTTCGTCGCCCTTATGGACGATTTGGTTATCCCGGACCTTCAACTCGGTGACGAAGCCGGAGACGTCGGGCGCGACCTGGGCCACATCGGCGCGTACGCGGCCGTCGCGGGTCCAGGGCTCGACCTGATAACGGTTCCACATCCAGCGGGCGACCTGCACCGCGACGATCACCACCAACAGGGTGACGACGACCCGGAGGGCCAGCACGGCGGTGCGCCGTAGCGCAGCGGAACTAAGCATCGACGGCTGTTCCCGATCGAAGCATCACGTCATGCCTGCCTGTCAGCCTTCGCGTCACCGCCATATCCCCTTTTCAATCCACGGTCCGACCCATGCTGCGGTCAAGCCCCACAGCACGATGAAAATGGCGAAGTCGAACAACGCCCGATGCCAGACCACCCGGTAGAAGCCGACCAGGGTCAGGGCGCGCCGCACCACCATGGAAAGCACCAGGGCGATCACCGCATAGAACAGCAGCGGCGAGAAGAACACGCCGCCAAAGTCGAGCTCGCCGATCACGTGGGACTCTCCATCGGCGAATGGGCTGCAGGCGCGTAGGGCGCCGCCTCGGGGAACAAGGTCCGCCTGAGGCTGACCAGGGCGCGCGCGACCCCACGCATTTGGGCGCTCGAAGCGGCGTGTTCCGCGGCGGCGCACAGACACTCGTCCAGGTCGGTGAGCAGGGCGGGCTCCAGCGTCGGTCGGCTGACCCCATGGATCTCGGAAGCCGGCGCGCGGGCGAGCGTGCGATAGCCGCGGGCGACGCCGGCCAGCAAATGCCGGGCGTGCTCGCGGCCGCGCGTTCCCGGAGCTTCGGCGATGCCGAGTTCCTGCACGTTCAGGCTGACCCGAACGTCGTTGAGGGCGTCCGCCGTGGCCGGTCCCGCGCGGGGATCGTTTGGCGTCAGGCGGGAGGCCAGCAGGCCGACCCGGTCCAGCATCCGCACGGTCAATTCCGTGCGGTTGACCGACTGAGCCGAGTCCGCCACCCGGGCGATCTCGCGCCAGCCGCTGCGCAGGATGCGCCGGGCGCTGAAATCGGCTCCGACAGAGCGGCACAGTTGGGTCGCCACCAGGGCGGCGAAGAGGCCCACGACCTGGGAGATGTTGGTGCTGAGAAACCCGGCGAAGTCCGCGCTGAAAGTTTCCGCAAGGGCTAAGCCGTTGCCGACGCCGATCGCCATGGCGAGCGCGGGCACGGTGAACTTCGGATTGGCTATGCAGTAGCCCGCGATCAGAAACGGCGGCGCCAGGGATAGGGCCAGCATTGGGAACCCGTCGATCCGGGGCAAAATGGCGAACTGGTACAGGGCGGTGATCGGGATCGAGTACAGCGTGTACTTGAGGAATATGCCGATGGTCGGGGCCGGGTCGTCCTGGAAGGCGAAGAAGGAACTGAAGATCGCAGCGCTCAGGGCGGCGACGCTACCTTCCTGCCAGCTCAACCCGATCCACAGCGAGCAACAGGCGATCACCGCCGCGAACACCGCCAGGCCCGAGAGGAAGGCCAGGTAACGATCCCGGTGCAGGCCCGCACTGAGCCGGAGCGGCGCGCTCCGGTCCAAGGTCGCGGGCAACCGGCGCGAGCCGGCCTGGATGGCGCTTCGCAGGTCGCGGACGTCCTCCACCGCGCGTATATACTGGCTGAGCCGGTCCTGCAGGTTCTCCAGCACCAGGTCGGACCAGGGCGCGCCCTGGCCGAGGGGAGGGGATAAAGTTGCGAGTCTGCCCACCAGCGCCTCGCCGTCGGCGCGTGAACCTTCGGGGCTCGACAACCAGGCCTTGACGTCCGCCACCGCCGCTTCCAGCGCAGGCGGACTCGCGCCCGCCGCCCGCAGCACCCTCAGCCGGTCTCCGACGGCGCTCATCAGCGGCAGCAGAAAGCTCATGCGGTCCTGGAGGGTCCGCATGGCGAGGGTGGTTTCCTTCAAGTTGGAAGTGTCGAACGGCAGATGGGTGGACAGGATCCGAATCTGGATGATGTCGGCGGCCAGCTTGCGCCGTTCATGATCGGTGGCCGGCAGGTCGGCGCCGGCGAGCACATCCAGGCTCCAGGTCCGCGCGTCGTTGATCCAGGCTTGGATCCGGCGGGTCAGGGCCGGGCCGACCGCCTGCGGGAACAGCAGGCTGTGAATGACCGTAGCCGAGATCACGCCCAGGCCGATCTCTTCCACCCGGGCGACCACCACGTCGTAGATCCCGGTCGGAGCCGGGGCGACGGGGAAACCGATGATGGCGGCGGTGTAGCCCGCCAGCATGAAGATGTAGGCGCGCGGCGTGCGGTCCAGCAATGACAAGTACAGGCAGATGGCCACCCACAGCGCCATCGCTAGCGACAGCAGCACCGGCGCATTGGCCAGGGGGGGGATCAGCAGCAGCGCCACCGATCCGCCCAGCATGGTGCCGAAGATCCGGTAGATGCCCTTTGAACGAAGCGCGCCGGACAGGGGCTGGCTGACAATGTAGGCCGTGGTCATCGCCCAGTAGGGGCGAGGCAGGCCGAGCGCGAAGCCGATGTAGAGCGCCAGCATCGCCGCAGCGAAGGTGTTGACCGAGAACAGGAGTTGTAGGGCCTGACGTTTCACCGCGTCATCTCGAAATCTTGCCCTCGACCGGAGGCGTGGCGCCGGAACGCCCCAAGCTCCTGCAACCGTCGCTCCCGAAGCGGCGGTTCCATAGTGTTTCCTGAAGCTTGGGCGCAAGGCTCGCAAGCGGATTCTTCGCTGCCGCGAGCCTTGAGGCGATCAATTCAAGCCAATACCGCAAGCCAATACCAAAAGCGGCGTTCGGGTCTCACGCCGACGTTGCGGCAAGCGATCCGGTCGGGATGGGATCGCCGGCCGGGCCGTGCTCGGTTCAGACCCGCTCGACCGCCACGGCCACGCCCTGGCCCACGCCGACGCAGAGGGTGACCAGGGCGCGCTTGCGACCGGTCAGCTCAAGGGCGCGGGCGGCGGTCATGGCGATGCGGGCGCCGGTCATGCCGAGCGGATGGCCCAGAGCGATGCCGCCGCCATTCGGATTGACCCGCTCGTCGCTGGGATCGACCCCCAGGGCGCGCAGGCAGGCGATCACCTGGCTGGCGAAGGCCTCGTTGATCTCGATGTGGTCGAAGTCGTCGATCTTCAGGCCAAGCCGCGCCATCAGCTTGCGCGTAGCTGGGATCGGGCCGATCCCCATCACCCGCGGCTCGACACCGGCGGTGGCCATGCCCAGGATGCGGGCCTTGGGGGTCAAGCCATTGGCCTTGGCGCCGGCTTCGGAGGCGATGAACATGGCCGCCGCCCCGTCATTGACCCCGGCTGCATTCCCGGCGGTGACGCTGCCGCCCTGGCGGAACGGAGTCTTCAGCTTGCCGAGGCCCTCGAGCGTGGTGTCCGGGCGCAGGTGCTCGTCGGCCTCGAAGGTGAAGGGCTTGCCCTTGGCGTCCTTGGCCTGGACCGCGACGATCTCGCCGGCGTGGAAGCCAGCCGCCTGGGCCTTGGCGGCGCGTTGCTGGGTCTGGAAAGCGTAGGCGTCCTGGTCGGCGCGCGAGACCTGGTAGTCCTCCGCCACGTTTTCACCGGTCTCGCCCATGGCGTCGACGCCGTACTGGGCCTTCATCAGCGGATTGACGAAGCGCCAGCCGAGCGTGGTGTCCTCCAGGCTGCTGCTGCGCTGAAAGGCGCTTTCCGCCTTGCCCATGACGAAGGGCGCGCGGGTCATGCTCTCGACGCCGCCGGCGATGGCCAGGTCGATCTGGCCCGACTGGACCGCGCGGGCCGCGGTGCCGACCGCGTCCAGGCCCGAGGCGCACAGGCGGTTCATGGTGGTTCCGGGCACGCCGACCGGCAGGCCGGCGAGCAGGGCGGCCATGCGGGCCACGTCGCGGTTGTCCTCGCCCGCCTGGTTGGCGCAGCCGAAGAACACGTCCTCGATCCGCTCCAGGTCCAGGCTGGGGTTGCGCGCCATCAGCGCCTTGATCGGGGTCGCGGCCAGGTCGTCGGTGCGAACGTGGGCGAGCGAGCCGCCGAAACGTCCGATAGGTGTGCGGATAGCGTCGCAGATGAAGGCGTCAGCCACGGGAACCTCCGATGCGGGCGGTCGCGTTCGGGAGGGCCGCCCTTGAGATTGTGCGATAATCGCACCTGATGTACGGTAATCGCAATGTCGTCCCTGATGGGCGACGCGTCAACCTCGGCGACCCGACAGGAGGCACATCGTGAACGCCGCAATCGATACGGCGACCGATCCCGACTTCATGCAGTCCCTGGCGAGGGGGCTTGAGGTGCTGCGTCTGTTCGAGGCGCGCGACAGCCTGTCGATGGCGGAGGCCGCCAGCCTGACCGGCCTGTCGCGGGCGGTGGTG
>FSXN01000868.1_pt1 | contig 12571 bp, 13 predicted proteins | sample 1638221 | NCBI WGS metagenome assembly FSXN01 (sample SAMEA3914788, study PRJEB12502) | metagenome | biome: forest; material: soil | place: Canada | collected 2011-07-03 | depth 0.1 m | reverse complement strand
TTGCTCGACGAATATCCGGACAAGATGTCGGTAGGGGAGGTGGGTGAGTTCACCCATGGGCCCAAAATCATCGAGCAGTACACCTCGGGAAGCGAACGCCTGCATTGCTGCTACAGCTTCGACCTGTTCGCCACGAAATTTTCCGGCGACGGCTTCCGAGCCGCCGTCAACAGGTACACGGAGGCTACGCGGAACGGTTGGGTGTGCTGGGCCATGTCCAACCATGATGTGACGCGGCACGTGACCCGATTTGCGCCACGGCCCGAGGACCGTGACGCCGTCGCCCGCATCTCGCTGCTGGTGCTCGCTTCGCTGCGCGGCTCGATCAGCCTCTATCAAGGCGAAGAACTGGGACTGCCGGAATCGGAACTGCGGTTCGAGGATCTGAAGGACCCCTATGGCATTCGCTTCTGGCCGACCATCAAGGGCCGCGACGGATGCCGTACGCCGATACCGTGGACGCAAGGCGAGCCTGCGGCTGGCTTTAGCAGCGGCAAACCCTGGCTTCCGGTTCCAGACCCTGCCTATGCCGTGGACGGGCTGGAAAAGGATTCGGATTCCGTCCTTCACCACTATCGCGCAGCTCTGGCCTTCCGCCGCGCCCATCCCGTTCTGCGCAGCGGATCACTCGTCTTCCCCGATGCGCCTAACGAAATCCTAGCGGTGGAGCGGACGCTTGAAGGCGCCTCCATGCTCTGCGTCTTCAATATGACGGATCAAACCCAAGACTGGCCAGCGCCCGCGCGCTACGCCCAGTCTTCGGTCGACCCGTCTTCGATGCCGGGCGCCGCCATGTCCGACGGGCGCGCGAGCCTGCCGCCCTGGGGCTACCTCTTTCTCAAGGCCTCCTCCGCGGACGCATGAGTCTTCCCCTAAGCCCGATCCGAATGGGCGGATCGGTTGGGACCACACGCCAAATCCAGCCACCAACGCCTCCTTAAAGAGAAAACAGCATGACCCGCAAACTGGTGAAATGGTCTCCGCCCTATCGTGGCGAGACTGTCGAACAGCCCGTGTTCGACCTGATCGACTTGGAGAAGGACGGTCCGATCGGCCGGATCATCCTGAACTCGCCCGACAAACGCAATCCGTTGGGCTACGAGCGGCTGCTGCAGATCGAGATGGCCGCCAAGCTGATGGAGCTGGACGACGATATCCGCGTCATCATCATCAAGGGCGATGGCCCGAGTTTCTCGGCCGGCTACGACATTACCCCAGTGCCGGCTGGCGAGCCCAGGCGCAACACGCCTGAGAACGGCTATGTCCACCCTGACCGGGATGGAATCTGGCAGTCCTACGACATGGAGCACTTGCGTGTTTACACGACGCTGTTCGACTTGCAGAAGCCGGTGATCGCTCAGGTGCACGGCTACTGTCTGGCCGGCGGCAGCGAACTGGCCGGGTTCTGCGACCTGCGCATTGTCGCCGACGACGCCAAGATCGGCTGGCCGGTGGGCCGCAACTGGTCGCCCGGCAATCTGCAATATACGCCCTGGCTGATGGGCATGACCCGCGCCAAATACTACATGTTCACCTGCGAGCCGATCACCGGCAAACAGGCCGCTGAATGGGCCTGGGCGTCGGAGTCCGTGCCCGCCGATCAGCTGGAGGCGCGCACCGAGGAGATCGCCCGGAAGATCGCGCTCACCCCCACGGACCTCATCATGATGACCAAGCGGTCGATCAACCGCCAGTTCGAGATCATGGGATTCAAGACCGGGTTGGCGTCGAGCGTGGACCACCTGGCCCTGGCCGTTATTCGCCCCGGCTTTACCCGCGGCGACGATTTCATCAAGAAGACGCGGGAAGTCGGTCTCACGGCCGCCCTGAATTGGCGCGATCAGACATTCGGCAACGCCTATCGCACGGCGGGTAAGTCGACCGACGACTTGAAGGCTGAAGCGGCGGCCCAGGGCGACGGTCGCGGTCCCACCGAGGCCGACACCGCGCCTCCGGAAGGCGAGACCGTGGAGCGATATCCCGGGTCTTGACAGGCCTCCTGCCCAACTCGCTTTAACTCGGTGGCCGGCGTTCAGAGGCCATCGGGTGCGTCCCGGCCCCCAAAACCGCAAGGACCAAAATGCCGAACCTCGACCGCCTCCTGCCGATCATTGTGCCGATCTTGCGCCCGATGCTGGGGTCCACCCAGAGGGGGCGTCGGTCTCAGTTCGAGGCCCTGCCGCCGGTCGCCGATTCTGTTGTCTTCCTCGGTGATAGCATCACCGAACAGGGGATTTGGGCCGAATGGTTTCCTGAATTGCAAACGCTGAATCGAGGCGTCGGTGGCGACCCCATCGGCGGGGTGTTGACCCGGCTCGATTCCGCGATCCATGAGCCGCGCGCCATCTCGCTGCTGATCGGCACCAACGACCTCCATGGGGCGGGGAAGTCCACTGCTATAGCCGATATAGCTGCGCAAATGCGCGAACTCGTCGATGAGATACGCCGGAGGGCGCCGTCCGCGCCACTCTTTATCAATAGCGTGCTCCCGAGGTCGACGCTGTTCCGCGACCGGCTCCGATCGCTCAACGAGGATTATCAACGGATCGCCGCAGACGCCGCCTCGACCTATATTGATGTCTGGCCGGCGCTGGCAGGGCCGGACGGAGCGATCCGCCCCGAGTTCACCACGGACGGTCTTCACCTGCGAGGCGCCGGATACCGGGCTTGGACGGATATTCTGCGGCCGCACCTGGCCCGGTTTGCGCATAAGTAAAACAATGCGGACGCTGTAACGGGCCAAGCGTCATTGCGGGGGCTATCGGGCGGCGTCGAGGGCCCGCAGCTCGGACAGGCTGTCGGCCAGGGTCTTGTGTTCTAGCGTCCGCAGGACGGCGTCATCGGCCTTGGCGGCCAAGTCGACGAAATAGCGTTCGATATTTGAGCTCACCAGACACTGGTGGGGAACCGTCCGCGGCTCCCAGAGGCTCTTCTCGCCAAGCACGGCGCTGTAAACTTCGCGCAGAGAGATCGTATCCGCCGGGCGGCTAAGACGGATGCCGCCGTCGCGACCAAAGCTTGAGCGGACGAGACCGGCGCTTGCCAGGGGATTTAGCAGTTTGCGGACCAGGCTGGGGTTGGTCCCCAGCGCGTTGGCCAGCTGCGTGGAACTCAACTGCGGAACGCCTTCCGCATGGGCGAGCGCCAAGTTGAGCATCAACTGGAGCGCTGTCGGAAACCTGACGTCGATCATTGCGTGGCGGCAGCCTAGAGGGGTTCTCGAAGAGGTTCTCTATATGCAACAATTATAGTTGCATATCAACCTTGGAATATGTATCTGTGATAAGTACGTATAACCAACGGAGTTTCCGATGTCTGACGAACTGGCTGCCCAACAGGTTCTCGCCCACTACGTCCGGGCGCACGATCGCCGCGACGGCGCCGCCATGGCGGCCCTCTACATGCCGGATGCGCAGGTGGCTATTTTCAACAACCACCATCCTGACGGGGAGCCGGAGTTGATTGGCGAGATCGTCGGCCGCGCGGCGATCGCTCAGGCGGTCACCCATATGATGAAGCCGCACCCGCCGAGGGGATGGAGCCACAACGCCACCGACGGTCTGCTGATCGACATTGATGGAGACCGGGCCACGGTCGACGCCCAGTTCATGGTCTTCACCATCCTCGGCGACGAAAAGCCTGCGAGCGGCTGGCCGGCGGGTGCGACAGGGGCGATGGGCACGATCACGCCGATCGAGTCCGGCTACTACACCTTCAACCTGACCCGTGTGGACGGTCAGTGGCTCATCGAGTCACAGCAGATTCGCCACAATGTGCCGTTCGCCGTCTGAAGCGAGCGGCTGAGATGAAAGCGGTTGTCTACCGTCGTTACGGTGGTCCAGAGGTGTTGGAATACACTGAGGTCCCGGAACCGAAGCTCTCCCAGAACAGCGTGCTGGTGCGCGTCCGGGCGGCCGCGCTCAATCCGGCTGATCATAAGCTGCAATCGGGGTTGGGCGACGGCCACACCGACGCCTGGTTCCCGGTTATCCCTGGATGGGATCTCGCTGGTGTGGTCGAGCAGGTGGGGGCCGGGGTCAGCGAGTTTGCGCCCGGCGACGAAGTGATCGGCTATATCGCGCAGCCGATTCTGCATCACGGCGCCTACGCCGAACTGGTGAGCGCCCCGGTTGAGGCGCTGGCGAGGAAACCCCGCACGGCGACCTGGCCGGAGGCCGCGGGCTTGCCGCTGGCCGGTCTGACGGCCTACCGCGCGATCGTCCAGACCCTGGAGGTCGCGCCCGGAGAGACCGTCCTCATCCATGGCGCGGCCGGCGGTGTCGGGGCGCTGGCGGCGCAGCTGGCGCTCGCGAGGGGCGCCCGCGTCATCGGCGTAGCGTCAACGGGCCACCACGCGTTTCTGAGGTCCATCGGCGTGCTTCCGGTCGGGCAGGGCGACGATCTCGCCGCTCTCGTCTGGGCCCTCGCGCCCGACGGGATCGACGCCGTGCTCGACTGTGTCGGCAACGGCGCCCTGGGCGCGGCCGCCGAGGTGGGATCGGCTCGCCTGCGGGCCTGTTCCATCGCGGACGGCGGACCAGGAATTGCGACCGTCTTCGCGCGCCAGGACTCGGCGATCTTGGCCCGGCTCGCGGAGATGGTGGATGCGGGTGGCCTCAGAGTGCCGATCGCGGCGATCTATCCCCTGGCGCATGCCGCGTTGGCCCAGACGGCGCTGAAGGGGTCCCACCCGCCTGGCAAAATCGTACTCGTGATCTGACACCGACGTTGATGGCCGCGCCGGGGAGAGCCGCTTCGATCCAGAGGATTCTCTTTCCAGGCGTGTAACACCGTCACCCCCCCTGAAGCATGAGGAAGCAGAAAGACGATGCGTTACTATAAGTCGAGCGCGAGCGAACGTAAGCTTGTTATGGCCGAGGCCGATGTTCCGGAGCCGGGGCCTGGTGAAGTCCGGGTGCGCGTCGCAGCGGCAGCCATCAATTACCGTGACGTCTACATGATTTCGCGGTTCGCCGAGGCCGGGATCGACAACCGTATTCCCATGTCCGACGCGAGCGGCGCAGTCGATGCGGTTGGGGCGGGGGTAACGCGCTTCCAAACTGGCGACCGGGTCGCGACGATCTTCTTTCCGGATTGGATCTCGGGCCGGTTCCGGTCGAGCTACACACCCACCGCGTTCGGCGGCGAAGGCGCTGACGGCGTGCTGTCAGAATATGTGGTTGTGCCGGAGCGGGCGCTGGTCGCATCGCCCGCAAGCTTATCCGACCTGGAGGTCGCAACTCTGCCTTGCGCCGCCGTGACGGCCTGGCATGCGCTCTTTGTCCGCGCCCCGCTTGAGGTCGGCGACTGTGTCCTGATCCAGGGGACAGGTGGCGTCTCGCTGTTTGCCTTACAGTTCGCCCAGGCCGCTGGTGTGCGCTCAATCGTCCTGTCATCGTCCGACGAAAAGCTCGAACGCGCGCGAAAGCTGGGCGCGTCCGACCTTGTCAACTATCGCAATACACCGGACTGGCACCTGGCGGTCCAGGACATCACCAAGGGAGAAGGCGCCACCCACATTCTAGAGGTCGGTGGCCAGGATACCTACGAACGGTCCCTGCAGTGCCTGGCGCCCAACGGAACCATCGCACAGATCGGGGTCCTCACGGGCTTTGATCTTCGGCCGAACCTTTTGCCGCTTTCCCGTCTCAACGCGAACATCGCCGGCATTCAGGCAGGCTCCCGCAAATATTTTGAAGACATGAATGACTTCATCGACACGCAAAGGATTGTCCCGGTGGTGGATCGTGAATTTGCCTTCGATGAAGCGCTTCAAGCCTTTGCGCACATGGCCGAGCAGCGCCATTTCGGCAAGCTGGTGATCAACGTCGCCGGGGGCTAGGCCCCCGGGGCCGTTTGCGTATCGCTGCGACCGAGGCGCCGGGGTCGGAATACCCCGACGTTCCCGATCCGAAGCTGTCGCAAAACTGCGCGCCGGTGCGAGTCTGGACCGCGCCGATCCCACGGGACCGCCACAAACAGTGCGGTCTCTACAAAAATGTTCTTGAATGAACGTTCCGGATCGGCTAGATGGAACGCCATGGCAAGACCTCGGGAATTCGATGTGGACATGGCGCTGGATGGCGCGATCGGCGTCTTTCGCGAGCGCGGGTTCGAGGGCGCCTCCGCGGAGATGCTCGTGGGCGCCATGGGTATCGGACGCCAGAGCCTCTACGACACCTTCGGCGACAAGTGGGGGCTCTACCGCGCGGCGGTGCGCCGCTATGGCGCGAGGGAGGGCTCCGCCCACACGAAGGCGCTGCGCAGCGGCGTTCGGGCCATCGACGGGATCGAGGCGATGTTGCGCCGGGTCGTTGAGACGGCCGATCAGCCCTGCCTGGGCGTCGGCTCGATCTGTGAGTTCGGCGCCTCCCGCACCGACCTCGCAGAGGTTCATGCGCCACTGGCCAAGACCTTGCGCGAGGCGATCGCTACGCGGGTCCGCGACGCCCAGCGGGACGGCGATGTGGCGGCCGATCTCGAGCCAGAGACGACCTCCGAGTTTTTGATCGCAACCATCACCGGCATCCGCGTCGCCGGCCGAGGCGGCGCCGCCCGCGCCGTTTTGACCGGCCTCGCCGATATGGCGCTCAGAGCGCTACGCTAGTCGCCCCTTTTTTCTCCTATTTTGGAACGGTCATTCAAGATGATAAATATAGAGACCCTCATCCGAGATTTCGTAGCCGCGTTCGAGCAAGGATGCGGAAGGCCTGGGAAGGTTTTTCCACGAGGACGTTCGCTTCACCAACTACGGTGATGGCGAAGTGCGCGGGCGGGATGCCGTCGTCCAGCTTTGGGCGCGCGTGTTTGCAAATTTCCAGACGGTCCGCTTCGAGACCCTCAATCAAGCTTCGAACGGCGACGTCGTTCTCGCCGAGCAGGTCCATCACCTCGGCCTTGTCGGACGGGAGGCCGCCCCGATCCGCAACATGGCTGTCTATGAGGTGCACGACGGTCTCATCACCGTCTGGCGAGACTACACCGACAGCAAGCACGCCCGCCTCCTCCTCGAAGAGAGCAGGGCGCTCGCCGGCGAACTCCCCGACCGCTGAATCGGTCAAGCGTCACCGGCCGCGGTGAACTGGGCGCCGGCAACCCCGCAAGCCATCGAAAAGGAAAACCAAATGGATGACCTCGAACGACTGATCGCCATCGAAGACATCCGGACGCTGCAGTCCAGGTATGTCCGGCATGCCGACCGGAAAGACTGGGATGCGCTCGTCGAATGCTTTCTTCCCGACGCGTCCTTCACGCCCCACGATCTGGAGGGAAAGCCCCAAGTCGTCATGTCCGGACGGGAGCGGATAAAGCAGACCGTCTCAACAAGTGTTGGCGACGGAACGGCGCTCCACCACCTCCTCTCCTATGAGATCGAGGTCGAGTCGTCGACCCGCGCGCGCGGCGTCTGGGCCATGGAGGACTGGATCGACCGCTCGAACGACAACAGCGCGACCGGCGCGATCCCCCCATTCAAGACGATGCACGGCTGCGGCCACTACCACGCCGCCTACGAGAAGGTTGGTGGGGCTTGGTTCATCGCGGACCTGAAGCTGCACCGAGTCAAACTTGAATTCACCCATTAATAGTCAAGGAAAATACAGTCATGTCTGACCTTCTCTCCGCACCCAAATTCACTGTTGATGTTTCCGACGACGTGCTCGCGGACCTCCGAACCCGGTTGAAGGCCACGCGGTGGTCAACCGATCTCAACAACGAGGACGAATTCTACGGTATCCGCACCGACTATCTTCGGGACCTCGCTGAATATTGGGCCGACGGCTTCGACTGGCGCGCTGCCGAGCGCAAGATCAATGAGTTCGCTCACCACCGCGTCGAAATCGACGGCGTTCCCGTGCATTTCATCCGGGAGCCCGGCAAGGGCCCGAACCCGGTCCCGATCATCCTCTCGCACGGCTGGCCCTGGACGTTCTGGGATTGGAGCAAGGTCGTCCGGCCGCTGGCCGATCCTGCGGCCTTCGGTGGGGATCCAGCCGACGCCTTCGACGTCATCGTCCCTTCGCTCGCTGGCTTCGGTTTCTCCACGCCGGTCGGCAAGGGCGACATGAATTTCTGGAAGATGGCCGAGCTGTGGCACACGCTGATGACCGAGACGCTGGGGTATTCGAAATACGCGGCAGGGGGATCGGACTACGGTACGCTCGTAACGACCCAGCTCGGGCACAAGTACGCCAGTTCGCTCTACGGCATTCACCTCGGGCAGGAGATGCCGCTCACCATCTTTCAAAGCGAGCGGCCGTGGGATTTGACCGTCGGGGGCATGGTTCCGCCTAACGCGTCGCCCGAATTGCGTGACGCCATACTTCTATTCCAACGAACCTATGCGTCGCATGTCGCGGTTCACATGCTTGATGGTCAAACCATCACCCACGGGCTCAATGACTCGCCGGTCGGCATGCTCGCCTGGATACTCCAGCGCTGGAAGCATTGGAGCGACAAGAACGGAAACTTCGAGGCGGTGTTTCCGCGCGATCATGTTCTCACCAATGCGACGATCTATTGGGTCAACCATGCCATCGGCTCGTCCATCCGGTCCTATGCCAACGCGAACCGCTATCCGTGGAGGCCCTCGCACGACCGCACGCCACTCGTGGAAGCCCCCGCAGGTTTCACCTTCCTGCTCGGCGACACCTATCCGCCCGGCGTGACGGTGGAGACCCGTGTGGAGTCCTTCATGAACGGCCCGATGCGGCCGCTCTATGACGTCGTCTACGCCAAGGCTCACGAGAAGGGTGGCCACTTTGGACCGTGGGAAAACCCCGACGCCTTCATCGAGGGAATTCGCGACACCTTCCGTGGATTGCGGCCCTAGATGGGCAGAGACCTCAAACAAAGGAGCCATAGGATGTCAGCTTTGGCGGACTATCAGGGCGCGTTCGAGCGCATCAGCTTTCGCCGTGAAGACGGCATACTTGAGATTCGGCTGCACACGGACGGCGGATCGTTCGTCTTCGATGAGAGGACCCACCACGACTTCGGCGCCGCGTTCCATGCCGTCGCCGAGGACCCTGAAAACCGCGTCGTCATTCTGACCGGCTCCGGCGACCGATTTTGTGCTGACTTCGACTACGCGAGCTTTTATGCGGCCAGGGGAATCGACCCCGAGCGGTTCTGGATCCGGATACGCAACGACGGCATGCGGATGCTGACCGCATTCCTCGATATCGAGGTCCCGGTAATATCGGCGATCAATGGCCCGGCCGTCAGCCACTCCGAGCTGCCGCTCCTGGCCGATGTCGTCCTGGCGGCCGACACCGCTGTGTTTCAGGATGCCACGCACTTCATCGCGGGAACTCCCCCCGGCGATGGCATGCACATCGTCTGGACCACACTGCTCGGCCTTAATCGGGGCCGCTACTTCCTGATGACCGGCCAGACGCTTTCGGCTCAGGAGGCGTTGCAGGCGGGCGTGGTCGGAGAAGTCCTTCCGCGAGAGGCGCTATTGCCGCGGGCTTGGGCCATCGCCAGGCAGTGGGTGGCGCATCGGCCGCTCAACCTCCTCGGCACGCGCGCCATCCTTACCGCCGAGTGGAAACGAAGGATGACTGACGGCCTGCAGGCGGGCCTCACCCACGAATTTCTCGCCGACGTCAGCCGCCTGACGCATGCGCCAGAGACGCCGGTCATCGATCTGCTCGGCGCCCGATGAGCTCAAATGCCCTGAGCAAGCCGGGCGGCTGCGGCTGCGGCGCCGGGCGTCCTGTGGTTTCGACCAATTATAGAACCTTTATTAAAGCAAGGAGTTAGTCGATGAAAGCCATCGTGATGAACGACACGGGCGGTCGCGAGGTGCTCGAGCATGTCGAGCGTCCAGACCCGGTGGCGGGTCCGGGTCCGGGTCAGGCGCTGGTCGAGGTCGCCTTCGCGGGCGTGAACTTCATGGACATCGGCGTGCGGCAAGGCATGGCCTGGACCGAGATGCCCTACCCCATGATCCTGGGCGTCGAAGGCGTGGGTCGGGTCTTGGCGGTGGGCGAAGGCGTCGAGGGCATAGCCCCGGGCCAGCGCGTGGCGTGGGCCTATGCCCCCGGAAGCTATGCGGAGCGGATCGCGATCCCGGCCGATTCTCTGGTTCCGGTTCCCGACGCGATCGATGACCGCACGGCCGCCTCGGTGATGATGCAGGGCCTTACCGCCAGCCACTTCGCGACCGACTTCTATCCCGTGCAGCCCGGCAACATCGCCTTCGTCCACGCGGCGGCAGGGGGGCTCGGTCTGCTACTGACCCAGATCGTCAAGCTGCGGGGCGGCCACGTCATCGGACGGGTGTCGTCGGATGAGAAGGTCGCCGCGGCGAAGGAGGTTGGAGCCGATCACGTGATCGTCGACGCCGAGGGCCGCTTCGCGGAGGAGGCGCTCCGCCTGACAAACGGCGAGGGTGTGCATGTGGTCTATGACGGCTCCGGGCCGATGACCTTCCAGGGCTCGCTCGACGTGCTGCGCCGGTCAGGCGTCTTCTGCTGGTATGGCCCCGTCCTGGGCGGGCCTGGGCCGATCGACATCATGGGCCTGCCGAAAAGCATCAAGATCGGCTACGGGGTCTTCATGGATCACGTCCCGACGCCGGAACGGCTGCGGGCCCGCTCGACCCAGCTGTTCGATTGGATTGCGGAGGGAAAGCTCAAGGTCCGGATCGGCGGCGAATATCCCCTGGCGGAAGCGGCCATAGCCCATGCCGACATGGAGAGCCGCAAGACCACTGGCAAACTGCTGCTCGTCCCATGACGGGACCGGTCGCCGCGAAGCCGGTGTCTCGCGGCGACCACAGCCGGACAGCGCAACGCACGCAGGCCGCTCGCATCTTATTTACTGACGGCAAGCAGGCCCGAACGGGCCAGGGCCTTCATCCAGGCGTAGCTGGCCTTGGGCGCCCGAGCGCCGCCTGGACCGGCCTGGCTGACCAGCCCGAACTTGGGGGTGAAGCCCAGGTTCCATTCCCAGTTGTCGATCAGCGACCAGGTGAAATAGCCCTCGATGGGCGAGCCCGCCTCCATGGCCGCCTTCACCACCTGCAGATGGCGGCGCAGGTAGTCGATCCGGAAGCTGTCGCTTTGGATGGCTGGCGCGGTCTTGCTGAAGGGATCGGAGCAACCGTTTTCGGTGATGATCACCTTCGGGTTGCCGTAGTGCTTGCGCAGGCGGGAGAGGACCTCGCCAAGGGCGGACGGATCGATGTGCCGGCCGAAGGCGTCCAACTCCGCGCCCTTCGGCGGCTTGCCCTGCGCAATAATGCTGCTGGATCCCAGGTTGAGCGCCAAATAGAGGGGCGAATAGTAGTTTACACCCAAGAAATCAATGGGTTGTCGGGTAATTTTCAGATCGCCGTCCTTGAGCGCTGTCTTTAGAGCGCCGGTCATCGCCGTAGGGTAGGAACCCTTCAGCAGCGGGTCGAGGTAAGCCCGGTTCCAGATGGCGTCGAAGCCGCCTGAGGCCAACCGGTTCCAGGGCAGGCCCCCGCCGGGGCGGAAGGGCAGCAGGGCCAGGCTCGCGCCGATGGTCAGGTCGCCGTGGGCCGCGCGCAGAGCCTGGATGGCCAGGCCCTGGGCAAGGTTCTGGTGGTGGGTGACGGGGCCAATGTTGGCGCTGCTCTTCAGGCCCGGCGCGTGCTCGCCGAACACATGGCCGATGAGGGTGTGCGCCGCCGCCTCGTTGAGCGTGATGTAGTTTTTCAGGCGGTCGCCCAGCTTGTCGACGACCACGGCGGCGTAGTCGGCGAACCTGCCAGTGGTGTCGCGGTTCAGCCAACCGCCCCTATCCTGCAAAGCCTGCGGGAGATCCCAGTGGAAGAGGGTGGCGTAGGGCTCGACGCCTGCCTTGAGTTGGGCGTCGATCATGCGGCTGTAGAAGTCGAGTCCCTTGGGGTTCAATGGCCCGCTGCCGTTCGGCATGATCCGCGACCAGGCCATTGAAAAGCGATAGGCCTTCAGCCCCGCGCCCTGGATGAGCGCCACATCCTCGCCGTAGCGGCGGTAGCTGTCGGTGCCGGTGGCCGCGGTCGAGCCGTCGGACACGTGCGCCCCGCCCTGGGTGAAGGTATCCCAGATGGACGGCAAGCGGCCGTCGGCGTCGAGGGAGCCTTCGGTTTGGTAGGCGGCCGTGGCCACGCCCCATTTGAAACCGGCTGGAAACTGCCGTGACTTCGGCTGCACCTCGGTGTCGTGCTTCGGAACGCAGCCCAGCAGGCCGGCCGCGACACCGCCGAGGGCCAAAGGCGCGAGCGCGCGCCGGCTGACGTTGCTGATGGCCATCCAGTCCCTCCCGAGAGCCTTGATCGCTCCTTTTAGCGTATAAACAGGTATCGGTATTGCCGCAAACGGCCAGGTCATGCGCCGGTCGCCAAATCTCTTTTCCGCTTCTGGGGATGGCTCAAACACTCTGCGGCGAAGCCGGCTTGTGCTGGACGTAGAGGCGGATCGTTGAAGTCGGTTGTGATGTCTGAGCGCGGCAGGTTGGGCTACCGACCGCGGATGCGGCGCGTCGCGGACAAAAATCTATTCACAGAGGGCTATATAGAGATACCTATAAGGCTATGGCGGGGGTTTTGATATTCCAG
>FSXN01001249.1_pt1 | contig 12923 bp, 12 predicted proteins | sample 1638221 | NCBI WGS metagenome assembly FSXN01 (sample SAMEA3914788, study PRJEB12502) | metagenome | biome: forest; material: soil | place: Canada | collected 2011-07-03 | depth 0.1 m | reverse complement strand
GGTCAGGGCCGACAGGGGCAGGGTAAGGGTCACCACCGCGCCGCCGCCGGGCCGGTTGCGCGCCGCGACGCCGCCGCCGAGCTTGCGCAGGACGTTGACCACTAGGAACAGGCCCAGGCCGCGGCCCTCCCGCAGCTTGGTCGACTGGTACGGCTTGCCCAGGTTGTCCAGCATCCCAGGAGTGAAGCCCGGGCCGGCGTCCAGCACCGAGATGATCAGCACGTCGGCCGCCCGCTCGGCCGACAGGGCGATCCAGCGGGGCGAGGCCTCGGCGGCGTTGTCGAGCACGTTGCAGATCACCTGCTTCAGCGCCGAATCCGAGACGATTTGCAGGTTGTCCTCGAACCGGTTGTCGTAGGCGAACTCGTCCACCGGCCGGGTCGCGCGCCAGTCGCGCACGATCTCGTCGAGGAAGGCGCGGACGGTGGTGACCACAGTGCCTTCGCCACGCGCCTCGCCGGCCGAAAGCAGGATGCCGGTCACGATCGCCTTGCAGCGTTTCACCTCGGCTTCCATCTCGTCGATCTCCTGGGCCAACTCGGGATCGGCGGCCAGGGTCGGGATGCGGCGCCAGTCGTTGAGGATCACCGACAGGGTCGCCAGCGGGGTGCCCAGTTCGTGCGCAGCGCCGGTCGCCAGCAAACCCATCCGCACGATGTGATCCTCCTCCGCCGCCTGCTGGCGCAGGTCGGCCAGCCGGGTGTCGCGGGCGCGCAGATTCTTGCCGATCTGGGTCAAGAACACCAGCAGCAGCGCGGCGTCGAGCACGAAGCAGACCAGCATGCCCGCGATGTGCAGGGTGAACAGCTCGTCCGCGTGGCCGGGCGGCAGGGCGAGCGGCACGTAGAGCACGGTCAGCAGGGCGAAGCAGATGGCGGCGATAGCGGCCACGATCCAGGCGGACCAGGCTTCCAGCAGCACCGCGCCCAATGTCACCTGCAGCAGGTAGAGCGAGATGAACGGATTGGTCGCGCCGCCGCTGAGATAGAGCTGGCCGGTGAGGGCGACCACGTCCAGCACCATGGCCGGCAGGAGTTCCTCATTGTGGACCTCCGACGGATTGCGTAGGCGCAGCAGGCTGGTCAGGTTCAGCAGCACCAGTACGCCCAGCAGCGCGCCCATCTGCACCAGGTGCAGGGCGATGCCGAACAGCCAGGTGACGCTGGCGATGGTCACCACCTGGCCGACCACTGCGAACCAGCGCAACTGGATCAGCAGCAGCATGTTCTTGCGGCCGGCGGCGTCGTGCGGCGGCGCCGGGATCACGCCCGGGGTCATGGCGCGGTTCCGCTGCGCCGCGCGCGCCAGGTCTGGCGCGCGCCATAGATCGCACCGGCCGCCAGCATGATCGCCAGGCTGAACCAGGTGATCGCGTAGACCAGATGGCTGTTGGGGAAGGCGATCACCGTCAGGCCGCCGACCGGCAGGCCGCCGGGATTGGGCGTGGCGTCGGCGTCGATGAAATAGGGCGCGACTCCTGACAGGTCGCGGTCGGCGGCGATGGCGGCGACGTCGCGCGAATACCAGCGCCCGTCGGCCGGGGCGTTCTTATGCAGGAACGCGCCCTTGGGCTCGCTCATGCGCATCAGCCCGACAATCGTGGTCGCGCCGCTTGTCTCGCCGGCCGTCCGGCTGGATGGCGCGCGGTGCTCCGGCGGGACAAAGCCGCGATTGACCAGCACGGTGAAGCCGTCGGGCGTGCGCAGGGGCGTCAGCACCCAGAAGCCGGGCCCGTCGACGGTGACGGCCTGGACCAGGGTCTCCTTGTCGTTGAGGAACACGCCGCTGACGCGCACGCGGCGATAGGCGTCGTGATCGGCGCTCACCTGGGGCCAGGCCTGCGGACCTGGGGCGGGGACGGGCAGGGCGTGCACGCGTTGTTGCACCCGTGCGATCAGGTCCAGCTTCCAGACCCGCCGCTGCAGCTGCCAGGTCCCAAGCGCGACAAGGCCCGCGAGGGCCGCCACGACCAGGACCGCGATGACGGTCAAGGTCGCGACGGATCGCGGGCGCTCGGAAGTCGTGGTCATGTCAATGTGCAGGCCAAGGCCCGCCTAGGTCACGGCGTATTGCGCAGCTCCGGCATCGACATGGGCATCATGTTGGCGTTCAGGTGGAACATCACCCACAGCGAGCCGCTCAGCGCGATCGCCACCACCACCAGGGTGAAGATCAGCGCCAGCATGGTCCAGCCGGCCTCTGACTTGGTGTTCAGGTGCAGGAAGTAGATCATGTGCACCAGCACCTGCACGGCTGCGAAGCCCATCACCACCAGCGCCGTCATCGACGCGGTCGGCAGGACGTGCGCCATCACCAGCCAGAACGGGATCGCCGTCAGGACCACCGACAGCGCGAAGCCGATCATGTAGCCGCTGAAGGTGGAGTGGCTGGCGCCGCCCTCGGTGTGCGCGTCGTGGCCGTCGTGCGCGGCGTGGTCCGTGTGCGTACCCGCGCTCATCGCAGAACTCCGATCAGGTAGACGAAGGAGAAGACGCCGATCCAGACCACGTCCAGGAAGTGCCAGAACATGCTGAGGCACATCAGGCGGCGGCGCATGTCGGGGCCGAGGCCGCGCTGGGTGACCTGCACCATCAGGGTCACGAGCCAGATGATGCCGAAGCTCACGTGCAGCCCGTGGGTGCCGACCAGGGCGAAGAAGGACGACAGGAAGGCGCTGCGCTGCGGGCCCGCGCCGTCATGGATGAACTGCGCGAATTCCTTCAGCTCCAGGCCGACGAAGGCGACGCCGAACAGGCCGGTGATCGCCAGCCAGGCCAGGACCTGGCTCTTGCGGCCCTTCTGCATCGCCAGGATGGCGAAGCCGTAGGTGATGGAAGACAGCAGCAGCATGGTGGTGTTCACCGCCACGGTGGGCAGCTCGAACAGCGTCGCCGGCGAGGGACCGCCCGCATAGTTGCCGCCGAGCACGCCGTAGGTGGCGAACAGCATCGCGAAAATGAGGCAGTCGCTCATCAGATAGAGCCAGAACCCCAGCATGGTGCTGTTCTCGGGGTGATGGCCGTGGGCGTCGGCGACGTAGAAGGCCTGGGGGTCCAGGGCCTCCACCGTCTCGGAAGAAGAGGTCGACATGGCTCAGGCCTCTCCGCTCAGTAGGCGAGTCCGCTCGGTCTCGGTGTGGAGCACCTCCTCGGCGGGGATGTAGTAGTCGCGGTTGAAGTTGAAGGTGTGGAAGATCGCGTAGCCGATGATGCCGACGAACGAGATCGCGGCCAGCCACCACACGTACCAGATCATCGCCACGCCGAAGGCCACGCTGAACCCGGCCAGGACCACGCCCGCCTCGGTGTTCTTGGGCATGTGGATGGGATGGTAGCCGTCCAGCGGACGCACGTAGCCGCGACGCTTCATGTCGTACCACGCATCGCTGTCGTGGATGATCGGCGTGAAGGCGAAGTTGTAGTGCGGGGGCGGCGACGAGGTGGACCACTCCAGGGTCCGCGCGTCCCAGGGATCGCCGGTGACGTCGCGCAGTTCCTCGCGCTTCATGAAGCTGACCACGATCTGGACGATGAAGGCCAGGATGCCGATCAGGATCAGGAAGGCGCCAAAGGCCGCGATCACGAACCAGATCTGCAGCGAGGGATCGTCGAAGTGGCGCAGGCGGCGGGTCACGCCCATCAGGCCCAGCACGTAGAGCGGCATGAAGGCGAAGTAGAAGCCCACCACCCAGTTCCAGAACGACACCTTGCCCCAGAACGTGTCCAGCTTGAAGCCGAAGGCCTTGGGGAACCAGTAGTTGATCGCGGCGAACATGCCGAAGATCACGCCGGCGATGATCACGTTATGGAAGTGCGCGATCAGGAACAGGCTGTTGTGCAGGATGAAGTCCGACGGGGGCACCGCCAGCATCACCCCGGTCATGCCGCCGATGGTGAAGGTCAGCATGAAGGCGACGGTCCACATCATCGGCAGTTCGAAGCGGATGCGGCCGCGGTACATCGTGAACAGCCAGTTGAACAGCTTGGCCCCGGTTGGGATCGAGATGATCATGGTCGTGATCCCGAAGAACGAGTTCACGCTGGCGCCCGAGCCCATGGTGAAGAAGTGGTGCAGCCACACCAGGTAGGACAGGATCGCGATGACGACGGTGGCGTAGACCATCGAGGTGTAGCCGAACAGCCGCTTGTTGCAGAAGGTCGCCACGATCTCGGAATAGACGCCGAAGCAGGGCAGCACGAGGATGTAGACCTCAGGGTGGCCCCAGATCCAGATCAGGTTGATGTACATCATGGGGTTGCCGCCCATGGTGTTGGTGAAGAAGTTGGTGCCGATGTAGCGGTCCAGCGACAGCATCGCCAGGACCGCGGTCAGGACCGGGAAGGCGGCCACGATCAGCACGTTGGTGCACAGCGCGGTCCAGGTGAAGACCGGCATCTTCATCAGGGTCATGCCGGGAGCGCGCATCTTCACGATGGTGGCGATCAGGTTGATGCCTGAGAGCGTGGTGCCCACGCCCGCCACCTGCAGCGCCCATATGTAATAGTCGACGCCTACATCTGGACTGTAGGCGATGCCCGACAGCGGCGGGTAGGCCAGCCAGCCGGTGCGCGCGAACTCGCCCACGAACAGCGACATCATCACGATCACCGCCCCACCGACGGTCATCCAGAAGCTGAAGTTGTTCAGGAACGGGAACGACACGTCGCGCGCGCCGATCTGCAGCGGCACCACGAAGTTCATCACCCCGGTGATGAGCGGCATGGCCACGAAGAAGATCATGATCACGCCGTGAGCGGTGAACACCTGGTCGTAGTGGTGCGAGGGCAGGTAGCCCTGGTTATGGCCGAAGGCGATGGCCTGCTGGGCCCGCATCATGATGGCGTCGGAGAAGCCCCGCAGCAGCATCACCACGCCCAGCACGATGTACATCACGCCGATGCGCTTGTGGTCGACGCTGGTGAACCACTCTTTCCAGAGATAGCCCCAGGCGCCCAGCTTGGTGATCGTGGCCAGGAGGGCGATGCCGCCGATGGCGACGCCGAGGAAGGTGCCGATAAGGATCGGTTCGTGGATCGGCAGCGCGTCAAGGGTGAAGCGCCCGAACACCAACCTCCAGAGGTCGGGATTTAAGGTCATCAGGTTACCTACTTCTCGGTGTTCGTTTGGGCGGGCATGGGCATGTTCATCGGCATGCCCGCCGGCATGGCGGCCGCGCTGTCGGTCTTGGTCGAGCCCCAGGCCGCCTTGGCGTCGGCCTCGGCGTCCTTGCGCATGAGGTCGCTCATGCAGGGCGTGCCGCTGGGGACGCACTCGTTGACGATGGCCGGATACAGGTCCGAGACCACCGAGGCGTAGTGGTGGATCGGCTCACGCTCGCTGGGATGGGCCAGTTGGAGATAGCCCGGACGGTCCAGTCCGCCGCCCCCGGCCTTCACGCCTTGGACCCAACGCTGGAAGTCCGCGTTGCTCATTCCGTGGAACGGGAACTTCATGTCGGAGAAGCCGGCGCCGCTGTAATTGGCCGAGAAGCCCTCGTAATCGCCGGGCTTGTTGATCACCGCGTGGAGCTGGGTCTCCATGCCGGGCATGGCGTAGATCTGGCCGGCCAGGGCCGGGATGTAGAAGGAGTTCATCACCGAAGAGGCGGTGATGCGGAACTCGATCGGGGTGTCGACCGGAGCGGCCAGCTCGTTGACGGTGGCGATCCCCAGGTCGGGGTAGATGAACAGCCACTTCCAATCCATCGCCACCACCTCAACCCGCAGGGGCTTGGTCGAGGCGGCCACCGGACGGTGCGGGGCGATGCGCGCGATCGGGCGGAAGGGATCGAGCACGTGGGTGCTGATCCAGGTCAGGGCGCCGAGCGCCACGATGATGGCCAGCGGCGCCGACCAGATCAGCACTTCCAGCTGGGTGGAGTGGTGCCACTCGGGATCGTAGTGCGCCGAGGTGTTCGACTTGCGGTAGCGCCAGGCGAACAGGACCGTCATCGCCATCACCGGGATGACGATCAGCAGCATCAGCAGGGTCGAGGCGATCAGCAGGTTGCGCTGCTGCAACGCAACGTCGCCTGACGGGTTCATCAGGACCAGGTTGCAGCCGGACAGGAGGCTGAACACGGGGAGAAGGAGGAGATAGCGCAAACGTCTCACGAGCATTCCCGTCTGCTGACCATGGTGCAGTGCAGCGGGCCCGCCATTAGCAGCACCCGTCCACCGCCTGGATTGGACGGTTTGTCCAAGGGCGGCTTGGATCTACCATCCTACGGATTGAAGCGACGTTCTTGAAGAAACCTGTAGCATACTGAGTACAAGCCGTGGAGATTGGCTAGGCGTAAACCGCATTCGCCGATTCACGGCGTAGCAGGGAGGTTTGTGGCCATGAGTGGGGAATTCGTCCTGCCGTCCTCATCTGGGCTCGAGCGTGACGCGCGCCGGGTTACCGCCCATGCGACCAAGGTGGCCCCGGGAGAAATCGCCATTGGCGTGGTGATCGGACGGATGTCGGAGTTCTTCGACTTCTTCGTCTACGCCATCGCCTCGGTGCTGGTGTTCCCGCAGGTGATCTTCCCGCAGTACAGCCGGCTGGACGGCACGCTGCTGTCCTTCGGGGTGTTCGCCCTGGCGTTCATCGCCCGTCCGCTGGGTTCGGTGATCTTCATGGAGATCGACCGCCGGCATGGCCGCGGGGTCAAGCTGACCATCGCCATGTTCCTGCTCGGCGGCTCGACCGCCGCGATCGCCTTCCTGCCCAGCCACGCCCAGATCGGGGTGGCGGCGGTGGGCCTGCTGTCGCTGTTCCGCATCGGCCAGGGCCTGGCGCTGGGCGGGGCCTGGGACGGCCTGGCTTCGCTGCTGGCCTTGAACGCCCCCCCGGAGAAGCGCGGCTGGTACGCCATGGTGCCCCAGCTCGGCGCTCCGCTCGGCCTGCTGCTGGCCAGCGCCCTGTTCGCCTTTTTCGTGATCAACCTATCGCCGGCCGACTTCCTGGAGTGGGGCTGGCGCTATCCGTTCTTCGTCGCCTTTGCGGTCAACGTGGTGGCCCTGTTCGCCCGCCTGCGCCTGGTGGCGACCCACGAGTTCGAGACCCTGCTCGAGCGGAAGGAACTTGAGCCCACCAAGGTCACCGACATGCTGAACGCCGAGGCCGGCACCGTGATCATCGGCGCCTTCGCGCCCCTGGCCAGCTTCGCCCTGTTCCACATGGTGACGGTGTTCCCACTGTCGTGGGTCTTCCTCTACACCAACGGTGTCAACGGCTTCCTGGTGCTCGAGATGGTCAGCTGCGTGGTCGGGATCATCGCGATCGCCGCCTCGGGCATCATCGCCGACCGTATCGGCCGCAAGCGGCTGCTGGCGATCTGCGCCGGGCTGATCGCGATCTTCAGTGTGTTCGCCCCTCTGTTGCTGGGCGGCGGGCGGATCGGCGAGATCGTGTTCATGGTGCTGGGCTTCGGCCTGTTGGGGCTTTCGTTCGGCCAGGCGGCCGGCGCGGTGGCCTCCAACTTCGCCCAGCGTTACCGTTATACCGGCGCGGCCATGACCTCCGACCTGTCGTGGCTGTTCGGCGCCGGTTTCGCGCCGCTGGTGGCCCTGACCCTGGCCAGCCACTTCGGCCTGATCGCCTCGGGCGCCTACCTGCTGTCGGGCGCGATCGGCACCCTGCTGGCGCTGACCGTCAACCGCCAGCTGGAGCTGAAGGACAGCGACGGCTGAGGCCTTCCCTCACGTCCTGAACGGAATCCGCAGTCCGTCGAGGTCAGCCATTTCCTTGGCGGACGGCGGTTCCCACAGGCCTTCGACAAAGTCGAACATCTCGCGCGTGACGTCGAACGGCAGCTGGTAGGTCTCGGTCTTGTCAGCATTGCGCCGCTGGACCCGCCGCCAGCGTTCCTCCGCCGGGATGTCCAGGAAATGCAGCCGGACCGCGAGCCCCTGGCCCGCCGCCATGTCGGCGAACCGGCGCCGGTCCAGCGCCTTGGTGAACCCCAGGTCCAGGATCGCCGGCGCTCCGCAACGCGCCACCTGTGCAGCGGTGACCCAGATCTGGTCGTAGCAGCGGTTGACCCGCGCCATGGCCCAGCCCGGGTCGATCGGCTGGGAACTGTCCATCCAGAACAGCGCCGCCATCCACTGGTCGATCGAGAACACGACCGCGCCCGTCTGGCGCGCGAGTTCGGCGGCGTAGGTCGTCTTGCCGGCTCCGGTCGAACCGCAAACCAGATGGATCATGGGTCCCCGAGGGGTCAGCAGGCTATGTGGCCAAGCCTATCCAAAGACTAAGGGCCTTTGCTGCCGGCGAGAAGCCGCGCCTCACGCCGCCCGCAGCGCCGGGATCAGATCGCCGGTTCCGCTCGCCGCCACGCCGTCGAGCCCCAGCCATCCGGCCATCAACCGCAGTTCCTCAGCCAGGCGTTCGGCCATGTCGGGCGGCGCGTCCGGTTCGGCGTGGGCCCCCTGGACCCGCAGCACCCGCGCCTCGCGATCCGCCTTCAGGTCCACCCGGGCGACCAGGGCTTCGTCCAGCAGGAAGGGCAGCACGTAGTAGCCGTGGTTGCGCTTCTCGGCCGGGGTGTAGATTTCCAGGCGATAGCGCATCCCCCAGAGCCGCTCGGTGCGCGACCGCTCCCAGATCAGCGGATCGAACGGGGCCAGGAGAGCCTGGGCCTGCACCCGCCGGGGCCGTCGCGCCGCCGGATCGAGATAAGCCGGCTGGTCCCAACCCTCGACCGCGACGGGAACCAGCTCGCCGGCTTCGACCAGTTCCTCCAGCCTGGGCTTGGCGTCGCCGGGGGACAGGCGGAAATAGTCGCGAAGATCGCCAAGGGTCGCGACGCCCAGGGCGCGGGCTGAAATTCGCAGCAGCTCGCGATGGGCCTCGGCCTCGTCGGGCGTCGGGATGTCCAGGATCGCGCCCGGCATCACCCGTTCGCTGAGGTCGTAGACCCGCTCGAAGCTGGAACGGCGAGTGGCGGCGGCGACCCGGCCCGACCAGAACAGCCACTCCAGCGCGGTCTTGGCGTCGCTCCAGCCCCACCAGCCGCCGGCGCCCCTTGGCGCTTCCAGGTCGGAGGCGGCGAGGGGGCCTTCCGCGGCGATGCGGGCCAGGATCGCCTCGGCCTCGGCGCGGCGTTCGCCGGCATAGGGCTTCATCCGTCCCCAGACGCCCAGGCCCTGCTCGGCGCGCGCCATGCGCCAGCGCATCAGGGGCTGGCTTTCGAGCGGCAGCAGCGAAGCTTCATGGCCCCAGAACTCGAACAGCCGCCGCGGCTTGCCCCATGCGGCCTGTTCCAGCAGCGCCTGCGGATAGGCGCCCAGGCGCGAGAACAGCGGCAAGTAGTGGGCGCGGGCCAGCACATTGACCGAGTCGATCTGCAGCAGTCCGACCCGGCCGATGGTCTTGGCCAGGTGGCGCTGCGTCGGCGCGCCCGTGGGCCGTGGATCGGCGAACCCCTGCGCCGCCAGGGCGATGCGCCTAGCCTGTTTCAGTGAAAGACGTTCGATGGTCATCAAAACGTGGTCCCAACCCAGCGCAAGGCATAGCGCGATCCAGCCGGGAAAGAACGGGGCGGCGCGCTTTTCGCCGAACCTTCCCGGCATGGCGCCGTTCTGTGGCTGACGGAAGGAGCCGCCCATGACCAAGCACAGCCCGCACGCGCCCGAACACTCCGGCAAGGCCATCTCGATCGAGAAGGTGGACGCCTACGAGCACCTGGGCATCGTGGTCCGGTCGGACGGCATCGGCGCCGACGGAAAGCTGGACCCGATCTACTCCGCCGACCAGGACAACAGCTCGCCGCCCCTGGCCTGGTCGGGCATAGCCGAGGCGGACACCTACGCTTTGATCGTCGAGGACCCGGATGCGCCTCAGGAAGCGCCGTTTATCCACTGGATGATCTGGAACATCCCCGGCCGCCTGATCGAACTGCCGGCGGGCGTGGGACTGAAGCTCGACGGTGGGGAGCTAGCGGGCGCCGTTCAGGGCCGCAACAGCACTGACGGCTATGGCTGGTATGGCATGAAGCCGCCGCCGGGCCATGGCGTACACCACTATCACTTCCAGCTGTTCGCCCTGAACCGGCCGCTGGAACTGGGGCCGAATGCGCCCCTGTATGAGCTGGTCAACGAGCTTAAGGGCGCGACCATCGGCAAGGGCGAGGTGATCGGAACCTTCGAAACCCCGGAAGCCGTCTAGGCGGCGTCCGGGGCTCGGCTGACCTGGAACCTAGTGCGCCCACTTGGAGTGCAGGATCACGTCGCAGAAGTTGACGCGCTTGTAGGTCGGGTCGCGTAGGGCCAGGACGTCGGCCTTGACGTTGCCGAAGGTCGATTCCGGCTTCTTGATCGTGCCCGCGGCGAAGGCGTCGATGATGCCGTTCTTGAAGTCGTGGCCGCGGGGGTGGTGCTGGCAGACCTCGTGACGATGGGTGTCGCTGAAAGCGTCATAGTCCAGGCCGAGCACGTCCATCTCCACGCCTGCGGTCACCAGGGCGACCACCGGACGCTTGTGCTGCGGGATGCCGGGGGTGGTGTGCAGGGCGATAGAGTCCCACACGTCGTCGATGTCGTGTTCGTTGATGCCATGGGCGCGCAGGAAATCGGCGGCGGCGTTGGCGCCATCGACCTCAAAGCGCTCGTGCTCGCTGGCGTAGGGCGCCTGCAGGCCCATGTCGTGGAACATGGCCCCGACATAGAGCAGCTCGGAGTCGACCTTCAGGCCCTTGCGCTGGCCGGCCAGGGCCCCGAACAGGAACACCCGGTTGGAGTGGTGATAGAGCAGGTCCGACTCGGTGTCGCGCACCAGCTGATCCACTTCTTGAGCGAGCTTGCTGTCGGGAATAGCGATCCCGGCGATGATCTTGGTCATGGCGTTGTTCCTCAACAAAATCGGCCGATCGCGACGGCGCAGATCCTTGTCCTCCTTTTGAGGTGAGGGCGAAATGCGCGTGACCCGTGGGAAACCGCCAAACAGACATGGTTTCCAGCCATGTCCCGAAGTCAGCGCGCAGGCGGCGCAATCCGATGGCGCGTTGGCAGGATTTCCCAGGCGGCGTAGATCGGTACGGCGCGGGTATGGCGACGCTTGCAGCGCGGGGAGTGCGGCTTGTGAGGACGATAGCCCTGGCGATCTTTCCGGGGGTCCAGGCCCTGGACGTCGCGGGTCCGCTCGACGTGTTCGCGGAGGCTAACGGCTTCGTCGGCCAGGATGGCGGCTATCACCTGACCCTGGTCGGCGCCGAGCGTACGCCGATGCGCGCCTCCAACGGTATGTCGATCACGCCGGAGCTGAGCTTCGATGAGGCCACGGGCGGCTACGACCTCGCGCTGGTCGCGGGCGGGCCGGCGCTGCCGTCGGGCGAGCCGGACGGCGCCCTGACGGCATGGCTGGCGCGGATGGCGTCGCAGTCGCCGCGCTACGGCTCGATCTGCACCGGCGCCTTTGCGCTGGGGCACGCCGGCCTGCTGGATGGCCGGACGGTGACCACCCATTGGCAGGATGCGCCGGCCCTGGCGCGGCGGTTTCCCGAGGCCAGGGTCGAGTTCGATCGGATCTATATCCGCGACGGCGCGCTGGTCACTTCCGCCGGCGTCACCGCCGGCATCGACCTGGCCCTGGCCCTGGTCCAGGAAGACCACGGTCCCGAGGTCGCGCTGGCGGTGGCCAAGCGGCTGGTGGTGGTGGCGCAGCGCCAGGGCGGCCAGTCCCAGTTCAGCCCCTACCTGGTGGCCCCGACCGAACCCGAGGCGCCGATCTCCCAGGTGCACGCCCACGTCATGGCCCATCTGCGCGAACCCAATGGCGTGGAGGCGCTGGCCGAGGTGGCCGGCATGTCGCCACGCACCTTCGCGCGGGCGTTCAAGCGCGAGACCGGGGTCACGCCGGCGGAGTTCGTCGAACGCGCACGCGTCGACGCCGCGCGCAATCGGCTGGAGGGCGGCGACCTGCCGCTGAAGGCGGTGGCCTACGAATGCGGTTTCAGCAGCGCTGAGCACATGCGGCTGGTGTTCGTGAAACGGCTGGGAGTCACGCCGAGCCAGTACCGGGCCAGCTTCAGGACGATTTGAGCTCCACGCCGCCCAGACCGCCCAGCGCACGGATTAGCGCCGGCTCCAGGGTGCTCAGCTCCTGCAAATGCGCCGCGGTCAGCCGGCCGAGCAGTTCCTCGGCCTGGCCGGTGAGGCTCAGGTCCAGGCGGCGGCGGTCGGCCTGGGACGGAGTCTTGATCAGCAGCCCAGCCTCGACCATGCGGCTGACCAGTTCGGCCGCGGTGTGGGGCGCCACCATCAGCTGGTCGGCCAGGGCGCCGACAGTCGCGGGCTCGGCGCCGCCGCGTCCGGCGATGGCGAGCAGGGCCTGATGCTGTTGCGGCGGCAGGCCCTCGGCGGCGGCAGCGGCCTCGCTGAAGGCCAGGAACCGCCGTAGCTCGAAGCGGAACGCTGCGATCGCCGCATATTGCGCCTGGGAGAGGCCGGACTTGATCGGTTTGTCGGGCGCCATGCGCGAGTGTCCGCCTCCAAAATTGAGCCTGCATATGAGCCAACTGGCCTATGGGGCGCAAATGCAGGCGTTTGGCGCCGTCGCCCACCGAGGCTTTCGCAAACCGTTCGCGCCTAAGGCGTTTGCGCAAAAGCCACGGATAGGCGTCGCGGAACGATTGACCACGTTTATGCCGTAAAGGGAGTATCCTCCGAAAGCCTGGGACGCGCTCGCGACATGGACGCGGCGCCCACGGTTTTGGGGGCTTTCGAATGGGGCGGTGGGGCTTCGCGGCGGTGCTTTGGGTGTTGGCCTCGGCCGGGGCGGTCCGGGCCGAGGGCGTAGCTCTGACCTTCGACGACCTGCCGACGCTCTCGCTCAACCCCGCAACGGATTACGCGCAGACGACCACCACCGAGCTGCTGGCCGGGCTTCGCCGCCACCGGCTGCCGGCCACGGGCTTCGTCAACGAAGGCAAGCTGGAG
>FSXN01000559.1_pt1 | contig 12946 bp, 11 predicted proteins | sample 1638221 | NCBI WGS metagenome assembly FSXN01 (sample SAMEA3914788, study PRJEB12502) | metagenome | biome: forest; material: soil | place: Canada | collected 2011-07-03 | depth 0.1 m | reverse complement strand
GGGACCGGGTCGAGGCCTATCTGCCGCGAGCGGAACGCTATGATCTGAATGGAGAGCTGCGTTCGCTGTCGCAAGGCCTGGCGACCTTCGAGCATAGCTTCGACCATATGAGCGAACTGACCGGACGACTTAAGGACGGAGCGGCCCAGCGAACGCGATCCTACGCCTGAAGGCGGTCGTTCAAGGCGCGATTAGAGACAAACGGTCAACACTGCTTTGCCATCGACGCCCCTAATCCCGGGGCTGTGCGCTTCCTATCTCGGCGTCCACGTCGCCAGGAGGGTGCGCCATGTTGACCGCTATGATGCTGGCGGCTGTGCTTCAGTCTGGGCCGGTTGCGCCGGAAGCCACCCAAGACCTCACCGTCGTGGTCGAGGGCGTCATCGATGACAAGGGCCTGGTTCGTCTCGAGCTGTGCCGGTCGGACACCTTCCTGACCTCGGGCTGCGCCATCTCCACCGAGGTGAAGGCGCAGCGTGGCGTGGTGACCGTGCGGCTTCCGGCCGTCGCCGCCGGTGAATACGCCATCCAGGCCTATCACGACCGCAACGACGACGGCCGGGTCGACCGCAACCTCCTGGGCATCCCGGTCGAGGAAGTCGGGTTTTCCCGCGAACCGCCGTTGGGGTTGAGGGGGCCGAGCTTCTCCAAGGCCGCCTTCGTCCACACCTCGTCGCCCCAGACGGTCACGGTAAGGCTGCGCCGCTTCTGGTGACGACCAACCTCTCCAAAATCTAGAATCAGAACAACACCTTCACGCTGAACTTGATGTCGGCCTCGGTGTAGCGGTCGCGATACTCGGCCCCGGTGGACAGGTTCAGTTCGTAGAAATCGGTGTCCGCCTTGACGTTTAGCCGCGCGGTAGGACCGCCGCCGACGATCTTGGCGGCCTGCATGGTGAAGTACTCGGTGTCGGCCGCGAACCGCGCCGTCGTGGCCCCGGCGTCGCCTGAGAAAACATCCCGATAACCCAGCTCAAGTTCCGGGCGCCATTGGAAGCTCTGGCCGAACTTCATGCCGGTCACCATCGAGGCGCTGGCGCTGTACTGCTGGCCGGTGCGTGAGTTGAGCGCCAGGTCAAAGCCGTCGCCGCCGCCGTGCTCGGTGTAGCCGCCTTGGTAGAGCCGGAAGTAGTCGAACTTGGCCTGGGGTCGGAAATAGAACCAGCCGAACTGTCCGGTCTCATAGCCCAGGCCGAAATGACCGGTGCTCGAAAAACCGCTGGAACTGCCTTTTGCGCTACGGTCTAGTTCCACCGTGCCGCTGCTGTCGGCCTCGTAGAGTTCGCGATGGTCGGCGTACTTCACATAGCCGACCGCCAGCCGGCCGTCGGCGCGGAAGCCGCCGAACTGGCCCTGCCAATAGCCGCCGAACTCGCCTTCCGAGAACGAAGACGAGTCGTCGCCGGGCAGGGAGGGATCTTCGACCTCGCCGCTGAGGAAGGCTGCGGTGACCCCGAACGCCCCGAACCCGCTGCCCCCGGTCTCGGCGCCGGCGACGAAGCCGAAGCCTGCGCCCTGGTAGCCGGCGGCGTTGGCGGCGGGGCGCTGGACCCCGAACGCCACCTCCTGCGCCCACAGGCCATGTACCCCGCTGGGGTTCTGGATGTCGTTGACCGAGGCGGTGGCCCGGCTGACCGCGTCGGATGCAGCCTCGGCAAGCTGGAAGGTGCCGCCGGAATAGTCGGGCAGCATCTGGTTGTAGAGGCCCAGGAAGCTGGAGCGAGTGTAGGAGGTCAGGAAGGCGCTCTCGATCGTGGAGTCGTTGGGCAGTGAATCATAGACCGCGTTCAGCGCCGCGCTCTGGCCAGGATTGAGTCCCATCTCGGCGGCGGTGCGGCGGCGCAGGTCGACAGTGATGGTTCCAGCCGAAGTGTCGGTCGTGGCCGTGCCCACCAGCAGGTACGGCACCTCAGCCAGCACCACCGAACCGGTGCTGTTGTTCACCAGGCTGCTGGCCGAGACGATGGTGTAGCTGGTCTCGGTGTACAGCGGCGACTTCAGGTAGATGCCGAGCTCGGAGCCGCTGGCGAAGGTCGCCGTGCCGCTGACCTGATAGAGGGTGCTGGCCGAGTTGGTCGGATCGATCGCCGCATACAGCAGCCCGCCGGACCCTACGGTCAGGCTGCTCAGCTTCAGGGTCGCCGCGTTCTCGTTCAGCAGGGTGCCGTTGGTCACGGTCAGGGCCAGGGCGGAGCCGCTGTAGGACAGCGAGCCGGCGTAATAGGCGCCGTCGATGGTCAGGGTGTCCGTGCCCGACCCCATGCTCAGTGCGCCGAGCATCTCGCCGCCGAGCAGCTCGACGTTGTTATTGCCGTTGCCCAACAGCACGTCGCCGATGATCTCGGGATAGGTCGGCGTGGTGGTGGTGGTGGTGGTCGTCACCCCGGCCGAGGTCGTGGTCACTGTCGTGGTGGTGGTCGCGGTGCTGGTGGTGCTGGTGGTCGTCGTCGTGATGGCGGCGGTGGTGCTGACCACGCCGGAGGTGCTGGTCGTGGTGCTGGTTTCGATCGCGATCGGGTTGGGATTGACCTGCTGGATCAGGGTCACGCCCGTGGTGTTGGCGCTGAGGTCCAGAGCGACGGTGCTGCCGGTGGTGGCGTCTCCGGTGGCGGTCGGCGAGATGGCGGCGGAAATGATCCCTTCGTTGAGGATCGAGCTCAGGGTGCCGCTCTTGTCCACCACCGCGTAGGCCGACTTGTTGTCGCCTTCTACGGAGGCCTGGATGGTGCCGATATTGACCAGGCTGGAGACGTTGGCGCCGGCCTCGATCTCGATGCCGTAGGCGGAGGCGGCGATCTCCGTGGTCGACAGGGTCGACCTCAGCACGGTGGACTCGATGTAGTCCTCGTTGAGGATCTCGGGCACGGTCGCGCCGTCCATGATGTGGATGGCGGTGGAGTCGGCCTCGTAGCTCTCGGCGTTGATGCTGCCGGCGATGCGGATGCCGCCGTCGATGGTCACCTCGCCGTCGCCGGTGCCGATCTGCAGGGCGGTGGCGCTGACCCCGTCATAGGTGCCGAAGCCGTTGATCTCGCCGCGCACGATCAGGCCGAAGGCGTTGTTGGCGGTGGCGGACTCGTCGGTGCCGAACTCGCCGATGGTGATGTTATTGCCCGAGCTGCCGATCAGCAGGCCCGCGGCGCTGCCATAGTTGGTGATGGTCCCGGTGCCCTCGTAGCCGTCCTCGATCCCGTCGCCGTCGAGGTCGGCGGTGGAGTCGGTGGTGGTGCCCACCGGCGGCGCCCCGATGAAGATCCCGCCGGCCACGCTGCCGCCGATCACCACTGCGGCCCCGGACTGTTCGACCTGGCTGGCGGTGCTCTGCACGCTGGTCAGGGTGCTGGTCTCGGTCGGGCGGGTGACCGTGGCGTAGGCGGTGGCGTAGACGTCGGAATAGATCGACACCGCGCCGCCGACCGAGCCTTCCAGCTTGATGGCGCTGGACCCGGCGCCCGTGGCCGAGATTTCCCCGGTCGACTGCACCCCGCCGGAAATGGCGGCGGTGGAATAGATCCCCACCGAGTTGTTGCCGGTGATGCTGATGGTGCCGCTGTTGGTGAGCGAGCCGATCAGCGGCGCTTCGATCGAGATGCCGTAGGAGTCGTTTCCGCCGATCGTGATCTCGCCGCTGTTGCCGATGTCGCCGGTGAAGGCTGAGGTCCCGGTCAGACGAATGCCGTAGCGGCCGACGCCTTCAACATAGGGTTCCTCGGTATAGCCGTCCGAATTGGTGGTGGTGGTGTAGCTGTCGCTGAGCGTGATGTAGCCGATATTGCTTACCGAACCGCTATAGCCGCCCTTGATTAGCACACCGGTCGCGTCGTCGATGCCCGAGATGCTGATCGAGCCCTCGTTGGTCAGGGAATTGCTGCTGTTGATCGTCACGGCCGGCGTGGTGTTGCCGACGGTGATCGAGCCGCCGCTGTCGATGGTGACGTCGCCGGCGCTGGCGGTCGAGACCGCCGTGCTGGTGCCGCCGGAGATGGTGTCGTCGGCGCGCGCCAATTGGGGCCGCATCGCAAGGCATAGGGGCGCCAGCGCGACTGCGGCGACAAGAGTTCTACGCATAAGGAGTCCATTCGACACGCCTGAAGGGGTGCGAACAAATGCAGCTCGGGCGGCTGTTGTAGGGCCGCAAGATTTCGCCGGCGTGGCTCTATCGACCGAAGTCGTTCAATCCGGCGTCGATTGCGTCAGACTGCCGGATATCAGGCGATTTGTGTCGATGCTGCGCCATATCTGCGATGGGTGATCGTTGTATTTGAAAGGGAATGCGGAATGTGGACTGGACTTGAAAATCTGGGGCCAAATTTTGGACGCCATGGCGCGGATATGTTTGGCGGCTTGGGAATGGCCGGGTGTCGGCGAGGTGTTGAGAGATGACGATGATCGGAGCCCAGATGATGGACGACCCTCGGGCTCCCGAGTTCTACACCAGCTCTTTCTCGGGATTTTCGATCCAGCAGGGAAACATCACCCTGACCTTTGAATCCGCGCGCTGCAATCACTTCGATCCGACATGCTCCATGACCCGGGTGGTGGTGGGGCGCGTGACCATGCCGCTCCAGGCCGCCCAGTCGCTGGTGCTGCAGCTGAATGACGCACTGACCCGGGTGGGCATGAGTCCCAGCTCCGCGGCGACCCTCGGCATGGCGGTGCAGTAGGCGGGCGACCGGATTCGGACCGCGACCCATTCCATTCAGTGATGGCGGAGCGCGGTCGCGACGCCTAGATGTGAAGCATGGATCAGTCGGTACGGTTTCTGGATCGTCGGCTGCGCATGCAGCAGCTCCGGTTCCTGGACGCGCTCGACAGGACGCGAAGCCTGTCCGCCGCCGCCCGTGGCCTGGGCCTGACCCAGCCCGCCCTGACCAAGGCGCTTCAGGATCTCGAGCTGGCGGTCGGCCAGGAGCTGTTCGAGCGCCATCCCCAGGGCGTGCGCGCGACCGCGGCCGGCGAAGCCCTGGTCCGCTTCGCCCGGCGCACGCTCGCCGACCTGGACCGGGTCGGGGACGAGCTGAACGAAATCATCCGCCCCGGCGGCGGCCTGGCCGTGCTGGGCGCGCTGCCGGTGGCGGCGGCGGGGCTGCTGCCTGACATCATCCTGCGCGCCCGCGCCCGCTTTCCCGACCTGCGGCTGCGGATCGTCGAGGTGCGGGGCGAGGATCTGACCGCCCAGCTTCGCTCCGGCGAACTGGACGCCATCATCGGCCGGCTGTATCGGCCCGAGGTGCCCGACGGCTTCAAGCGCGAGGTGCTCTACGACGAGCCGATCTCGCTGATCGCGCGCTCCGGCCATCCCCTGTTCGAACTGCCCGAAGCCGAACGCTCGGAGAAGGCGCGCGACTACGACCTGCTGCTGCCGACCTTCACCCAAAGAATCGGGCGCGAGATCGAGCACCTGCTTGGCGCCTGGGGGCTGCAGGCCTCGCCGCACTCGCTGCGCACCACGTCCCACCTGTTCCTACGCGAGATGCTGCATCAGAGCGACCTGGTCACCGTTGCGCCGCGCACCCTGGTGGCGGGCGACCTGATGCGGGGCACGCTGAGCGTGGTGCCGACGCATGATCCCACGCCGTCGCGGCCGGCGGGCCTGGTGACGCGGCTCGATCGGCCGGCGTCGCCTAGCCTGCGGCTGCTGCTGCAGGTGGTGCGCGAGAGCATCGCCGACATGCTCGAGCACCACCACGTCGCCATAACCAAGCCTTATGGGCAGGCCGTTCGATCTGATGGCCGGTCCGAAGCCGCGGTGGACTACGACGTCCACACGTCTTCAGCGGACGCAGAACAAGAACAACAACGCTGATCAGGGAGTGAGTACGGAGGCGTCGACCTCCAGACCGCCGCGCGAGCTCCCTGTCGCTTTGTGCAGGAGTTCTCGGTCATGACCGACAAAACAACCTTGGTCGCCAATGCGCAGCTTGCTGCGCAGTCTGTGGATCTTGTCTGGTGTCTGAGCCCCGCGGTCGCGTTCCACGCATCGCATGTCGCGGGAGAGCTGTGATGGGCGGCGTCGTCGTCACCGGTTGTCCCAAGGTCGACCCCTTGACCCAGGCCGCCTTCGCCGGCTTCGGCGTGGCCACCATCCATGAAGCCCAGGGCCGCACCGGGCTGCTCGCCAGCTACATGCGCCCGATCTATCCCGGCGCCTGGATGGCCGGCACGGCGGTGACCGTCAGCCTGGCCCCCGCCGACAACTGGATGATCCACGTCGCGGTCGAACAGTGCGGCCAGGGCGACGTGCTGGTGGTGGTCCCGACCTCGCCCTGCGACGCCGGCTATTTCGGCGAGCTGTTCGCCACCGCCCTGGCCCGGCGTGGCGTGCGCGGCCTGGTCATCGAGGCTGGCGTGCGCGACGTGAAGGACCTGACCGAGATGGGCTTCCCGGCCTGGTCGCGCGCGGTCAGCGCCCAGGGCACGGTCAAGGAAACCATTGGCTCGATCAATGTCCCGGTGGTCTGCGCCGGCCAGCTGATCCACCCCGGCGACCTGATCGTGGCGGACGACGACGGCGTGGTGGTGGTGCCGCGCCTGAACGCCGGCGAGGTGGCCAAGAAGAGCGCCGCGCGCGAGGCCAAGGAGGCCAAGAACCGCGCCCGCTTCCAGGCCGGCGAACTGGGTCTGGATGTCTACGACATGCGCGCGGCCCTGGCGGCCAAGGGCCTGGTCTACCGGGCCTACGAAGGCGAGTGAGAGCCGCCCATGAGACCCTCCCTTAGCGGCATCGCCTCGATGGCCACGCGCGCGATCCTGGCCGAGTTGACCGAAGCCTACGGACGCGAGACGGGCGTTATCGCCCGTATCCAATCGGTGGGCGGAGTGGACGCTGCACAAAGGGTGCGCGCCGGCGAGGGTTTGGACGTGGTCGTCCTGGCTTCCCGCGCCATGGCGGCGCTTGAGGTCGAGGGCCGCCTCGTCCGCGGCAGCCGGGTGGATGTCGCGCGTTCGGGCATGGCGATTGCGGTCCCAGCCGATGCGCCGTGTCCGGAGATCGGCGACGAAGAGGCGGTCAAGGCGGCGATCCTGCAGGCGCGGGCGATCGGCTACTCCACCGGACCCAGCGGCGAGCACCTGCAGAAGCTGGTGCAGCAATGGGGAATCGCCGAGGCGGTCTCGCCCAGGATGCGGTGCGCGCCGCCCGGAACCCCGGTCGCCGCCCTGGTGGCGCGGGGCGAGGTCGATCTTGGATTCCAGCAGCTGAGTGAACTGCTGCACACCCCTGGCGTTCAGATTGTGGGGCCGCTGCCCGCGAGCATCCAGGCGGTGACGGTCTTCTCGGCGGGCGTCGCCAGCGCCAGCGACCACCAGGCGGATGCGCGCGCCCTGATCGGCTACCTGGCGTCGCCTCCGACGGCGGAGGTCAAGCGCCGTCACGGCATGGAGCCCGCAGCCTCCGTTTCTTCCAAGGACACAGACCATGGCTAGGATCATTGGCGCGATCGCCAGTTCTCATACGCCCACGATCGGTTTCGCGGTCGATGCGCACAAGCAGGAAGACCCGGTGTGGAAGCCGATCTTCGAGGCCTATGCGCCCATCCGGGCCTGGCTGGACGAGAAGCGGCCGGACGTTCTGTTCTTCATCTACAACGACCACATCACCTCGTTCTTCTTCGACCACTATTCGGCCTTCTGCCTGGGCGTGGACGACGCCTATTCGGTGGCCGACGAGGGCGGCGGGTTGCGTGACGTACCGCCGATCGAGGGCCACGCGGCCCTGGCGCGCCACATCGGTCAGTCGCTGATGACCGACGAGTTCGACATGTCGTTCTTCCGCGACAAGCCGCTGGACCATGGCGTCTTTTCGCCGATGTCGGTGCTGGCGCCGCCGGAAGGCGGTTGGCCGGCCAAGATCGTGCCGCTGCAGATCGGTGTGCTGCAGTTTCCGATCCCCTCGGCCCTGCGCTGTTACAAGCTTGGCCAGGCGCTGCGTCGCGCCATCGAAAGCTATCCCGAGGACCTGAAGGTCGCGGTGGTGGCCACCGGCGGCCTGTCGCACCAGGTGCATGGCGAGCGCTGCGGTTTCAACAACACCGCCTGGGACGAGCAATTCCTGGACCTGATCGAGAACGACCCCGTGGCCCTGACCCGCCTGACCCACGCCGACTATGCGCGGCTGGGCGGGATGGAGAGCTCCGAGATCATCATGTGGCTGGTGATGCGCGGCGCCCTGTCCAGCGGCGTTCGGCGGGTGCATTCCAGCTACTACCTGCCGTCCATGACCGCCATCGCCACGGCGATCTACGAGAACCAGGCCGAGCCGATGTCGGCCTGCGAGGCCTCGGCTCATCGCAAGGCCATGGCCCATCAGCTCGATGGGATCGAGACGCTGGAAGGCACCTATCCGTTCGACCTGGAGCGCAGCGCCAAGAGCTACCGGGTCAATAAGTTCCTCCACGCCCTGGTCGAGCCGGCGGTGCGCGAGGCCTTCATCGCCGATCCCGAGGCCAGCTTCGAGGCCGCGGGCCTGAGCGAAGACGAACGCACCCTGATCCGCAACCGCGACTGGCGCGGACTGATCCATTACGGCGCGACCTTCTTCGTGCTGGAAAAGCTCGGGGCGGTTCTGGGCGTGCCGAACCCGAAGATCTACGCCGCCATGCGCGGCCAGAGCCTGGAAGACTTCCAGAAGACCCGCAACGCCGCGGTTCTCTACTCCGTCGCCAAGGTCTGACGCCGGCTAATCTAAAATCCAAGAACAATCGGGGGAGGAGAGAACGATGAAGGCACAGGTTCAGAACTGGAGTCCCGCCTACGAGTGGAAGGCGGTGCTGTTGCTCAGTCTCGGCTTCGGCCTGGTGGGGCTTGATCGATGGATCATCACCCCGCTGTTCCCCTTCATCATGAAGGACCTGCATCTTGGCTATGGCCAGATCGGCGCGCTGGCCGGCGTGCTGGCGGTTGGCTGGGGCGTGGCGGCGATCCTGATGGGCGGCGTCTCCGACCGCTTCGGGCGGCGCAAGGTGCTGGTGCCGGCCATGGTGCTGTTCTCCATCCTGGCCGGACTGTCGGGCACGGCCGGCAGCTTCATGATGCTGATGCTGCTGCGCTCGGTGATGGGCTTGACCGAAGGGGCCTTCACGCCCGCCAGCGTCGCCGCCACCGCCGAGGCCTCCAAGCCTTCGCGCCGCGGGTTGAACCAGGGCTTCCAGCTCAGCCTGTTCGCCCTGCTGGGCCTGGGCTTCGGGCCGATCATCGCCACCCAGCTGCTGCAGGCGGTGCCGTCCTGGCGTTACGTCTTCCTGGTGGTCTCGATCCCCGGCTTCATTCTCGCCGCCCTGATCTATTTCGTCATCCGCGAGCCCGCCGCCCAGGTCGAGGTCGAGGCGACCCACGCCGCCCGGCCGTCCTGGGGCGAGATCCTGAAGAGCCGCAACGTCATCCTGGCGCTGCTGGGCCTGCTCTGCGCCATGTGCTGCGTGTTCGTGATCGGTGCGATGATGCCGAACTATCTGATTGACTATCTGAAGCTGAGCCCCGGGCAGATGGGCTTCGTGATGTCGTCGGTCGGCTTCGGCGGCTTCCTGGGCGAGTTCGTGGTGCCTGGCCTGTCGGACTTCTTCGGGCGCAAGACCATGGCGATCCTCGGCTTCATCGCCGGAGCCGTCGTGCTCAAGCTGTTCGCCATCACCGGAGGCCAGCCGACCACCCTGTTCATCCTGCTGTTCCTCGTCGGTTTCTGCTGCATGGGCCTGCTGGCGCTGTTCACAGGCCCGGTCGCGACCGAGGCGGTGAACCCGATCCTGATCGCCTCCGCCATCGGCCTGGTGTCGGGGACCGGCGAGATCTTCGGCGGCGGCGTGGCCCCGACCGTGGGCGGCTGGATCGCCGAGCACTACGGCATCCAGCACGTACTGGACCTGGCCATGGCCGGCCTGGTCTGCGGCGTGATCGTGTCGCTGTTCCTCAAGGAATCCGCGCCGCGCCGACTGGCGAAGGGCAACGGCGCCGGAGTGATCGAGGCCTCGCCCGTCGCTCGGATCAAGAACACCTGAGCTCAATCCAAAAGAATAAGCCCGCCGGCGTAATCGGCGGTCGTGAGGAAACACACATGAAGAAGTTCGCCTATGCTTGCGCCGCAGCCACGATTCTGGCTGCGGGTCCCGCCTTGGCCACCGAGAACGGAACGCAGAACTATCCCATCGGGGTGAATACGGTGGCCGACGGCTATCTGCCGCCGCCCGGAATGCTGCAATACCTGGACTACTTCCAGGAGGCGGATTCGCCCGCGAGCAAGAACGGCTCGGGCAATGCGGCGTCGCACGGCTTCAACCTGACCGCCACGGCCAACGCCTCGCGCTTCCTCTACACCTGGGGACCGGAGATCGGGCCTTTCCACTACACCACCGGCCTTGTGGTCCCGGTGGTCTATCTCGACCTGCACGTCGCGGGCATGCATGGCCACGATTTCGGCACCGGCAACATCGATATCCAGAACTATCTCGGCGCCCACAGCCAGGACAAGAAACTGTTCTACTTCTTCGGCCTGGATACCTATATCCCGACCGGGAACTACAAATACGAAAACCTGATCAGCACCGGCGCGAACTACACCACCTTCGCCCCGAACGTCGACGTCAGCTATAATCCTACGCCGCAGTGGGAGCTGACGGGGGTGTTTTTCTCTGAGTTCAATACCGTCAACCAGACCGATCACTACCACTCGGGCGATGACCTAGACGTGGACTTCGGCACCACCTACCGGCCGTTCAAGACGAGCCCGCAGTGGGGTTTCGGTCTGCAGGGCTACTTCTACAAGCAGATCACCGACGACACCGTGCGCGGGGTTTCGGTCGCGCCGGACGGCTATCGCGGCCAGGAGTTCGCGATCGGACCGCAGATCCGCTACGACATCCCCTTCGGCGGTTTCGTGCTGAAGTATCAGCATGAATACGCCGTGCGAAACCGCCCGGCCGGCGAGAAGATCTGGCTGCAATTCGCCGCCCCGATCTTTGGCGGGCCGAAGTCCTAGGATCTGAAGACGGGATCGGAGGCGCTGGCCGTCTCCGGTTTCCAATGCGTCACGTTGTGTGCCGCCGCACTGCGTCCTTCGAGACGCCCCTTGCGGGGCTCCTCAGGATGACGAGCGTGAGTGTTCAATAACTTTCGTCATGCTGAGGAGCGGCGATAGCCGCGTCTCGAAGCACCCAGAAACGAAACCGTCTCTCTACCCCGCCTTCAGCTCGCGCATGACGCTGGCGGCCTCGGCGAAGGCGGTGTTGGCGGCGGGGACGCCCGCGTAGATTCCCGTCTGCATCAGGGTCTCTTTCAGCTCGTCCTCGGTGAATCCGCCCTGTTCCAGGCCGGCCTTCACGTGCAGGCGGAACTCTTCCCAGCGTCCGAGCGAGGCGGTGATCGCCAGCACCAGCAGCCGCCGGGTGCGATGGTCCAGCCCGGGCCGGTTCCAAATCTCGTTCCAGGCGATGCGGGTGATCATGGCCTGGAAGTCGGTATTGAACGGCGTGCGCGCGCTCAGCGACCGGTCCACCCAGGCGTCCCCCAGCACCTTGCGGCGGGCCTCCAGCCCAGCTTGGTAGAGTGTCTCGGCGGCGTCGGTCTCGGCCGGGCCGCGCGCCAGCGTGCGGGCGAAGCTGGTCACGGCGGCGGCGAAGGCCGAGGGCGCTTCGATCTGCGCCAGGTGCGCGGCGTCGAGCAGCACGGTGCGTGCGCCCGGAATCCCCTCGGCGATCAGGCGTCCATGCTCGGCGAACGGCGTGGAGACATCGCGCTCGCCGCCGATCACCAGGGTGGGGACGGCGATCTCGGCCAGGCGTGGCGGCAGGTCCATGTCGCGGATCGCGGCGGCGCAGGCAGCGTAACCGTCGTCCGACATGTCCAGCAACCCAGCGGCCACGCCCCCTACGACCTCCGGATGGGCCTTGGTGAAGGCCGGGGCGAAGAACCGGCCCAGCGCCGCCTCGGCGATAGAGGCCGTGCCGCCGGAGCGCACCGCTGCGATGCGGGCGCGCCAGGCCTCGGCGTCCATCTTCGGCGAGGTGCAGGCGGCGACCAGGGCGGTCAGCCGCGCCGGCGCCTTCAGCGCCAGGGTCGTGGCGATCATGCCGCCGAGCGAGACGCCGCACACCATCGCCGAGCTGACGCCCGCCGCATCCAGCACCGCCGCCGCGTCGTCGGCCAGCAGGTCCAGGCTGTACTCGCCGGCCGGTGCGTCCGACGCCCCGTGGCCGCGCGTATCCATGCGCAGCACCCTAAAGTGCGGGAGCAGGTGGGGCAGGGCCCGGTCCCAGGTCGCCAGGTCGGTGCCGATGGAGTTCAGCAGCAGGATCGGCGGCTTGGACGCCTCGCCGTCGGTTCGCCAGTACAGTCGCGCGCCGGCATTGGTCAGGAAGGGCATGAGGTGTGTCTCCCCGGGGATTGCTTCAGGGGGCGGGTTTTGCGGCGCGCCCGTAGAGGGCCGCGGCGGTTAGGGCCTCCGCCTCACCGGTGTCCCGGCCCACGTGGGCCGCGTCGAGATTGCGGGCCATGGCGGCGGCGTCGACCTCGAGATCGGCGATCACCGGCGCCAGGGCGGTCAGGGCGCCGTGGGCCAGCAGGAACAGCTCGGCCAGGATCGCGGCCTCCGCCTGCCAGCCGCCGAGGCCGCGCTCATGCTCCTCGGTCAGGGTCGAGAACAGCGTCGCCGCCAGGCCCGGCGCCCGGACGGCGGCGGACAGGATGATCTGGCAGCCGGTCGGGTTGCGTTTGTGCGCCATGGCCGAGGAACCGCCACGACCCGGCACGCGGGGCTCGAACGCTTCGGCGACCTCGCCCTGGGCCATCAGCGAGATGTCGCGCGCGATCTTGCCCAGCGCGCCGATCAGGATCGCCAGGGCGCTGCCGAGACCGACCACGCCGTCGCGTCGGGTGTGCCAGGGCAGGGCAGGATTCGTCAGGCCTAGCGCCGACGCCATGCGGCGGGCGATCGCCGCGCCCTTGTTGTCCAGTCC
>FSXN01001073.1_pt1 | contig 12956 bp, 12 predicted proteins | sample 1638221 | NCBI WGS metagenome assembly FSXN01 (sample SAMEA3914788, study PRJEB12502) | metagenome | biome: forest; material: soil | place: Canada | collected 2011-07-03 | depth 0.1 m | reverse complement strand
ATCGCGCCCTATACGGTCGAGGAAGCCTATGAGGTGGCCGACGCCATCGAACGGGGCGATCTCGCCGACCTGAAGGACGAACTCGGCGACCTGCTGCTGCAGGTGGTGTTCCATTCGCGCATGGCCGAAGAACAGGGCGCCTTCGCCTTCGAGGATGTGGTCGGCGCGATCTGCGACAAGATGATCCGCCGCCACCCCCACGTGTTCGCCGAGGCCGCCTATCGCGACGTCGGCGAGCAGAACCGCGCCTGGGAAAGCATCAAGGCCGACGAGCGCGCCGCCAAGGGCAGAGCCGCCAGCGTGCTCGACGACGTGCCGCCGGGGCTGCCCGGACTGACCCGCGCCGTGAAGCTGACCAAGCGGGCCGGCCGGGTCGGCTTCGACTGGCCCGATCCCCCCGCCGTGCTGGAGAAGCTGCACGAGGAGGTGGCTGAGCTCGAGGTCGAGATCTCGGCAGGAGATCACGCCAAGGCGCGGGAAGAACTGGGGGATCTGCTGTTCGTTTGCGCCAACCTGGCCCGCAAGCTCGACCTCGACCCCGAAGACGCCCTCCGCGCCGCCAACGCCAAATTCACCCGCCGTTTCGGGCATATCGAGCAAAGCCTCGCCGCCGACGGGCGCAAGCCCGAACAGTCCACGCTCGAAGAGATGGAAGCGCTGTGGGTCGAGGCGAAGCGGTTGGAGAAGGGCTAAGCCCTGGTGCTCCCCCTTTGGGGGAGCTGGCCGCGAAGCGGACTGAGGGGGTAGCGCCGCCGCAAATGCCAAGCGCAACGCTACTCGGGCCTGCGTCGAATATCCGCTACCCTCAGCGCCACCCCCTCAGTCACTTCGTGACAGCTCCCCCAGAGGGGGAGCACCTCTGTAGGCGTGAGCGCACTCCGAAAGTTACTCCACCGCTTCCTTCAGCCCCACATCCGGGAACAGGCGTTCGAACCGACCCTGCGCCTGGGGGTCGAGGCGGACGGTGAGGTGGACGCCGCCTTCCTCGTCATCGCTGCGGGCGGTGACGCGGCCGTGGCGATAGAGCCAGGCGGCGGCCTCGCCGGCTTCGGGGGCGAGCGACACGTCGAGCGGCGGAGCCTGGTCGACCCGTTCGGCCAGGCGGCGCAGCAAGGTCTCGCACCCCTCTCCGCTCAGCGCCGACACCGGCCAGGCTTCGACGCCGCCGGTCTCGGCGGCGCGGCGGGCGCGGGCGGCGATCACGGCCCGGTCGTCAGGCTCCAGCTGGTCGATCTTGTTCCACACCTCCATCAGCCGGCTGTCGTCGGTCTCGAAGCCGAGGTCGGCCAGCACCTCGCGCACGTCGGCGGCTTCGGCGGCGGAGGTCTCGCCGGCGATGTCGCGCACGTGCAGGACGATGTCGGCCTCCTCGACCTCCTCCAGGGTGGCGCGGAAGGCTTCGACCAGTTCGTGCGGCAGGTCGGAGATGAAGCCCACCGTGTCGGACAGGATCGCCGGCCGCCCGCCCGGCAGCTTCAGCTCGCGCAGGGTCGGGTCCAGGGTGGCGAACAGCATGTCCTTGGCCACCACGGCCGACGAGGTCAGCCGGTTGAACAGGGTCGACTTGCCGGCGTTGGTGTAGCCGACCAGGGCGATGGTCGGGAACGGCGTCCGCCGCCGCGCGGTGCGGTGCAGGGTGCGCGTGCGCCGCACCTCGACCAGCTCCTTCTTCAGCTTGTCGATCTTCTCGGCCAGGAGGCGCCGGTCGGTTTCGATCTGGGTCTCGCCGGGGCCGCCCATGACGCCGAAACCGCCGCGCTGGCGCTCCAGGTGGGTCCAGGTGCGCACCAGGCGTGACTTCTCATAGGCCAGGCGCGCGAGCTCCACCTGCAGCTTGCCTTCGCGGGTGCGGGCCCGACGGGCGAAGATCTCCAGGATCAGTCCCGTGCGGTCGATCGCCTTGACCTGCCAGGCCTTCTCCAGATTACGCTGCTGCACCGGCGTCAGGGCGTCGTCGACCACCACCACGTCGATCTCAAGCTCGGCGATCTGCAGTCCGAACTCAGCGACCTTGCCGCCGCCGAGCAGGGTGGCGGGCGTGACGGCGCGGATCGGCGCGATCTCGCCGGCCACCACCTCAAGGTCGAGGGCCCGGGCCAGCCCCTCGGCCTCCTCCAGCCGCGAGCGCGGCTCGCGCAGGGCGCCGCGCTCACGCGCCCGCGCGGGATGGATCACCAGCGCGCGCTGGACCGGCGCGCGGCGATCGATCAGCCCGCGGGGGTCGTCCGTGCGGTCGGCGCTCACGCGTCCTCGTCGCCCTCCGGTTCGTAGAGCTGAACCGGAGCGGCGGGCATGATGGTGGAGATCGCGTGCTTGTAGACCAACTGGCTCTGCCCATCCCGGCGCAGGAGCACGCAGAAGTTGTCGAACCAGGTCACCACGCCCTGCAGCTTCACGCCGTTGACGAGGAAGATGGTCAGCGGCGTCTTGGCGCGCCGCACGCTGTTCAGGAAGGTGTCCTGCAGGTTCTGTTTCTTCTCGTTGGACATCAGGGCCTCATTTCGGGGCTCGCGGGCCCCACACACAAAGGGTTCAATACCCGCACGGGCAAAAAGGTTCTAGACAGCCCCGTCCCGCGCGCGCCGACTATATAGGTCACGCAGACGGAGCGTCACAGGCCCTGGCTGTCCATCGCCGACCGGCTGACCGTCAATCGCCGTCACCGGCGTCAGAAACGCCGACGCGGCGGTGAAGAACGCCTCTTTCGCAGCCTTCGCCTCGGCGAGGGTGAAGGGTTGTTCGATCACCTCGATCTGGCACTCCCGCGCGAGCTCGATCAGCGTCTTGCGGGTAACCCCGCGCAGGATGTTGGCGCCGGTGTCGCGGGTGCGCAGGCGCCCTTCCGCATCGACGATCCAGGCGTTGGTCGACGAGCCCTCGGTGACATACCCCTCGGCGTCGACCAGCCAGGCCTCGGCGGCGCCGGCTTCCTTGGCGGCCTGCTTGGCCAGGGCGTTGGGCAGGAGGCCCACGGTCTTGATGTCGCAGCGTCCCCAGCGGATGTCGGGCTGGCTGATCACCCTGACGCCGGCCTTGGCCTTCCGGTCCTGGGCCTCGAAGTCGACCGGCTTGGCGGTGATCACCACCGTCGGGCTCACCTCGGGGCTCGGAAACGCATGGTCGCGGCGGGCGGCGCCGCGGGTGATCTGCAGGTAGAGCAGGCCGTCGCGCAGCCGATTGCGACGGATGGTCTCGCGCAGCACCTGCGACAGGGCCGCCCGGCTCATCGGCTCGCGGATGCGAAGCTCGCCCAGGCTGCGCCACAGACGTTCGAAATGCCCGTCGGCGTCGGCCAGCCGCCCATCCATCACCGCCCAGACCTCGTAGATCCCGTCGGCGAACTGGAAGCCGCGATCCTCGACGTGCACGGCCGCGTCGGACAGCGGGCCATAGCGTCCGTTTACATAAGCTATTCGGGCCATCAGTCCTCCCCTTCGTCCTCCCCGGCACGGAGGGCGGCGACGCCCAGCGACTTCAGCTTTCGGTGCAGGGCCGAGCGCTCCATACCGATGAAGGCGGCGGTGCGCGAGATGTTGCCGCCGAATCGCAGGATCTGCGCCGTCAGGTATTCCCGTTCGAACACTTCGCGGGCGTCCCGGAGCGGCAGGGCGATGATCCGCTCGGCCCCGACCGATCCGGCCGACCCGGCCGCGGCGACCTCGGCCGGCAGCATCTCGGCGGTGATCACCTCGTCCGGGTCGCCGCTGGCCAGGATCATCAGCCGCTCGATGTTGTTGCGCAATTGGCGGATGTTGCCCGGCCAGTCGTGCACCTGCAGGGTGGCGATCGCGTCCTCGCCGAGCGCACGCCTGGGCAGGCCGGTCGCCTCGGAAATCCGTTCGATGAAGTAGCCGACCAGCTCGGCGACGTCCTCGCGCCGCTCCGAGAGGCCCGGCACGCGCAGCGGCACCACGTTGAGCCGGTGATAGAGGTCCTCGCGGAACCGACCCTCGGCGATCTCGTCGCGCAGGTTGCGCGCGGTGGAGGACACCACACGGACATCGACCTGCACGTCGGTGTCGCCGCCGACCCGCCGGAAGCGCTGTTCGACCAGCACCCTCAGGATACGCCCCTGGGTCTCGCGGGGCATGTCGGCGATCTCGTCCAGGAACAGGGTGCCGTTGTGGGCGCGCTCGAACACGCCGATCTTGCGGGGGCGTCCGCCCTCGCCCTCTTCGCCGAACAGCTCCAGGTCCATCCGTTCGGGCGTCATGCCCGCGGCCCCGACGGCGATGAACTCGGCCCGCACGCGGGGGCTCGACTGGTGGATCATCCGCGCGGCCAGCTCCTTGCCGGCGCCGGACGGGCCGGTGATCAGGATCCGGCTGTTGGCCGGCGCGATCTTGGCGATGGTGTTGCGCAGCTGCTGGGCGGCGGCGGAGCGGCCGATGATCCCGTCCGGGGCCATGGCCTGGGTGCGCAACCGCTTGTTCTCGCGCCGCAGCGAAGCGGCTTCAAGCGCCCGCTCGACCACCAGGATCAGCCGGTCGGACTTGAACGGCTTCTCCAGGAAGTCATAGGCCCCGCGCTTGATGGCGCTGACGGCGGTCTCGATATTGCCGTGGCCGGAAATCATCACCACCGGCATATCGGGGTCCATCTGCTTGACCACGTCGAGCAGTTCGAGGCCGTCCAGGCCCCCGCCCTGCATCCAGATGTCCTGCACCAATAGCGCTGGCCGCCGGGCGCGGATCGCCGCCAGCGCCGTATGGCTGTCGGCCGCCGTGCGCACGGCGTAGCCTTCGTCCTCGAGAATGCCGGAGACCAGTTCGCGGATGTCGGCCTCGTCGTCGACGATCAATATGTCGGCCATGCAAGACTCCTAAACCGCCGCCGCGTCGGCTGACGCGAGCGGGCGGGGAAAAACGAAGACGGCGCGGGCGCCGGGCAGGATGCGGGCGTCGGTCAGCTCCAGATCGCCGCCGTGCTCCTCGAGGATCCGCTTGACGATGGCCAGGCCGAGGCCCGTGCCCTTCTCGCGGGTGGTGACATAGGGTTCGGTCAGCCGCTCGCGGCCGCGCGCGGGCAGGCCCACCCCCTCGTCCTCGACCTCGAACACGATTTCATGCCCCGTCGCCACCAGGCGGGCCTTGAGGCCGCCGTGATGGCCGGGCTCCGCCACCCGGCGCGCCATCTCGGCTTCGCCGGCGTTCTTCAGCACATTGGCCAGCGCCTGGCCGACCATGCGCGCATCGCAGACCAGCGGAACCGGACCTGCGGGCTCGTCGAGCTCGACGGGGATGTCCGGATAGGCCACCCGCTGGGCGAACACCGCCTGGCGGATCAGCTCGACGGCGTCCTCCTCGGCGAACTTCGGCGCCGGCATGCGGGCGAAGGCGGAGAACTCGTCGACCATCCGGCCGATGTCGCCGACCTGGCGGATGATGGTGTCGGTGCAGCGGTCGAAGGTCTCGATATCGTTCTTGATCTCATGGGCGATCCGGCGCGCCACGTCGCGCCAGGCGGCGTTGCGCTGCGCCGCCATCAGCCGGGTGATGTCGTCGAAGGTGAGCACCAGGCCGTCGGCCCGTCCCGAGGCGAGCACGCGCAGGCGCAGGCTGTCGGCGCCCCGGATCACGTCGAGTTCGGTCTCCGCGTCGTGACCGATGTCGCGGGCGCGGTGCGCCACCGGCGCCAGCTCCGGCGCCGCCTCGTCGATGAGAAGGCCCTGCGCCTCCTCCTTCAGGCCGAGCAGCGCCTGCGCCCGCTCGTTCATCGCCGAGATGCGGCCATGCGCATCCAGGCCGATCACGCCGGCGCTGACGCCCGAGAGCACGGTTTCGATGAAGCGGCTGCGCGCTTGCGCCTCGTCGCTGGCGGCCAGCAACGCCTTCTGCTGATCCTGAAGATCGCTGGTCATCCGATTGAACGCTCGGGATAAAACGGCGATCTCTTCAGGGTCGTTGTGCGTCGGCACCCGGGCGGTGAGATCGCCGCCGGCCACCCGGTCGGCGGCCTGCACCAGCCGCGCCACCGGCGTGGCGATCTGGGTCGCCGCTCCAAGACCGACCCATACCGCGCCGATCAGCACCAGGAGCGCGGTCGAGGCGTAGCTCATGGCGAACACCAGCTGGACGCGCTGCCGGCTCGCGGCGGCGTCGCGGTAGGAGACGACCGCCGCATAGGATTCCCGAAGCTGGGTCAGGGTCTTGGCGTCCATCGAACGCGTCACGTACAGATAGGCGTCGGGGTAACCCCTGAGGCGCAGGACGGCGCGGAACAGATCGGTGTCCTTCGGCTCGGTGGTTTCGAGGTTGCCGTTGCGCGCGGCCAGCGCCAGCGTGTGCGGCGGCGGGGCCGCGTACGGCGAAGCTCCCGGCGCCTCGGCGCGGGCGAGGACCCGGCCGTCGCCGTCGATCACATAGACGGCGGTGAAGTCGTGCTCCACGCCCTGGGCCAACAGGGCGCTGTAGGCCAGCCGATGCTTCTGGAAGGCGCCGATCACGGCCGGATCATTCAGGTCCTGCGCCATCGGCGTGACCCGGCTCAGCACATTGTCCTCCTGCAGTCGCAGATAGGACGTCGCCACGTCGGCCGTGTTCTGCACCAGGGTGGAGAGGCGGCTGGAGAACCAGTTCTCGATCCCCTGGGTCACCAGCAGGCCGAAGAACAGCGCCACCACGATGGCCGGCAGCATGGCCGCCAGGGCGAACAGGATCACGAAGCGCCGATGCAGGCGCACGCCGGCGTCCTTCGCGCCCGGTCCGAACAGTCTCAGCGCCCGCCAGCCGGCCCCGGCGGCGAGGGTGAGGATCAGGAGCAGGTTCAGCGACAGGACCGTCAGCGTCACCGTGCTCGGCCCCGCCGCCGTCCGCGATCCGGGGGCCGTCGCGGTCAGGAAGATGGTGATGGCGGTGATGGCGGCCGCGACGACGAAGCCGACGCCGAAGGCGTAGCGCATCGGGCCGCGAAGGACCTGGCCCAGCGCGGACGCCGGTTCCAGGGCCTCAAGGGCGTCGTCGACAGCCGCGCTCATGGGCCCTGTTTGCCCCGACTGTGATCTGAACTCAACAGGGATGTGGCGAAATAGCTACGCCCCGGTCGATCCCAACTGACCTTTCAGGCCTTCCGCGCGCCGCCGCATAAACCTGCTGCGGCGGGAAGGGCGGCATGATTGAAATCGACCGCCGACCCCTTGCTCCATCAGGCCCGGGAGGCATACGAGCGACCGGAGCGCCGCTCCGCTCCGAGGATCCGCCATGACCCCGCTCCACTTCCAGTCGGCCACCGCCATCGCCCGCGCCATCCGCGCCGGCGAGCTCAGCGCGCGTGAGGCGCTGGAGCATTTCCTGGCCCGGGTCGACCAGTTGAACGGGCCGATCAACGCCATCGTCTGGCAGGACCGGGAGGGTGCGCGGGCCCGGGCCGACGCCGCCGACGCGGCGCGGGCGGCGGGTGCGCCGCTCGGCGCCCTGCACGGCGTACCGATGACGGTGAAGGAGAGCTATCAGATCAAGGGCTCGCCCACGACCTTCGGCATACCCCAGTTCGAGGGCTCCATCGCCAATCGCGACGCCCTGGCGGTCGAGCGGCTGACGGCGGCCGGGGCGAACATCTTCGGCAAGACCAATGTGCCGGTGCGGCTGGCCGACTTCCAGAGCTACAACCCGATCTACGGCGACACCAACAATCCATGGGACCTGACCAGGACGCCCGGCGGCTCCTCCGGCGGTTCGGCGGCGGCGCTGGCGGCCGGGCTGACCGGGCTCGAGGCGGGCAGCGACATCGGCGGCTCGATCCGCAATCCGGCGCACTTCTGCGGGGTGTTCGGCCACAAGCCCACCTGGGGCCTGGTCCCACCGCGGGGACACGCCCTGGACGACAGCATGGCGCCGACCGACATCTCGGTGATCGGTCCCCTGGCTCGTTCGGCCGATGACCTGATGGCGGCGATGGAGGCGATGGCCGGGCCGGACGACATCGAATGGCCCGGCGTGTCCTATGACCTGCCGATCCTGGAAGAGCCGTTGTCGGACCTGCGCATCGCCGTCTGGGACAGCGTGCCGGGCTGTCCGACCTCTGCCGGCGTGGGCGAGCGGCTGGAGACGGTGGCGCAGGCCCTGTCCAGGGCCGGCGCCGCCATCGACGACAAGGCGCGGCCGGGCTTCACCATCGAGCACAGCCACGAGGTCTTCCTGGCCCTGCTGATGGCCTCCATGGCCGCCCGCATGCCGGACGAGGCCTACCGGCAGCGGGTCGCCCAGGCCGAGGCGGCCGCGCCGGACGACACGAGCGCCGATGTGGCGACGGCGCGGTTCGAGACCCTGCGCTTCCGCGACTGGGGCCGCTACAACGAGGCCCGGGTGAAGCTGCGCTGGGCCTGGCGGCGCTTCTTCGACGAGGTGGACTTCCTGATCACCCCGGTCATGCCCACCACCGCCTTCCCGCACGAGCGGCGGCGGGACAGCGAGCGCACCATCGCCATCGACGGGGTCGACTACCCTTACTTCAACCAGACCGTCTGGGCCGGGCTGGCTGGCGTGGCCGCCCTGCCCGCCACCGTCTTCCCGGCCGGGCCGGCCCGCGACGGCCTGCCGGTCGGCTTCCAGATCATCGGCCCGGCCTACGGCGACCTGCGCACGATCGGCCTGGCGCAACGGCTGGAGGCGATGGGCTTCGGGTTCACCCCGCCGCCGGGACTGTGAAGGCGGCCCTTTCGGTGATTGCTCGAAAAGGCTGGCGCGCCCGGCAGGACTCGAACCTGCAACCGCCCGCTTAGAAGGCGGGTGCTCTATCCGGTTGAGCTACGGGCGCCCTGGACTGTTTATAGGGAGCATGTCCAAGCGGCAAAACCGCATCCACTTTCGCCTGACATGCCGGGCTCAGTGGGTCCAGGGGAAGCGTCTGACGATGGCGAAATTGTCGGCGTAGGCCTTGAGCAGCTTCTTGGCCGGCTTGGGCTCCATCAGGCGGAAGGGGATGCCGTGACGCTGGGCGTAGGCGACAGCCTCGTCCTCGGTGTCGAAGCTCAGCCGCACCTGGCCGCGCATGTCGTTCGATGAGGTCCAGCCGGTCAGCGGGTCCGGCGTCCGCGCCGTCGCCGGCTCGAACTCCAGCACCCACTCGCGGGTCTTGGCCAGGCCCGACTGCATCGCCGACTTGGCGGGGCGGAAGATACGCGCCAGCATGACTGTCCCTCGTTCGATGGTCGGAGCGGCAGGATTCGAACCTGCGACCCTCTGCTCCCAAAGCAGATGCGCTACCAGGCTGCGCTACGCTCCGAAATCTGGTCTCGTGCCCCCAGGCGCCTGAACCCAGGGTGATCGGCGGGATGAGTGGCGTGCGCCCCCGCCCGCGTCAAGACCGGGACGCGAAGACTGGCGCAGCGCCAATCGATACGCCCAGGCCGCTCGCAGGGAATAAAGCCGAACGCGGGCCAGTCTGATAGGTTTGCAGCGTGTCGCCGGACCCAGGAATGGATAGTCACAGAACCGAGTTCGAACGGCTGGCCATGCCGCATCTCGACGCCGCCTACAGTCTGGCGCACTGGCTGTCGCGGTCGGCCGTCGACGCCGAGGATATCGTGCAGGACGCCATGCTGCGCGCCTTCCGGGCCTTCGACACCGTGCGCGGCGAGAGCGTGCGACCGTGGCTGATGACCATCGTCCGCAACTGCTTCCGCGATCATGTGGCCAAGGCGAGCCGGCTGGAGGGCCTCGGCGATCGGCTGGAGCAGGCCCCGTCCGACGATCCGAGCCCGGAGGCGGAGGCCGCGGCCGCCAGCGACCGCCGACGGCTGGACGCCATGCTGGCGCTGCTGCCCGACGACTACCGCGAGGTCCTGATCCTGCGCGAGGTAGAGGACATGAGCTATCGCGAGATCGCCGACGCCATCGGCGCGCCCATCGGCACGGTGATGTCCCGCCTGGCGCGGGCGCGGGCCCTGCTCAAGGACAAATGGCTGGCGGAGGACGGCCGATGAGCTGCACCGAATACGAACGGACTTCCGCCTTCCTGGACGGCGAACTCGACGACCGGGAAAGCGCCGAGGTGGAGCAACACCTCGAAACCTGCCCGCACTGCCAGGCCCTGGCCGCGGCGGCCGGGGAGGCCAGCGAGCTGTTGCGCGGGCCGGCGGCGCGGCTGACGGCGCCGGCGGGCCTGCGCGCGCGGATCGGACAGCGGCTCGACGCCGAGGCCGCCACGGTGGTGCGCCTGCCGCGCGTCCGCCGTCAAAGCGGCTGGGACCGGTTCTGGGTCGGCGCCGCGGGCGGCGTCGGCGCCAGCGCCATCGCCGCGGCCCTGGCGCTCGTGGCTTTCCTGCCGCCCTCCGCGGCGACCCTGACCGGTGAGCTGGCCGATGCGCACATCGACGCCCTGATGAGCGGACGCACCATCGCCGTGGTCTCCAGCAGCCATCACACCGTCAAGCCGTGGTTCGCCGGGCGGGCGCCGCTGTCGCCGCCGGTGGCCGACTTCGCCCCGCAGGGCTTCACCCTGACCGGCGGCCGGGTCGACCGGATCGGGCGCAAGAAGGCCGCGGTCGTGGTCTATCGCCACGGCGCGCACGAGATCGACCTCTACGCCTGGCCCACCGACGGCGCCCTGCCCCAGGACAGCGATCGGCGCGGCTATCACCTGATATTCTGGACCATGGACGATCTCAGCTTCGCGGCGGTGTCGGACATGCAGAAGAGCGAACTCGAGGCCTTCGTGCAGTTGGTGAAGTCCGAGCGGGAATAAATCCGGCGCCCCCGCGGTCAAGCCTGCATATCCCGCAGGAGAGATCGACTTGACCCAAGACACCACCCGCCGCGGCGCCCTGGCGTGCCTCGGCCTGACCGCCGGAACCCTGTTCAGCCTGTCCGGCGGCATCCTCACCGCGACGCCGCTCGCCCAGGCCGCCGAGCGTCCCGCCGGCCGCGCCCTGTTCGTGCAGATCAGCGACACCCACATCGGCTTCAACAAGGACGCCAACCCGGACGTCGGCGCGACGCTCGACCGGACCATCGACCTGGTCAACGCCCTGCCGACCCAGCCGGCGCTGATCCTGCACACCGGCGACATCACCCATCTCAGCAAGGCCTCCGAGTTCGATCTGGCCCAGCAGCACTTCTCGCGCCTCAGGGTGACCGAGATGCACACCACGCCCGGCGAGCACGACATGACCGACGGGACCGGAACCGAATACTTCGCCCGTTTCGGCGCCCCGTCGCAGGGCAAGGGCTATTACAGCTTCGACCACGACGGCGTGCACTTCGTGGCCCTGGTCAACGTCGTCCACTTCAAGGCCGGCGGCCTCGGCGCCTTCGGCGATGATCAGCTGGCCTGGCTGAAGGACGACCTCGCCGGCCGCAAGTCGAGCCAGCCGCTGGTGATCTTCGCGCACATGCCGATGTGGACCATCTTCGAGCCGTGGGGCTGGGGCACCGGCGACGCCGACCAGGTGCTGGAGCTGACCCGCCGCTTCGGCTCGGTGACCATCCTCAACGGCCACATCCACCAGATCGTCCAGAAGGTCGAAGGCCACGTCACCTTCCACACCGCGCGCTCCACCGCCTATCCGCAGCCGGCGGCCGGCGAAGGCGCCGGCCCCGCCCCGCTGAAGGTGGCGCCCGACGAATTGCCGCGCCGTCTCGGCCTGACCAGCATCAGCGTCGCGCCGATGCGGGCGAGCGCCCTGATCGACGCGCCCCTCGCCTGATCCCCCCACCTCAAGAGAATCCCATGACCCGCTTTTCCCATCTGGCCGCCGCCGCGGCGGCGCTGACGCTCGCCTGCACCACGCCCGCGGCCCGCGCGGCCGACGCCCCGCCGCCCGCCGCCGTCACCGTTCCGATCAAGAGCTTCGCCTTCATGACCATGTCGGTCACCGTCGCCGCCGGCGGCTCGGTGACCTGGAAGAACCTCGATGGCGAACCGCATACGGTGGTCTCCACCGACGGGGTGTTCCGCTCGGCCGCGCTCGACGAAGGCGACAGCTATACCTTCAAGTTCTCCAAGCCCGGCGTCTACAACTACATCTGCTCGATCCACCCGCAGATGCGCGCGACGGTGGTGGTGAAGTAGGCCGAGATATCCCCCCACCCGTCATCCTCGGCCTTGTGCCGAGGATCCACCTTTCCGCGTCGCGGCGGCTTACCTGTGGATCCTAGGGACAAGCCCTAGGATGACGGATTTGAGGAAGGGTGTTGGATCGCTCTCACCGCCCCTTGCGCTCCATCAGTTTGAACACGGCGGTGGCGCGGACGACGTCGCGGGCGCCGACATAGGCGCGGGCCTCGGCGAAGGCGACGTCCCGGGCCAGGCGGGTGACCTTGGCCTCGCCCTCGATCCAGTCGCCGGCGCGCGCCATCGACAGATAGTCGAGCGACAGCTGGATGGTCACGCCGGGCTTTTTCGCCGCCGCGCCGACCGCATGGCCGAGCAAGCCGTCGAGGAAGCTGGCCAGCATGCCGCCGTGGACGATGCCGAGGCCGTTGCAGTGCCGCCGGAGGGCGTGGAAGCCGTGCACCACAGCCAGGGTCCCATCGCGGTGATAGAGCGGCCCGTTGTGCTCGGTGAACGGTCCCCGGCGGAGGGAGCGCACGAACCCTTCAGGCGGCAGGAAGTTCTCCTCATCCTCAACCATGCGGGCGGAGCACCGGATGCGGGTGCGGCGCCGGGGTCTTCGGCACGAGTTTGATCTCGAACAGGGACGGCCACATCTTGCCGGTGACGAACAGCCGATCGTGTTGGGCGTCGTAGGCGATGCCGTTCAGCACCGAATCGGTCTGGTCGGGCGGCGGCAGTCCCGGCATCAGGCCGGTCAGGTCGATCCAGCCCGTCACCTTGCCGGTGTTGGGATCGATGCGGGCGATCTTATTGGTACGCCAGATGTTGGCCAGCACCTCGCCCTTCACATACTCGAGCTCGTTCAGGTTCTGCACCGGCCGGCCTTCGTCGGTCACCGTCACGCGCCCGATCTCCTTGACCGTCTCCGGGTCGATGAATCGCAGCACCGGCGTACCGTCGCT
>FSXN01000279.1_pt1 | contig 12972 bp, 11 predicted proteins | sample 1638221 | NCBI WGS metagenome assembly FSXN01 (sample SAMEA3914788, study PRJEB12502) | metagenome | biome: forest; material: soil | place: Canada | collected 2011-07-03 | depth 0.1 m | reverse complement strand
CGGTATAGATCAGTTCCGCCTTGCGGTGCTGGTGCCGTTCGATGCTTTCCCAGCCGTTGGTCACGACGCTCACATTCACCGGCACGATAGCGCGTGAAACGAGGTCCGGATCGATGGGCCAGCGCTGACCAAAGCTGGAGGCGCGGATACGGCTATCGGAGTCTGTCATTTTGGCCGGCCCGAAACATCCTGCGGCTGGATTGGCGAATGACGCCACCGCCCCCGCCTATTAATGTAAGTGAGAATTAATCGCAATTTGAGGTTCGCCATGGGTGTCGGAAACGCGGAACTGATCAGGGGCGAGATGACTCGCGTAGCTTCGGCGGTCGACCACGGTAGGAACGCCGCCACCACGACGCCCTTGGCCGAAGTCTCTGGAAGCGCTGAGGCCGCCGCCCGGACCGGGCTGGTCGTGCCCGCTTTCGCCGTTCTGGACGCGCCGAGCTTGAGCAAGCCCGGCCCTTTGACCCGGCTGCTTGAGAAATGGTTCTTTCGCGAGGCGACGGTCACCAAGGTGCAGGTGATGTCGCAGCATTTCCGGCTGATCACCTTGGCTGGCGAAGACCTGAGGGGCGTCGCCTGGGTTCCGGGCCAGAAGGTTCAGATCAATGTCGGGGGCGACGCCGTCCGGACCTTCACCCCCATATCCTGGGACCCCATCGCCGGCGAGACGCGCATTCTGGTCTATGTGCACGGGCAGGGGCCCGGCGCAGCCTGGGCGGCGTGGACGCAGGTGGGAATGACCTGCGCAGTCTTCGGTCCGAGGCGCTCGCTCACGCTCGACATGGGGGCGGCTGGGCTCACCTTCGTGTTTGGCGATGAAACCAGTTTCGGCCTGGCCCTGGCGTTCGGGGCGTCCTTGAGCGCTTCCGAAGCAATAGCCTCGCTCTTCGAGGTCTCGTCCGTCGAAGAGGCGGAGCGGGTGTGGCGAGCGCTCAGCACCGACCCGGTTACCTTCGTTCCGCGCACCGTGGGGGGCGGTCATCTGGACACGCTCGAGAGGCGTACGCTTGAGATCGTCGACGACTGGGAGCCCGATCGCTTTGTTCTTACCGGCGATGCAGCCTCGATCCAACGGGTTCGCCGCACACTGCGGGGGCGGGAGATCGTTTCCGCGCGGATAAGAGCGAAAGCCTATTGGGCCGCGGGGAAAACGGGATTGGACTGACCGGGAGCGGTCAGCTAACATCCCTCTACAGTCGGCCCCGCGCGTGACCCGCCGCTTTTGAACGCCGCTGGCGCGAGCGCAGGACGGCCAGGTGGTGAGCGACTCTCAAGCGGTAAGACAACCCCACCGGGCCGTCGCCGCCGATCAGACCGTCACGACGATCTTGCCGAACTGGCCATTGTTCTCAAGATAGCGGTGCGCATCCACGATTTCGTCGAACTTGAAGACCCGGTCGATGACGGGCTTGAGAGCGCCGATTTCGAGGCCCTTTAGCACGTAGTCTACTGCGGCCTTGCTTCGCGCCGGATCGCCGCTCGTCGACCATATGCTCTGGCCTTTGACGATCGGCATCTTGGCGATCATGTCCAGCAAGGGCAGGGGCGTGACGCCGCTGGCGAGCGCGCCATAGACAAAGACGACGCCATTGAACTTGAGCGCCGCGATCAGCTTGGGGAAGTCCGGACCGCCGATTGGATCGAAGGCGATGTCTGCGCCCTTGTCGTGGGTGATACGCATGACCTCGGCCACCAGGTCTTGCTCTTCACTGACGATCACATGCGCCGCGCCGGCGTCGAGCAGTTGCTGTTTCTTGGCGATGGTGCGAGTGACGGCGATCGGCGTGGCGCCGGCATAGTTGGCGATCTGGATCGCGGCCAGCCCCACGCTGCTTGAGGCGGCCGGGATGATCACGAAATCGCCCTTGCCGACTTTTGCGTCCTCGATCAGCGCGCCATAGGCGGTGACGAACATCATCCATATCGAAGCCGCTTCGGTATGGGACAACGACTTCGGATGTCTGATCACGGCGTGTAGCGGCACGACCACGACTTCGCCGTATACGCCGTAGTCGTTCTGCGAGAAGGCCGGCATCACATTGACCTCGTCACCCACGGCGACGTCCTTCACGTCCGGCCCCACGGCGTCGACGACGCCGGCCGCCTCGTAACCCAGACCGGCGGGGAAGGCGGTGACCGACTCTATATAGTCGTCGTTGCGCCACATGCTTTCGGCGCGGTTGATCCCGATCGCCTTTACCTTGATGCGGACCTCGGATGGACCCGGAAGCCGGACCGCCTCCTCGACGAACTTCAAGACTCCAGGACCGCCAGGGCGGTCGAATTTGATGGTGCGGGACATGATCGCTCTCCTCGGACCATCACACGGCCCGATGCCGATAGCGGCGCTATCGCGCCTCGGTAACTACGGTGTCTGGCAATTCCTGGAAGGCGGCCAGACAGATATGCCCTATTCCGAAATCGAATAGATTTCCGTCAGCGGCGCATCTCGGTCGGCGAGCCGCGTCCTTGGCAATGCGGCAGCCGATATCGGAGCGGTGGTCGCTATCGGACCTTGTCAAACGGAGGGCGTCGGCTTCGATCTATTCCAATCCAGAATGAACCCTATCCGAAGCGCTGTCTTCTGGCGGCGAGCGGAAGGGAGCAATTCCGGCCCCGACAGGAAGGGCGAGTTCGCCCAGACGGACAATTCGGAGGCCGCCATGTCTAAGCTCTACACCCCGACCAAGCTTGGTCGCTACACGCTCAACCATCGCGTTGCGCTTGCGCCAATGACGCGCCTGCGCACTCTGCAGCCCGGCGACATCCCGAGCCCGATGATGGCGGATTTCTACGGCCAGCGCGCTTCTGAAGGCGGCCTGGAAATCATTGAAGGAACCAGCATTTCGATCACCGCCCGCTCGTACCTGGGCGCCGCGAGCTTCTATCACGACGGCCAGACCGAAGGGTGGAAGGCGGTGGCCGACGCGATCCACGCGAGGGGCGGCGTCGCCTTCATGCAGTTGATCCACGGCGGCCGCCAGAGCCATGTCGAGATGACTGGCGGCGTCGATCCGGTCGCGCCTTCGGTCGTGCCCTTTGAGGGCGTGGCGCTCACCAAGGACGGCTTCGTGCCGGCCTCGCCGCACCGGGCGCTGGGCATCGAGGAGATCCCCGGCATCATCGAAGACTTCCGCATCGCCGCCCAACGGGCCAAGGACGCCGGCTTCGACGGGGTGGAGCTGCACGGCGCCAACGGCTATCTGGTCGACCAGTTCATCCAGGACGGAACCAATACACGCACCGACGCCTACGGCGGTCCTGTCGAGAATCGCGTGCGGTTCCTGAAGGAAGCGGTCGACGCCCTGATCTCGGTCTGGGGCGCTGACCGGGTCGGCGTACGGATCTCGCCCTCGGGCGAGTGGGGCGGCATTTCGGACAGCGATCCGGAGGCCACCTTCAGCTACGTCGCCAAGGTTCTCGACCGGTATGGGCTGGCCTACCTGCATGTGATCGAGCCGCGCATCAAGGGCGACTCGACCCTGCACGAAGACCATCCGCCGGTCGCCTCGGCTTACCTGCGGCCGCATTTCTCCGGCACGATCATCGCCGCCGGCGGGTTCGACCGTGAGGGGGCTCAGGCGATCGTGGAATCGGGTGTGGCGGATGCGGTGGCTTTCGGCCGTTACTTCGCTTCCAACCCCGATCTTCCCTATCGATTGCAGCACAACCTGCCGCTCGAGCACTACAAGCGCGAACACTTCTGGGGTGGAAACGAGGTCGGCTACACCGACTATCCCGCCCTGATCGAGGCCGTAGCGGCCTAGGATCAGCAACCTCGACCTGGGCTTCGCGGCGTTCCGCGGAGCCCGGGCGCTTTCGCCATTTGGGCCAGTAGACCACGACGCGGCGGCGAAGCCGCGTGGAGACGCGCCATGTCAGTCCTCACCAATTCCCCGACCTCAGTTCCTCGGGCTGGACCGTCGAGCATGCCCGTCCAAGGCTTGCTCGCCCTGGCTCTACTGGGGTTCATCGCGATCTTGACCGAAACTCTGCCCGCTGGCCTGTTGCCCAAGATCGGCGCAAGTCTTTCGGCCGGCGACGCACTTACCGGCCAACTCGTGACGGCTTACGCGCTGGGCTCGGTCGTCGCCGCCATTCCCGGCGCAGTGCTGACGCGGGCCTGGCCGCGGCGCACCGTGCTACTCACCGCAGTTGGCGGTTTCCTGGCCTTCAATTCCGTCACCGCAGTATCGACGAACTTCCAGCTGACGCTGGTGGCGCGCTTCCTGGCCGGGGCGGCGGCAGGAATCACGTGGGGGCTGGTGCCGGTCTATGCGCGGCTGATGGCGCCGCGAGGGCTTGAGGGGCGGGCCATGGCCGTCGCCCTGGTCGGCACGCCGCTGGCCCTGTCCCTGGGCGTCCCGATAGGGACCTGGGTGGGGGCGTTGTTCGGCTGGCGACTGCCCTTCATCGCCATGTCGGCGATCGCCCTGGTGCTGGTCGGCTGGATCCTGCTTTCGGTTCCAGATTTCCCGGGGAACTCGGAAAAGCAGGCGCGCTCCGTGCGCCAGGTGTTCACAGTCCCAGGCATGCGTCCTATCCTGGCGGTGGTCTTAACCTGGATGCTTGGCCACAATATCCTTTACACCTACATCGAGCCCTATCTCCGCTCCATTGGCATGGCGTCCCATGTCGCTGTCGCTCTGCTTTTCTTCGGCGTCGGGGCGCTTGCGGGGATCTGGTTGGTCGGAGGACTGGTGGACCAGTATCTGCGCCGGCTGGTGCTGGGCAGCCTGGCGGTCTTTGCGCTCATCGCCGCGATCCTCTTGGCCGCAGGGGCTGCGCCTTGGCTGATCTATCCGGTCACGCTGATCTGGGGCGTCACGTTCGGCGGCGCCGCAACCCTGCTGCAGACGGCTTCGGCTGACACGGCAGGCGCGGACGCCGACATCGCCCAGTCCATGATCGTCACCGGATGGAACGCGGCCATTGCGGGCGGCGGCATCGGCGGCGGCCTGCTGCTGAATCTGCTCGGCCCTCAGGCGTTCGCGCCGGCGGTGCTCTTGCTTGCCCTGGTCGGTTTCCTGATCGCTCTCAGCGCCCGCCGTCACGGTTTCCCTGGGGGCGGCCGGTCCTAGATGATTTGAGGTACGATCAGGAAATGAAGCTCGGCGACTCCCTCGGTTCGCATCGGCGGAGTTGCTGACGTTAGGCGGGTTTCAGACAGTCTTCGACAAAGGCGACGAAGGCGCGGGCCTTGGCGCTGGCCATCCTGCCGGTCGGGTACAGGGCGGACAGTGTTATGGGGGGGAGGGTCCAATCCTGCAGAACCGCTTCGACCTCGCCGGAGTGGAGTTCGGGACCGAAGGCGAATTCGGAAGCGACCGCGAGCCCGGCTCCGGCAAGGACTGCAGCACGCAAGCCCTCGGTCGCGCTGATGCGCATGCGCCCGGTGATGCCGACCGAAGTTTCAACGGTTCCGCGCTTGAACGTGAAGGCCTCGCTGGGAGAGTCCCGCGTATAGATTACGGCGTGATGGCCGATCAGTTCGGCCGGTGACTGAGGGCGGCCATAACGCTCGAAATAGGCCGGCGTGGCCAGGACCAGGCGGCGGCGCTCCGTGATCTTGCGCACCGTCATGTTCAAGTCGGTGATGGTCCCCATGCGCAGAGCGACGTCGACGCCCTCTTCGATCAGGTCGACGTTGCGATCATCGAGCAGAAGGTCGACCTCGACATCCGGATTCGCCTCGAGGAAGGTGGGCATCTTGGGGACGATATACAGACGGGCGAAGCACACGGCCGCCGAGACGCGCAGTCGTCCTGACAGTCCCGCACCGATCCCGCGGGCGCCGAGCACCGCTTCGTCGGTTTCCTCGAGTATGCGCTGGGCACGCGTGTAAAAGCCCAGGCCGGCCTCGGTCGGGGTGAGTCCTCGGGTCGAGCGCAGCAGAAGCCCCACGCCCAGCCATTCTTCCAGCTGGGTGATCAGCTTGGAGACCGCGGGCTGGCCCACACCCTGAAGGCGGGCGGCGGTCGAGAAAGAGCCCGTGTCGACGACGCGAACGAAGGTCTCAATCGCCAGGAGCCGATCCAAATTCATTCTCCTTTGGAATGAGGCCTATCCAATACGCTGGGTTCCGCCCATCGGCCAGGACCGCCATTCTGCAGCCTGCCCAGCCGACGAGCCGGTGGAAAAGGCGGTCGACGCCATCCCAGGCCCAATACGCATTGGAGATCAAGATGTCGACGCTGTTTGCACCGATCAAGCTCGGCGCCTACGACCTGGCCCACCGGGTGGTGCTTGCGCCCGGCGACATCTCCAGTTCGGTGATGGCTACGTTCTACGGTCAGCGTGCTTCCGAGGGCGGCCTGGACGTGGTGGACGCCTGAGCAGTTTTGGCGCTTTCGCCAATTGGAATTTACTGGAGAACATCATGTCACGCACCATAAAGTTCGCTAAAGCGGGCGCTCCCGAAGTTCTCGAATATATCGAGGAAGACGTCCGGGTTCCGGGGCCGAATGAGGTCCGCATCAAGGTCAAGGCGATCGGGATCAACCGCGCCGAGTCGATGTGGCGGCTCGACGACTATATCGAGCCGGTCCAGTTCCCGGCGGGGCTCGGCTATGAGGCGGCGGGTGTCGTGGACGCGGTCGGTCCCGGTGTCGCCAACGTGGCGGTCGGGGACGAGGTCAGCGTGATCCCGTCCTTCTCGATGAACCAGTACGGCGCCTATGGCGAAGTGATCATCATGCCGGACTATGCGGTGGTGAAGCATCCCAAGTCGCTGTCCTTCGCCGAAGCCGCTTCGGTGTGGATGATGTTCGTCACCGCCTACGGCGCGTTGATCGAGGACGCCAAGGTCGGCAAGGGCGATTTCGTGATCATCCCCGCCGCCTCGAGCAGCGTGGGCCTGGCGGCGATCCAGATCGCCAACTACGCCGGCGCGACCACCATCGCCCTGACCCGCACCTCGGAGAAGCGTCAGCAACTGCTGGACGCGGGGGCGAACCATGTGGTCGCCACCGCCGAGACCGACCTCGTGGCGGAGGTGATGCGGATTACCGACGGCAAGGGCGCCCGCGTGGCGTTCGACCCGGTCGGCGGCCCAACCTTCACTTCGCTGCTGCGCGCCCTGTCGTTCCAGGGGATCATCTATCTCTATGGCGCGCTCAGCCCGGAGCCCACCACGCTGCCGGTGCTGGAGATGATCGCCAAGATGCCTACCCTCAAGGCCCACAACATCTGGCTGACCAGCGGCGACGAGACCCGGCGCAAGGCGGCGGTGGAATATGTGTTGAAGGGCCTGGAAGCCGGCGCCTTGAAGCCCATCATCGACCGCAGCTTCACCTTCGACCAGATGCAGGAGGTGCACCGCTACCTCGAAACCAACGGTCAGTTTGGAAAGGTGGTCGTGACGGTCTAGGCGCCGAGCATAGGTCGACGCTGAAATCGAGGGGTCGCCAAGGGCGTTGCAGGTGGCTGCAGCGCCCACGTTCCTCATTTTCTGGCATTTCGCGTAGGGCGTGAAAATATTGGAGATAATCCATGGCGAGCAGCTCAATGTCCGCGCTGCGGGCCGGCGACGCCGCCGCCGGGGAGCCGAGCCCCGAACTCTTGGCCCGGACGCTTTCGGCGGCGCAGGGCGCTAAGTCCGCGGGGCAGTTGTCGCCGAGTTTTTGCCTGCTGGACCAGCATGGCGCGCGGACGACGCTGATCGACCTGCTGGCCGCCGGGCCATTGGTCATCAGTTTCTATCGTGGCGTCTGGTGTGACTTTTGCGATATCGCGCTTGCCGGACTTGCGCGCATCGACGCCGAGATAAAGGTTGTTGGGGCAAGGCATGTCGCCATCGGGCCGCCACCGACCAGCGACGCCCAGCGTCAGCGCCTTCGCGCCTTTCCCATGCCGGTGCTTGACGATCCAGGCTTGCGGACGGCCACGGCTTTCGGCCTGACGGTGTCTTTGCCCGAAGAGCTGCGGGAGCAATATCTTGCTGTGGGTTACGCGCCGCCGTCGCCCTTGGGCCCCGATGAATGGTTCGTGCCGGTTCCGGCGACCTACGTCATCGGTCGAGACGGTCGCGTCGTGATGTCGAGCATCGACGCCGACTATAGAAATAGATCCACCTCGGGCGAGATCCTGGGCGTTCTTCGGGCTCTTCGGGCCAGGACCGCAGTATAGCCCAAAAAACCATGCCAACCTGCGATGGCGCCGCTGAAGATCGCGGTTTCGACGGTCAGCATGAGTTTGCAACAGTTTGATTGCCTGCAAGGCGCCGCTGACCGTCCCCTCAGAGGCGCAACCTAGGCAGCCAACTGGGCGATGGCCGCGTGCGCGGTCTGCAGGCCCTTGGCCTTGCTGTCGTCACCTGCGCGCATGCCCTCGGCCCAGACGAATTCCGGGACGATGCCGATAAAGCCGAACACGGCGCGTAGGTAGCTCTCGCTGTATTCGAGCGAGGCGAACGGCGTTCCCGCGTATTGGGCGCCCGATGCGATCGCAACGATGACGCGCTTGTTCTGGGCCAGGCCTTGGGGAAGGCCATCTTCGCCATGCTTGAAGGTCTTGCCGGGCACCACTACGCGATCAAGCCAGGCTTTCAAGGTCGAGGGGACCGAGAAATTGTACATCGGCGCGCCGATCACCACGATGTCGGCGGCGATGAACTCTTCCAGCAGTTCGTCGCTTTGCGCACGCACAGCCTGGCCCAGCTTATCGAGAGGACCTGCCATGGCCGACGCCGGGTGCGCGCTCGGAAGGCTGGCGAGAACCAGGTTCGGCACGTCTTCAGCCGCGAAGTCGCGGTAGGCGATCTCGGCCCCGCCGGCTTCGGTCAGGCGTTCGACGATCTTCGCGGATAGCTCGCGGGTGACGGAAAAGCCGCCGACGATGCTGGAGTCGAGGTGCAAGAGTTTCATTTGGTAACTCCGGTTCCGTTTTGTGCCTTTCGATGATATTGGGGGGATGATTTTGCGCAAGAACGCACAATTTTAATACTGAGGTTACATCGCTGTGACTGCCCCGGAAAAGGCTGAACCAAGAGATTGTCGCAAGGTGTCTCCGGTCCTGGCGCGCATCGGCGACAAATGGAGCGTGCTGGTTATTATGATCCTCTGTTCGAAATCGCGCCGATTTAATGAACTAAAGCGTGATATCGACGGAATTTCACAAAGGATGTTGACCCTGACCCTGCGTAATTTGGAGCGTGATGGTCTTGTCGTGCGCACGGTCACGCCCTCGCTTCCGCCCAGAGTGGACTACGAGCTGACCGATCTCGGACGCTCTCTGTCCTCACCGGTGCGGGCGCTTGGCCAGTGGGCGTTCACGCATCACGAGGTGATCGAGGCGGCGCAGGCGCGCTGGGACGCTGGCGAAGCGCCAAACCGCGCCGGCAAGGTGTAGCTGGGCCGGAGACTGGAGCCCCGACGCTAGGAACGTTTGGACATGGCCCCTGTGCATGCGCGCCCGATGCTGGTGGTCGTCATGAAGCTGATCTAGGTTGCCGGTCATGTCGTGCGCGCGAAAACCAGCCAGTCGGATACAGCATTCGCACGAGCGTAGCTCATGGTCTTGGCGTGCGAGCCGGGCTTGGCCGCGCGCGAAAGCCTATTATGTCTGACGCAGGTGATTCCCGCGCCTCCAATAGAGTGATGTCGTTCGGGCCATTTGAACTCTGGCCCGATCGGCGATTGCTGCTTCGCGATAGTTATCCCCTGAAGATCGGCGGTCGAGCCTTCGATCTTTTGCATATTTTCGTCGATCGGGCCGGGGGCGTCGTCACGAAGGGCGAGCTGATCGACTTTGTATGGCCTAATGTTTTTGTGCACGACACCAATCTCAAGGTGACGATTTCGAGTCTGCGACGCTTGCTGGGGGAAACGGCGCCGCATCCCACCTATATCGCGACCATCCCCGGCCGCGGCTACCGGTTCATCGCACCTGTAATCGCTTTGGCGGAGCCGACCGCCGAGCCCTTCTTCGCGCCCGTCCCGCCAGAATTGTCGCGGCTTCCGCCATTGGGCGAAATCGTCGGCCGGGGCCGTGAGATCGGCGCGGCGGTCGAGATGCTCGGGCAACGCCGGATGGTCTCCATTGTCGGCCCCGGCGGCATCGGCAAGTCTACAGTGGCGATCGCCGCCGCCCGGCGATTGTCCGAAGCCTTTCCGGACGGGGTCTATTTCGTCGACCTGTCGTTGACCCAGGACGACCAGCTTGTGCCCACCGTCGTGGCGTCTGCTCTGGGCGTGAGGGGGAGCCCGACGGACGTCACGGCCGCCGTCGTCGAGAGCGTCGTCAACCGGAGAAAACTGATCCTTCTCGACAACTGCGAGCATGTCGTTCGGGGCGTGCAGGCGCTGGCCTCGCGCATTCTCGAGTCGGGCGCCGCGAGCCGGCTGCTGTTGACGAGCCGTGAGCGTATCGGGACCCGGGATGAGACCCTGCTTCTGCTCGGGGCCTTGCCCTTTCCCGAGGGCGGGGTGGCTCGCACATCTGAGGATGCGCTGAAGTACCCGGCGATCCAGCTCTTTCTGTTGCGCGCCCTGGAGTGGACCGAGTTCGAGTTCCGGCCCGAGCAAGCCGCCGTCATCTCGCAGATCTGCAAATCGCTCGACGGCCTGCCGCTGGCGCTCGAGCTCGTGGCGGCGCAACTGAACCGGCATGAGCCCGAAGACCTGCTGGCCCTGCTCGACAGCCACCTGGCCACCTTCGACAATCGCAACAGCGAGGCGCCTTCGCGCCAGCAAACGCTGTGGGCCACATTGGACTGGAGCTATCGGCTCCTGGCGGCTGATGAAGCCCTGGTGTTCCGTTTCCTGTCGGTTTTCGCGGGCGCATTCGATCTCGAAGGCGTGCTCGCCGTCATGGGGCCGTTCGGGCTGGACGCCTACCGCGTGACCATCACCGTCGGAAGCCTGGTCAGCAAATCGCTTGTCGTCGCGCAAGTCGAGGACAGCGTCATGAACTACCGCCTCCTGGATAGTGCGCGCGGGTACGCCGCCGAGCAGGCCAGGCAGGACGGGCGCCTGCAAGCGGCCCGTGAAAACTATGCGCTCTATCTCGCGTCGCTTCTTGAAAAGGCCGGCGAGGAGTGGGTGTGGCGGGAAGTCACCGACTGGCGGAGCCGCTACAAGCCGCAGCTGAACGAACTGCGCCAGGCGCTTGACTGGTGTTTCGGCGAGGGCGACCGGCCCGACCTCGGCGTGCGCCTTACAACGGCGGCGCTCTTGCTGTGGGACGAGCACTCGGGGGTCCTGGAGGCGAGAGGGCGTATCGAGCAAGCCCTGGCCTATGCCGACGGGGCCGAGGGCCGCTGCGACGTGCAATCTATGGCCAAGCTGACGCGGGCGCACGCCTGGGGCTTCCTCTACGCAGAGCAGATCTCACCTGAGAGTGTTGGCAAGTGGAACGCGGCGATCCGCTACGCCGAGCAAGCGGGCGACGTCGAGACTCAGCTAAGGGCGTTCTGGGGCTATGCCGTCTATCTGTCGCACACGGGGCACTGTGAACAGGCCCTGATCTTTCTTGATCGCTTTCGCGAGCTGGCCATCCAGATCGGCGAGAATTCCGTGCTTCCGGACGGTGAGTGGCTTTATGCACAGACTGAAATCTATTTAGCGCGGCTCGGCAGTGCGCGCGAGCGCTTCGAGGCGCTCGCAAAAGCCAACCCGCTGGCGGGGGCCCGAACTCGGGTCGGGCGCTTCGTGGTGGATCGATGCATGACGGTGCGCACCTACCTGGCCCTGGTGCTCTGGATCACAGGCGAGCCGACGCGGGCTCTGGCCTTTGCCGACGAGGTTTCAAATTTCGACGAGGAGGCCCAGCATCTCATTTCTCAGATCGTCCATGTGGCGTGGACGAGATTGCCGATCGCGCTGTGGAACCACGACTGGCTGGCGCTGTCCGAACTCACCACCACCCTGCGCTCGCTCCTGGAAATCGAAAACATCGCCGTTTGGTATCCAGTCCTGCAGTTCCACCAGGCGCTCGTCGAGTATTATGCCGGCGACAAAGACGCTGTGCAGGATATCCGCAAGGCGGTCGATGGCGTCCGGGCCAGCAACTTGATCCTGAGGCTGCCCGCCTATCTTGGCGTCCTGGCGGAGCTTCTTCGTCAAGATGGGCGTTTGCTTGAGGCGCGGGATGTGATCGATGAAGCGCTGGCCGCCGCCGACCGCTATGACATGCACTGGTGCACGCCGGAGCTGCTCCGTATCTCGGCCGGCGTGCGCCTGGCCTGCGGTGATCGGCTTGCTGCGATCGAAAAGTTTGGCGAGGCGGCCGCCGCGGCCCTCGCGATTGGCGCCAATCATTTTGCGCTTCGGGCGGCCAACGATCTGGCTGAAGCCTACCTCGGCGAGGGACGAGCCCAGCCCGCGATCGACGCCCTGGCGCCGATCTATCAAACCTACACCGAGGGTTTCGAAACCTTCGATATGGTGCGAGCGTCGACTGTTCTCGATCGGGCGAGGGGGATGCTCGCTCACGGCCCTCTGAACGCCTGACCGCCCTGCGGAGTCCGAGCGCGCGATTTCATGGATTTAGGCCGATGGCCTGCTTGAGCGCGGCGTCACCCTGAGCGCGCGCCATATCCCTCGCGCTCTGCCCCACACGGTTTCTCCGGTTCAGGTTGGCCCCGTGACGATAGAGGATCGCCGCGACGTCGGGTCGGTCGGCCCGGATGGCGTCCATCAGCGCCGTGTTGCCGTCGATGTCAGCCCCATCGACCGGGGCGCCCTGGTCCAGCAAGACTTGTATTTCCGTTGTCCGGCCGGCGGCGGCGGCGGTGCGTAGCGCCGCAGCCAAGTCCGGTCGTGAGCGCGCGCCAGCCGCCGGAGAGGCGGCGATAGCGTCTGTGGCCATTCTCGCTGTCGCAGCGGGTCCGGGCGGCTGGGGCGCTGCAGGGATCGGACGCGGGGCCGCGGGCGCGGGACTTGCGAACACTGGGGCCGGCGGCGGGATCGGTTCAGGGGCGGGGGCCTTGACGGGCGGTAGCGGCAATGGCGGCGTTGGAACGTTCAGCGG
>FSXN01001011.1_pt1 | contig 13102 bp, 15 predicted proteins | sample 1638221 | NCBI WGS metagenome assembly FSXN01 (sample SAMEA3914788, study PRJEB12502) | metagenome | biome: forest; material: soil | place: Canada | collected 2011-07-03 | depth 0.1 m | reverse complement strand
CACCAGATCCTGGAAGGCACCAACGAGATCATGCGCGTGATCACCGCGCGGGAGATGTTCCGGCAATGAGCGAGCTTGCGGTCATCGTGCCCCCGGTCATCGCGCGTGTCGAGGGCGGCTGGGGGCGGTTGACCCTGAATCGCCCGAAGGCGCTGCACGCCCTTAACACCGAGATGTGCCGCCTGATGACCGAGGCGCTCGTGGCCTGGCGTCATGATCCGGCGGTGAAGGCGGTGCTGCTCGACCACACCGGCGAGCGGGGTTTCTGCGCCGGCGGCGACATCCGCATGATCGCCGAGAGCGGGGCTGAGGACGGCCGCCAGGCGCAGCAGTTCTTCGCCGCGGAATATCGGCTCAACGCCCTGATGTTCGACTACGAGAAGCCGGTGGTGGCGATCATCGACGGTGTGGTCATGGGCGGCGGGGTCGGCATCTCGGCGCCGGCCAACTATCGCGTCGCCACTGAGCGCACCGTGTTCGCCATGCCCGAGACCGGCATCGGCCTGTTTCCCGACGTGGGCGGCGGCTGGTTCCTGCCGCGCCTGCCGGGCGAGACCGGCATGTGGCTGGCCCTGACCGGGGCGCGGATCAAGGCGGCGGACTGTGTGCTGCTGGGGGTGGCCACCGACTATGTGCGCGCCGAGCGGGTCGAGGCGCTGAAGGCCGAGCTGCTGGCCAATCCCGACGCCATCGACACGGTGCTGACCGAGTTCGAGGACGAGCCGGGCGAACCGCCCATCTCGCACCATCGCGAGGCGATCGACCACACCTTCGCCGGGGGCAGCGTCGAGGCGATCTTCCAGGCGCTGCAGGACGATGGCTCCGGCTGGGCGCACCAGCAGTTGGACGTGTTGAAGACCAAGTCGCCCCAGGCGATGAAGGTGGCGTTCCGCCAACTGCGCCAGGGCCGCGAGGTGGCCAGATTCAGGGACGAGATGGCGGTGGAGTTCCGCATCGCCTCGCGCGTCTGCCGCCTGCACGACTTCCAGGAAGGCGTGCGCGCGGTGATCCTGGACAAGGACAACGCCCCGCGCTGGAACCCGGCGACGCTCGATGGCGTCACCGAAGCCAGCCTGGACGACATCTTCGCGGACCTGCCCGAAGACGAGGAATGGACGCCGCTGGCCTGACCGCTGCGGTCCGGACCAGCTACGCGAAACGAAACTAGGGAGAACACCAGGATGAGCCGCGTCGCCTTTATCGGCCTCGGCAACATGGGCGGCGGCATGGCCGCCAACCAGGCCAAGGCCGGCCATCAGGTCCACGCCTTCGATCTCAGCGAAGCCGCGCTGGCTCGCGCCCACGGCGCCGGCTGCACTCCGGCCGGCTCGGCGGCGGAGGCGGTGGCCGAGGCGGACGTGGTGATCACCATGCTGCCGGCCGGGGCTCACGTGCGCCAGGTCTACGCCGACAGCGTCCTGCCCAACGCCAAGCGCGGCGCCCTGCTGATCGACTGCTCCACCATCGACGTGGACAGCGCCCGCGCCGTGGCCGCCCAGGCCAGGGCGGCGGGCTTCGACTTCGCCGACGCCCCGGTCTCTGGCGGCATCGCGGCGGCGGAGGCCGGCAGCCTGACCTTCATGGTCGGCTGCGACGAGGCGCTGTTCATCCGCATCGAGCAGGCGCTCCAGCCCATGGCCAAGGCCGTGGTGCACGCGGGTGAAGCCGGAGCCGGGCAGGCGGCCAAGATCTGCAACAACATGGTGCTGGGCGTGTCCATGCTCGGCGTCTGCGAGGCCTTCGCCCTGGCCGAGAAGCTCGGCCTGGCGGCCGACAAGTTCTACGACATCGCCTCCAAGTCCTCCGGCCAATGCTGGTCGATCACCAGCTACTGCCCGTGGCCTGGCGTCGGTCCGGCCTCGCCCTCCGACCATGGCTATGAGGGCGGGTTCCTGACCGGCCTGATGCTGAAGGACCTCAAGCTGGCGCAGGAGGCCGCCGCGCGCGCCGGCGCCGCCACGCCCCTGGGCGCCCAGGCCGAAGCCATGTACGCCCTGTTCGATCGCCTCGGGTTTGGGGGCAAGGATTTTTCCGCCATGCTGCAGCTGATGCGCGGGCGGCTCGACGAGCTGGACGAGAACGCGCGAGGAGGCGGTTGATGGCCTACGAGACGATCCTGCTTGAACAGGCCGACGGCGTCGCCCTGATCCGCCTGAACCGGCCCGAGGCGCTGAACGCCCTGAACAGCCAGCTGATGAAAGAGCTGTCCACCTGCGTCGAGGCGCTGGACCACGACGAAAGCGTCGGCTGCATCATCATCACCGGTTCGGAAAAAGCCTTCGCGGCCGGCGCCGACATCAAGGAGATGTCGACCAAGTCCTACGCCGAGATGATGAAGCTCGACTTCTTCACCGAGCCGTCGGAGCGGATCGTCCGTGTACGTAAGCCGATCATCGCCGCGGTGGCGGGCTATGCGCTGGGCGGCGGTTGCGAGCTGGCGATGATCTGCGACTTCATCATCGCCGCCGAGAACGCCAAGTTCGGCCAGCCCGAGATCAACCTCGGCGTGGCGCCGGGCATCGGCGGCAGCCAGCGCCTGACCCGGCTGGTGGGCAAGTCCAAGGCCATGGACATGATCCTGACCGCCCGGATGATGGACGCGGCCGAGGCCGAGCGTGCAGGCCTGGCCTCGCGCGTGGTGCCGCTGGACAAGCTGCTGGACGAGGCCAGGGCGGTGGCCGCCAAGATCGCCTCGCAGTCGCCGCTGGCGGTGATGATGAACAAGGAAATGGTCAACCTGGCGCTGGAGACCACCCTGACCCAGGGCGTGCGCACCGAGCGGCGGCTGTTCCACTCCCTGTTCGCCTTCGACGACCAGAAGGAGGGCATGGCCGCCTTCTCCGAAAAGCGCAAACCCGCCTTCAAGGCGAGCTGAGGCGCGATGGTCAAGCCGCTCGACGTGCTCAGCCAGGCCGGGGACGCCGGCCTGCAGATGTCGCCCCAGGCCAAGGCGCTAGGGCTGCAACTGACCTCGATGTCGCCGTCAGAGGCGATCATCAAGCTGCCCTACCGGCACGAGCTGGTGGGCGAGCCGGACAGCGGCATCCTGGCCGGCGGCGTGGTCACCACCCTGTTGGACCACACCTGTGGCCAGGCGGTGTGGGCGGCGCTGGACGAGTTCATGGCCATCGTCACCCTGGACCTGCGGATCGATTACACGCGGCCGGCCAAGCCGGGGCTGGACCTGTTCGGCCACGCCCACTGCTACAAGCTGACCCGTTCGGTCGCCTTCGTGCGCGCCTCGGCCTACGAAAGCGATCCCAACGACCCCGTGGCCACCGCTCAGGCGGCCTTCATGCTGACGCGGATGGATGTGCAGCCCAGGCCCAGCCAGATCAAGGCGGGGGCGGACACGTGAGCGACGGCGAAGCCAAGGTGGCCGACATCCTGCACGCCATCCCCTATGCGCGGTTTCTAGGCGTCCGGGCCGAACGGGCGGGCGATGAGCTGACCCTGGTGCTGCCCTACAGCGAGCACCTGATCGGCAATCCGACGGTACCGGCGATCCATGGCGGGGTGCTGGGCGCGCTGATGGAGATCACCGCCATCGCCCAGCTCGCCATCGCCCAGGCCGAAGCCGGTGGCTCCGATCGCCGACCGCGGCCGATCGATGTCACGGTGCAGTACCTGCGCTCGGCGCGGCCGGTGGACACCTTCGCCCGCGCCCAGCTACGCCGCGTGGGCCGCCGCATCGCCAATGTCCACGTCGAGGCCTGGCAGGACGCCCGCGCCGCGCCGGTGGCCACGCTGCACGGCCACTTCAAGATGTTTTCCGAAGAACGCTGACGCTCCCGACCGGGCTGGTCAGCGAATATGCCTGCAACCGCCCATCCCCGCCTTCGCGAGGATGAGCGGCGCAGAGGTCGGGCCTATTCCGCGGTCCAGCCGCCATCGACCGAGATGTTGGCGCCGGTGATCTGAGCGGCGGCGTCGGAGCAGAGGAACACCGCGGTGGCGGCGACCTGCTCAGGCGTGACGAACTCCTTGGTCGGCTGGGCCACCAGCAGCACGTCGTTGATCACCTGCTCGCGGGTCATGTTGCGGGCCTTCATGGTGTCAGGGATCTGTCCCTCCACCAGCGGGGTCCAGACATAGCCGGGCGAGATGCAGTTGGCGGTGATCTTGTGGGTCGCCACCTCCAGCGCCACGGTCTTGGTCAGGCCGTTCAGGCCGTGCTTGGCGGTGACGTAGGCCGACTTGAACGGGCTGGCGACCAGCGAGTGGGCCGAGGCGGTGTTGATGATCCGGCCCCAGCCGCCCTTCTTCATCACCGGCACCACGGCGCGGATGGCGTGGAAGGCCGAGGACAGGTTGATGGCGATGATCTGGTCCCACTTCTCGATCGGGAACTCGTCGATCGGGGCGACGTACTGGATGCCGGCGTTGTTGATCAGGATGTCGACGCCGCCCAGGTCCTTCACCGCCTGGTCGATCATGCCGGCGATCTGGTCCGGCTTGGTCATGTCGGCGGGCGAGTAGAACGCCTTGACGCCGAACTGGCTTTCGATGCCGGCGCGTTCCTTTTCGATGTCCTCGGGCTTGCCGAAGCCGTTGATCACGACATTGACGCCCTCGGCCGCCAGGGCCTTGGCGTAGGCGAGGCCGATGCCGCTGGTGGAGCCGGTGATGACGGCGTTGCGGTTTTTCAGGCTCATGTTCATTCCCTTCGTAAAAACAGGATGTTCCGAAGCAGGCGTCGGAATCTAGGCCAGGTAGTCGTGCAGCACCCGGCCGTAGGGCAGCACAAAGTCCACCACCTGGTGGCGGCCGCCGACGACACGCTTCACCGGCAGATCGGCCACGCGGCAGTTCACATGCGGGATCAGGTGCAGCCGAGCCTCGGCCTCCCAGGCGCCGTGCACGTGAATGTCCTCAAGGTTATAGCCCACCAATTGCGCGACCTTGGGCGTGCCGTCCACGTCGGGCAGCAGCTTCAGGTTTATGTTCAGCTTGCCCAGGCCCTTGGTGACCTCGTCCAGCTTGTCGGCCAGGCTGTGGGTCTTGTAGCGCATGGTGCCCATGGCCACCCGCTCGCCGTCATAGTGCAGCGTGCCGGTCAGGGTGTCCTTGATGGTGCTGAGGCGCGGCACGCCGTACTTCTTGGGAAAGCCCCAGATTTCGCGGCCGCCGGTGATCGGGGGCTCGTCGTCCAGATACATCTGGACCGAGAAGTTGCAGGGTTCGCCCTTCCACAGCGCGGGGATGCCGTGGCCGCTTTCCTCGTAGTCGCCGAAGCCGGAGGAGTCCGGCATCTTCATCCACTCGTAATAGGCCAGGTTGCCGGGCGCGGCTTCCAGTGGCTCGGGGAGGGCCTCCTTGATCGCCTCCGGGTCGGTCTCGTAGGTGATGATCAGATATTCCCGCCGCACGAACCGGAACGGACCGTGCGGGTAGCTCGGCGCGAAGGCCGGCATGGACGGGGTGGCGAGGATCTCGTCGCGGGTCATTCTGCAGGCCTCCGTGAGGGTTGATCGTGCAGTCCGGGGTCGATGGTCTTGACGCCCGCGCCGTTGGCGGCGGCGAACAGGGCGTCTGCGTGGTTGAAGCAGTGCTCGACGTCGGCGAGGCCGCTCGCCCAATGCTCCACCATGGTCTGACGCGAGAACTCATAGTCCTTGGAACCGCCCTCATAGGGGCGCTTGCGGTAGATCAGCTGGACCACGGCCACCGCATTTTCCTGGGCGGCCTCGGTCAGCAGCTTGAGATCGCGGTCCTCGCCGACGCCGGGAGGCAGGGCGTCGATCAGCCGGCGCATCGCCCGCTTGATGCGGTGCATCCGCAGGTAGGCGTCGGTGTTCATGCGGGTGCGGCTGGAGAAGCGGATGTCCTTCTCGCGCTCCTCGGCGTCGAGCAGGTTGCGCGGCATCGGTCCGCGGGCGTTGAACAGATCGACCTGGAAGATCAGCAGGTCTTCGCGGGTTTCCGCGTCGAGCACGCACTGCAGCGGGGTGTTGGACACCAGGCCGCCGTCCCAGTAGGCCCGGCCGTCGATCCACACCGGCGGGAAGCCTGGGGGCAGGGCGCCGGAGGCCATGATGTGCTCGGGCCCGATCTCCATCTCGGCGCTGTCGAACAGCACGCTGTTGCCGGTCTCGATATCCACCGCGCCGACGGTGATTCGCACGTCGCCCCGGTTGATCAGGTCGAAGTCGACCAGTTGCTCCAGGGTCTCGTGCAGCGGGCTGGTGTCATAGAAGCTGAGCGCTTCCGCCGTGCCGGGCGGCGACAGCATCGGACCTGGAAAGCGTGGGGCGAAGAAGCCGGGGGCGCCGAAGGTGGCGATGTAGGCCGCGCTCATCTGGTTCACCATCGAGCGCCCGAACGTGGCGCCGGACGCCAAGGGCGAGAAGAACCCGCCCGACGAGGCCTGCTCCCAAAACTGTCGCATCCGCTCCAGGCGCAGCTCGGGGGGATTGCCGGCGATCAGGGCGGCGTTGATCGCGCCGATTGAAATGCCCGCCACCCAGCTCGGCGCCATGCCCTCGCGGGTCAACCCCTCGCACACTCCGCCCTGGTAGGAGCCGAGCGCGCCGCCGCCTTGCAGCACCAGCACGCGCTTGCGGTCGCGCCAGGGCGTCGGCTCGACCCTGGGCTTGGGGGACGGATTTGGCTGCGACGCCGGTTTTGATTCGTTCCGGACTTCTCCAGCCGCCGTGGCGACCTCCGCGGTCGGCCCAGGCGCTGCTTTTGGGGGCGCTGCTTTTGGGGGCGCCGTTTTCGGCGTAGCCGCCTTCGGGGCTACCGCCTTGGCAGGTGCGGTTTGCGGCGCTGCCTTGGCGGGGGGAGCCTTTGGTGGGGAAGGCCGAGGTTTGGGAGGCGTCTCTGGACCGGAGTCTGGCATGCGACTTTCCTGCACTGCGGCAATCTGCCCCTAACCTATGACGTCGGCGCGACAATCCAAAGGACGGGTTTGTTGCAGTGCGAAGATGGTGGATGGGACGTTCAGGGGCACTTGCGGTTTGCGCGCTATTCAGGCATTGCAGCCGTTCCACGACACGGCGGTGCGTAAGACGCCCCGGCGCGTTGGCGTATCGGCGATTTCGGCTTGGTCCGGAACGTCGGGCGCTAGGCGCAGGGTGTGCAAGGCCGTGGCGAGGAGGAGCCCCAGAGTTTCCAGCTTATGGGGGTCCTGGCTTTAGGAGTGTAGCTCAGCTGGTAGAGCATCGGTCTCCAAAACCGAGGGTCGTGGGTTCGAGTCCCCCCACTCCTGCCATCCAATGAATTTGGGGCCTGACGGCGCATTTTCGCGACGAAGGGCCTATATGGGAGTGCGAAAGCCTCCTGCGTTTTGAGGATATGTGAGCCGTTCGATGGCTAGAGATCAGGGCGTAAAAGCGCCGGTGGCGGGCGGTAAGACCCGTTCCGCGCGCACTCCGGCGGTCAAGCCTGCGGCGGTCGCGACTGCGACTGCGACCGCGGTTGCGCCCCGTCGCAAGACCAGCCCGAGCCAGTTCGTGCAGGAAGTGCGCGTCGAGGCCCGCAAGATCAGCTGGACCTCGTGGAAGGAGACCTGGATCACCTCCGTGATGGTGTTCCTGATGGTGGCGATCACCTCGATCTTCTTCTGGCTGATCGATGGCGGCCTGAACTTCCTGATGCAGCAATTCCTCAAGCTGGCGGTCTGAGGAACGCCCAAATCATGACCGACGCCCAGACCGCTTCCGAAAAGACCGCCACGGCCAATCCGCGCCACAAGTGGTACATCGTCCACGCCTACTCGAACTTCGAGAAGAAGGTGGCCGAGGCGATTCGCGACCAGGCCCGCCAACAGGGCATCGAGGATCAGTTCTCCGAGATCCTGGTCCCGACCGAAGACGTGGTGGAAATCCGCCGCGGCCGCAAATTCAACTCCGAGCGCAAGTTCTTCCCCGGCTACGTGCTGGTGAAGATGGAACTGAGCGACGAAGCCTACGTGCTGGTGAAGAACACCCCCAAGGTGACCGGCTTCCTGGGTTCCCCGTCCAAGCCCGCGCCCGTCAGCGAGCGTGAAGTCGCCCGCATCATCGGCGCCATCGAGGAAGGCGTGGAGCGGCCCAAGCCCACCATCCGCTTCGAAATCGGCGAAACTGTTCGCGTCACCGACGGCCCGTTCCAGAGCTTCTCTGGCGTGGTCGAACAGGTCGACGAGGAGCGCGCCCGTCTGCGCGTGACCGTGTCCATCTTTGGACGCGCCACGCCGGTCGAGCTCGAATACGGCCAAGTGGAGAAGGGCGCGGCTTAAGGCCGATCCCGCACCATCTGACCGCAAATCCGTGGGAGGGGCGTCACCCCGCACCACGGCTCACTGATGGCGGGAATGTTCCCGCGCCTGCCAGGAGGAGACCATGGCAAAAAAGATTCTGGGTTACATCAAGCTGCAGGTGAAGGCCGGCTCCGCCACGCCTTCGCCGCCGATCGGTCCGGCGCTGGGTCAGCGCGGCGTGAACATCATGGGCTTCTGCAAGGAGTTCAATGCTCGCACCGCCGAGATGGAGAAGGGCACGCCCCTCCCCACCGTGATCACCGTCTACCAGGACAAGTCGTTCACCTTCGTCACGAAGACGCCCCCGGCGACCTTCTTCCTGAAGCAGGCCATCAAGATCCAGTCGGGTTCGAAGAACCCCGGCAAGGAAGTGGCCGGCAAGGTCACGCGCGCCCAGTGCCGCGAGATCGCCGAAAAGAAGATGAAGGACCTCAACGCCGCCGATCTGGAAGCCGCCGCCCGTATCATCGAGGGTTCGGCGCGTTCCATGGGCCTGGAAGTGGTGGACTAAGACCATGGCCAAGCAGAACGAAAAGAAGCTGCCGAAGCGCGAGCAGGCCTGGACCGTGGACCGCGAAAAGCTCCACGGCCTGGAAGAAGCCGTGGCGGCCGTGAAGGCCAACGCCAAGGCCAAGTTCGACGAATCGGTCGAGATCTCGGTGAACCTGGGCGTGGACCCGCGTCACGCTGACCAACAGGTCCGCGGCGTGGTCAACCTGCCGTCGGGCACCGGCCGTGACGTGCGCGTGGCGGTGTTCGCCCGCGCCGGCAAGGCGGACGAAGCCACCGCGGCGGGCGCCGATATCGTCGGCGCCGAGGACCTGGTCGAGCGCGTTCAGGGCGGTTTCCTGGACTTCGACCGCGTCATCGCGACCCCGGACATGATGGCCCTGGTCGGCCGTCTCGGTAAGGTGCTGGGCCCGCGCGGCCTGATGCCGAACCCCAAGGTCGGCACCGTGACCCCCAACGTCGGCCAAGCCGTGAAGGACGCCAAGGGCGGCGCCGTCGAGTTCCGCGTCGAAAAGGCGGGGATCATCCACGCCGGCATCGGCAAGGTCTCCTTCACCGACGAAGCCATCGTCGCCAACGTGAAGGCGATGATCGAAGCCCTGAACCGCTCCAAGCCGAGCGGCGCCAAGGGTCAGTACATCAAGAAGATCGCTCTGAGCTCCACCATGGGCCCGGGCGTGAAGGTCGAGCCGTCTTCGATCGGCGCCCAGGCCTAAGGTCAGGCGACATTCGCTTCGGATTGGGGGCGCGGTCTTAGGGCCGCGCCCCTTTTTCTTTGCCTGCTTGGTTCCTTGCCTGTCTGGTTCCTTACCTGTTTGGCGCGGCTCACCAGCGCGCCTGGCCCTCGCGCATGATCGGGCATTCGTTGGTGATTAGCTCGACATTGAGGCTGACGCGGTAATCCGGCGACTGCTGCGGCACGGGTTTGTGCAGCAGCCAGCGCGGGAACAGATACAGCCAGCCTTCCTCCGGCGTCGCCTTGAGCAGGGTCTCGCGGAACATGAACCAGAGCTGCCCCGTCGTGTCGGGCACGCTGAGGTAGTAGACGCCGTTGAGGGTCGAGGTCAGCAGGTGGTCGTGCCAGACCGAGGCGCCGCGCTCGTTGTTCTGCACATAGGCGAAGGTGGCGTTGCGCGAGGTGGGGTGCAGCGTGAACGGCTCGAACGTGAACAGGCACTGCGACAGGAACTGGTAGTGGAGCTGGCCGAAGAACGCGTCCTGCGAGCGAATCGGGAAGCTGTACTGCTGGGCGGGCGCGTCCCAGGCCTGGTACTCCGACAACACGATCTGCTTCACGCGATCCCTATGGCGGGCCAGTTCGGGGAGCTGCGTGCGCAGCACCCAGGGAAAGTCGCCGAACACCCGCTCCATAGGCCGTCCTTCAGTGTCGCCAGGGGCTGGCGTAGTCTGGGATTGGCCTATGCGCTGGCGCGACGCCCGTCCAGCCTCGCGAAAAAGGGCTTGCGGCGCCCTCTTGAGATTCTCGCGATGATCGCGTATATGCGCCCACTTCCGGCGTGGAGCTTGCTCTGCGCCGTCCTGTCCGAGAACCGCGGGCCGCCCCAACTGAGCATTCAGGGCTGGGTGGCTTAATTCAAACGGCCGTGGGGAGACGGGGAAGCAAGTTTCATCGGCGTGCTCGCCCTTCGTCAAGAAGGGGAGGGCGTCGTGGACGGACGCATCCTTGGGACAGGTCTACCCGGCGTTCGCGTGTTTCCCGCGAGGGAAGCGCGTGCGCGCCGTTCGGCCGTCGGATGGTCCGGCGGTCGTGTGCTCTAGTGCAACGGAGACCGCATGGACCGCGCACAAAAAGCGGACTCAATCGAAGAGCTGAAAGGCGTCTTCGCTGAGGCCGGCGCCGTGGTCGTGACCCACTATATGGGTCTCACCGTTGCGGAAATGACCGACCTGCGCAACCGCCTCCGCAAGGAAGGCGCGAAGCTGAAGGTGGTGAAGAACCGTCTGGCCCAAAAGGCCATGGACGGTTCGTCGGGCGAGGCGGGCGACCGTCTTTTCAAGGGCCCCGTGGCGATCGCTTTCGCCAAGGATCCCGTGGTCGCCGCCAAGGTCGTCACCCAGTACGCCAAGGACAATGACAAGTTCACTGTCATCGGCGCCATCCTGGGCGACAACGTGCTGAACGAAGCCGGCGTCAAGTCGCTTGCGACTCTGCCGTCCCTCGACCAGCTCCGCGGTCAGCTCATCGGGCTTATCCAGGCTCCCGCGACCAAGGTCGCCGGCGTTCTGGCGGCGCCCGCGGGTCAGCTCGCTCGCGTCTTCAACGCTTATGCGACGAAGGACGAAGCGGCCTGAAGCCGTTCATTTCCGCAGACTTCAATCCAACCCTGATATCCCAAGGAACATCCAATGGCCGATCTGTCCAAGATTGTTGAGGACCTGTCCTCCCTGACCGTGCTGGAAGCCGCTGAGCTCTCCAAGCTGCTCGAAGAAAAGTGGGGCGTCTCCGCCGCTGCTCCGGTCGCTTTCGCCCCGATGCCGGGCGCCGGCGGTGGCGAAGCTGCTGCTCCCGTCGAAGAGCAAACCGAGTTCACCGTGATGCTCGTCAGCGGCGGCGACAAGAAGATCAACGTGATCAAGGAAGTCCGTGGCATCCGCGCCGATCTCGGCCTGAAGGAAGCCAAGGACCTGGTCGAAGGCGCTCCGCAGCCGATCAAGGAAAACATCTCCAAGCAAGAAGCTGAAGAGATCAAGAAGAAGCTCGAAGAAGCCGGCGCCAAGGTCGAAATTAAGTAATTCGACTTACGCTCGTTTCAGCGTTTCGAGCGGGCCCGGAGGGAAACCTCCGGGCCCGTTTTCTTTGTGTGAACCTGATTCGGATTGCGACGGGACCGGAGCAACCGCGGTTCCATGCGCGCCGTCGCGATCCCAGGGCCAGCTTGGCGGGAACCCGATCGGGCGCAGCCATGCGGCGAGATGCAAAAAGGTTCCAAGGCGGCCTTCCATCCGCTGCAAAACGCGCTATATCTCCGCCTCTGCACGATTCCATAATCGCGCCACAGCGCCGAGGCTCGATCCGCGTCCCTCCGATCGAGCGAAGGCGCGTTTTCGCGTGATACGCGAAAACAAAAGCTAGCGTCCGTCGATCCGGCAGGATCGATCCGAGGGTGGACGCAGCAAACTTTTCGGCGCGCCGTCACGCGCCGTCAGGCGGAGACCGCGCGGACTGACCCCCCGCGCAAGGGAGCAACATGGCTCATCTAAACACCGACGCTACGTCGTTCACCGGCAAGAAGCGCATCCGCAAGTCCTTCGGCCGGATCCCGGAGGCGGTGCAGATGCCGAACCTCATCGAGGTTCAGCGCTCTTCCTACGAACAGTTCCTGCAGCGTGAGGTGCGCCCCCACGAGCGTCGGCTCGAGGGCATCGAGGCGGTCTTCAAGTCCGTCTTCCCGATCAAGGACTTCAACGAGCGCGCCGTGCTCGAGTACGTGTCCTATGAGTTCGAGGACCCCAAGTACGACGTCGAGGAATGCATCCAGCGCGACATGACCTTCGCGGCGCCGCTGAAGGTCAAGCTTCGCCTGATCGTGTTCGAAAACGACGAAGACACCGGCGCCCGCTCCGTGAAGGACATCAAGGAGCAGGACGTCTACATGGGCGACATCCCGCTGATGACGGAGAAGGGCACCTTCATCGTCAACGGCACCGAGCGGGTGATCGTTTCCCAGATGCACCGTTCGCCCGGCGTGTTCTTCGACCACGACAAGGGCAAGACCCACGCTTCGGGCAAGCTGCTGTTCGCCGCCCGCGTGATCCCCTATCGCGGCTCCTGGCTGGACTTCGAGTTCGACGCCAAGGACATCGTCTACGTCCGTATCGACCGTCGCCGTAAGCTGCCGGCCTCGAGCTTCCTGATGGCTCTGGGCATGGACGGCGAAGAAATCCTGAAGACCTTCTTCGCGGTGATCCCGTTCGAGAAGCGTGCGGGCGGCTGGGCCACGCCCTACAACCCCGACCGTTGGCGCGGCGTGAAGCCGGACTTCCCCCTGATCGACGCCGACACCGGCGAAGAGATCGCGCCTGCCGGTCAGAAGGTCAGCGCGCGCGCGGCCAAGAAGTTCGCCGACAACGGCGTGAAGACCCTGCTGGTGGCCCCTGACGCCCTGATCGGCCGCTTCCTGGCGACCGACGCGGTCAACATGTCGACCGGCGAGATCTATGCGGAAGCCGGCGACGAGCTGGACACCGCCTCGATCCAGTCCCTGGAAGACCAGGGCTTCACCACCATCGACGTGCTCGACATCGACCACGTCACGGTCGGCGCCTACATGCGCAACACCCTGCGCATCGACAAGAACAGCAACCGCGAAGACGCGCTGTTCGACATCT
>FSXN01001335.1_pt1 | contig 13161 bp, 13 predicted proteins | sample 1638221 | NCBI WGS metagenome assembly FSXN01 (sample SAMEA3914788, study PRJEB12502) | metagenome | biome: forest; material: soil | place: Canada | collected 2011-07-03 | depth 0.1 m | reverse complement strand
GGCTCGCGGCATCCAGGTCAGGCCGCTTGGTCTGCACCGAAACCGCGCCCGCCGTGGTGTTCTTGCCGAACAGCGTGCCCTGCGGCCCGCGCAGCACCTCGACCTGGGACACGTCGAAGGTGTCCAGCAACTGCGTCTGTACGCTGGGCATGACGAAATCATCGACCAGAACCGCCACCGGCGACTCATAATAGACGATGATGTTGTTCTGCCCCTCGCCCCGCATCGCGAAAGACGCGGCGTTGAAACCGGTGATCTTGGCCGCAGTGAAATCCGGGACGAATTTCGCGAGATCGCCGATGTCGTGAGGCGACGTCTGGGCGATCAACTGCGACGTCACTGCGGACACCGCGATCGGCGTGGTCTGAAGATTGGTGGCCCGACGCGTGGCCGTGACTACGACGACGCCCAATTGCGTACCGCCTCCCGTCGCCGCTCCGGCCGCCGGCGAAGCGTCCGCCTTGGGGGGCTGGGCGTCAGGGGCTGCAGGCGGGCCGCCCCCCGTTGCTGCTCCAGGAGCAGTCTGGGCGTAGGCCGCCCCGCCTAAGCATGAAAGCGTCGCGAACAAGGCGCACGATGAGAGTAACTGACGCTTGAACCGCATCCATTCCCCCTATGTGTCCGGCTTACGCTACGGCGCGCCGGTTCTATTTGGTGCGGCGGAAGCTGACACATTCGATAAATCCGATCAATCATGTTTGTTTTTTTCTTTCGCCGGAAAGTCAGTTTTCGATTGTTCAGACGTCGGACGCCGGGCTCCGCAAAACGGTGGACCATGAAATTCGCCGGGCGCGTCAGACTCCGCTTGCAAAAATCATACACGACTGTCTTTTATTGCCTCGGGTGGCGCTGACGGAGATAGGCGATGAACTTCGACTACCGGCGAGGCTGGGCGATTCACGTTGGCTCGCCTCACGCCTTCAACGAGAAGGCTCCCTACATCGATAACGGCACCGGGATCGTCGACCCCGCCCGCTACTACGACCCGGCTTTCGCAACGGCGGAATGGGACAAGGTCTGGACCCGCAATTGGCTGCTCGCCGCAACCTCCTGCGACCTCCGCGAGCCCGGTGATTTCGTCCGCTTCGACATTGCGCGTGAGAGCTTCATCATCGTGCGCGGCGAAGATGGCGCGGTCCACGCGCACTACAATGTCTGCCCCCATCGCGGCAGTCGGATCGCCCTGACGGATCTGGGCGCGGTCGAGCGCTTCACCTGCCCGTTCCACTCCTGGCAATTCGCCCTCAACGGGGCCTGCGCCAAGGTGACGGACGAGGAAACCTTCCGCCCCGAAGTCCTATGTCATTCGCACGATCTGACGTCTGTGCGCTGCGAGGAGATCGCCGGCCTGGTGTTCCTCTCGATGTCGGACGACGTCCCGCCGCTGAGGGACTGGCTGGGTCCGGTCGCCGGCGCGCTCGAGGGTTACCAACTCGGCGAGATGAACGTCGTCCAGCACAAGCGCAGCGAATGGGGCGCGAACTGGAAGGGCGGCGTCGACGCCTTCTACGAAACCTACCACCTGCACGCGGTCCATCCTCAGACCCAGTGCGTGCTGGACGACCGCACCCAGATCGACCTGTACCCCAATGGCATGAGCCGGCAGTTCGTCCCGTTCGGCCAGCCTAGCCCGAAGTATCCCGACCAGGTCGGGATCAATGAAGGCATCCGCATGATGCTGCGCGACGCGGGCATGGACCCTGAGCAGTTCCAAGGCACCGCGCAGGAAAGCCGGGCGGCGATCCAGAAGGCCAAGCGAGAACGCGCCGCAAGGTTCGGGCTCGACTATTCCCACTTCAGCGACACCCAGCTCACCGACTCCACCATCTACGGCGTGTTTCCGAACGTGCAGCTCGGATGCCATCCGGAGGGTGTGTTCGTTCACCGCTTCCTGCCCCATCCCACCGACCCGGGCCGGTTCTTCTACGACACCATGATCCTGTTCCGGCACGTCGACGCCCCCGGATACCGGGCGCCGGACTGGATGGGGCTGGCCGAAGGCACTGACGTCACCGGGGCGACCCGACCGGATGTCGTGCGCACGGGCCTCGGCGAACCTCCCGAACTTGGCCTGGTGCTGGACCAGGACTCCGAACTGCTCCCGATCGTCCAGGCGGGAGCCATGTCGCGCGGGTTCCGCGGGCCGCTTTGGAGCGAGCAGGAAGGACGGCTCCGTCACTTCCATGCCGAGCTCGACCGACAGATGGCGCAGACCGACTGAGCCCAGCGGGTCGACGCCCGCACCGCGACCAACCGGCTCCGCCAAGAGAGAGCCGCGCGACAACGACATAGGGAGCAACCGTATGGCGCACAGCTTCGTCTCGCGCTTCGAAGTCAGGCCGGACAAACAGACCGAATTCATCGCCCTGTGCCGGGAGATGGAACAGCTCGTAAGCGACCACGAGCCCGACACCCTGATCTACCGCTTCTACCGCCTCGACGCGCCGAACATGTTCGCTGTGATCGAGTCCTTCCCCGACGAGGCGGCGGACCTCGCGCATCAACAGGCGCCTCACGCCCGGGCCATCATCGAGCGCATGGTCGGATGCATGGGCTCTGCGGGCTACTCGCGCGAATACCTGCATGACCTGGAGCCCAGGTGATGAGCGAACCGATCTATACGCTGGGGGCGATGCTGGCCTCCAGCGCCCGGCGATATCCCGATGCGGACGCCTTGATCTTCCCCGACGCCAGCCTCAGCCACGGCGAGCTGTATGAGTCCGCGCTCAAATGGGCCAAGGCGCTGATCGCTTTGGGCGTGCAGCCCGGCGAGCATGTCGGACTATTGCTGCCCACCTGCCCCACCTTCGTCCAGGCCATGTTCGGGACGCTTCTGGCCGGCGCGGTATGCGTGCCGATCAACGCCCGCTACCAGGCCGGTGAACTGGCCTATCTGGCCGAGAACGCCGATCTGGTCGCCATCGTCACCACCGATCGGGTCGCCGAGCAGGTGGACTTCGTCGAGCGGCTGAACGATGCGCTCCCCGCCTTGAAGACCGCCCAGGCCGGCGTCGAACTCGCGCTGCCCGAAGCGCCGAAGCTTCGTCGCATCCTGCTCGCCGGCGCACGCGAGGCGAACGGCTTCACCGCCGCCGCCTTGGCCCTGCAGCAGGGCGAAGGCGTGGATACGTCCGAGGTGGAGGCCCGCACGGCCGCGGTTTCGCCGCAGGACACGGCCCTGATCCTCTACACCTCCGGCACCACCTCGAGCCCTAAGGGCTGCCTGATCAGCCATCGCGGGATCGTCGGCAACAGCCGCAATCTCGGACGGCGCTATCTGCTGACCCAGGAAGATCGTTTCTGGTCGCCGCTGCCCATCTTCCATATCGCAGGCATCCTGCCCATGGTGGCGGCGCTGGATCTCGGCGGTGGTTATGCGACCGTGCCATACTTCGAGGTCGGCATGGCGTTGGAGATGCTGGAGCGCAGCCGCGCGTCCTGTTGCTACCCCTCCTTCGTCACCTTCATGCAGGATCTGATCACCCATCCGCGCTTCTCTCAGACCGACCTGAGCCGGGTGCGGATGATGAATTCGAACTTCGCGGTGCAGCCCGCCTGGATCAAGGAGGCGATGGCCAAGGCCATGCCCCACGCCATCCAGGTCGGCACCTATGGCCTGACCGAGGCTGCGGGCACCATCTGCACCAGCCGGCTCGACGATCCCTATGAGCTGCGCACGGGTCGACTGGGCGTTCCGCTCGACGAATGGGAAGTCAAGATCGTCGATCCTGAGACGGGCGAGGAAAAGCCGCTCGGCGAACAGGGCGAGATCATCGCGCGCGGCCCCAATATGCTGAAGGGCTACTATCGCGATCCGGAAAAGACCGCCGCCACGATCGACAAGGACGGCTGGATGCATACCGGAGATATCGGCGCCTTTGACGAGAGCGGCCACATCATGTTCCACGGCCGCACCAAGGATATGCTCAAGGTCGGCGGCGAGAACGTCGCGGCGGCCGAGATCGAGGCGGTGCTGAACAGCCACCCGGCGGTCCAGCTGTCCCAGGTGGTGGGTGTGCCAGACCCCCGCTACGTCGAGGCGCCCGCAGCCTTCATCGAGTTGAAGGCTGGACAGAGCGCCACGCCGGAGGAGCTGATCGCCTTCTGCAAGGGCAAGATCGCCAACTTCAAAATTCCCCGCCACATCCGGTTCGTGACAAGCTGGCCGATGTCTACCTCCAAGATCCAGAAATTCCGGCTGAGGGACGAACTGGTGCAACAGCTTCAGGAGCAGGCGGCGTGAGGGGTCCGACCAAGTCCTTCATCGCCAAGCTCACCGTCAAGCCGGAGCGGCGTGGCGACCTGATCGCCCTGCAAACCGAACTCAAGCGCCTGGTCGCCGAACAGGAGCCCGACGCGCTGGTCTACGAATTCATGCAGAGCGCCGATGATCCGGACGTGTTCATGTGCGTAGCGACCTTTCGCGACGCGGACGCCTTCGAGCATCACATGCACATCGATTTCCACGACCGCCTGGTGCCGCCGATCTTCGAAACCCTGGCCAAGGACATGGAGATCGGCTTCTACGAATCCCTCGCCTAGGCCGACCAAGCCTTCGCCACCACCAGAGGTGGCGCCACAGCGCTTGAGCCCAGCTTGGCGGTCATGCAATAACACCGCCCTGTCGGCTGGGGAGCGGGCGAGTGGGTAAGTTCGACGGGCTTCGGCTCACGGCGGTTTTGGCCGCGTCTGCAGCCGTGCTGAACGGCTGCGACAGGGACGATTCCGGATCCTGGCAAGCGAGCACCGCTACGCGCACGTGCGTGAACAGCGCTGGCGTTCGGGTCCCGGACGACCAGTGCGACCGCGGGGGCGGACACGGCGTCGGCTTCTATTACTTCGGTTCCGGGCGCGTAATCCCCGGCGTCGGTTCGCGCGTCAGCGGCGGCTCGTCCGTACCGACGGCAGGGGTCGATTACGCCGATGCCGGACATAGCTTTTCCGTCGCCCGTGGCGGCTTCGGCGGCACCGGCGAGGGTGGCGGCGGCGGCGAAGGCGGCGGCGCGGGCGAATAGCCATGCAGCGACTGGCGATCACGCCTCGCCCCGACTGGCGCGCCAAGGTGGAGGCGCTGGGGCTGGTATGGCACACCGCCGCTGGCGCGCCCTACTGGAACGAAGCCGCCTACTACAGCTTCACCTCGGCCGAGATTACCGAAATAGAGCAGGCCACGGCCACGCTCTACGACATGTTCCTTCAGGCGGGCGAGTACATCGTCAGTCGTCGGCTATTCGACCGTTTCGCCATCCCCGACTGGTGCGGACCGCTGATCGAACGGGCCTGGCGCGCCGAGCCGCCTGCGCTGAACTACGGGCGCTTCGACCTGGGCTACGACGGACAGGGGCCGCCCAAGCTGTTCGAGTTCAATTGCGACACGCCGACCTCGCTGCTTGAGGCCGCCGTGATCCAGTGGGCTTGGAAGGAAGAGCGCTTCCCCGCTCATGACCAGTTCAACAGCCTGCATGACAAGCTGGTCGCCAAGTGGCGCGACATCACCCCGTACCTCTCCAGTCGCCTGGTCCATTTCGCCCACCTCAACGACGCGATCGGCGAGGACGCCGTGACCACGGCCTATCTCAGAGACACCGCGCACGAGGCTGGGCTGAAGACCGAAGCCATCCTGATGCGCGACATCGGCTGGGACGGTCTCTATTTCCGCGACCTGCGGCGCGCCAAGATCGCCACCCTGTACAAGCTGTATCCATGGGAATGGCTGGTGCACGAGCCGTTCGGCCGTCACATCGCCGAGGACGGCGGCCCGACGGTCTGGATCGAGCCGATCTGGAAGATGATCTGGAGCAACAAGGCCATCCTGCCGATCCTGTGGGACATGTTCCCGCGCCATCCGAACCTGCTGTGGGCCAGCGCGGAGGGACCGGCGGCCGACAGCTACGTGTCCAAGCCCGTGCTGGCGCGAGAAGGCGCGAACGTAACGGTCGTGCGGGCGGGCGAACGGGTGGCGGAACGCCATGGCCCCTACGACGGACCTTTGATCTACCAGGGCCTGTTCGACTTGCCCGACCATGACGGCCAGCGACCGGTGATCGGCAGCTGGATCGTCGACGGAGAGCCCGCCGGCATGGGCGTGCGTGAGGACGGACTGATCACGGGCAACCTGTCCCGCTTCGTCCCGCACGTGATCGCCCCCATATGACCGCCTGAGCCCGTCGCCCGAGAAGGGGCCGCCCCGCGCACTACACGTTGCGCACCGGATCCTTGCCGTCCCAGCCGATCGAGGCGCGCTTGATCATGGCGAACATTTCACGCGCCTCGGGCCCCTGCTCGATCAGTTCCAGCATGGCGCCGGGATAGCCGACGTCCGTCTCCAGATAGGCGAAGCGAAGACCGGGCAGCGCGCCCTGCATCGCCACGTTCAGCCCCAGCCCGCGCGCCGCTTCCATCTCCGCATCGAAATTGTGAGCCAACGCGCCAAGGTGTTGAAGGCCGGGACGTTGCTGGGCCAGGAACTCGTGATAGGGCGAGGGCATGGTTCCGGGCTGGATCAGCTCGATCTGGATGTCGCCCCAATAGGCTAGGCCGCAGGCGGCGACCAGGTCGTGCCCCTCGGCCGGCTTGCCGCGATATTCGATGTGATCGAAGGTAATGGGCAACGGAAACAGGTAGAACGGCCCCACCCCCAACTTCCCACTCCAATGCTCCATCGCCCGTTCCAGGTCTTCGACCATGTAGGCGTTCTGGAAGATCGGCCCGAACAGGCGGCTCATCTCGTCTCCCCCGTTTTCGTTGTGGATTCACATGCTGCGGACAGGGTCCGTGACGCCGTCCCAACGGCCGGCCTTGCGCTTGACGCTATCGAAATAGGCGCGGATCGAGGGCTTGTCCTCGAGTAGCTCGACCATGTGGCCGACCGCCGGCGAGGTGTCGACATAGGCGAAGCGCACATCGCCGAACAGGCCCGAACTGGCCACCTCGAAGCCCTGGGCGACATAACGGGCGACCTCAGCGTCGAAGTCGGGGGTGATCATGGCCACGTGGTGGAACCCTTCCCGTCCGGCCGGCACGAGGTCACGGTAACAGGACGGCGCGTCGTCGTGCTGCTGGATCAGCTCGATCTGCACGGGCCCGGCCTGGGCGACGGCCATGGAGAAGTCGACGTTGGACGGGCGGCCTCGATACAGGCCCTCGCTGACCGTCAGATGGCGGCGCACCAGGAACGGCCCGCACCCGAGCGAACTCAACCACCGCTGCACCGCCGCATCGAGGTCTATGACCACATAGGCCAGCTGCAGCACCTGCTTGGCGTCGGGCTGCATGTCAGTCGCCCAGCAAGGATGAGGGCTTCTCGATCAGTTCGCGCAAAGTCGCCAGGAAGCGGGCGCCGGTCGCCCCGTCGATGGCGCGGTGATCGCAGGACAGCGAGAGCTGCAGCAGGGTGACGAAGCGGAACCCGCCCTCGTGCTCGACCATCTGACGCTGCAGCCCGCCCACGGCCAGGATCGCGCCCTGGGGCGGATTGATCACCGCATCGAACCCGTCGATGCCGAACATGCCCAGGTTGGAGACGGAGAAAGTGCCGCCCTCGAAGTCCTCCGGCCGCAGCCGCCCCGCATGGGCCTGTTCGGCCAGGGCGCGGATCTCGGCCCCGATCGCGGCCAGGGGTTTGGTCTCCGCCGCCCGGACGATCGGGGTCAGCAGGCCCTTGTCGGTGGCCACGGCGACGGAGATGTCCGCATGCCGGAAACGATGGATCTCGTCGCCATGCACCTGGATGTTCACCTCGGGCGTGCGCTGCAAGGCCAGGGCGCAGGCCCGCACGATCAGGTCGTTCAGCGTAACCTTGGCGCCCTCATGGGTCAGGCTCTTGCGCAGCAGGCTCAGCGCGTCCGCCTGGACGCGGGTGCGCAGATAGAAGTGCGGAATGGTGGTCTTGGCCTCGGTCAGCCGCCGCGCGATCGCCTTGCGCATCGGCGTCATGCGCACGATCTCGACCTCGCCGGCGGCCGCTGGACGTTCGGAGCGTAACAGCGGCTCGGCGGGCTTTCGCGCGCGCTCCAGCGCGTCGATACGCGCCAGAACGTCGTCCTTGCGGATCCGCCCCCGCGGGCCGGCTCCAACCACGCCGGACAGGTCCACTCCGTGTTTGACCGCAAGGCGCTTGGCCAGCGGCGAGGCGTAGAAGCGATCCAGCTCCGCCGAGGTCGCGGCGATGGAAATCGGGCTTCCGGGCGAACGCGGGTTTTCGGGCCGGCTCGCCTGGTCCACGTCCTGATAGGTCAGCCGCCCGTTCGGGCCGGACCCGTTGAGCGCGGAAACATCCAGACCCTTGGCCTCGGCCAGGCGCCGGGCCGCGGGGCTGATGGCGAGGTTGTCGGGAATGGCGGGCGCGACATGCGGCGGCGGTGAAACCACCGCCTCCGGTTCGGCGTAGGGTTCGTCGCCGCCGCCTCCGCCCGCAGGCCGGAAGCCCGCCACGAAGGCGTCGATGTCCGCGTCGCTGGCGTCCGGCGTCGCGTACACGCCCAGCAGCGCACCGACGGGATAGGTCTCGCCCACCTGGGCGACCGCGCGACGCAGCACGCTGTCGAACTCCGCCTCGACATCGTTGGTGATCTTGTCGGTCTCGATCAGGGCGATGATGTCGCCGCGGGTGAAGGCCTGGCCCTCCGCCACCTTCCATTCGGCCAGCAGCCCTTCGGTCATTTCGATGCCCCACTTGGGCATGGTGAAGGCGCGGATGCTGGTCACGACCTCAGCTCCGATAGGCCAAGGCGCGCCGCACGGCGTCCTCGATCTTCTGTGGAGAGGGCACGTAGGCGCGCTCCAGCTCCTTGGCGAAGGGCACCGGCGTGTGCGGGGCGGTAACCATCTGCGCCGGCGCCTTCAGGGCGGCGAAGGCCTTCAGCCCCACGATGGCGGAGATATCCGACGCCAGCGAACAGCGCGGCGGGTTCTCGTCAACCACCACCAGGCGGCCGGTCGCCTCGACGCTGTCCAGGATCGCCTCCTCGTCCAGCGGGCTGGTGGTGCGCAGGTCGATCACATCGCAGCCGATCCCCTCCTGCGCCAGCTTGTCGGCGGCCTTCTCGGAGAAGTTCACCATCCGGCCGCAGGTGACGATGGTCACGTCCTGGCCCTCGCGGGCCAGGCGGGCATGGCCGAACGGAACCATGTATTCGCCGTCCGGCACCTCGCCCTTGGCGGTGTAGAGGGTCTTGTGCTCGAAGAACATCACCGGGTCGTCGCCCCGGATCGCGGTCGTCAGCAGCCCCTTGGCGTCGGCGGGCGTCGCTGGCAGAACGACCTTCAGCCCCGGAATGGCGGTCAGCATGGCGTAGACCGCCTGGCTGTGCTGGGCGGCGGTGTTCATGCCGGCGCCGTAGGTTAGCCGCACCACCACCGGCGTCTTGGCCGTGCCGCCGAACATGTAGCGAAACTTGGCGAGCTGATTGTAGATCTGATCCAGGCACACGCCGACGAAGTCCGCGAACATCAGTTCGGCGATCACGCGCTTGCCGGCGAGCGCGGCGCCTGCCGCGGCGCCGACGATGGCGGACTCGGAAATGGGCGTGTCGATCACCCGGTCGGCCCCGAAGCGCTCGTAGAGCCCTCCCGTGGTGCCCCAGATCCCTCCGATGGCCTCCTGGCCGCCGGCGGTGCCCGCGCCGCCGACGATGTCCTCACCCAGGATGATAACATTCGGATCGCGCGCCATCTCCTCGTGGAGGGTGCGGTTGATCGCTTCGCGGATGGTCATGACGGCCATGGCGCGCCCTCCCCTCAATAGCTGACGTAGACGTCTTCAAATACGTCCTCGGGAAGCGGCGGGGGCGCCGCCCGCGCCTGGACCACAGCCTGCTCGATCTGGTCCATCACTTCGGCGTCGATCTCGTCCAGCGCCTCGGCGTCGAGCAGGCCCGCAGCCACCACCTTGGTGCGAAAGATCTGCAGGCAATCCCGCTCGCCCCGCAGCCGCTCCAGTTCGCCCTTGCCGCGGTAACGCTGGGGGTCGCCCTCGAAATGGCCGAAGAAGCGCTCGGTATCCAGTTCGACCGCAGCCGGGCCGTGGCCTTCACGGCAGTAGTCCACCACCTCGCGCATGGTGTTGTAGGTGTCGAAGAAGTCGGTCCCGTCGGCTTTCCAGGCCCGCATGCCGAACGCCGCCGCCCGGCCGGCGATGTCCCTGGAGCCCACGGCGTAGTCGTGCCCGGTGTGCTCGCTGTAATGGTTGTTCTCGAACACGAAGATGGTCGGGACCTTCAGTACGACCGCCATGTTCATGGCTTCGAAGGTGGTGCCTTGGTTACAGGCGCCGTCGCCAGAGAAGGCGATCGAAACCTGGCCGATCTTGTTGAGCTTCGCGGCGATGGCGGCGCCTACCGCCTGGGGCGCGCCGGCCCCGACGATGCCGTTGGCGCCCAGCATCCCCTTGGACAGGTCAGCGATGTGCATCGAGCCGGCCTTGCCCTTGCCTAGCCCATCGCGCCGCCCGAAAATCTCCTTCATCATCCCATCGACGTCGCAGCCCTTGGCGATGCAGTGACCGTGTCCGCGGTGGGTCGAGACGATGAAGTCCTGTTCGGTCAGATTTTCGCACACCCCCACCGCCGCGGCTTCCTGGCCGCAGTAGAGGTGGGTGAAGCCGGCGATCTCGCCGCTGGCGATTTCAAGATGCAGTCGCTCCTCGAATTCGCGAATGACCTTCATTTGCCGATAGGCTCGGAGCAGTTGCTCGCGATTGAGCTGCATGTGCATCCTTAAATATCGCCTGGCTGCTTGCCGTTCGGATACAGGTAGTCGTCCATGACCTTGTGGAAATGGCGAATACGCAGCTCCTGGTCGCCGAGCCACAAACCTTGAAAGGCGCTGGACTTCATCCCGAGCTGGACGGTCGGAAGATTATACGCGTCTTGGTCCAGCACCTGGCCGATCGACTTCTCGCCGTGCTTGTAGCTTGCGTGCACGGGCCGCTCCGGCCAGGGCTGCCCCTCCGGGATCAGCTCGTAGGTCTGCAAGTCGAACAGCATCTTGTTCGGATCGGAGGGGTGCGGTCGTTGGCGGAACAGCATCAGATCGTCCGCGTGCGTATTCAGGGTGACGTTCGGGAAGATCATATAGTGGTAGTCGTCGGTCAGCTGGTCGTCGTTCAGCGTCGAATAGTCCTTGCCCTGTTCAGGGCCGTGCTCACGCTTGAACGCCTGGACGTCGCGGCGGATCTCGTGGATCTCCCCGTCGTAGTCGGCCGGGTCCATGCCGGCCTGCTTCATGATCATCTTGATCGCAGGCGGAATATCCGGCGGCCGGTTCACACGAGGCGACACGGCGGCGAATGGTATCAAGTAACGATTGTGCCGCTCATAGACGTCAATCTGGATGTTGCAGTCGTCCAGGTACCATAGCAACTGGGGATGGATACCCTGGACGTGGTAGGATTCGTTGAACGCATCCACCGAAGCCTTCCAGTTGCACTCCCACTCGACCGTCAAGTCGCGCGTCAACGCCATGCGCTCGAACTGATAAGGCTCCAGGTGACCGGCGATCTCGCCGAGATAGTCGGCGAGCGGCTCGACATCGGGGTTGAGCGAGAACCAGACGAAGCTGTTCCACACCTCGCAACGCACCGCCGGGATGCGCCCACACGGCGGGGCGCCCTGGGGAAAGGTGGCGAGATCCGGAATCCGCTTGAAGCTGCCGTCCAGCTCATATTCCCAGAAGTGGTAGGCGCACTTGAACGACGCGGTGGAGCCGACGCCTTCGGCCTTGAGCAGGTTGCCGCGATGCTGGCAGACGTTGTGGAACGCCTTGATCGACCCATCTTCCTGGCGAACGATCAGCACCGATTCATCGCCGATATTGGTGCAGATGTAGTCGCCCGCTTCCGGGATATCGCTCTCGCGCCCGCCCAGCAGCCAGACCTTGGTCCATAACCGGTCCCACTCCAGCTTCATGAACTCGGGACTGGTGTAGCGCGCGGCCGGGATGATCTCGTGACCCAATTCCGGATCGGGCGCCTTGTGGGCCGGCGTGCCGGTCTTCCAGGCGTCGGGGTCGACCCGCTTGATGTCAACCTTGCGGCGAACGTCGAACATCGGCCGGGCCTAGAATCCCACCCGCTTGGTGAAGCCGCCGTCCACCACGAGGTTGGCGCCGGTGACCCAGCTGGCTGCCGGGCTGGCCAGAAACACGATCGCCTTGGCGATCTCCTCAGGCGTGCCCAGCCGCCCGCTGGGTTGCTGACGCAGCGTGGCGTTGTAGAACTTCTCCATCGCGCCCTTGATCATCTCCCAGTTGCCGCCCTCGAACTCGACGGGGCCGGGCGAGACGACGTTGACACGAATATTGTCCTTGCCGTGGGCCTGGGAGAGCTGCTTGCCGTAGGTGATCAGGGCCGCCTTCAGCGCGTTGTAGGCTTGGGGAACAGCGAAGGTTTCCACGGCCGCCGTGGTCGATACGAACACGATCGAGCCGCCACCGGCCGCGGTCATGTGCGGCAAAGCCAATTCGACCGCGCGCACGGCGCCCATCAGGTCGACTTCGAAATTGTTGTACCAGTTCTTCTCGCTGTCCATGCCGCCGCCCGCCGACTGCAACGGAACCAGGATATCGACGCCGCCGAGTTGCTCGATCGCGCCTTCCAGCCAGGCCTTGTAGTCATCCACCTTCTTGGCGTTGGCCGCCCCGCCGGTGACGGCCCCCTTGGCCGACAAAGCCTGGACCGCCTCTTCGACACTGTCCTGAGAACGGGCGGATATGGCGACGCGGCATCCCTCCTGGAGCAGGAGCTCCGCGGTTGCGCGCCCGATACCTCGGGCGCCGCCGATCACGATCGCCCGCTTCCCCTTGAGACCCAGATCCATCGCTCGCTCCTCGTCATCGACAGCAGATCAGAAACCCGGCGCCACCACAATAAAAAACATTCGTGTTTGTTTTATTTGAGGCGAGGCGCGCGCCGCTCAGGGACGGACCAGCAAGCCGTTGTCGATCAGGAACTCGCCCCCCGTGACGAACCGGGACTCCGGCGAGGCCAGATAAAGCACCATGTTGGCCACATCGCGCGGCGCGCCGACGGCCTCCGCCGGCAGCACGCCTTCCGGCACGTCGCGCGCCTGACCCGGGCGCCCCTCGGCCCGCTGGATCATCGGCGTTTCGATCGAGGCCGGGTGCACCGAGTTGCAGCGCACGCCATTGCCCTGCTCCTGGCAG
>FSXN01000207.1_pt1 | contig 13170 bp, 14 predicted proteins | sample 1638221 | NCBI WGS metagenome assembly FSXN01 (sample SAMEA3914788, study PRJEB12502) | metagenome | biome: forest; material: soil | place: Canada | collected 2011-07-03 | depth 0.1 m | reverse complement strand
CTCCAGCGCCTGGCGCGCGGCGGCCACGGCGAGGTCGGAGGTGGCTTCGCCCTCGGAAACCTGGCGGCGCTCGACGATGCCGGTGCGCTCACGGATCCAGGCGTCGGAGGTGTCGACGAACTTGGCCAGATCGTCATTGGTGACGACGTTGGCGGGCAGGTAGGAGCCCACGCCGGTCACAACGCTACGCATAGTACTCAAGAGGCGGCCTCCGCCGGCTCACGCGCGGCAATCACGGCGGTTAGCCGTTCCATGTTCTGCTCGATTCGTTTGGCGTAATCGCTGGCGGCGAGATCGGCCGCCATCTTGATGGCGTTGGCGAAGCCCTTGGCGTCGGCGCCGCCATGGCTCTTCACCACCGTGCCGTTCAGACCCAGCAGCGGGCCGCCGTTCACCGAACTGGGGTCCAGCCGCGCCCGCATCTTCTGCAAGGCGCCCGACGCCAGCGCGGCGCCGGCCATGGCCATGGGGGTCGAGGTCAGGGTCTCGCGCAGGGTCGCGGCGAAGAACCGCGCCATCCCCTCGCCGGTCTTCAGCACCGCATTGCCGGTGAAGCCGTCGGTGACCACCACATCCACCGTGCCCATGGCGATATCGTTGCCCTCGACGAAGCCGTGATAGTCGAAGCCGAGCTCGTGGGCGCGCAGTAGCCGATGGGCCTCCCGCACGGCCTCATGGCCCTTCTGCTCCTCTGAGCCGACGTTCAGCAGGCCCACGGTGCTGCGGCGGTCGGCCTGGCCGTGGACCGCGGCGTGGAAGGCCTCGCCCATGATGGCGAATTCGATCAGCTGGGCGGCGTCGCTCTCGATGTTCACGCCGACGTCCAGCACGGCGATGACGCCCTTGAGCGTGGGCCAGCTGGCCACGGCCGCGGGCCGCTCGACCCCGGCGACCATGCGCAGCAGCAGCTTGGAGATGGCCATCAGCGCGCCGGTGTTGCCAGCCGAGACCGCTGCGGCCGCCTCGCCCTGCTTCACACCGTCCACCGCGTTCCAGAGGCTGGTGCCCTTGCCGCGGCGCAGCGCCTGGGCGGCCTTTTCCTCAGCCGCGATCGCCAGGTCGGTGTGACGGATCTCGTAGCGGCCCTGCAGGGCGGGATATTTGGCCGCCTCGGCCTCGATCTGGGCCTGGGCGCCGTGCAGCAGGAAACGCACGTCGCGCCCGGCCAGCCGCTCCAGCGCCAGAGCGACGCCCGCGATGGTCACAGGCGGGCCTTTATCCCCGCCCATGGCGTCGATGGAAATTACGAGACTGTCGGGCACGGGCTTAGTCGTGGTCCTTGCAGGCGTCGAACCGCCGACACCGAAACGCATACGGGGCGCTCCCCGATGCGCGCGGACGATAGCGCGCGTCCGACGCGATGCAAGCCGACAGGATCACAGGTCCCATCATGACTTGTCGCCGCTCTCGGGCTTGGCCATGCCCTTGAGGCTCTGCAACACCGCGAAGGGCGAGGCGGGACGCTCTTCGGGCGGCGGCTCAAACTCCACCCCGGGCTTGCGCGGGAACGGGTCGATCTCCAGCGCCAGATGCTCGACCAGATAAGCCGCCACGTCGATCACGTCGCTTTCCAGCACGTCGGGCGGATCGTCCGCCTCGGGATCGACAGCGACATCCTCGTCGCCCACGACGGCTGCGGGGCTATCGGACGGAACCACGCGCACCAGGAATTCACCCGACAGGGCGGTGTCGAACGGCTCCACCGTCACGCCGCAGATCTGCACGATGTCGGCGCGCCAGCGGCAGCGAATCTCCGCTCCGTCCAGCCAGGGGGTCAGGCGGGCCTGGGCGGTCAGGCTTTTCAGCTCGACCAGATCGAGCAGCTTGCCCAGCGTCTTGAGGCGTTGGGCGTCGGCGGACAGGTCCAGCACCGGCGAGGCGCGCTGCACATCGGCCAGTCGGACGGTGACGGACCAGGGGGTCGAATCGGGGCTCATGGATTGATTATGCGCTCTGGAAAGCCGGCCAACGCAGGTCGGCCTTGAGAATGTCGGCCAGGGACTGGGTGGCGAGGTCGGCTTGCACCCTCCCCACATAGGCGGCCAAAACCTCGGCGCCAGGGGCGTCTTGTCCCTGGAACACCGTGCGGCGAATCACCGAGGCGACGTCTTCGGCGCTGGAACCCGGCTCGAGCGCGCGGTCGTAGCTCTTGATTCGGCCGTAAACCGCCTCGCCCAATTTGCGCATCTTCTTGCCCACCGACAGGTCGCCCACGCCCATGTCGCGCAGGCCCTCGTCGAGATTTTTCAGGAAGGCGTCAAAGGCGGCCTGGGCGGTTTCAGCCGCCTGGGGTCCCTGCCCCTTCAGCCGATGCAGCAGCAAAACCAGGTGCAGGACATAGAGTTCGAAGCGCCCCTCCACCGTGTCCGGAGCGCCAGCGTCCAGGTAAAGCCCCGGTTGCCGCGCCTGTGCGGACAGGCTTTTGAACAGCGCGCGTCCCGCCGCCACCGCCGGGCGGGGCGGGAACAATCTCTCGAACATCATGCGCCTCGTTTCCGCCGCGACAATCGGCTAATGGGCCTTTTCGTTGAACTAGGTCCGCGCGCACGTTAGGTCAAAGCCGCATAGTCGCCGCGGGCGGCGCCCGGAGTGTTCAATGTCCCGTTCGACCGTCGCCGTCGTCGCCCTCGCGCTCTGCCTTAGCGGCGTCAGCGCCTGCGCGCCCACCTTGGCGAACCAGGGCTTCCAGGCCGTGGACAACAAGCCCCAGGACATCAAGGCCGGAACGGACACCCGTTCCAGCGTGCTGTCCAAGCTCGGCTCTCCCACCACCAGCGGCGCCTTCGACAACAACACCTGGTATTACATCAGCCAGCAGACTGAAAAGTACGCCTACTACAAGCCCAAGGTGCAGAAGCGGACTGTGGTCTCCATCACCTTCGACAAGGCCGACAAGGTGGCCGAGGTGAAGGAGCTGGAGCTGAAGGACGGCTACCAGATCGCCTATGATCGGCGCGAGACCCCCACCCGGGGCCGCGAGCTGAACTGGCTTGAGCAGCTGCTGGGCAACATCGGTCGTGGCGGCGGCATGCTGCCCCAAGACTACGATCCCGGTCAGCGTCCGGGCGGCGGCCACTAAGGCCGTTTCTCCGTCAGGTCGTGACCTGACGCTTACCTAGCGAATCGAAAACCTCATTCCCGCTCATCCCCGCCTTCGCGGGAATGAGCGGAAGAGATTAGGTGCGGCCCTTAGCCCACCCCGCGCCGGGCCAGCACCGCCAGCAGCAGCAGCGCCACGATATTGGTGATCTTGATCATCGGATTCACCGCCGGGCCGGCGGTGTCCTTGTAGGGGTCGCCCACGGTGTCGCCGGTGACCGCCGCCTTGTGCGCGTCGGACCCCTTGCCGCCGTGGTGGCCCTCCTCGATGTACTTCTTGGCGTTATCCCAGGCCCCACCGCCCGAGGTCATCGAGATGGCCACGAACAGGCCGGTGACGATCACCCCGATGAGCATGGCGCCCAGGGCGGCGAAAGCGTCGGCCTTGCCGGCCAGGGCCAGGATCACGCCGAACAGCACCAGCGGCGAGAGCACCGGCAGCAGGCTCGGCACGATCATCTCGCGGATGGCGGCCTTGGTCAGGATGTCCACCGCACGACCATACTCAGGCTTGGCCTCGTAGGTCATGATGCCGGGGATTTCGCGGAACTGTCGCCGCACCTCCTCGACCACCGCGCCCGCGGCGCGCCCGACCGCAGTCATCGACAGGCCGCCGAACAGGAATGGCAGCAGCCCCCCGAACAGCAGGCCGACGATCACATAGGGGTTGGTCAGGTCGAAGGTGACCAGACCCACGCCGGAGAAGAAGGGGAAATGGCCCTGGTTCGCCGGGTCGGAGAAGAAGTGCAGGTCCTGAGTGTAGGCCGAGAACAGCACCAGGGCGCCGAGCCCCGCCGAACCGATGGCGTAGCCCTTGGTCACCGCCTTGGTGGTGTTGCCGACCGCGTCCAGGGCGTCGGTGGAGACCCGCACCTCGGCCGGAAGCCCCGCCATCTCGGCGATGCCGCCGGCGTTGTCGGTGACCGGGCCGAAGGCGTCCAGCGCCACGATCATGCCGGCCAGGGCGAGCATGGTGGTCACCGCGATCGCCACCCCGAACAGGTTGGCCAGCATGTAGCTGGCGATGATGCCGACGATGATGACGATGGCCGGAAGCGCCGTGGACTCCAGCGACACCGCCAGGCCCTGGATCACGTTGGTGCCGTGCCCCGAGACCGAGGCCCGCGCCACCGACTGCACCGGGCGGAAGCCGGTGCCGGTATAGTACTCGGTGATCACCACGATGGCCGCGGTCACCAGCAGGCCGACGATCCCGCACCAGAACAGTCGGTCGGCGTCGATCAGGGTGGTCGCGCCGGCGGCGCTCTGGATGGTGATCGGGGCGGTGACCAGGGTGTGGATCACCCACCACACGCCCACGACGGACAGCACGCCCGTGGCCAGCAGGCCCTGGTAAAGAGCGGCCATGATCTTCTTGCTCTTGCCCAGGCGGACGAAGAAGGCGCCGATGATCGAGGTGATGATGCACACGCCGCAGATCGCCAGCGGCAGCATCATCATCGTCTTGACCTGCTCCAGCGACGAGGTGCGGAAATAGATCGCCGCCAGCACCATGGTGGCCACCGTGGTCACGGCGTAGGTCTCGAACAGGTCGGCGGCCATGCCGGCGCAGTCGCCGACGTTGTCGCCCACGTTGTCGGCGATGGTGGCGGCGTTGCGCGGATCATCCTCGGGAATGCCCGCCTCGACCTTGCCCACCAAGTCGCCGCCCACGTCGGCGCCCTTGGTGAAGATACCGCCGCCCAGGCGCGCGAAGATCGAGATCAGCGAGGCGCCGAAGCCCAGCGCCACCAGGGCGTCGACCACGTCGCGGCTGGTCGGGTCCAGCTTCAGCACGCCGGTCAGGACGCCGTAATAGCCCGCGACGCCCAGCAGGGCGAAGCCGGCGACGAACATGCCGGTGACGGTGCCGGCGTTGAAGGCGACCTTCAATCCCTTGTCGAGGCCCTGGGACGCCGCTTCGGCGGTGCGCACATTGGCCCGCACCGAGATCAGCATCCCCGCATAGCCAGCCGCCCCCGACAGCACCGCGCCGATGACGAAGCCGATGGCCGGCAGCACGCCCAGCAGCAGCGCCAGCACAACCAGGATGACGACGCCGACGATGGCGATGGTTGTGTACTGACGACGCAGATAGGCCGAGGCGCCTTCCTGGATGGCGGCGGCGATCTCCTGCATCTTGGCGCTGCCGGCGGGCATGCGCAGGATCATGCTGGTCTGTACGATGGCGTAGACGACCGCGAGCACGCCGGCCGCGATCACAAGCGACAATGGATTCATAAAGCTCAGTCCTCCCTTCCTTGTCAGGAACATCGGAGGACACAGGAAGCGTACGAGGTGAAGCACCCCGTCTCCACCTCAGCCCCACCCTGTTCCGCTTCTATTTGACGCGAGCGTGGCTGAATCTGGGGAGGAGCGCAACAGCGCTTCAGCGGAGCTGCGACTACGGCTTTCTCGCCTTCGCAATGCTGCAATGCACAGTAAATTGCCGCCCCTGCGTTCCCATGGCCGCGCGCCGTGCTATAGCGAGCCGCCTCAGCGCAGTGCTGCACAGTGGAAATCCATGGACCTGTCTAAGATCATCACCGGGGTGAACCCGCCCTACGACATCAATGCGGTGATCGAGATCCCGCAGGGCGGCGAGCCGGTGAAGTACGAGATCGACAAGGACTCGGGCGCGCTCGTCGTCGACCGTTTCCTGCACACCGCAATGTTCTATCCGGGCAACTACGGCTTCATCCCGCACACCCTGGCTGACGACGGCGATCCCATGGACGTGATGGTGGTGGGTCCCACCCCAGTCGTGCCCGGCGCCATCATCCGCTGCCGCCCGATCGGCGTGCTGATGATGTCGGACGAAGCGGGCAAGGACGAGAAGATCCTGGCCGTGCCGGTGGACAAGCTGCACCCGTTCTACACCGACGTGGCGTCCTGGCGCTCGCTGCCGACCATCCTGACCGACCAGATCGCCCACTTCTTCGCCCACTATAAGGACCTGGAGAAGGGCAAGTCGGTCGAGATCGTCCGCTGGGGCGACGCCGAGGAAGCCGCCGACCTGATCAAGACCGGCATCGAGCGCGCCAAGACCGCGTAATCGATCCTGCTCCCCTTCGCGGGAGCAGGCCGAGACCTTTAACGCCCCGGCAGGCCCGTGCGCCGCTGGGGCGTTTCTGTAAGGATCTGGACGCTGGTGACCACGCCGGGTCCATAGGTGCTGAGGCTGGCGGCCATCGCCGCCGCCTGCAGTCGCTTGTCGTCCAGCTTCACCATATTGTCCGGCGGGTTGAACGGCGTGCGTGACCCCTCACGGACCAGGGCGTCGCGCAGGTAGGGCTCGCGCTCGCGCAGCTTGGCCGCATCCTGTCCCGGCTTGAGGATCAGCCGGAAGCTGATGAAGACGTAATTGACTAGCTCGCCCTTCGACAGCACGGGGAAACCGATGGGCTGCAGGTCGAAATAGTCGGGCTGGGCCGCCTTCTTGGGCGCCTCCGCGGCGCTAACCGCAGGGGCCTGCACCGCGGCGAGGCCGGTAAGAACGAGACAGGACAGGGCGGTGGCGAGATGTCTGCGCATGGCCGCAGTTTCCACGCGCCGGGGCGGCGGGCAAGCGCTGCGGCCAGGATGGCCACACGCCCAATCGCCACACATAACTCGCTGCAGATCAGCCGTGGGTCCAGCCGTGGCGGCGCACGGAGACGGGCGCGCCGGCGTAGGTCGCGCCTATCCCCTCGCCTTCGACCACCTCGCCAATCGCGGTCAGGGCCACGCCGGCCGCGCCGGCCATGGCGACCGCCGCCGCGACGCGCTCGGGCGAGACCGTAGCCACCACCTCGTAGTCATCCCCCAGCGCCGCCAGTTCGGCCAAGGCCATCGCCCGATCCGGCTGACGCTCCACCCAGGCCTGGGCGGCGGGCGACAAGGGCATGTCATCGAGGCGCAGGCGCATTCCCACGGCCGACGCCTTGGCGATATGACCCGCATCGGCCAGCAGGCCGTCGGACACGTCGGCCGCGGCGCTGGCGTGGGCGCGTAGAGCCTCGCGCAGGGCCAGGCGCGGTTCCGGCAAGCGATAGCGCTCGGCCAGGGCTGCGAGATGTTCGGGCGCCGCGCCCGGCAGATCGCCCGTTGCGGCGCGCAAGCCCAGGCCGCCATCGCCGATCGCGCCTGACACCAGCACCACATCGCCCGGCCGCGCCCCGGCGCGCCGCACCATGGTTCCCGCCGGAACCCAGCCCATCAGGGTGGCGGACACCACCAGCGGTCCCGCGGTCGAAACCGTATCGCCGCCGAACAGGGTCAGGCCAAACAGCTGCTGGTCGACGCCGAGACCGGCCGCGAACCGCTCGCGATCCGCGTCCGTCGTTCCCGATGGCCACGCCACGGCGAGGAAATAACCATAGGGCTCCGCCGCCTTGGCCGCGAGGTCGGACAGGTTGGCGCGCAGCAGCTTGCGGGCGACCAGATCGAGCGGATCATCCGGCAGGAAGTGAACCCCGGCGACCATGGCGTCCTTGGTCACCACCAGGTCGAAACCCGGCCGCGAGGAAATCACGGCCGCATCGTCGAGCAGGTCCAGCGCTTCAGGTGCGCCGAAGGTCAGCGGCCGCAGCCAGCGGGCGATGTGATCGAACTCGCCATTCATCGGGCCTGGCATCGGGCTTGGCGTCGGGCCTGACATCGGAGCATCCCTCCGCGCGGCCGAAGGCTCAGCTCGCGCGGGCGTCGCGGGCGACGGAGTCCAGGGCCCCGTTGACGAAGGCCTGCTCCTTGGCGTCCACAAACGCCTTGGCCAACTCGACATATTCGTCGATCACCACCTCGGTCGGCGTCTCGGGACGGCGCAGCAGTTCCCACGCCCCGGCGCGCAGCATGGCGCGCACGGTGGAGTCCAGCCGCTCCATCTTCCAATTGGCGGCCAGGCGACGACGGATCAGGGCGTCGACCGTGACCTGTTCGGAGACCACGCCGCGCACGATTTCGCCGAAGAACGCCTCGTCGGCCTCCGCCAGGCGCTGGCCCTCGATGTCGCCACCGAAACGGTGATCGGAGAACTCGCGCACCACGGCCTCGACGCCGACGCCGGCGACTTCCATCTGATACAGGGCCTGCACAGCGGCCAGCCGCGCGACCGAGCGCGCCTGGTGGCCGGGACGGGGTGCGGGCGCAGGGGTAAATTCGGCGCTCACGCGTCCACCTCTTCGTTCAAACCTTCCTCACCTAGGAAGCGGGCGAAATCCTGGGTCTCCTGGAAATCGCGGTACACCGAGGCGTAGCGGACATAGGCCACCTCGTCCAAAGTCTTCAACGCCTTCATCACCATCTCCCCCACCACGTGGGAGGGAATGTCCGTCTCGCCCCAGCTTTCGAGCTGGCGCACGATGGAGGAAACCATCTTCTCGCTGCGTTCGGGATCGATCGGCCGCTTGCGCATCGCCACCGAGATCGAGCGCACCAGTTTTTCACGGTCGAACGGCGTGCGCCGCCCCGACCGCTTGACGATGGTCAGCTCGCGCAGCTGCACCCGCTCGAACGTGGTGAAGCGGCCGCCGCACTCCGGGCAGAAACGGCGGCGACGGATAGCCGTGTTGTCCTCGGACGGACGGCTATCCTTCACCTGGCTTTCGGCATGGCCGCAGAACGGGCAACGCACCCTGGTCGAATCCCCAACTTATAGTCAGGCAGCCTGACTATCACTCTAGTTATAGATGGGGAAACGTCCGGTCAGTTCCAGCACCTCGGCGCGCACCGCCGCTTCCACGGCTTCGTCGCCCGGCTTGTCGCCCGACACCGTGTCGATCACCCGCGCGATCAGCTCGCCCACCTTGCGGAACTCGGCCTGGCCGAAGCCGCGGGTGGTCGCCGCCGGCGAGCCCAGGCGGATGCCCGAGGTGACGGTGAAGGGCGCGGTGTCGAACGGCACGCCGTTCTTGTTGCAGGTGATGAAGGCGCGACCCAGCGCCGTCTCGGCCGCACGGCCGGTGGCGTTCTTGGGGCGCAGGTCCACCAGCATCAGGTGGCTGTCGGTGCCGCCGGAGACGATATCCATGCCGGCGTCCTTCAGGGTCGCGGCCAGGACCCGGGCGTTGTCGACCACCGCCTGGGCGTAGGTCTTGAACTCGGGGCGCAGGGCCTCGCCAAACGCCACCGCCTTGGCGGCGATCACGTGCATCAGCGGGCCGCCCTGCAGGCCGGGGAACACCGCCGAATTGATCTTCTTGCCGATGGCTTCGTCGTTGGAGAGGATCATGCCGCCGCGCGGACCGCGCAGGGTCTTGTGGGTGGTGGTGGTGACCACGTGGGCGTGGGGGATCGGGCTGGGATAGACGCCCGCCGCGATCAGGCCCGCATAGTGGGCCATGTCCACCATCAGGTAAGCGCCGACCGAATCGGCGATCTCGCGGAAGCGCTTGAAGTCGATGTGGCGGCTATAGGCCGAGCCGCCGGCGATGATCAGCTTCGGCTTTTCCTGCAGCACCGTCTGGGCCAGGGCGTCGTAGTCGATCAGGTGGTCGTCGGGACGAACCGAGTAGGTCACCGGCTTGAACCACTTGCCGGAATAGTTGGCCGGGCTGCCATGGGTCAGGTGGCCGCCAGCCGCGAGGTCCATGCCGACGAAGGTGTCGCCGGGCTGCAGCAGGGCCATGAACACCGCCTGGTTGGCGGTGGCGCCGGAGTGGGGCTGGACGTTGGCGTAGGTGCAGCCGAACAGCTGCTTGGCGCGCTCCTGGGCCAGGCGCTCGGCCTCGTCCACATATTCGCAGCCGCCGTAGTAGCGCTTGCCCGGATAACCCTCGGCGTACTTGTTGGTCAGCACCGAGCCCTGCGCCTGAAGCACGGCGCGCGAGACGATGTTCTCCGAAGCGATCAGCTCGATCTCGTTCTGCTGGCGGCCCAGCTCATGCTGGATCGAGGCGAAGATGGCCGCATCCGCCTGGTCGAGTTCGGTGCTGAAGAAGCCCTGCTGACGGACGTCGCCGGGGCGCGGAGCGGTCAAGGTGTCGGACATGGGCGTAGACTCGCTGGGGCTTCGGAGGCGCCGTACTTAAGCCCACAAGGCCTTTCCGACAACGCCAAGCCGCATCCTAAGGGCATCTAGATGGAACCGAACCGGTCACCACGGGTTGGGCCGGAAGGGGGGTTTTACGTCAGCGCGAATGGAAATTCGTGCGCCCACGATTTTGTACGGGACTGGAATGACGACATCCCCTTCCGAAAACGACAGCGCTCTCGACGACGCGACCCTGCTGCGTTTGAGCGCCGAAATCGCCGCCGCCTACCTGGCTAGCAGCAAGGCGTTTCCCGAGGACGTGCCGGAAATCGTCAAGTCTGTGCGCACCGCCATGGGCCAGTTGGGCAAGCCTGAACCCGCGCCGCCGGCCGAGCGACCCAAGCCCGCCGTACCGATCAACCGCTCGGTCCAGCAGGACTTCATCGTCTGCCTGGAAGACGGCAAGAAGCTGAAAATGCTGAAGCGCTACCTGACGTCGCATTATGGTCTGACGCCGGACGAATATCGCCGACGCTGGGGTCTGCCGCCCGACTATCCGATGGTGGCGCCGTCCTACGCCAGCCGCCGCTCGGAGTTCGCCCGCCAGATCGGCCTGGGCAAGGGCGTGCGGGGCCAGTCGCGCGGATCGCGCAAGGCGGGCTGATTCGATTTCCCCTCCCCTGGCTGGGGAGGGGTCGCGCTGACTAGGCGGCCAGGCCGTGGCGCTTGACGTTGCAGCGCGTCCACAGGCCGTTCATGGCCCGCACCAGGCCGTCCATCATCTGGTCGTCATGGAACGGGGTGGGGGTGAAGCGCAGTCGCTCGGTCCCACGCGGGACGGTCGGATAGTTGATCGGCTGCACATAGATGTTGTGGTCGGCCAGCAGCAGGTCCGAGACCAGCTTGCAGTGCACTGGATCGCCGACCAGCACCGGCACGATATGGCTGTCCGACGGCATCACCGGCAGGCCGGCCTCCTTGAAGCGGCGCTTCAGGGTGGCGGCGCGCTCCTGATGGCGGACGCGCATCTCGTTGTGCGCCTTCAGCCAGCGCACGCTGGCCAGGGCGCCGGCGGTGAGCGCCGGGGGGAGCGAGGTGGTGAAGATGAAGCCCGAGGCGTAGAGGCGGATCGCGTCGACCAGTTCGGCGTCCGCGGCGATGTAGCCGCCCATGACGCCGAAGGCCTTGCCCAGGGTGCCTTCCAGGATGTCGATCTGATCCAGCACGCCGTCACGCTCGGCCACGCCCGCGCCACGGGGACCGTACATCCCCACGGCATGGACCTCGTCGAGATAGGTCAGGGCGCCGTAGCGCTTGGCCAGTTCGATCGTGCCCTTCAGGTCGGCGATGTCACCGTCCATGGAGTAGACGCTCTCGAAGGCGATCAGCTTGGGCGCGTCGACCGGTGCAGCCTTGAGCAGGCTTTCCAGGTGCTCCAGGTCGTTGTGGCGGAAGATGTGCCGCGCGCCGCCGCCATTGCGGATGCCCGCGATCATCGAGGCGTGGTTCAGGGCGTCGGAGAAGACGATCAGCCCCGGCAGGATCTTGTACAGGCTCGACAGCGTGGCTTCGTTCGACACGTAGCCCGAGGTGAACAGTAGCGCCGCTTCCTTGCCGTGCAGGTCGGCGAGCTCATGCTCCAGCTCGACGTGCAGGTGGTTGGTGCCGGAGATGTTGCGGGTGCCGCCGGAGCCGGAGCCGTAGGTGGCGATGGCGTCCTGCATGGCCGACAGCACGACCGGGTTCTGGCCCTGGCCGAGATAGTCGTTGGAGCACCAGACCACGACCTCGTGTTCGGCGCCGTCGTTGCGGGTCCAGGTCGCGCGGGGGAAAGCCCCACAATGCCGCTTGAGGTCGGCGAACACGCGATAGCGGCCTTCCTGACGCACCTGCTCGACGGCGGTGCGGAACGCGGCGCGGTAGTCTCGCTCAGTCATCCCGGTCTTCTAAGCCTCGCTACCCCTGCGGACAAGAACCCCAAGGCCTTGCCGCGTCAGACTTTTATAGGACTTTACGCGAATTCAGATCCAACGGAGATCTTCGATCAGAACAATAGACGCCGCCTATCGGCGCGCCCTTATCCCATCGAAGGCCTCTCGCCCCAAGTTGGACCAAACGTCCTAGAGCAGGAAGAGACCAACTCACCCCGGCTTGCGGAATTTCATCACAAACTGATCGGTATGGCCGCGGATCGCCGGGTCGAACACCTTCAGGGTGTGGGTGTCGGCCGAGTTGCGCAGGGCGAAGCTTTCGCCCGCGAACACGAAGCCCACCGAGGTGACTTCCTGGCGCACGAACTCCTTGTCGATCCGGTGCAGCGTGCCGGCGTCGCGAGCGCCGGAGCCGGGCTCGGCTACATGGTCCTCGATCACGAACACCCCGCCGGGCTTCAGGGCGTCGAACACCGCACGGTCCATCTGCAGCGCCGCGTCAGGCGCCAGCTTGGGATTGTGCAGGTCGTGGTAGTTCTGCGAGGTCCACACCACGTCCACCGGGCCATGGCTGGAGAGTTGGGCGAAGTTCTCGACCAGCACGGTGACATTGGCGTAGGCCGGCTGCTGCTCCACCGCCTTGGCCTGGGTCACCGCCATCGGCGCGATCTGGGCGAGCGGCAGGGGCACCAATGCGAACACCTTGCCGCTGGGCCCCGCGACCCGTGAGAAGATGCGGGTGAAGTAGCCGCCGCCGGGAATCAGGTCGACCACCGTGTCGCCGGGCTTCATCCCGGAGAAGGCCACCACCACCGCCGGTTTGCGGGACGCATCGCGCGTGCGATCTTCCAGGGGACGCTCGGGATCGTTGATCGCCGCCAGGACATAGGCAGCCAGGTTGGTCTGCCCCTGTATCGGCATGGGCACTTCGGACGCCGGCAAGGTCTGGTTCAGCCGCGCCGCCGCCGATCCTCCAGGCTGGGCCAGGCTCGGACCGACCAGGACCGACGCGATCGCCACAGCGGATGCAGCCGCGGCCCAAAGCATACGGATCGTCATCTAGAAGCCTCCCATGCGCCCGTGACGTTCTTTCCTCTACAATTAACAGGCCTGCGGCGGCTTGTCGCCGCGCCGGCTATGCGCTTGAACCCGACCTGACTTGGATCGGCACGAAAGAGAGATCGCCATGAG
>FSXN01001276.1_pt1 | contig 13174 bp, 10 predicted proteins | sample 1638221 | NCBI WGS metagenome assembly FSXN01 (sample SAMEA3914788, study PRJEB12502) | metagenome | biome: forest; material: soil | place: Canada | collected 2011-07-03 | depth 0.1 m | reverse complement strand
TCAGAGGCGCGACCGCGCCCGCCATGCCAAGGGCGACGACGACGATAGCCGGCAGCAAGGTGGTCCAATAGCTGCCTTGCGCGCTGACCCGCAGCAACAGCAGCATCCCGCCCGTCACCACCAACGGCCCGAAGATCAGCGGGATGCGACCGCCGATCCGCCCGGCCAGCCCGCCCATCATCGGCGCGGTGGCGGCGATCACCAGCGGCAGCGGCAGTAGGGACGCGCCCGCCGCCGCGCCCGAATAGCCGGCCCCCTGGATCAGCACATAGGGGACCAGCACCAACAGTCCGCCCAATGCCCCATAGAGCAACAGCGTCAGCAGGGTCAGGCCCACGAACTCGGACGAGGCGAACAGCGACAGAGGCATCATCGCCCGCTCGCCCAGGCGATGCTCGACCAGCAGGAAACCGGCCAGACAGATCAGCCCCGCCGCCAGCGCCACCAAGGCCGCCGCCGTCCAGCCCTGCGGCCCCGACCCGATGGTGAGCGCCCAGGTGGTGGCGCCAAGACCCGCGGTCGCCAGCACGGCGCCGGGCCAATCCAGTCGAGCCCGGTCATCTCCCGCCGCCGGCTCGCGGACGAACCCCAGCGCCAGCGCGATCGCGCCGGCGGCGATGGGAAGGTTGACCAGGAAGATCGCGCGCCAGCCCACCGTATCGACCAGCCAGCCGCCGATCACCGGTCCGACCGCGCCCATGACCGCCCCCATGGCCGCCCAGACGCCGATGGCCTTGCCGCGCGCCTCGCCCGCGAACGACGCGCCCAGGATCGCCAAGCTGTTCGGCATCAGCAGCGCCGCGCCAACCCCTTGCAGGCCGCGCCCAAGCAACAGCCACGGCAGGCTCGGCGCAAAGGCGCAGGCGGCCGAGGCCAGGGCGAACAGGCCGGTTCCGAACACCAGCAGACGGCGACGGCCGTAACGGTCGCCCGCAGCCCCGCCCAACAGCAGCAACGCGCTCAGCGGCAGCAGATAGGCGTTCACCACCCACTGCAGGTCCCCGGCGGCGGCATGCAGGCTGCGCCCGATGGTCGGCAAACCGACATTGACCACCGAGCCGTCGATGAAGGCCAGGCTGGAGGCCAGGATCGTGGTCGCGAGCACCAGGCGCGGATGGGCGGTCCCAGGTCCAGGCCTGGACGCCGTCGCGGCCGCCTTATCGCAACCGGTATGAATCACTGAGGACATCTTGGGTCGGCCCCCTTGATCCCCGCTCCTATCAGGGCCGGGGATGGACCACCACCCGAGACGCACTCAGACCCGAAACGTCAGGTCAGCAAGCGCCAGATCCGGCGTCAGATCCGGGCCATGATTGTCTCGAGCGTCAGGACCTTGGCCCTGGCGTCTTCGGCCAGACGACGGGCCACGTCCCGCACGCCCACCGAATAGGCGTCGCCGCCCTGGGCGATCTCGTCGGCGATGCGCTGGGTCTGAGTCAGGCTAGCCTCGAGCGCTTCCACGTGCTCGCGCGCCAGACGGCCGGCCTCGACCTGCAGCTGGCGGATTCGCTGGCTGAGATCGACGGTGGAGGCGGCGGCCGAGCGAGCCGGAGCGCGAGGCCTGGGCTCGACGATGCGAAGCGGCGTGGACATCTGAAATCCCCTTTTTGGCCGTTACCTAGTCACGGCCTTCGCCCCTTCTTCGGTCACCTGGGCTGAACGCGTGCTGAGGCGTCAGTTAGCTGGCGTTCACAAAGATGGACGACCGCCGGGTAACCAACCCGCTGGCGATCGGGAGTTGTGGGCCGCGCAACATGGCGACGCTACGGTGTCGGCGGCGGGAAAAACTGACACACAGCGCCGCTAAGCCTCCCGCATCCACCGCATCGGAGAGCAAGGCGCGCCGTGAACTGGCTCCGCGACGTCGACCGCTGGTTCATCGAGCATGTGCTGCAGTATGGCGGCGCGTTCCGGGCCTACGCCCGGCGCTTCACCCGCGATTCCCACGAGGCCGACGATCTGGTGCAGGAGGCCTACGCCCGCGTGCTGGGCTCGGCCGACTGGCGCAGCATCGCCGCGCCGGACCGCTTCGTTTTCCGCATCATCCGCAACTTGGCCGTCGAGCGGGTGCGGCGGGCGCGGGTGGTGGCGTTCCAGGATCTGACGGCGCTGGAGGCGGTCGCCGATCCCGAACCGGACGCCTCGGTGGTGGTGGAGCACCGCGAGGAGCTTCGGCGGGTGCTGGCGGCGGTGGACCGCCTGCCCCCGCAGTGCCGCCAGGTGGTGTTGCTGCGACGCGCCGAAGGGTTGAGCCCTGTGCAAATAGCGGAAAAACTGCACATATCCGTCTCCACCGTAGAGAAGCACTTGGCGAAGGGCCTCAGGCTCCTGACCGAAATGCTCGCCGAACAAGACCGCAGGACGGAGGGAGCCCGCGTAACATGGCTGCCGAATCGAAGGACCGCCGCGAGGCGCTGATCGCGGAAGCTTCGGTTTGGATGGCCCGGCTCGACACGGGCGACGCGGATCAGAACGAATTCGCGATCTGGCGCGACGCCGATCCACACCGCGCCGCCGCCTTCGCCGAAGTCGCGCGGACCTGGAGCCGCCTTGACGTGCTGCGCGGCGTCGTCACAGCGGATGAGTCCTTTCCCACGCCGCGCGTCCAGTCCCGCGCCTCCGCCCCCCGCGTTTCTGGAATTTCGCGCCGCGCCATGTTCCAGGCCGCCGGCGTGGTGGGGATCGCCGGCCTTGGCGTCGGCCTGTTCGCGCCGCGCGTCATGGCCAATAACCGCGCCAGCACGGGCGTGGGCGAGCGCCGCTCGCTGGTGCTGGCCGACGGCAGCCGGATCGAGCTGAACACCGACACCGCCATCACCTGGCGCGTGCGGCGCGACCTACGTCAAGTCTGGCTGGAGCGGGGCCAGGCCGCGGTCACCGTGGCCGAGGACGCCTCGCGGCCGTTCGTCCTCAACACCCACGGCGCCGCTACCCAGCTCTGGCCCGGCCAGTTCGACGCCCGCCTGCGCGGCGGTTCGCTGGACCTGACCATCCTGTCAGGTCGCGCACGCCCGCAGCCGAAGCCCGGCCCCCATGGCGTTCCAACCCAGCTTCAGGTCGCCGATGACCGGGCCGTCGACGGCCCCTCGACCCTGCTGATCACCGGCGGCGACGTGGTGGCCCGGCGGCTGTCGGATGCGGACGTCGCCGCCACCACCTCTTGGCGGCGCGGCGAGATCGTGTTCGACGGCGAACCGCTCGGCAGCGCGGTGGACGAGTACAACCGCTACCTGACCCGCAAGTTGGTGATCGGCGATCCCAAGCTGGCCGGAATGCGGCTGGGCGGGCGGTTCCTGACCTCCAACCCCGACGGTTTCCTGACCGCGCTGAACCAGGCGTTCGGCGTGCGCGCGGTCGACACCGGCCCGCATCAGCTGCTGCTGATCGCTGCAAAATAACTTTCACAAATAATTTCCAGCCGCGAGTAGCGGTTTCTCCGGCCGGCCCCGTCTGACCCGGTGTCCGCCCCAGTGAAGGGGCTCTCGGGGGACCGAATGAAGACGAGTTTGATCAACCGCCTGGGCGCGGGCGCACTGTTTGCGACCACGGCGCTGGCCGCGGCCCACGCGGCCCTGGCGCAAGACGCCCACAAGCGCATCCGCTTCGACATTCCCGCCGAGAACACCGCCGCGGCCCTGAACGACTTCGCGCGCCAGGCCAGCGTCCAGATTCTGTTCCCCTACGACGACGCCGCCAAGCATCAGAGCGCCGCCCTCAGCGGCGCCTATACCCGCGCCGCCGCCCTGAAGGCGCTGACCGCGCGCAGCGGTCTGGCCGTGGCGTCCGACCAAGGCGACACTGTGGTGCTGAAAAGCGCGGCGGAGGCTTCGTCCAGCGCCCCTTTATCCGCCGGCCACGACGCTGACCCCGCCAAGGCCGACACTCAGCCCGCCTCCGCCGCGCTCAGCACCAGCGTCAACGAGGTGGTGGTCACCGCCCGCGCCGGCGCCGACAGCCTGACCAAGGCCAAGGCCAGCTACGCCATCACCGTAATCCCCAAGGAGCGCCTGCGCCTGCGCGGCGTCTCCAGCGTCACCGATGCGCTGAAGGACGTGCCCGGCTTCTGGGTCGAGGCCTCTGGCGGCGAAGCCAGCGGCAACATCCGCGCCCGCGGCATCCCCGTGGACGGCTTCGGCTCGATCAACCTGGAAGAAGACGGCCTGCCGATCCAGCACGACCCGGCGCTGGGTTACCTGAACGCCGACCAGTCGTTCCGCCTCGACGAGAGCATCGACCGGGTCGAAGTGGTGCGCGGCGGCCCCTCGTCGATCTTCACCTCCAACGCGCCGGGCGGGGTGGTGAACTTCATCACCCGCCAGCCTGGCGACGCGCCGGAAGGCATCTTCAAGTATACCGCCGGCTCCGACGGCCTGAACCGGGTCGACGCCTGGTATGGCCAGCCGATCGGCGACTGGAAGGTCAGCATCGGCGGCTTCTACCGCAGCGAGACCGGCGTGCGCGACGCCGGCTTCCAGGGCAACCTGGGCGGCCAGATCCGCCTGTCGGCCTCGCGCGACTTCAGCCGCGGCTCGATCAGCTTCGACTACAAGCACCTCGACGACCGGGTCGCCTTCCTGGGCGATATCCCTCTGATGACCAACAGCAAGGGCGACGTCGTCTCCATCCCCGGCTTCAACGCCAGCACCGCCACCATCGTCGGTCCCCAGACCACCAATCTGACCCTGAAGAACGGCACGGGCGGGGTGGTGAACTTCGACGACGCTGACGGCACCCGCGTGCGCCTGGACCAGTATTCGGCGCACCTGAAGTACGACCTCGGCGGCGGCTGGGAACTTCAGGACGGCTTCCGTTACCGCGACTCCCACACCGTGCGGAACGGCGTCTATCCCTCGGCCGTGCAGACCGCGGCGAGCTACATCTCGTCGGAATCCCCGACCCTGCTGGCGGCCTATCCCACCGCCACCAGCGTGCAACTGCGCTATACCTACGGCGGCCAGGCCTTCAACGTGGCCGACCAGAACGGCAACGGCCTGGTGACCCAGAGCGCCGTGCGTCCGGTCACCATCGCCGAAAGCGAGGCGCTCGACGACCTGCGCGTGGTGCACAAGTTCGACGTCGGCGGGCAGGTCCACGACGTGGCCTTCGGCGTCTACTTCGCCCACATCGACGAGACCTTCTCCCGCTACTCAGCCACCGTCCTCACCGACACCAAGAACAACGCCGGCCTGCTCGACCTGGTGGCGCTGAACGCCTCCGGCCAGGTGGTCGGCTCGCTGACGGACGACGGCGTCACCCGCTTCGGCTCCGAATTCGCCGACGGCACGGGCAGCCAGTGGACCCAGGCGCTCTACGCCTCCGACGAGTGGCAGATCACCGACCAGTTCCGCATCGACGGCGGCCTGCGCTACGAGCACGACAATATCCAGGGGTCGGAAGAAGGTACGTCCTCGGTCAACCTGAACGATCCGACCAACCTGGCCGGGACCAACGTCCTGACCGGCTCGGGCCAGTGGACCAACTTCACCAAGGAATTCGGCCACCTGGGCTGGACCATTGGCGGCAACTATCAGTTCGACTCCAACTTCGGCGTGTTTGCGCGCTACACCTCGACCTTCCGCCTGCCCAGCATCAGCGACTACATCACCAACGCCACCGCGACCCCGGTGATCCAGCGCATCAAGATGGAAGAAGGCGGGGTCAAGTACGCCAGCCGCTTGCTGAGCGTCTATCTGACCGCATTCAACACCGACTATGACAGCTACGCCATCTCCAACTACATTTTCCAGCCGCTGACCGGCGGGTTCCTGCAACAGACCGAATACGGCAACACCAATACCTACGGCCTGGAGCTGGAAGGCCTTTTCCAGCCCGTGCCCTGGTTCGATCTGGGGTTCAACAGCACGATCGAAAATCCGACCTTCTCCAATCTGAAGTACACCAACCTGGTGAACAACGTGGCCGTGCCGACGGACTACGACGGCAACCAGCTGCTGCGAGTCCCCAAGGTAGCGCTGCGCTTCACTCCCGGCCTGAACCTGCTGGACGACCGCCTGCGGGCCGAGCTGAATATCGAATACTATGGCGACCGTTTCGCGGATGCAGCCAACACCCAGAAGCTGCCTGCCTATACGGTGCTGAGCGCGGCCATGCGCTACCAGCTGGCGCCGCGCCTGACCCTGTATCTGAACGCGGACAACTTGACCGACACCATCGGCCTGACCGAGGGCAACCCGCGCGCGGGCGAACTGGCCTCGACCCAGGCCGGGCAGGCCGACTTCATCGGCCGTCCGATCGTCGGTCGCAGCGTGCGCGGCTCGATCCTCTACAAGTTCTGATCTCCCCCGAACTTTGAGTCTCCCTGGTCCGGGCGCGTGTCCCCTGCGCCCGGACCGATCTTTTTCCCGACCGATCTTTTGTCTGGAGTCCACCCATGCGCCGCCTTCGCCACGCCGCCCTGGCGCTCGTCATGGCGGGCCTCCAGATCGCCGCGCCCGCCCTCGCCGATCCGGCGGCGGCCCCCACTCCCGACCTGAAGCTCGACGGCGCGGTGACTGGCGCCGACAACCGCACCTACCGCGAGGTGCCGTTCGAGGTCCCGCCGGGCGTTGATCGGGTCAGCATAGTCTTCGCCTATACGGGCAAGGCTCAGCACACCGCCATCGACCTCGGCCTGTTCGATCCCGACGCTTTCCGAGGCTGGAGCGGCGGCAACAAGCTGGCCTTCACTGTTTCGAAAACCGACTCCACTCCCTCGTATCTGGCGGGCCCGATCACGCCGGGTCGCTGGCGTCTGGTGTTGGGTGTTCCCAATATTCGCGCCGAGGTGCGTTCGACATTCGAGGCCAGGATCTATTTCCATCGCGCCGGCGATTCGCCGCCGCAGTCGGCCTTCGCCCCCGCCGCCCTGGCCCAGGGCGCGCGCTGGTATCGCGGCGACCTGCACATGCACACCGGCCACAGCGACGGGACCTGCCCCAGCTCGAGCGGCGTCTCGGTCCCCTGCCCGCTGTTCAGGACCGCCGAGGTCGCGACCGCCGACGGTCTGGATTTCATCGCCATCACCGACCACAACACCGTCTCTCAATATGGCGACGAGCGCGAGCTACAGCCCTATTTCGACAAGCTGCTGCTGATCCCCGGGCGCGAGATCACCACCTTCGACGGCCACGCCAACGTGTTCGGGCCGACCGAATTCCTCGACTTCCGCCTAGGCGGCCAGGCCTTGCCCAAGGTCGCCGACCTGCAGGCCGAGGTCGAGCGCGCCCATGGCCTGTTGTCGGTCAACCACCCGGCTCTGCCCTCCGGCGAGGCCTGCATGGGCTGCGGCTGGAGCGCGCCGGACACCGACTACAGCCGCGTCCAGGCCATCGAGGTGGTCAATGGCGGGGCCATGAAGGCGCAACATGGCGCGGAGGGACCGCTATCCGGGTTGGCCTTCTGGCAAGCGCAGTTGAACCTGGGCCACCGCATCACCGCCATCGGCGGCAGCGACAACCATGGCGCCGGCGTCGCCCAGGCCGCGCCGATCGGACGGCCCACCACCGCGGTCTACGCCCCTGAGCTGTCCCAGCGCGCCATCCTGGAGGCGATCCGCGCCGGCCATGTGTTCCTGGACGTGGACGGCGTGCACAACCGGGTGCTCGAGCTGTCGGCCGACCTGGGTTCCCGGCACGCGACGATGGGCGACGACCTGGCGGCGCCGGCGGGCGCTGCGATCAGCTACAGCCTGCACGTGATCGGGGCGCAAGGCGGTCATGTGCGGATCATCGAGGACGGCCAGGCGATCACGCCCGTCCAGGTCCCGGCCTTGGGCCCGGATGCGGCGATCCCGTTCCAGCGCGCCAGCGACGGCCATCGCCACTGGTTGCGCGCCGACATCTACGACGCCGAAAACCGGCTGATCCTGATCGGCAACCCGGTGTTTGTGAATTTCTGACGCCGCGAAGCTTTCGTAGCCCCGGACTCAAGACGTGGGAATGATCTCCCGCATCCGCAGCCAGGATAGAAACTCTTCCGGCCAGTCGGCTGTCGTCGTATGCGGTCGCCCAAGACTGAAGCCATGGCCGCCGCGCTCGTACATGTGGAATTCGAACGGCCGGCTGCTCTTGCGCCATGCGTCGAGCAGCCCGTAGCTCTTGCCGCTGAAGATGCCGTCATCCGCCGCCGAGGCGATGAACACCGCCGGCGCATCGGTCGGCACCGGGATCGGCTCCAGCGGACCATAGATCGAGGCCAGGAAATCGGGGCGCGACGCGGCGTCGCCGGTGGTGGCGACCTTCAGCGCGGTGATCGCCCCAGCCGAAAAGCCCAGCATCCCGATCCGCCGGCTATCCAGGCCCCACTGGGCGGCGTGCGCACGCACCAGCCGGACCGCTGCCTGGCCGTCCTCGATCGCCGCAGGATAACCGTAGACCACATAGGCGCTTTGGGTCCCCGCCGCCTTCAGGTCGGCCATGATCTGCTGCATGAAGGCGGCGCGATCCACCGGCGTCGGCTTGACCCGGTACTTCAGCACGAAGGCCGTCACCCCGTGATCGGCCAGATAGTGCGCGACGCGGAAACCCTCGGCGTCGATCGCCAGATAGCGATAGCCGCCGCCGGGCAGTACGATGACGCTCGCCCCATTCGCCCGTCCCGGCGCGGGCAGCATCGGAGTGAGGGTCGGGCGGCTGATGTCGCGCACGCCGGGCGTGTCGAACACCGGCTCGGAGATCTCGGCCGGAATGGCCACATCCGCTGCGGGCAGGCGGGCGTAGAGCTCGATCGGCTGGGACGGCGGCGCCTTTGCGTTCTGGTCCGCCCGGACCCACGAGGCCCCGCCGAGCAAGGCGCCAACCGCCAGCAGCGGGCCGACCACCCTGGAGACGTTCCGCTTCAGACGCACAGACACACCCCGGAACTGACGCTGTCGCTCCGGGCGACCGCTTGAACGTCGCCTCGGTAGTTGAATTCCGCGGCAAACGAAAGCTCAGGCCTCCCCCGCGGCCGGCACGGGAAACCGCCGCCCCGCCGCCGCTCAATTCGACCCGCGCGGTCAGGTCGCGAAGCCAAAGCTTTTTCCGGCACGGCCGGCGCAGTATCACCAGGGGGTGAGCGCCCGAATCCCCTCCTCCGCCCGCAGGATCGCCGTGACGGTGGCCGAGCCGCCGAGCCTGGCGCTCGAAGCCCTGCACCCTGGTCCGGTCTGCGGCGTGGACGAGGCGGGACGCGGCCCCTGGGCCGGGCCGGTTTCGGCGGCCGCGGTGATCCTGGACCCCGCCCGCATGCCCACGGGCGTCAACGACTCCAAGAAACTCACCGCCAAGGCGCGCGATCGCCTGGCGATCGAGATTCGCGAAACCGCGATCGCCTGGTGCGTCGCCTTCGCCTCGGTTGAGGAGATCGACCAGCTCAACATCCTGCACGCCACCGGCCTGGCCATGCGCCGCGCAGTGGAAGGCCTGCAGGTCGCCGCCGCCTTCGCCCTGGTGGACGGCAACTACGCCTTCAAGCTGCCCTGCCCGGTGCGCACGGTTGTCGGCGGCGACGGGGTCTCGCTGTCGATCGGCGCCGCCTCGATCCTGGCCAAGACCGCACGCGACGCCTTGATGGTCGAGATGGACGACCTGCATCCCGGCTACGGCTTCGCCGGCCACAAGGGCTACAACTCGCCGGTCCACAGTCAGGCCCTGCAGACGCTCGGCCCCTGCCCGATCCACCGCCGCAGCTGGGCGCCGATCCGCGAGTTGCTGGAACTCAAGGACGCCCCCCCATGAGCGTGGAGGCGCCGGGCGCCCAACAGCCGGTTCCGGCCAGCGGCCTGCCGCTCCGCACGCCCCTGCCCTCGCGCGCCCGCGGCCTGCTGGCCCAGCTACGCGCCCTGGTGCGCTCCAGCGAAGCGCTGCTGGTCGTGTTCTCCGGCATCGTCGGGGTGGTGGCCGGCGTATTCGTGACGCTGATGAGCTATCTGGCCCAGACGGCGCACGTCCTGCTCTTCCACATCGATTTCGATCAGCGCCTGAGCGCCGCCGCCAAGATCCACCTGCCCGCCGCCTTGCTGGCGCCGCTGGGCGGCGGCCTGCTGCTGGGCGCGACCGAGGTCTGGCGGCGCTGGCGCGGCGCGCGCACGCCGGTCGACCCGGTGGAGGCCAATGCGCTGCGCGGCGGGCGCATGTCGTTTCGCGACAGCATCTTGGTCAGCCTGCAGACGGTGATCTCCAACGGCTGCGGAGCCTCGGTCGGGCTGGAGGCCGGCTACACCCAGATCGGCGCGGGCCTGGCGTCGCGCATCGGCATCATCTTGAACCTGCGCCGCAGCGACCTGCGTATCATGGTCGGCGCAGGCGCGGCGGGCGCCATCGCCGCCGCCTTCGCCGCGCCGCTGACCGGCGCCTTCTACGCCTTCGAGCTGATCGTCGGGGTCTATTCGGTGGCCAATGTCGCCGCGGTGATGGCGGCGGCGCTGGCCGCGACCCTGACCACCCAGGCCCTGTCGGGCGCGCCCTATTCTCTGCACGCCCCGCCGATCGCGCCGCTGCACAACATCCATTATCTGGCCATCGTCCTGCTCGGCCTGACCGCCAGCGGCCTGGGCATCCTGATCATGCGGGTGGTCGCCCTGGTGGAGCGGGGCTTCGAATGGACCCGCATCCCGCCGCCCCTGCGCCCGGCGGTGGGCGGCCTGATGGTCGGCGGCATGGCCCTGATCACCCCGCAGGTGCTGGGCGCCGGCCACGGCGCGCTGAAGCTGGACTGGCCGCTCGACCTGCCCATGACCACCCTGGCCAGCTTCATGGTGCTGAAGCTGGCGGCCTCGATGATCTCGCTGGGCTCGGGGTTCCGCGGCGGACTGTTCTTCGCCTCGCTGTTCGTCGGCTCGCTGCTCGGCAAGCTGTACGGCACCGCCCTGCAATACCTGCTGCCCCACTTCGGCCTGGACATCTACGCCTGCACCCTGGCGGGCATGGGCACCATGGCGGTGGCGGTGGTCGGCGGCCCGCTGACCATGTCGTTCCTTGTGCTGGAGACCACCGGCGACTTCGCCCTGACCGGGGCGGTCTTGGCCGCCTGTGTGGCCACCAGCCTGTCGGTGCGCGAGACCTTCGGCTACTCGTTCTCGACCTGGCGGCTGCACCTGCGCGGCGAGACCATCCGCAGCGCCGCCGACGTGGGCTGGATGCGCTCGCTGACCGTGGGCCGGCTGATGCGCAAGGATGTGGCGGTCATCCCCGACGACGCCTCCATCGGCGAGTTCCGCCGCCGCTATCCCCTCGGCGGCCGCAACTTCGTGGTGCTGCTGGACAGCGAGCATCGCTATGCGGGCCTTGTCGCCACCGTCGACGCCTTCGCGGTCGAGCATGACGACAAGCTATCCCAGCCGATCTCGCAACTGGCCAAGCTGCACGACACCGCCCTGCTACCCGAGATGAACGTCAAGCAGGCCATGGACAATTTCGGTCTGGCCGAGGCCGAGACCCTGGCCGTGGTCGACGGACCTGACACGAAGCAGGTCGTTGGCCTGCTGAAGGAGGCCTACGCGACCCGCCGCTATGCCGAGGCGCTCAATAACGCCAGCCGCGACGTGGTCGGCGCCTAGGCCGAAAATCTCCACAGAAGAGAATTAACCACAATACAATTCTGAGTAGAATTCCGGCGCAAAATCTGGCTAGTTGCGCGCGGGCTTCGCAGGCCGCCTGCGTCGCCCTCGCCCCACCAACCATGCCGGTTGAAGGGCGACGCAACACGGAGGAGAACGCCATGGGTTTCTACGGACCTGAGCCTTTCGACACCGCCGAAGCCACCTACGTCTGGGCCGGCCTGCGCACGCCTGGTTTCTTCAGCGTCACGGTCAAGGGCCACGCGCCCAACTTCACCAGCAACATCCAGCTGATCCGCGACCCTCACTTCGTCGGCGGTGTCGCCATCAACGTCATGGGCTGGACCGGACCGCTCGGTCAGGGAACCACGCCCTACAGCATCAACCATGCGTTCAACGGCATTTACGTACCCAAGATCCTGATCGTCGGGACGAACAAACGCCTGCTCGTCGACGTCCACGAAATCCCCTTCACGACCGAGGAAGCCTTCGTGAAAAGTTCCGGCGGCGCGAAGCAGCTCGAAACCGCCTGATCTCTTTCCGCTTCCGGACGGCGGCCGAACGGCCGCCGTCCGGCTTGCAGAACGGATCTAGTCGATGACACGCCAGCCGGCGCCGCTAATCGCCAGCCATGTCCGCCGCCTGGCCCAACCGCGCTTCGTATGCTGCAGCCATCTGCACTCGAATTCGGTCGGCTCCTCGTCTGGCCCCAGGCACCGTACGGAACGGACGTCTCTCGGAGATAACGAGCCCTGACGGTAAGGCGCAGCCCCCCTGTCAGCCTGGTTGATCGCCTTGGCGAGTTCCTGCGGCGAGACATTGGCGCGATTAGCCGCGAGAGCTGGGGTCGCCCAAAGCAGGAGCAGCGCGACAGCCGTGGCCGTTCTCATGGGTTCCCTCTAGGCCTCATGTCGATGGCATAACACCTCATGGTTTCGACGGAAGCATTCGCCCCAAGGGCGCCGTTAACCTTTGCTCAACCATGCTTGGTGAATCGCTTTTAACCAACGCGGCCCCAGATTCTGCAACTGGTAACGTGCAGAGGGCGCGATGGTCGAAGCTGCGGAAACGATCCTTCAGGGCGATTGCCTGGAGATCCTCGCCGGTCTGCCGGACAAGTCGGTGGACCTGGTGTTCGCCGACCCCCCGTACAATCTGCAGCTCGGCGGCGACCTGCATCGGCCCGACAATTCCAAGGTCGACGCCGTGGACGACGCCTGGGACCATTTCGACAGCTTCGAGACCTACGACCGCTTCACCCGCGCCTGGCTGAAGGAATGCCGCCGGGTGCTGAAGGACGAAGGCGCCCTGTGGGTGATCGGCAGCTATCACAACATCTTCCGCGTGGGCTCGGCCCTGCAGGACCTGGGCTATTGGCTGCTGAACGACGTGGTCTGGCGCAAGACCAACCCCATGCCGAACTTCAAGGGCACGCGCCTGACCAATGCGCACGAGACCCTGATCTGGGCCGCCAAGTCCCAGGGTCAGCGCCGCTACACCTTCAACTATGACGCACTGAAGGTGTTCAACGACGACGTGCAGATGCGCTCGGACTGGACCCTGCCGATCTGCACCGGCGAGGAGCGGCTGAAGGGCGCGGATGGGGCCAAGGCTCACCCGACCCAGAAGCCCGAAGCC
>FSXN01000621.1_pt1 | contig 13238 bp, 10 predicted proteins | sample 1638221 | NCBI WGS metagenome assembly FSXN01 (sample SAMEA3914788, study PRJEB12502) | metagenome | biome: forest; material: soil | place: Canada | collected 2011-07-03 | depth 0.1 m | reverse complement strand
TTCGTCGACCGCTTCAAGGCCAAGGCCACCAAGGCCGCCCAGGCCCAGTCGCGGGTGAAGCGGCTGGCCAAGATGCAGATGGTGAGCGTGGCGGTGGAGAACGACGTCGCCCCCTTCACCCTGCCCTCGCCCGAACGGCCGCTGAACCCGCCGCTGGTGCGGCTAGACAAGGCGGCGGTGGGCTATGACGGACGCGCGATCCTGCGCAACCTGACCCTGCGGCTGGACGTGGACGACCGCATCGGCCTGCTGGGCGTGAACGGGGCGGGCAAGTCCACCTTCGCCAAGCTGTTGGCCGAAGCCCTGACGCCCATGGCCGGCGAGCTAGCGCGGCAACCGCGGATGCGGGTCGGCTGGTTCAACCAGCACCAGATCGAGGCGATGGACCCGCAGGAGACGCCGCTGGACATGATCCGCCGCGCCCTGCCCGAAGAGACCGAACCGCGCCGCCGCTCGCGCCTGGCCCAGTTCGGCATGTCCTCCGACAAGATGGAGACCAAGGCGCTGGACCTGTCGGGCGGCGAGCGGGCGCGGCTGCTGCTGCACCTGGTGGCCATGGAAGCGCCGCACCTGCTGATCCTGGACGAGCCGACCAACCACCTCGACATCGATAGCCGCCGCGCCCTGATGGAGGCGCTGAACGGCTACGAGGGTGCGGTGCTGCTGATCACCCACGACCGCTCGCTGATGGAGCTGGTGGCCGACCGGTTGTGGCTGGCGGCGGACGGCACCATCGCCCCGTTCGACGGCGACATGGAGGCCTATACCCGCTTCGTCCTGGATCGCGCTCGCGCCGCCGCCCGGGCGGAGAGCGAAGCCCGCTCGGGGTCTTCCAGCGCCACGGCCAGCTCCGGCAAGGACGCCCGTAAGGCCGCCGCCGACGCCCGCGCCCGCGTCGCTCCGCTGCGCCGCGCGGTGGAAGCGGTGGAGAAGCGGATGGAGACCCTGACCCGCAAGATCGCCGACACCGACACCGCCCTGGCCGACCCCGAGCTGTTCGCCCGCAATCCCGCCAAGGCCGTGGCCCTGGGCAAGGCCCGCGCCGAGGCGGCGGACCAGCTCGAAGCCGCGGAGATGGAGTGGATGGAGGCTGCGGAAGCCTATGAGGCGGCCAAGACTGAGGCCGGCGCCTAAGGAGTTCGCCCAGGGACGCAGGGATCTCGAAACGCCAGCCGCATTTGAAAGCCTGACCCGTACGTGGCATTGGCGGGGTCCGCCGCACCGGCCGGGCGGCAAGCCCTGGCCTTAGGCGCGTATCGAGGCGTTTTCCGTTTGAACCAAGACCAACTCTTCTGCGCCTACGGCGAGCCGCCGATGGACCTGGCGCCCGCGCCGGCCGGCGCGATCCAGACCTCGCCGTTCCTGCCCGGCTCCACGGCGCTGGAGGATCTGGCGCCCGACAGCCTGTCCGGCATGGTCGTGGCCGCGCCGCCCGGCACCGCGGAACGCCGCTACGTGCTGGCCATGGCGCTGCGGGCCTTGAAGCCCGGCGCGCCGTTGACCGCCTTAGCGTTGAAGGAAAAGGGCGGCTCGCGCCTGGGCAAGGAACTGGCGGCCTTCGGCTGCGTGGTCGAGGAGGTTGGTCGTCGGCACCAGAGGATCTGCCATACCGTGCGACCCAACGCGCCGATCGGCGTGGACGAGGCCATCGCCGCCGGCCGGCCGCGCCTGGTCGAGGGGCTTGGCCTATGGAGCCAACCCGGCCTGTTCAGCTGGGACCGGCCCGATCCCGGCACCCAGCTGCTGATGTCGGTGCTGCCGGCGCTGAGCGGCCATGGCGCGGACCTGGGCTGCGGCGCCGGCCTGCTCGCCCGTGCGGTGCTGGCCCACGCAAGCGTGACCAAGCTGGAGCTGATCGATCTGGACCGCCGCGCGATCGAGGCGGCGCGGCGCAACATCGAGGATCCACGCGCGGCCTTCCACTGGACCGACGCCCGCACCGGCCCGGCGCTGGAGAACCTGAACTTCGTGGTGATGAACCCGCCGTTCCACGACCTGGGCGCCGAGGACAAGGCGCTGGGCCAGGGCTTCATCCGCCGCAGCCACCAAATCCTGAAAAAGGGCGGGACGGCGTGGCTGGTGGCCAACCGCCACCTTCCCTACGAAGGCGTGCTCACGCCGATGTTCGCCAAGGTCGAGCTGAAGGCCGACGGCGGCGGCTTCAAGGTCTATGAGGCCCGCAAATGAGCGTGACGGTCCGGCTCGACCGGCTTTTGGCCAATATGGGCTACGGTTCGCGACGCGAGATCCAGCAGCTGGTGCGCGCCGGCGGCGTGACCCTGGACGGCGCCCCGGTGGCCGAGGCCGACATGCGCATCGCCGCCACCCCGGACCTGCGCGAGCGGATGCGCATCGGATCGGCGCGCCTGGACCCGGTGCCCGGCATGGCGCTGATGCTGCACAAGCCGCTGGGCGTGACCTGCTCGCACAAGGAAACCGGCGCCCTGGTCTATGAACTGCTCCCGTCGCGCTGGCGCATGCGCGAGCCGGCGATCTCGACCGTGGGCCGGCTGGACAAGGAAACCTCGGGCCTGCTGCTGATGACCGACGACGGCGACCTGCTACACCGCATCATCTCGCCCAAACGGCATGTGGCCAAGCGCTACCTGGCGACCCTGGCGCGACCGCTCCAGGGCGATGAGGCCGCGCGCTTCGCGTCCGGGGAGCTGATGCTGGAGGGCGAGGACAAGCCGCTGGCCCCCTCCACACTGGAGCCTCTGTCGCCGACCAGCGCCTATCTGACGGTGACCGAAGGCCGCTATCATCAGGTGCGGCGCATGTTCGCTGCGGTGGGCAACCACGTCGAAGCCCTGCACCGCGACCGGGTCGGCAGCCTGGACCTGCCCGCCGATCTGGAGCCGGGACGCCATCGCCTGATGACGGCGAAGGACATCGCCGCGGTGTTCGCCTAGCGCGGCCGCCCTGGTCCGCATCTAACGAAAGTCACTTGCCGCAAACGTCATAGGCTGATCCCCTTCCGATCCGGGAGGAACCGTGATGAGCGACATGACCGAACGCGGGCGCGAGATCCTGGCGGCGCAGCCGTTCAGCCGGCTGGTCGGCGCCGAGCTGGTCCATTTCGAGTCGGGCTCGGTCGAGATGCGCCTGCCCATCACCGATGCGCTGAAGCAGCAGAACGGTTTCGCCCACGGCGGCGTGGTTAGCTACCTGGCCGACAACGCCCTGACCTTCGCCGGCGGCTCAAAGTTCGCCGGTCCGGTCGTCACGGCGGAGATGAAGATCAACTATGTGCGCCCGGCGGTCGGCGAGGTGCTAATCGCGCGGGCCCAAGCCATCAGCAGCGGCGCCACCCAGGCCGTCGCCCGCTGCGACGTGTTCGTTCTTACCGCCGAAGGGGAAAAGCTCTGCGCGGCGGCCCAGGGCACGATCATGGCGCTGCCGAAGCGAGACGGCTGACGCGGGCGCCTAGGCCTGCTTGCGCCAGGCGCCCTCTTCAGACTGCTTCCAGTAGGCCACCTCATGGCCCGCCGCCTTGATCTCGCGCCAGCGGCCACGCGCGGTCGCCACCGCGCCCTCGTCGCGGCCGTCGAACAGGATCAGGCAACGGGCGTAGCCATCCAGCGCGCCGGGCTCGGCCCCGTCCAGCAGGAACAGGGCCTGGGCCTGGTTGAGGTTCTCGCCGGTCTGAGACAGCAGCACGGGCTGGCGCTCGGCATTGGTCTCGTCGGCGCGGCCGTGGGGCAGGAAGCTGTCGGGACGGTAGGTCCAGAGCCAGCCGTCCAGATGCTCGATCCGGTCCCGCTCGCCGCTGCGCACCAGCGCCCGCCAGCCCCGCGCCAGGGTCTTTTCCAGCAGTTCGGGCAAGGCCTGGTCCAGCCCGGTGCTTTCCAGGTGGTAGAACCAGACCTCGCACGCCATCGCTAGCTAGCCCTCGAAGTTGTCGGCCACCAGCCGGTCAAGCAGGCGCACGCCGAAGCCGGTGGCGCCGTCGGGAATGGTGGGGTTGGAGGACGGCTTCTTCCAGGCGGTGGAGGCGATGTCCAGGTGCGCCCAGGGCACGCCATTGACGAACTTCTGCAGGATCAGGGCGGCGGTGATCGAACCGGCGGGACGGCCGCCGATGTTCTTCATGTCCGCGGCCATGCTGTCGAACTGCTTCTCGTAGGCCGAGGGCAGCGGCAGGCGCCACAGGTTGTCGCCGCTGGCCTTGGAGGCGGCCAGAAGCTGCTCGGACAGGGCGTCGTCGTTGGAGAACAGGCCGGCGTAGTCGTTGCCCAGCGCGATGATGATCGCCCCGGTCAGGGTCGCCAGGTCGATCATGAACTTCGGCTTGAAACGGTCCTGGCAGTACCAGAGCGCATCGGCCAGCACGAGACGGCCCTCGGCGTCGGTGTTGATGACCTCGATGGTCTGGCCGGACATGGTGGTGACGATGTCGCCGGGGCGGGTCGCCTTGCCGTCGGGCATGTTCTCGACCAGACCCAGGATGCCGATGACGTTGGCCTTGGCCTTGCGCGCGGCCAAGGCGTGCATGAGACCCGCGACGGCGCCCGCGCCGCCCATGTCCCACTTCATGTCCTCCATGCCCTCGGCCGGCTTCAGCGAGATGCCGCCGGTGTCGAAGCACACGCCCTTGCCAATGAAGGCGACGGGCTGCGCGTCAGGATCGGACGCGCCCTTCCACTGCATGACCACCAGCTGGCTTTCGCGGGCGCTGCCCAGGCCGACCGACAGCAGCGAGCCCATGCCGAGCTTTTCCATCTCGGCCTCGCCCAGCACCTCGACGGTCACGCCCAGCTTCTTGAGGTCCTTGGCCCGGCGGGCGAATTCCTCGGGGTAGAGGACATTGGCGGGCTCCGACACCAGATCGCGGGTGAAGCCGACGCCGTCGGCCAGGGCGGCGAGCGGGGCGTGCGCGGCCTCGGCCACGGTCGGTTCAGCGGCCAGCACCTGCACCGTCTCGATCGAGGGCTTCTGCTCGGGCTTTTCCTTGGTGCGGTAGCGGTCGAAGCGATAGGCCGCGAGTTTGATCCCGAACGCCGCGTGGGCCGCCTGTTCCGACGCCAGGTCCGACAGGTCGACGATCAGGGCGGTTAGTCCGCTGGTCTTCACCGCGGCATAGGCCGAGGCCGCCGCCTGTTCGACGGTCAAGGCGTCCAGGGCGTCGCGCGCACCAGCGCCCACCAGGACCACCCGCCCGGCGCTCACGCCCGCGGGGGCGATCAGGTCCAGGGTCTGGCCCTTGGAGCCCTTGAAGCGGCTGGCGGCGATAGCGCGGGTCAGGGCGCCTTCGCTGGCGATGTCGAGGGCTGCGGCCGGCCCGGCCAGGGCCCCGCCTTCGAAGACCAGCAGCGCCAGGGCGCTCTCGGGAGTCGGGGACTGTCCGGCGGCGAATTCGATGTTCATGCGCAATCCTGCGGGGAAGCCAGGTTCAGAGGTTGGCCAGGTTCAGATGTGGGTACGAACGGATTAAGCCAAATCCGCCGCCTTCGCGAGGCTTCTCGACGCGGGGTCCTTGGAGGGTTGGGCCAGCGCATGTAGTAGAGTGAACCCCTTGGCCCCGACCGTTCGGTCGCCGCACCGTGGCTCCATGTCCTTCGCTCCACCGCTCCTACGTCCTCGTCTCGACCGGCTGCGCGCCGGCCGGTTCGCCAGCTTCCGTCCCGACCGCGCCCACGACCGCGGTCCGGGGATGGCGCGTCGGCGCCTCAGGCTCAACCTGGTGGAGAAGTACGTCCTGACCCGCACCCTGGTGGGGGTGTTCGGCGCGCTGGGCGTGCTGGGCACCATCGTCATGCTGATCGACTTCGTCGAGCTGTCGCGCACCGTCGGCAACAAGACCCACAGCGCCACCCTGGGGGACATCTTCACCCTGACGCTGCTGCGCTGGCCCTCCGAGGTGATCCAGCTGCTGCCGTTCGCCTTCCTGTTCGGGGTGCTGGCGACCTATGTGAACCTGAACCGGCGCAGCGAGCTGGTGGCGCTGCGGGCCGCGGGCGTGTCGGCCTGGCGCTTCGTCTTCCCCGCCGCCGGCGCAGCGGTGGTGGTCGGGATCATCACCGTCCTGGCGCTGAACCCCTTGGCCTCGTTCATGTCGGACGCCTATACGCAGGTGTTCGAAAAGGCCAACGCCATCCCCGGCTACAACCCGCACAAGGCGGTGTGGATGCGCCAGGGCGACAAGCGCAACCAGGTCATCATCCGGGCCGAAAACCAGGTCGGCAGCGGCGTCGACCTGAAGGACGTGACCGTCTTCCTGTATCGGCTGACGCCAGGCGGCGTGACTCGCTTCACCCAAAGAATCGACGCCGCCGAAGCCCGCCTGCAGGGCAAGACCTGGAAGCTGACCGGGGTGCGCGAAGCCTCGCCCGGCGGCCAGGCCCTGCACGTGGAGAGCATGACCCTGCCCTCCACCCTGAGCGCGCGTGTAGCGCTGCAGCGATTCTCCTCCGCCCAGGCGGTGCCGTTCTGGAGCCTGCCCTTCATCATCGCTCGGACGGAGCGGGCCGGCTTCTCTGCTACATTGTATCGGATGCAGTTCGACAACTTGCTGGCGACGCCGGTGATGTTCGCCGGAATGTCGGTTCTGGCGGCCGCGTTTTCCTTGCGCCTGCTGCGTTTGGGCGGCCTTGCGGCCTTCGCCGGCTCAGGCGTGGGCCTGGGCTTCATACTGTTCTTTTTTAACCAATTCTGCGGCGCGCTAGGCAAGTCGGAGATCATTCCGCCGTTCCTGGCGGCCTGGGCGCCGCCGCTGATAGCGTTGCTCGGCGGCTTCACCTTGCTCTGTTATACCGAAGACGGTTGACGCGGCCTCGCGTCCATCGGAGGAAGCTCGACTTTCCGCCTGTGTCCGCCGTTGCGGCCGTCGATCAAGGGTCGTCCACCGAATGCGCCAAGCCAGGCTGTCGAGCCTCGCCGCAATCAGCCAGAAGCTGACGCGACGGACCGGACGGACCCTGCTGCTGGCAGGTGCCGCAGCAACGGTTTGCGGCCTCGCCGCGACCACCACAGCCTCGGCCCAGACCGCGAATCGCCTGAAGGGCCCAAGCACGCCCCTGCCCGACGACGGGCTCGGTCCGCGCGACCTGCTGCTGCAGGCCGACACCATCGCCTACGACAAGCCCAACAATACGGTGACGGCGACCGGCCACGTCCAGGCCCGCTATCAGGGCCGCACCCTGCGCACCGACCGGCTCGAGTACAACAGCGTCACCGGCGCCGCCCATGCGGTGGGCCATGCGGTGATCATCAACGCCGACGGCACCAGCCAGTATGGCGACGACGTCACGCTCGACGATCAGTTCCGCGCCGCGGTAGCCATCGGCTTCGGCGCGCATGAGCCCGGCAACGTCACCATGACCGCCGGCACGGCCATGCGGCGCAACGAGACCGTCAACCAGCTCAACAACGCGATCTACACCACCTGCAACATCTGCGCGGAGGATGGCTCGCCAAAGAACCCGTCCTGGCGGATCGAGGCCACCCGCATCACCGAGGACCGCGAACACGCGGTGATCTACTACCGCAACGCGGTGGTGAAGGTGCTGGGTATCCCGGTGTTCTACAGCCCGATCTTCTGGCACCCCGACTACACCGTGGCGCGCCGTTCGGGCCTGCTGGCGCCGGTTATACAGTATTCGTCGCGCCGCGGGTTCTCCTACCAACAGGGCTATCTGTTCACCGTCAACCCGTCGACCGACCTGGTGGTCTCGCCCCAGATCAATTCGCGCGTCAACCCGTTGCTCGACCTGCGTTACACCGAGCGCTTCTACTCGGGTATGATCGATATCCGCGCCGGCACCACCTACGAAAAGAACTTCGACAACCACACCTTCTGGGACAACGACAGCGAGCGAAGCTACATCCTCGCGCGCGGGCTCTTCAACATCACGCCAGACTGGGTGTGGGGCTTCGGCGGCGAGCGCGTCAGCGACCCGACCTTCTTCCAGCGTTACGGCATCCACGACGTCTATACGGACCGCGGGCCGTTCCCGGCCGACACCGACCGGCTGATTTCCCAGCTCTACACGGTGCGCGAGGACCAGCAGACCTATGTCTCGGTCGCCGCGATGGACTTCGAGAGCCTGCGCCTGACCAGCAACGCGACGACCGCGCTTCCGCATGGCGCGTTCGAAAACAGCGACACCTTCCCGGTCGCCGCTCCCGTGGTGGAGGTGCGCTACGACCCCACCGAGCCGGTGTTCGGCGGCCAACTGCAGGTGCGCGGCACCGCGGTGAGCCTGACCCGCAACAGCCCGGTGATCTCGATCTACGATCCCAGCGGGATTACGCCCGAGGGCCCACAAGCCCTCAGCGTCAATTCCAACACCACCGGCGGCCTGACGTTGAACGGCCTGTCGGCGGCCAGCCTCAAGCAGGTCTCGGCGCTCGAATATCGCAACAGCAGCCGGGCCACCGCCGAACTGGATTGGAAGACCGCCTTCACCCTGAACAGCGGCATCCGGATTGAGCCGTTCCTGTACGGTCGGGCCGACGCCTACGACATCACCGATCCGCACGTTTACGACCAGAACACCGACACCTTCGTGCCGGGCAAGAGCAACGTGGAGCGCATCTACGGCACCGCCGGCGCCACGGTCAGCTGGCCGTTCATCAAGCCCGTCGGCGGCGCCAGCATCATCCTGGAGCCCACCGCCCAGTTCGCGGTCTCACCGACCGAGAAGGTGAACCCCAACATCCCGAACGAGGACAGCGCCTCGTTCGAATACGACGAAACCAACCTGTTCGACACCAACCGCTTTTCCGGCTTCGACATGCTCGAAGGCGGGGCGCGCCTCAACGTGGGCGGTCGGGCGACGGTGGACTGGGGCGACAGCCACAACGCCATCCTGGTGGTCGGCCGCACCTTCCGCACCGAGCCGGACTCGCAGTTCACCGCCCTGTCCGGCCTGGCCGGCACCAAATCGGACTGGGTGGTTGCAGCCACCACCTCGCCGATTACGGGCTTGAGCATGTTCAGCCGTTCGCGCCTCGACTCCGAGGACTTCTCGCTGAAGCGCGAGGAAGCGGGCGCTACGTTCGGCATCGGTAGGGCGAACATGACCGTTCGCTATGACTTCAACGAGAGCGGCGAATCGCAGCTCGATTCAGCCGTCTCGTCGAGCCAGATCGGCCAGACCTTCATCGGCCGCACCCAGGACTTTACGGTGGCCGGCCAAGCCTTCGTGACCCAGCACTGGGGCGTCAGCGCCGTTGTGACGCATTCGGACGCCAACCTGCCGCCCGGCACCCCTGCCAATACGCCGCGGGACGACGTCTTCCCACTCGTTCAGTTTGGACTGATATACGTGGATGAATGCATTCGTGTGGATATCCTGTATACACACGACGAAATTTACGGCGGGGTTATCGGGACCTCCAACTCCGTGAGCTTCCGGGTGACTCTGGCGACCCTCGGCGATAATGGTCCGCTGACGCCCGCCTCGAACAGCCGCGGCAGCCGCTAGGCGCTCGGCACAGGAATTTTGCGGTTGATGAGTAGCTTGCGGATCTCTCCCATGTTCCCACGGCCCATGTCCCACCGGCCAGCTGGCCGGCCCCTTCGCAGCTGCGTGATGAGCGCCTGCCTGTTGAGCGCATCGATGGTCGCCCCGTCGTTCGTTCACGCCCAGGGTATCAATCTCGGATTGCCCAGCACCGCCCCGGATCAGTCCGTCGCGCCTACGCGCAAGGTTCCGGGCATGAGCGAGAGCGTCGCGGCCAAGGTCAACGACGACATCATCTCCAGCTATGACCTGAAGCAGCGGATGCGCCTGCTGGTGGCCACCACCGGCGTGCAGCCTAGCGAAGACAGCATTCCCCAGATCGAACACGAGGCGATGCGCTCGCTGGTGGACGAGCGGCTGGAGATGCAAGAGGTCAAGAGCATCGAGGAGAAGCAGAAGGACCTCAAGCTCGAGCCCAGCGACGCCGAAATCGATTCGACCATCGGCGACATGGCCAAGCAGGCGGGCATCAGCCGCCAGCAGCTGATCAACACGCTGAAGAACGACGGCGTGGATCTCGCCACGCTGCGCGAACAGATCCGCGCGCAGATGAGCTGGAACCACTACATCGGCGCCCGCTTCCGCGACGCGGTGGTGATCGGCGACAACCAGGTGAAGTCCGCGCTCGACCAGGCCAACTCGGCCTCGCTGAAGCCGCAGTATCAGCTGAGCGAAATCTTCATCGACGCCTCGCACGTCGGCGGCCAGCAGGCGGCTGAGGACGGCGCCAAGCAACTGATCGGCCAGATGCAGCAGGGCGCGCCCTTCGCTGCGGTGGCGCACCAGTTCTCCGCCCTGCCCACCGCGGCCAACGGCGGCGACGTGGGCTGGGTCAGCGGCGCGGAGCTGCGTCCCGAGATCGCCGCCGCCGTCGAGCAAATGCACCCTGGTCAGCTGTCCCAGCCGGTCGTCGCCACCAACGGCGTCTACATCCTGCTGCTGCGGCAGAAGCGTGAAGGCACCGGCGCGACGGTGGTCAATCTGCGTCAGGCCGCCATCAGCCTGCCCGACGACGCCACCGCCGAGCAGGTAAGCCAAGCCGAAACCAAGCTGGCCGCGCTGCGCAAGAAGGTCAACGGCTGCGAGACCCTCGACAGCGAGGCCAACAAGATCCCCGGCGTGCTCGCCGCCGACCTGGGCGAGACCGAGGTCAAGGATCTGCGTCCCGCGTTCCAGACCGCGGTGGCCAACCTGAAGGTCGACGAGGTCAGCGAGCCGATCCGCACCGATGTGGGCCTGCACCTGATCGCGGTCTGCTCGCGTCACGCCAGCGGCGTGGCCGCGGTGACCAAGGCCGACATCACCGACCGCCTGCGCGGCGAGCAGCTGTCCATGTTCGCGCGGCGCTTCCTGCGCGACCTGCGTAACTCGGCCACTATCGAGACCCGGTGACGCTCCTGCCCCGGCCTCAGCCGCAAGCTGTCAGACCCCTGGCGCTTAGCTTGGGGGATCCGGCCGGGGTTGGACCGGAGATCATCGTCAAGGCCTGGAACGTCCTGCGTGCAGGCGGGCCAAGCTTCATGGTGGTCGGCGATCACGACGCGCTTTCAGCCGCGTCCGGCCGCACCGGCGCGGTGCGCCGCGTGGGCTCGCCCCAGGAAGCCCTGGCCGTCTTCCCGGACGCCCTGCCGGTGCTGGACCTGCCGCTGCTCAGCCCGGTGGTGGCGGGCAAGCCCTCATCGGCCTACGCCGCCAGTATCCTGCGCTGGATCGAGACCGGCACCGGCTTGGCGCTCTCCGGCGCCGTGTCCGGCTTGGTCACCGCCCCCATCGCCAAGAAGCCGCTGTACGAGGCTGGCTTCAGCTTTCCCGGCCACACCGAATTCCTTGCGGAACTCACCTCGGGCGCGCCCTACGCCGGCGTGCGCGGCCCGGTGATGATGCTGACTGCGGGCGACCTGCGCGTCGCCCTGGCCACCATCCACGTCCCTCTGCGCGACGCCATCGCCGCCCTGACGGTGGAGCGGATCGTCGAGGTTGGACGCATCACCGCCGAGTCGCTGCAACGGGACTTTGGCGCGACGAAGCCGCGGCTGGCGCTGGCGGGCCTCAACCCCCACGCCGGCGAAGGCGGCGCGCTGGGGCGCGAGGAGATCGACATCATCAATCCGGCGGCGGCGCAACTTCGCGCCACAGGGGTCGACTGCTCCGACGCCCGTCCCGCCGACACTCTGTTCCATGCCGATGCACGCCGCGGCTACGACGCAGTGCTGTGCCTTTACCACGACCAGGCGCTGATTCCGGTCAAGACGGTGGATTTCTGGGGCGGCGTGAACATCACCCTGGGCCTGCCGATCGTGCGCACCTCGCCCGACCATGGGGTCGGCTACGACATCGCCGGACGCGGCCTGGCGCGAGCCGACAGCCTGATCGCCGCCATCCAGGCCGCCGCGGACATCGCCGCCAACCGCGCACGCACCTCGGACCCGGCATGAATTTCGACGCCTTGCCGCCGCTCCGCGACAGCCTCGCGGCGGCGGGCCTGATGGCCAAGAAGAGCTTCGGCCAGCATTTCCTGCTGGACCTGAACGTGACCCGCAAGATCGCCCGCGAGTCCGGCCCGCTGGATGGTGCGGTGGTGATCGAGGTTGGTCCCGGTCCTGGCGGCCTGACCCGCGCCCTGCTCGAAGGCGGCGCCGCGCACGTGATCGCGGTGGAGAAGGACCCTCGCTTCGTCGAGCACCTGGCCGAACTCGCAGGCCTGGCCGACGGCCGGCTGACCGTGGTCGAGGCCGATGCGCTGGAGGTGGACGAAACCGCTCTGCTGGCGGTGCACGCGCCCGGCCTGCCGGCGCGGATCGTGGCGAACCTGCCCTACAACGTGGCCACCCCCCTGCTGATCAAGTGGCTGACCGGGCCGTTCCAGCCGGTGTCCATGACCCTGATGTTCCAGAAAGAGGTCGCCGACCGCATCGCCGCGCCGGCGGGGTCGGACGCCTATGGCCGGCTGTCGGTCCTGGCCCAGGCCCTGGCCGAGGCCTCGATTGTGATGAAATTGCCCGCCCGCGCCTTCACCCCGCCGCCCAAGGTCGATTCGGCGGTGGTGCGGCTGGACCCGCGCGCCGACCGCCCGTCCGATGAGTTGACCAAGCGGCTCGAAACCGTGACCCGTTCGGCCTTCGGCCAACGCCGCAAGATGTTGCGCTCCAGCCTGAAGCCGATCGGAGGCGAAGCCTTGCTCCGCGCCGCCGGCGTCGATCCCGACGCCCGGGCGGAAACCATTCCGATAGAGGGCTTCCTCAGGCTGGCGGAAGCCCTGCCGAAAGCCTAGGCGATTTGCCTTAGCTCGCCGAGATTGCACGCCTCGGGTTCACCCTCGAGCATCTTGCCGATGCACTCGGTGACCAGTTCAGCCAGCGGCCCGCGGTCGAAGTCGGGCGTCTTGACCATCTTCATGCAGACGCCGGCGAACAGCAGGTCCAGCACCTGGATCCGCTGGCGCATCTCCTGTTCGGTGCAGCTTTTCGGCCGGACATGCAGCAGCAGGGTGACCATCCGGGTCTGAACCTCGGCGAAGGCGTCGCGGATAACCCGGGCGACCGACGGATTGCGCGACGCTTCGGCCATCATTTCCAGAATGAGGGTGGCGCGCTCAGGCTTGGTCATGCGGTCGATGGTGCGGCGGGCGTAGTCCTGCAGCGCCTGACGGATCGGACGCGGGTCCTTTTCCAAGGCCTCGATATCGGTCAGGGCCGCTGCCGCATCCCGCTGGACGATGGCGCCGATCAGCGCCTCCTTGTTGGGGAGATAGCGATAGATATGGCCCACGCT